>SMVA01004955.1_pt1 | contig 175966 bp, 149 predicted proteins | sample 2456451 | NCBI WGS metagenome assembly SMVA01 (sample SAMN11095933, study PRJNA526329) | marine sediment metagenome | biome: Marine sediment; feature: Surficial sediment; material: Deep marine sediment; isolation source: Hadal surficial sediment | place: Pacific Ocean | collected 2014-05 | depth...
CCAACAGCAGGGCGAGCAAGGCGAAGCGGGCCAGCAGGGCCAACAGCAAGCCCAGCAGGCCGGCGGCCAGCAAGGGCAACCCTCAGCGGGTGACGACGGGGAGCCCGCGGCGGGTCAGGATGGCAGTGATTCCCGTCAGGCTCAGGGCGACCCGGCCGATCAGGACCTCTTCGGCGACGGCAGCGACATCGGTAGCGACGGCCAGCTGGCCGAGGCAGAGGGTGCTTTCGATCGATCGCTGGAGGAGTTCGACGCGATCATGGGTGCAGAACGCGAGGCGATGGCGCGTGCTGGTGTCGGGACCGCCGCGGACGAAGCGTTCGGTGCGGCAGGGGAGATAGGCAATCCCGTCGGCACCAACGAAGCGCAGACAGGTGACGGGTCACAGGGAGCCGAAGACGGGTCCGAGACGGACGATCCGCGGCCGGTATTCGCGAATCGGTCCAGCGCTGAACAGACTGCAGACCGGGTCGAGGGCTGCGACGATCAAGACAAGGTCGCCCGCCAGCTATGTGAGGCGGCCACCGGGGAGCAAGATCCGTTCCTCCGGGCGGCTCTTTGGGACGAATACAACGAGTACAAAAAAATTCTCGTGCGGCAATAGCTCGTGCGGCAATAGTTGGAGAGGCTTGCGATGCGACGAATCGGCATTCTGTTACTCGGAGTCGGCTTACTTTCGGGCTGTAGCACGAGCGTGGTTCGCATCGCGCACTCCGTCGCGCTGGTGCAGGCTACTGAGACCATTCCGGAAGAGCAGCTGTTGGATGTCGCCGTCGTGTTGTTCGACCCTGGCGTCCCCGACGGCGACATAGACAAGGAGGTGTTGGAGGAACTGTTACGCGCCGGCACTTTCGTTCACATTCGCCGCACAGAAGCCCGCTATATGACCGTGCATCTCAGAGATACGCTCCAGAAGAGCGGTCATTGGGGTGCCGTCTGGGTGACGCCAGGGGAGGCACTGGTCGCTGATTTGCAGGTTACCGCGGAGATTCTTCACTCCGACGGCGACCGCGTTGAGTTGGCCGTGCAGGCGGTCGATGCTGCGGGTCGCGTCTGGCTCGATGACGAGTACGAGATGTCGACGGCGGCTGGCGCTTATAACCGTCAACGCTACCCGGATCGCGATCCCTACCAGGATGTCTTCAACTCTATCGCCAATGATCTGGCGGAGATTCAGGCCGGCCTGTCTGCCCGTGAGGCCGAGAACCTTCGGGCAATCGCGGCGTTACGATTCGCCGGTGACATCAGTCCGGAAGCTTATGGCGATTACCTCGAAGTTGATCGCAAGGGTACCTACAGCCTGAACCGTCTACCGGCGGAAAACGATCCCCAGTTCGATCGAACGCTGCGGGTCCGCGAGCGCGAGCACCTCTTTATCGAAACGCTGAACGAGCACTATCAGGCCTTCTATCTGAGCGCGGACGATTCCTACAATGGCTGGCGCGAATTTTCCAGGGAAGAAGCCATTGCCATTCGTGAGCTGCAACGATCCAGTCGCTGGCGAACGACGCTGGGAATCGCCTCAGTCGTTGCTTCGGTGCTCTACGGAGCCAATAGCGACGGCGATTTTACGAGCCGCATGCTGCGTGATGCGATGATGTACACCGGCATGGACCTGATCAAGACGGCTGCCGTGCGCCGTGAGGAGAAACGTCTCCATACCGAAGCGCTTGAAGAGCTGTCAGCGAGCTTCGATGATGAACTGATGCCCATGGTCGTGGAGATCGAGGGCACTCAACATCGCCTGACGGGGACGGCGGACGTCCAATACGCGGAATGGAGAGATCTTCTGTTGGAGCTCTATACAGCCGAGACGGGCTTCATCCCCGAGATCGACATCTATACGGAGCCCTTGCCGGAGATCGAAGGGGCAGCCGACGCAGAGGTGCAGGATTTTGACGTCCATGTCATCGAACCGGACGATCTCGAGACGGAGGATGACGCTGCGGAAACCATCGCCGGAGCGACCTCGGAAAGCTGAGTTCCGCTACGGCTCGCAGCAGGCGCGCGCCTCGTCCGCGTCCGTGAGTTACCAACCACTGGTCACACCGGGCACCACGCTCAGCGACGGCGTGCAGATCGACGCACGGCTGGGCCGGGGCGGGATGTCCGAGGTCTGGCGCGCCACCACCGCTGCCGGCGAGAGCGTGGCGCTGAAGATACCCAGGACGGACTTGCGCACGCGCTCCGTCGCGAGTGCGCTTATTCGCCGTGAGTTCAGGGTCCTGGAGAGCTTGTCCCACGCTCATGTGTTGAGGTCTCTGCGCTTGATCGCAGTCCAGGAGATGCCGGGCCTGATCACCGAGTACCTGGAGGGGGGAGACCTGGCGCCGCTATTGGGCACCCACCCGCGGCATTGGGCACGGGCCGCGCGGGAGGTGGCCCTCGCTCTCGGCTATATTCACGAGCGCGGCAAGGTCCATCGGGATGTGAAGGCCCGCAACGTGTTGTTTAGCGGAGCAGGCGACGTGCGGCTCGTGGACTTCGCGCTCGCCGCGGATGCGGGCGGTCACGCGCCGCGAGGCGGTGGAACCGTTGCCTACGCGAGCTTGGCGCAACGACAGGGGGCGTCTCCGGAGGTGGCCGACGACGTGCATGCGTTCGCAGTCCTGCTCTATGAGCTTCTGGCCGGGCGGTTGCCTTTCGGCGTAAACCCGCCGTTGGATGTGCTGCAGGCCGAACCGAGTCCGCCGCTGGCGATGCCGGATGGGCCCGACCCGGCATCGCGGGCCCTGGCCGAACTCGTCCAGCAGACGCTGAGTCCCGGGCGACAATCTGCTCCGCGAGGCGTGCGTCCCTTCCTGGATGTCTTAGAATCTATGCTCTTGGCCTATGCATAAGCGAGTGTCGTGGCAGAAACAGACCCGCAAACGACCGCTCACGACGAGACCATTATCCCGGTCAAGCCGGGCGTGGCTCGCGTTAAGCCCGCCGCGGCCGCTCGGCAGAGCGACGCTCGGCGCCCGCGGCTGCTCGTCGGTGCCGCCCTCGTCGTGTCCGTACTGTTGGCGCTAGCGGTCATCTTCGTGCTGCCTGCGTGGGTGGCGAATCAACAGCCCGAGGTACCGGTGGTGCCGGCGCCGGTAGACGTGCTGCCAGAGGAGCCCCAGGGGCCTGTGCTGACGGCAGAAGAACTGGCGGCTCACAGGGAACGGGCCGAAGTATTGTTGGCCGAGTTACTGAGCCAACAGGATCGGCTGAACGGCCTAGCAGTGGCCGCGTGGGGAGAAGACGTCTGGGAGACGTATCGGCAGCGGTCTCGCGCCGGTGATGACGCCTATCTTGCGGATGCGTTCCAGGATGCCGTGCTGGCGTACGCTGGCGCGCTCGAGATCGGCGAGCAACTACTCGGCCGGTCGATGGAGATCGTAGCGGCCGCATTCAGTGCCGGTAACGCGGCACTGAATGCCGGCCAGGCCGAGCTGGCCCGAGAGCAGTTCGAGCTGGTCCTGGGAATCGATGCAGACCATGCAGCGGCTGAAGCGGGTCTCGAGCGAGCCGAGAGTCTTCCGGACGTGCTCGAGCTCGTGCGGCAGGGTATCGAGCTCGAACGGCAGGGCGATCTGGAGGCGGCCGCGCAAGCGTTCCGGGAAGCGCTCGGACGCGACCCGTTCTGGGCACCCGCGCGATCGGCGCTGGCCGCCGTCACCACGCGTATCGACAATCGTCGTTTCGAGACGCTGATGTCCCAAGGCCTGGCCGCAGTGGCGCAAGAAGAGTTCACTGACGCTTATGAGTTGTTCGGAGAGGCGCTGATCCTGCGGCCGGACTCCGCCGAGGCGCTCGACGGTCAGGTCCAGGCGGAGCAGGGTCGAAAATTGGAGCAGATCGCGCTGGTCGAAGCACGCGCGTTGGCATTCGAGCGCCGCGAGCTGTGGGAGCGGGCGATTCAACTCTACCGCGACCTGCTGGCGACGGACGCGTCGCTGGCATTTGCTCAGACCGGACGCGAGCGCTCTGTGCTGCGGGCGGATCTGGACGCCAAGCTCGTTAACCTGATTGGCAACCCGACGCTGTTGTTCAACGATCGCGTGCTGGCCGACGCCGGCGCATTATTATCGGACGCCCGGAATGTGGAGGACGCGGGGCCACGGCTTGAGGAGCAGATTGTCGATCTGGATCGGCTCGTGGTTCTCGCATCGACGCCCGTGACTGTAGAGTTTCATTCCGATGAACTGACCAACGTCACGGTCTTCCGATTCGGACCGCTCGGCTCCTTCGCCGTCATCGAGGTAGGGCTACGGCCGGGAAACTATACCGCGCTCGGTAGTCGCAATGGGTATCGTGACGTTCGCGCAACTTTTACCGTACTGCCTGGACGAGAGCTGGCTCCGGTCGACGTACGGTGTGTCGAGCCGATCGGATGACAACAGCGAATCAATGGGTACTGACGACGTCTGCCGATGGCCAGGAACGGCGTTTCACCGCAGACGATCTGCCCGTATCGATCGGTGGCGACGTCAATAGCGAGATTCGCCTGCACGGTGTCTCGGGATCGGTACAGATTGGGTTGCTTGACGGCAGGTTCTTTATTCAGCCCGCGCGAGAGACGAGGAACCTGCGGGTCGAGGGAGAGTTGGTCGCGGGGACACGCTGGATCGAGAACGGCGAGACGATCGCGCTGGATACGGCCCGACTCAGTTGTTCGCTCAGCGGTGAACAGCTGCGTTTGGAAATCTCAGGCGTCGTGACCGGTGGTGATACGGCGCCGCCCGATCTAGAGGAGCTGGCGCGAGAGGGCGCGGATCTCGACGAAGTCGAGATCAAACCAGTCGCCTTTCGGCCGTCTGGTGGGCAGAAGCCCCGGACGCTGCGCGCCAGACCGAGCCGTCGCCACTTGGCGGTCGGCGGCGCGTTTGTCTTACTCGCCGGACTGGCTTGGTTCGCATTCACCGCGAAGTCGGTCGAACTGATCGTCGAGCCCGCGCCCGACACGGTCGGGCTGCCGGGCACGCTGCTGAAAATCCGAATGGGGGATCGTCTGCTTCTGAGTGCGGGATCCCACCGGGTCGTGGCTACGCTCGCCGGTTACTATCCGCTCGATATCGAGATCAACGTCGGCTTGGCACCGGATCAAACGATCGAACTCGAGATGATCCGGCTTCCCGGCCTCGTGACGCTGACGACCGAGCCGGACGTGGCTGCGGAGGTCCGTGTGGACGGTGAGCGCGTTGGCACCACACCGCTGACCGATGCCGAGATCACGACCGGGCGACACCAGATCGAGTTCGTCGCGGAACGGTTCCTGGCCGAAGTTCGCGAACTGGATGTCATCGGCGGCGGTGAGCGCCAGCATCTGGTGGCCGAACTGACGCCGAACTGGGCGCCGATCACGCTGAGCAGCGACCCAGCCGGGGCCGAGGTACTGGTGGACGGAACCGTTGCAGGGGCAACGCCGCTTGTCATGGAGCTTGGCGCGGGTGAACGACGGGTCGAGGTTCGACTACGGGGCTACAACGCCTGGGCGGACGTCGTCTCCGTTTTCGCGAACCAGCCGCAGACGCTGCCGCTGGTCGAGCTGACCGAGGCCGATGGCCGCGTCGAGCTGATTACCGAGCCAGCCGGTGCCGCGGTCAGTATCAATGGCGAGTATCGTGGCCGGACGCCCCTGACGCTGCGCCTCGCTCCAGGGCGTCAGCACCGGCTGACAGTGACGAGATCGGGCTACGACTCGATCCAGCAGGAGCTCTCCGTCGTGGCCGATAGTGGTCGCACGCTCAGACTCACGATGACCGCGCGACTGGGGGTCGTCGAGATTCGCAGCGAGCCGGCCGATGCCGAGATATGGGTCGATGGCGAGCAGCACGGAGTGACGCCGAACGAACTGACACTGTCCGCGCTCAGCCATCAGATCGAGATTCGCCTCGCGGGCTTCGCTCTGCAGGTGAGGGAGGTCACGCCGAGACCCGGGTTCCGACAGATACTCGATGTGACACTGGAAGAGTTGAATACGAGCACAGGCTCGGGCTACGCCAAAGAGGTCCAGACCGGCCTCGGCCAGGTACTGACGCTGGTTCCGTCGGGGGACTTCAGGATGGGGTCATCGCGTCGCGAGCAAGGACGCCGCTCGAACGAAATCCTGCGAGACGTCAGCATCAGCGAGGCGTTTTATCTCGGTGTGCGGGAGGTCAGCAACGCAGAGTTTCGAGCGTTCCGCGCGGAGCACGACTCGGGTTCCTTCAACGGCGAGTCTCTGAACGAAGATGACCAGCCGGTCGTCCGGGTCACATGGAGTGACGTCGCCGAGTTCATGTACTGGCTCAGCATCCGGGATGGGTTTCAGCCGGCCTACGAAGAAATCAACGGCGTGTGGGCTGCGGTGAAACCGCTGCGTAATGGCTATCGGTTACCGACCGAAGCAGAGTGGGCTTGGGCGGCTCGATTCGCGGGTCAGGAGGAGTCCATGACGTACCCGTGGGGTAGCACATTACCGCCGCCCGATCGTTCCGGAAACTTCGCGGATGTCTCAGCAGCGACGCTCCTGCCGAGTACGCTCGTGATCTACAACGACAGTTTCCCTGTCTCGGCGCCTCCGGGGAATTTTCCGCCGAATGCCGTGGGTGTATACGACCTCGGCGGAAACGTGGCAGAGTGGGTGCTAGATTTCTGGGCGATCGGCTCCCCCCAGACCGATACCGTGGCCGTCGATCCGCTGGGCCCGGAGCAAGGGCGTTTCCACGTGATCAGGGGCTCCAGTTGGCGGAGCGTGACAGTTACCGAGCTGCGCCTCGCCTACCGCAATTACAGTGCCGACTCCAGGGAGGATATCGGTTTTCGTATCGCCCGTAATCTGGAATGATCTGTGGCTAAACTGGTCTAAACTCTATGAATCTTTGTCGGGAGAGATGACGATGCACGTGCTACGAACGCTATTAGCGCTACTGGTCTTGATGGCCCTGTCGTTCTCGTCTGCAGGGCAGGACACCGAGGCGCCTGAGGATGAGGCGGCACCGTCTGAGGGGCCGCCAGCACTTCCGGATACGCGTCCGCTCGACGAGATCTTTATTCCCAGTGAAGAGATCCAGGCGGACGAGGAAGTCATCTTCCCGGTTAACATCTAGTGGACCACCAGCCATGAAACGTAACTTTCAAACGGAGTTTCTCTACCAGGTGTTCGCGCTGATCATCGCGGTCATTGCCGTGCACGCGGTGTATGTGACGGTCGTCAGGCCGAGGGCGACCGCGGTCCTGAACGAGCAGGCGCTGCAGATTCAGGAAGACGCAGATTTCACGGTCGACCGTTCTTTCTGGGTCTTGATCAAGGACTTCGAGCAGGAGTCGTGTTTCGTATTGATGTTGTGGGCGTTTTCCATCATGGGTTACAAGGCGGTCATGTCTCTGGGCGAGCGGAAGCTGCTGCAACAGGAACTCGTGCCGATTCCGGACGGCGTCAGGGTTCTCCCCGAAGATACGCGAGAGTATGCGCGCACGCTGCAGGCGTTGCCCGGCGGATTGCGCGATATGCTGCTGCCGCGAGTCCTGTTGTCGTCACTCGAACGATTCGGTTCGACGCGCAACGTCCAGGATGTGTCTTCCGTCGCCAATACGCTGTGCGCATCGGAAGGTGACAGGCTGGAGTCCGAGTTGTCGATGATCCGTTATATCGCGTGGGCGATCCCATCCGTCGGATTTATCGGTACGGTCCGCGGAATCGGTCAGGCGCTGGGGCAAGCCCACCGTGCCGTCGATGGCGACATCACCGGCGTGACGCAAAATCTCGGCACGGCGTTCAACTCTACTTTCATCGCGTTGCTGATTTCCATCGTGGTGATGTTCCTCGTCCACCAGCTGCAATCGCTGCAGGAACGACTCGTGTTCGATACGCAGTCCTACATCGATCACAACCTCATCCGTCACATGCAGTCGCGCGGCGGCATACAGTAGAGCGACGCTCGTGAGCACGCTCGCTATCGACATCAACGATGCGAATCTGATTATCGCCGATGAGTCAGGGGTGCTAGCCGCGGAACCTGGCTACGCGTTGGTCGCCGACGGCGAAATCCTGACCGGCTATGACGCTTATGCTCAGGCGCGCGTGAGACCGCGCGATTGCAGTAACCGTTACTGGGAGAACCTGAGTCTCGAGGAGGGAAGTGCGGGTCTGGAGGGTGTCGAGCACACTGCTCAGCTCGCGTTCGCGCAGCTGGAGAACCTCTGGAAACGGTACGGCGGCGAGGACAAAGATGCGTTGCTGATTGTGCCTGACCACTACAGCCGCGAGCAGCTCGGGCTGCTGTTAGGCCTCGCCCAGGAGTGCGGTATGCCCGTGCGATCGTTGGTGAATACAGCGGTGGCGGCGAGCGCCAGGCCCTATCCCGGCCGGCAATTGATCTACCTGGACGCCGGGTTGCATCGGGTTTCTGCGACGACGCTCGAGCAGGCTACCGACGTCGCTGCGAAGACCGAGCAGGCGATCGACGGCGTCGGCCTTGCCTCGTTGACCGACTTATGGGCCAAGCGCGTGGCGGAGATCTTCGTTCTGTCGACGCGATTCGATCCGTTTCACGACGCCGACAGCGAACAGCTCGTGTACGATCGCCTGCCGATGTGGCTACAGAGCCTGCAGGAGGAGGATCGTGCCGAGCTTAAGCTTCCCCACGGCGGGAAGGAGCTTTGCGTGGAGGTGAAGCGCGACCAACTGCTTGGTGTCGCCGCCGGATTTTATCGCGCGCTCGTACAACTGATCGCACAATGCAGAAGCTCGGGGGACAGCCTGGTCGTGCAAGTGTCGCACCGTCTGCTCGGCTTGCCGGGCGTCGTCAATGAACTCTCGCGGCTGGACGATGCGCAAATTTTACCGTTGGCCGTCGGCGAAGCGGCCCTGGGCGCACTGCAGAATCTTGACAATATCGCTGCGAATCCCGAGCAGGTGAAACTCCTGAAACGGCTGCCGTGGCGAGCGGAAGGCGCCCCGCTGGCGCCCGTGGCGAAGCCGACGGCCGCGGATACGACCCGCGAGTCGGTGCACCGGCAGGAGCGGCCGGCAACCCACATCGTCTACCGTGGCGTCGCTTTTCCGGTGGACGGTAACGGGCTCTTGATCGGTCGCGAGAGCCAGACCGGGCGTCGGACGATCGTGCTCAATGGCGAGCACAGTGGTATCTCCCGCTCGCACTGCGAGCTGGTTCGGCGCGACGGCGAACTTAAGCTCAGGGACCTGAGCCAATACGGGACATTCGTCAATGAGAAACGGGTCTCCGGTGATCTCGCAATTCAGCCCGCCGATGTGATCCGCATCGGCTCCCCGGGGGAGGAACTGCAGGCGATCGTGATGGAGGAAACGGATGGCACGTAAGAGCCTCAACGTGTTCTCGTTGTCGTTCCTCGACGCCATGACCTGCGGTCTCGGCGCCGTAATCCTGCTCTTCATGATCATCAATGCGAGTATCGATGAGCGTCGCGAAGTCATCCTTGAGGAGCTCGCGAGCGAAGTTGACCGCGTGGAGTTACAGGTGCTCGTCGGCCGCAAGAATCTGGTGCAACTCGAACAGGAGCTGGCCGAGCTCATCCAGGAGTGGGCGGTCCTGCGGGGGCTGAGAGAACAGATCGTCACGGAGATTACCCTCACGGCCGAGGAGTTCAGTACGTTGACGGCGGATACGACCGCCAGGGAAGAGGCCATCGAACGACTGCGCTCGGAACTCGACGCTTTGGAGGATGAGACGCAGCGTCTCTCCGCAGCGAGTATCACGCCTGAGGAAGCCGGCAATCGCATCCGCAGTTTCACCGGGGACGGCAACCGCCAGTACCTGACGGGCATGAGAATGGGCGGCGAACGCGTCGTGATCCTCGTGGATGCGTCCGGCAGCATGCTGGACCGGACGCTCGTCAATATCTTTCGCCGCAGAAATATGCCGATAGACCAGCAGCTCATGGCGCCGAAGTGGCGGCAGGTCGTCGACACGCTGGACTGGTTGACGACGCAGCTCACACCCGGCACGAAATTTCAGATCTTCGCTTTCAACGACCAGGCGTGGCCGTTGATCGAGGGAACCGACGGTCAATGGCTGACGATCACGGACGGCAGTCTGCTGGATCAGGCCGTAGAGACGCTAGGCGCCACCGTTCCGCAAGGGCCCACGAGCCTGCATGCGGCATTCGCCAGCATGAAGCCGCTGGATCCCAAGCCCGATAATATCTACCTGCTCGTAGACGGACTGCCGACGATGGGGGAGATCATGCCGACCCGTGGCGGCGTCACCGGCAGGGAACGACAGAGCCATTTCAATCGTGCGGCACGAGACCTACCGTTCAACGTGCCCGTTAATGTCATTCTGTACGCGATGGAGGGCGACCCCCAAGCCGCCCCGGCCTACTGGTGGCTGTCGCTCAGCACGGGCGGTTCGCTGATCGCGCCTTCGGAGGATTGGCCATGAGGCGTCGAAGACGTGAAGTGGACACCGGCAGCATGGCGTTCTTGGATGTGATCTGTTGCGGGTTCGGCGCGATTATTCTGCTGTTGGTCTTGACCAAGATCTTCGAGCCGATTCGGCTGGAAGAAAGCCACGTCGAGCTGGAAGGATTGATCGCCCGCTTACAGCTGGAGCTGCACGAGATACTCGGTGAGACCGAGGTCGTGCGGCGTGAACGGTTGTCCACCATCGAGCATGTGGATCAGGATGAGACTCAGATAGCGTCGCTCCAAGCGGAACTGACGCGGATACGCGCGGAATTTCTCGCGACAGAGGACGATGCGGACATCTCGGCCGAGCTCGCAGGACGCCTCGCCGAAGCGAAGCAGCGGCTGACGGAAGAGATGCAGCGTCTATTGGCCGACTACAAACCCGACCCCGACGAGTACAAGATCGGCGGTATCCCGGTCGACAGCGAGTACATCATTTTCATCATTGACACTTCCGGTAGCATGAAAAATTACGCGTGGAATCGTGTCCAGCAGCAGCTCCGCGAGACCCTGGAAGTCTATCCGCAGGTCAAGGGGATCCAGGTGCTAAACGACATGGGCGAGTACATGTTCAAGAGCTACCGCAATGAGTGGATTCCAGATACCCAAGGAACACGTGACGCCATTATCGATGGGCTGAAGAACTGGAACGCCTTTTCCAACTCGAGTCCGAGGGAAGGTATCCTCGAGGCGATCGAGACCTATTATGATCCCGACAAGAAGATCAGCCTGTATGTCTATAGCGACGACTTCGCGTCCGGGTCCATCAATGCGGTCGTCAGAGAGGTCGATAGACGCAACCATGCCGGCGCAGACGGCCAGCGGCGGGTCCGAATTCACGCCATCGCATTCCCCGTGTACTACGAAGTGACGAACGGTGAACTCCTGACGGCGGCGCGTTTCGCTATCCTGATGCGGGCGCTATGCCAGCGCAATGGCGGCACTTTCGTCGCACTGCCTTCGCTGCGGCGCCGTTAACCCCGTCGCCTAACGCGTCCCCCTGTAAGAGCGGCCGTCAGAATTCGTCATATTCGAGCGGTCTTCTTGCCCGAATTCATCACCGCTTTGCCGTTGGCCCGAGCTTCAATGGTGACGTGCGCAGAGCCAGGCAGATCGCGATGCTCGAGACCCGCAACCGGCAGGATGCGCGGGTTATGCGAGAGGCGATCGAGAAGGCCAAGTGACACGTCGGGGGCAGGCCGCGCAGGCGCTCTGACCGTTTAGCCGGCTAACAATCTGTTCCGGTCATTCTGCGATTCGTATGAGCAAGTTCCGGGATGTCTACGTGGGGCTGTTTCGTGGAATAGGGCTGGCGCGCCCGAGTCATGGCTCTCGAGAGACGCTCAACGGCGCTGCTACCCGTCTTCGTAAACATAAAGGGCAGGAACGCATGAACGACGCAGCATGCGGCGGCCCGAGTCATCGTGAGGCTGAACCCAAGCGCTGCGCGCATGTGTTCTACGTACGTTTCACCAACGGATTCCGGGTGGTCTCTGAACAATCTTGATAACGGCATCGGGGTTCCGATTGGCTTCCTTATCATTCCTCAGCCTGCTATATTACTACATATTATATGTATATATCTAGTAGTTGTTAACGTAATATAGTATGTGTTTTCATTGACTTAGAAGTCAGTTCCGGCCGAATAGCTATCGTGAATTCCGTTAAGCCCAAGCCGCTCCTCGCGTGGTTGTCCAAAACCGGAATCCATGCGCCGTTCGTTCCTGGTGCGATATCGAGGCGTCGGTCGGGATCTCCGGACGACTTGGGGTAGAACGGAAGCGGGTAGAATGCGCTGATCAGGGATACGGGTCTTCGCCGGCCTGTGAGCAGGCGGCGCAGCCGCTAGCGGGAGTTCTGATGAAGATTTATGACAGTGTCCTGGACATGATCGGGCACACGCCGCTGCTCAGAATTAACAACATGGATACTGGACCTTGCGAGTTGTACTTGAAGCTGGAGTTGATGAATCCGGGCGGGTCTGTAAAAGACCGCATTGGGCTCAGTATGATCAATGAGGCTGAGAAACGCGGCGATCTCAAGCCCGGCGCCACGATCGTCGAAGCCACCGCAGGCAATACCGGAATCGGGCTCGCATTGGTCGCGTCCCAACGTGGCTATGGTCTTGTACTCGTGCTCCCGGATAAGATGAGCCAGGAAAAAATCTTCAATCTGCGGGCAATGGGTGCAGAAATCATCATCACCCGATCGGATGTCGAGAAGGGGCACCCGGAGTACTACCAAGACCTCGCGAAAAGTATCGCAACAGAACGCAACGCATACTACATCGACCAATTCAATAACCCCGACAACCCCAAGGCCCACGAAGAGACGACGGCGCCCGAGCTGTGGGAGCAAATGGACGAGCGTCTCGATGCCTTGGTTGTCGGCGTCGGAACCAGTGGCACGATTACCGGCATGACCTCCTACTTCCAGAAAATAGGCGCCGACGTTAAGATGATATTGGCGGATCCGGTAGGATCCGTGCTAGCCGAATACATTGACACCGGAAAGCTCGAATCCAAGGGCAGTTGGCTGGTGGAGGGTATCGGCGAGGATTTCATTCCAGAGATCGCCGATCTGTCCGCGGTAAGCGCGACTTATTCCATCACCGATGCAGAGTCGTTTGCTGCGGCCCGCGAATTACTGATCCGAGAGGGGCTACTGGCAGGATCATCCACCGGAACATTGCTTGAGGCGGCATTGCGTTATTGCCGCGAGCAGACCGAGGAAAAACGAGTCGTGACGCTGGCCTGCGATACGGGCAGCCGCTATCTGAGCAAGCTTTACAACGACTTCTGGATGGAAGATCAGGGTTTCACCGAAAGAACGCCGACCGGCAATCTGCTCGATCTGGTCGGCCGACCTCACGAGCAGCATGCGACGATCACGGTCGGTCCAACAGACGTGCTAACCACCGCGCATAACCGGCTCCGAAATGCGGGCATATCGCAGCTGCCGGTTATGGACGAGAATCGTCTGGTCGGGGTCCTGACAGAGGACGACATCATTCGCCATGTATTCGGGCATCCGGGCCTGATGAAATCACCGGTGGGCGATGCGATGCACACGGCGTTTGTGTCGGTCGATAAGGACATGCCGCTGAACACGCTCGTATCGATTCTACAGGCGCAACCCTATGCAGCGGTCAACGACGGCGACGTATTCCTCGGCTTGATCACGCGGTCCGACATGCTGAATCACCTGCGTAAGCAGGTGCAGTAGAGGGTGCCTGTCAAAGGCTCATGCCCCTGGTTGCACATAACGATTTGCCCACGTTTCTACGTTTGCGAGAGCGCGGTCAGGAAGTCTTGACGGTCGAGCAGGCGCGTCAGCAGGACATCCGTGAGCTTCACATCGGATTGCTCAACATGATGCCGGATGCGGCCCTGACAGCCACCGAGCAGCAATTCATCGGGCTGGTTGGCAGTTGCCGGAAAACGGTTCAGTTTTATGTCTACCCTTTCTCCATACCGGAGCTTAATCGCGGAGTTCGTGCCAAGGAGCACATCGATCGATACTATCTCGAGTTTGCCACCTTGGCGGAGCGGGGACTGGATGCTCTGATAATCACTGGCGCCAATGTGGCCAATCCTTCGCTGGACCAGGAAGCGTTCTGGGATCCGCTGATCGAGGTGGCGCGCTGGGCCGAGGACAATGTCGCGTCGATCCTCTGCTCGTGCTTGGCTACCCACGCACTAGTCAAGCACAATTACGGCATCGAACGGCAGCCTCTGCCGCGAAAGCAATGGGGCGTATACAGCCACACGGTTAACCGGCCCGAGCACCCGTTGATGAGAGGGATCAGCGCGCGTTTCGATGCACCACATTCGCGTTACAACGCGGTCACCAGATCTCAACTCGAGCAGGCCGGAGTCACCGTCCTAGTGGAAAGCGAGGAGGCGGGTGTTCACCTGGCGGTCAGTTCCGACCAGATCCGTACCATCTATTTCCAAGGGCATCCGGAATACGATGCCAGCAGCCTACTCAAGGAATACAAGCGAGAAGTGTTCCGTTTTCTGGATGGCGAACTGAAATCCGCACCACCTTATCCGGAGCATTATTTTTCAGATCAGGCCATCGAGATAGCCGATGATTTTATCGGACGGTCCGAGAAGGCCATGAGCGATGGGGTTGGCGTACCGGAGTTTCCCGAGAAAGACCTGGAGACGCATGTGGAGAATACCTGGGGCGATACCGGCAAGGCGATCGTCGGTAACTGGTTAGGGTTAGTCGGCCAGTTGGCGAATCCTGACCGAAAATTGCAATTCACCCGCGGGATCAATATAGATGATCCGCTGCAACTTAATTCCTCGGGCCTGGGCTGATCATGGATAGCTGGAAAAACGAGTGATCGGCGCAGCAGGCTAGATATAAACTCAGGCTGCGGTGTAATCTCGGTAGTTCGGTTCCCACATGGTCGCCTCGATCCACGCGTGGCCGTCTTCAGCCGTTGCGATCGTATTCACGCCGTCCTGCACCGCCTGGTCGATAACAGCCTTGGCGACGTGAACGGACACGTCGCGCAAACGGGATATGGCCGGATACAGAAGCCCGCTCGCCAGTTCATCGTCTGTCACCGTGTCAGCCAACGCGTGGGCGGCGGCGCCGATCATACTCTCAGTTACTTCAGTCGCGCCGGATAACAGCGCGCCCAGTCCAAGGCCGGGGAAGATAAAGACGTTGTTTCCCTGACCAATCTGAACGGTCGTCTCTTCCCAGGTCACGGGTTCAAACGGGCTGCCGGTCGCAATCAGTGCGCGTCCCCCAGTCCAGTGAACGATGTCTTCGGGGATTGCCTCGGAGAGATCCGTCGGGTTGGAGAATGGCAAGATCACCGGTCTCTCGCAGTACTTTGCCATTCCACGAACGATCGCTTCGGTAAATGCGCCGGGTTGTCCTGAAGAGCCCACGAGCGCCGTGGGACGAAATTGGGCCACGACCGCCGCGAGATCTCTCGCGCTCGAGTCGCCGAGGCCGAACTCGGCCGCGAGGCCACCGGGCCAGGCGAGCTCGCGTTTGTAGGCATCAGACAGCTGCCGATCGTCCACCAGTAATCCCCCGCTGTCCAACACCGCCACGGACTTAACGATCTGATCTGGATTTAATCCTTCCTGGGCCAAGGCGACTCTGAACTGCCGAGCGATGCCGAGGCCCGCCGCCCCCGCGCCGAAGATGACAATCCGCTGCTCCGCCAGGTTGCTACCGGTTAGTCGCATCGCACTGAGCAGGCCCGCCAATGCGACCGCGCCCGTCCCTTGAATATCATCGTTGAAGGAGAGGGCTCTCGTTCGGTAGCGTTCCATGATGCTCAGAGCGTTGTCTTTGCGGAAGTCTTCCCATTGAATCAACGCACCTGGAAAAACCGCCTGGACCGCTGTGACGAACTCTTCCACGAACTCGTCGTACGGTGCGCCGCGCAATCGCGGCTGCCGCCAGCCCAAATAGAACTCATCGTCGAAGAGTGCCTGGTTGTCTGTACCCACATCGAGGGTGACGGGCAACGTTTGACTCGGATGGATACCCGCACAGGCTGTGTAAAGAGCGAGCTTGCCGACCGAGATCGCCATGCCGCCTGCTCCCTGATCGCCGATGCCGAGAATCGATTCTCCATCGGTCACGACCAAGAGCCGGACTTCTCGATCGCCAGCGGCACGGCGGAGAACTTCCTCCGCCTGCCCACGCAAGTCCGGCGTGAGCCATACGCCACGGCCACGCCGAAATATCCGACTGAAGTTCTGCGCTGCCGACCCCACTGTCGGCGTATAAATGATGGGTAAGAATTCCTCGAGGTGATCGCATAGCACTCTATAAAAGAGGTGCTCGTTACGATCCTGAAGTGAGACTAGCCCTATGTACTTCTCCATCGCCGTCGCCTTCTCGTTGAGCGAGGCATAGATCCGCTGAGCTTGCTCCTCCATCGTGCTGTGCGCGTTGGGTAACAGCCCCTGCAGGCCGAGTTCGGAACGCTCGCGGGGCGTGAATGCCGTTCCCTTGTTCAGCACGGGATCACGGATCAGATCGTAGCCACGCACGCGGATGGGTTGGGCCGTATTAGAGTCGCTCACGATTGAAGAGACCGGTCGTTCTCTTTTGTCGATTCGCACACGGACCAGAGTTCCGACGACTACTCTGGGACTACCTTGAGCAGCTCGGCACTTCCGGATGCCGGCCCGCGAACGCTCGTAAGAAGATAGATGGCCCCATCCGGGCCCTGGCGGACATCGCGGATGCGTGTGCCTCGCCCGACCAGCAGGCGTTCCTCAGCGACCACACGGTCTCCATCGAGAACTAATCGCACCAGATGTTCGCCGGCCAACGCGCCGACAAAGAGATTGCCACGCCACTCGGGGAAGAGGTCGCCGGTATAGAACAGCATGCCCGACGGGGCGATCGAGGGCACCCAGAAGTAAACCGGCTGCTCCATTCCTTCCTTCGCCCGCAAACCCTCGCCGATCGGCGCAGTCGTATATTCATTCCCGTACGAAATCATGGGCCAGCCGTAGTTGTTGCCACTTCGTATGATATTGAGCTCGTCCCCGCCCCGCGGCCCGTGTTCTACCATCCACAACTCACCGGTCGAAGGATTGATAGCCGCCCCTTCCGGGTCCCTGTGGCCGAGTGAGTAGATCGACGCGAGGGCGCCGGCGTGCTCTATAAAGGGGTTATTCTCCGGGATCGAGCCATCGCGATTGATCCGGTGAACCTTTCCGCCTAGGGCGCTTAAGTCCTGGGCTTCGCTTATCAGGCTGTTCTGGGTGCTTTGGGCGCCGCTCATCGTGGCCAACAAGGTGCCGTCGGGTCCATGGACCAGTCGCCGACCACCCGCCTGGAAGATGACTTCCACGTTCTCCAGCCCGCTGCCGTCCTCTGCAAGGCGTGCTCGCGCAATTCGGTAGATACCGAAAGGATTGTCTGCTTGCTCACTGGGCGACAAGGCTGACCAGTTCTCGAAGGCCTTAGGCGTCGCGAGATCGCCAGGCTCTCCATCGGGCACCGCGTAGTAAGTGAAGTACAGGAGCCGATTCTGTTCGAATTCGGGCGCGAGGACGATATCGGTCAGTCCCTTATCACGGAAGCCTCTCACCGCCGGTAGCCCGCTCAGCGGCGGTGAGATCGTGCCGTGCGCATCGATGGCGTGTATGCGTCCCGCACGTTCGGTAACCAACATCGTGCCGTTCGGCAGGAACGCCAGAGACCACGGGGCATCCAACCCGGTAGCGATGGTCTCCACTCTGTACGTCGAAGCTTCCGCCGGCGCCGGCGCCCGTGTCTGTCCTAGGAACGCCGGGGCTGGTGGCAGGCGATCGAACTGTAGTACCGGTGCATTCTGCCCATGGAGCGGACTCGGGATAACGGCACACGTGAGCAGTGAATAAAATGCGGCGCCGGCGACTACTTCGTAGATCTTTGCCATGTCGTACCTTTCCATGAGCCAGACGATACTACGGCGGACGTCCGTGCGGACGACTTAACCGTCGACGATGCACTCGTAGCGACCCACCTCTATGTCGGAGCGCCAGATCCAATACTTCTCCAGCTCCACAGGTTCCGTGAACGTCGACGCGTCAGTCACGGTGATCTGGTAATCCAAGCGAGCCCCGTCGTCGGTCGGGATGAACCGCTCTACCATGACGGCCGCATCCGTGAGCGGAATTCCCACGCTATCGAAGTAACCCCAGTTGACGTTCGTCGTCGTCACTATCAGGCCGCCGCCTTCCCATCGCCCCACCGAATAGCCCAAAGAGCTTGCCGCCGGGTTCTCGCTGCCAGCATCGCTGCCCATGTGTATCGTGCGGATCAAGTCATATTCTTCGATGTGTAGCAGAATGTTCGCGCCCTGCTCGACGAACTCCATTGGATACGGTTGCTCCATAATGGCGGGCATTCCCTTCGGTACACAATCGACCGTAGGATCGTCTCGGAACGGGTCGAATGCCGCCAACGCCGAGCGTGCTGCCGCCGTTAACGGATAACGACTGAAATCGAAATTAGGATCGAGAACCTCCGGTAATAAGAACGGGGCCCCCGAGCCGGTGCTCCATACTCGGAAGATACCTTTGGACGGATCTGAGGTTTCACCCTCTCGAGCAGGCAGCGGTTCACCCGATATCAGCACACGATCCGACCAGCGTGGCTCGCGCTCGCCGAATAAGAGCTCCTCTCCGCTCGGCAGCAGAATGTTCCAGATCCATAGCTGATTCTCGCCACGCTTCGACGGATTGCCAGCCACCTTGACCCGGTCACCCACGGAGAAAAGCTCAGCGGTGATTCCCCAACGGCTGATGCCGCTGACCGCGAACGTCTGCGTGTCCCAAAGTGTCTGCTGTCCGGCCTCGTCGGTCGTGCGAATCGTGAAGCCCACATGCGGATTCTGCCAACGGACCTCCACCAGCTCGCCCTCGAGTTCGGTGAGTCGCGCGCGATCGAACCACGCGGAGAAGCTATGGTGGGCAGAGACCGTGGCCGGCAGGAATACGAGTCCGATGAAAAAGTTTGTTCTTGCTCTCACTTCGAACTCGTCCGAGGGGCTCGCGCCTCCCCGATTTCCCCATCTCGATCTAAGCCTTCGCCAGATTGACTGGCAACCCAAGGCCGGTAGAATGAATAGTGTCCGGATTCTATGCTCGCCCTACGGGTTGTGCAACGATGAACTCAAGTACCGGGGGCGTCACTTGATTACCGATTTGGGCATTGTCGTTGCTGATAGTCGTCGGCTTCCTGGTCGTTGGCGCTCTGGGATCTGCCGCATAATCGATAAAGCCGCGCCAGAACTCAGGTTATCGCAAATGGGGAAATTACGATGATCACACGCCTTCCGAATTCTCATGTCTTGATCGCTACGGTGTTACTGACTGCTATCGTTGCGATACCGTCGTTCCAAGCAGCTGCGCAAGACGCATCTGTCGAGAAGGGTACGATCAGGGTGACGCTGCTCGGCATAGGTGCGGGCCCGCGAGGTGGACAATTCGATATTCAGCGCCCTGTCGGCTTACAGACTTCTACTCTAGTGGAAATAGAGGCGAGGGCGTTCCTCTTCGATGCCGGCCGAGGTGTATTGGAGCAGATCTCTAAGCTAGGTGGAGCGTACTTCGCGAAGGTCGACCGTGTTTACCTCACACACCTTCATGGAGATCACAATATCGGTCTCCCTGACCTATGGTTAACGCCCATCAGGGTGCCCGAGGGCGGACGGTCCGTTCCTCTTCAGGTCTTCGGCCCGGCGGGAACCGAGGAAATGGCGCGCCATATAGCCAGCGCGTTCGAATACAACCTGTTCTATAACGGCAATTCGTCTGCCGCCAGCGCGCTGATCGGCAACGATGTTCGGCAGGGCATCATCTATGAGGCTGACGGCATCACGATCACGGCATTCGACGTCGATCATTCACCTGCGAATATCGCGTCCGAGGACCGAGTTGATTATCCTGCTTTGGGGTTTCGAGTCGATTACGCTGGCCACTCCGTCGCCATTTCCGGTGACACGCGTTTTTCCGAGAATCTCATCCACTACTCAGAGGGCGTGGACGTATTGATCCACGAGGTGGGTGGCGGTGCTGGGGGCGGTGGTGCTGGGATGGGCGCGATGGGCGCGATGGGCGCGATGGGTGCGATGGGTGCGTCCGGGCGAGGCGGTCATCACACGTCGATACTGGAGGCCGGTGAAATATTCAACCGGGTGCAGCCTGAACTGGCTGTTTATTCTCATTTCTCTCGCGGCACTAATCAACGTCTGATCGATCAAACCAGAAGCGTATACGACGGAGCGCTTCTTGTAGGAACCGAGATGACCGTAATCACGATCGGTTCGAGTGTTGAGGTGATACCGGGGAGCGACGATCCGAGCACAGCTGTCCAACCCGCGACTGGGGCCCGCTAGAATAATCTGAGCTTGTCGAAGCGGACAGCCGGGAGTAGGCGCTGACGCTGGAGAATCAGATCGACTAATGAAATTCTTTATAAATTAGTAAGTTATGTCGTCTTAGCTGAGATCGGCCGACGGCTAGTGTCGGTTTCTTATTCAAGTTAAAGGAGCGAACGGATCATGAAAATAATGCTCTTTAGTTTAGTCCTCGTTGGATTCCTTAACTCGGCCTACGCACATCACTCATTCGGCTATCACTTCGATGTCGAGGCGGAGGTGACCATTGCGGGAACAGTCAAGGAATTCAAGTTCATCAATCCCCACGCTCAGGTCCTCGTCGATGTAACCGGCGAGGATGGCCAGATCGAAACGTGGACTTGTGAGTTCAGAGGTGCCAATGGCCTGGCCAGGACCGGGTGGAGGGAGGACACCTTCCGACCGGGACAAGCCATCGAGCTTACCGGCTTCGCCGCAAGACGACGCGACACAGAATGCTATTTTGACCATGCAGTCATGGCGGATGGCACTCGTATCAGCCAAGACGGTCCGCTCGGCGGCGACCTCTATGCTGAGAGCGCTAGTGCAGAAACTTCGGCGATCGCTGCGAGCGGTGACGTACCAAACTTCACGGGAGTTTGGGGGCAGGCGCCAGGAATGGGCGCGGGCATGGGCGCGGGCATGGGTCGTGGCCCCACCCTGGGAGGGCCCAATCGGTTCGAATGGGTGCTCTCCAATGCCGGCCAGCGCGCGCTCGAAGCGTATGACCCGATAGTCGATGATCCGTCGATTCACTGTAAACCGCCCAGTCTTACGCGTCTTTGGGGAACGGGCAATCCGACGCAGATTACGCAGGAAGACGAACTTTTCACGATTCATCATGAGTGGCTGGACGTAGTTCGTAATGTGTATCTGGGGCTGTCCGAACATCCGGAAGGGATAGCGGATCGTGTCATGGGACATTCGATCGGCTGGTATGAGGGCTCGACGCTTGTGATCGACACGGTGGCCTATGAACCGAGCGTGTTATTTCAATTTCCTGGTCTTCCCACCAGCAACCAGCTACACACGGTAGAGCGCCTGACGCTCAGCGAGGATGGTCGGAACTTCGATATTTCATGGACTGCGGAGGATTCGGCATACTTCACTGAGCAGTTGTCCGGTAACTCGCGTCCCCTGCAACGCCTGAATACGACGCTACAACCCTACAACTGTACGCCTATGGAGGTTGCCTAACCGGGTTGAGTGATTAAGACTGTCGGCTTCTGGCTGAGGCTGTGTGAACGCCCGATGGCCGATGCGGACTCTTCTTCGGAATGCGGAGGGGGTAGAGACCCTACCCCCTCCCGTCGGTCAAACTAGAACTCGGCTCTAAATCCGAGACTGAGCGTATCGATGTCGTCGTCGAACTCGGTTTCTAGACTGAACGCGAATCTGTCAGTGAAGTAGTATCGACCGCGTAACTTGATACCGGTGTCACTACCACTCTGATCGAGGTTCACATACTGAAGGCTAGCGTCAACCTCGAAAGCGTCTGTTAACCTGGCCCTGATTCCCCCACCGAGCGCGAACCCATCTTCGTCGATGCTGGCTCCTGCCAGTCCGATTTCCTCTTGCACGAAAGAAGCGGTGCCGATGAAGTCAACAGTGTTCCCGAAGGAATGATGAAATCCGATCCCGACCTCGGCAGTGGAGCCGTCGATACCTAGATCGAAGCTCTGTTCCTCGAACTCACCGACCAGAAAGTATTGGTCGTTTAGCGCATAGGAACCGCCGAAACGGTAGCCATCACCATTGAGGGCGGCAACGCCGTTGTCGAACTCAACGTCGACATAGCTGATTTCGACTCCGGTATAGATAAAGTCGGCCAGGCCGACACTCGGGACGAGTAGCGTACCGGCAACAGCTCCGACAAGTACTCTGATATTCATTATCGATCTCCAATTTTGAATTAGTTGGCCGCATGCTAGTCATGAAGACTGCGGCAAAGTGAGAGATCGGTCACAAAAAAATTCTTGTAGGGGATATGTCACAACAATAGAGTTTATGTAGAGTCGTTGTAGCGATTCAGCTTGCTCCGGCGCGATCGAAAAGCGTCTCTCTACGGCACCGTTGCTGTCGAACGCCTCAGTCGGGGATGACCGCGACGGCTTCAACCTCCAGGATGAACCGTGGGTCGGTCGCCAGGCGTACGATCTCGACCGACGTGCTGGCCGGCCGGTGATTATCGCCCCAATAGCGGTTCATCACGGCATTCACGGCATTCTGATTCGTGCCGATGTCGGTGATGAAGCGGGTGACCTGCACGACGTCGCTAAGTTCGCCGCCGGCTGCCCGCAGGGTTTCCTGCAGCCTGTCCATGATCGCTTCGGTCTGCGCCTCGGCGGTAAAGTTAAGATCATCGAACTCGGCTGGGACGTGAGGATGGCTGTGTGGAACCGGTGCGGCGGTGATGCCGGACAGGAAGACGATTCGACCGCCGCGCACTGTTATGGCCGGCGTGAACGGCAGGTTGGCGCCAGATCCTATCTCTGTGCCCGGTAGATAGACGTACTCGAAGTCCGGGGTCGCGGTCTGACAGCCCGCGATCATGACGATGAGCGCGGCGGCGGCGGTGCAGCGGGTACGAGAGCGCGAGTTGTTCGTCGGTAAAACCATGGTGGTGCCCCTGTGGTGTAGCGATGAGAATCGAAGTGCGGTACGGCGTAATTTCTCCGAGTGTAGCAGCCGCGATCCGCCGTAAGGTTTATAGGTACGGTGCGACTAGCGGCAGCAGATCGGGCGCCTGGTCGTAGCTTTGCAGGTGCGGCAGTACTTGGACCGGTGTCGGGTCGACGAAGCGAGCGATTACGTCCGCAGTCTCCGCGAGGCTGACGGGCTGATCGGCAGATTCGTTGACGATGACTCCGGCCAGTGTCTGCCCTCGGGATCGCAACATCCCGACGGCCGTCAGCGTATGACTCAAGGTGCCGAGATAGCCACCGACGACCAGTAGAACCGGCGCGGCCAGTGCCTCTACCCAGTCGAGTACCGTATGCGTCGAGTCCAGCGGTACCATGATGCCGCCGATGCCTTCGATCAGCGTGACGTCTACGCGACGACGCTCGGCGCAAAACTCTACGAGCTGCGCGAACGGTATGGACCGTTGCTCCCGCTCTGCGGCCATGTCCGGCGACACCGCGTCGTCGAAACGCCAGGGCGTGATTCGTTCGATGAGCCGTGCGTCTACCCGTTCGCCGAGTGCGCCGAGCAGCACGCCGCTGTCACTGAGCTCGGGCTCCCGCGGGTCGTAACCGGTCACCACGGGTTTGAGTGCATCGACACTATGCCCCGCGGCTTTCAGTTGGCTAATGAGCGCACAGGTGACGAAGGTCTTGCCGATCTCCGTCCCCGACGCGCTGATAAAGAGGCGGCTCATCGTGCCGCCAGCGCCTCCGCGACCGCGCTCGCGAAACCTTCGACATCTGCGGTTTCATGAGCGGCCGAGAACGTGCAACGAAGTCGCGCAGTGCCCGACGGTACCGTCGGCGGGCGGATCGCGACGACGAGATAGCCAGCCGTTTCCAAGTGCGCGCTGACCTGAAGCGCGCGTTCCGCGCTACCGAGCAGCAGGGGCACGATCGCGCTCCGCGCGGCCGGTAAGTCAAGCTTGTCCGTGAAGAGGCGCGCTCGTTCGACGGGTAGCCGAACCAGGTCCTGGTCTGTCGCAATGATCTCCAGCGCTTTCGACGCGGCGGCCACCGTTCCCGGGGGCAGCGCCGTCGAGTAGATCAGGCTACGCGCGCGGTTCCGTACCAGGTCGGCGACTGCCCGGCTCGTGCACAGATAGCCGCCGTAGGCGCCCACGGCCTTGGACAGCGTTCCCATCTGTAGCGGCACCGGCAATGCGGTGCCTTCATCGACATTCGACCCCCGGCCGTCGCCTACCACGCCGAGCCCGTGGGCATCGTCGGTCATGAGCCAGGCATCGTGCTCGTTCGCTAGCTCGAGCAAAGCGGCGATGGGTGCGAGATCCCCATCCATACTGAACACACCCTCGGTCAAGAGCAGGCAATAGCGATGCTCGGCACGGTGCGATCGGAGCAGCTCCGCGGCGTCGTCGACGTCGTTATGCTTGAACGTGAGTACGTGGCTTCGTGCGAGCCGGGCGCCGGTATGCAGGCAGGCGTGAGAAGTCTCGTCCACGAGGATCAGGTCGGGTCGTCCTACGAGCGCGGGGATCGTGCCGATATTCGTCAGGTAGCCGCTACCGAACACGACCGCGTCTTCGGTGCCTTTGAGGCTCGCGAGTCGTGCTTCGAGGCGCTGATACAGTGAATGGTTGCCGGTCACTAGGCGTGATGCGCCCGCCCCGACCCCGAGTTTGCGTGTTGCCTCTTCGCTCGCCTGAATCACATCCGGATGTCGGGACAGGCCGAGATAATCGTTACAGGCAAACGAGATCAGATTCGTCGAGCCCCGACGACCGATCCCGGAGGCAATACGATCGGTGACCACGAGCTCCCGCCTCAGAAGTTGTGCATCGAGTTCGGCCAGTTTGTCGCGGGCTAACCGCTGCAGGGAGTCTCGAGTCAAGTGTCGGGTTCCAGTTCGACGTCGAGCCCGAGTCTGACACAGGAGCTGTCAGAGGAGAATCTGGAAAGTCCGCTCGAAGTTTTATTCGGCGGGCTCCCCTCCCACGGCTTCCAGCAGCTCTTCGGTCCGCACGCGCATGAGTTCGGGGTCATTGCGGGTCTCCACGTTCAGCCGTACGAGTGGCTCCGTGTTCGACGCGCGCAGGTTGAAGCGCCAGTCCGCGAATTCCACGCTGACGCCGTCCATATGATCGACAGAAATAGCGTCCTTCGCGTACAGGCTTTCTATTCGCGCGAGAACTTCGGCTTCGTCGTCGACCGTGCGATTGATTTCACCGCTGGCCGGGAACAGCGCGATACGCTCCTCGACCAGCGCCGACAACGACTTGCCGGTTTGGCCCATGATCTCCACGACGAGCAGCCACGGAATCATGCCGCTGTCGGCGTAAGAGAAGTCCCGGAAATAGTGGTGTGCGCTCATCTCCCCGCCGTAGGCTGCATCGTGCTCGCGCATGGCCTGCTTGATGAACGCGTGTCCGGACTTGCTCTGGATGGCCTTGCCACCGGCCTGCCGCACAATTTCAAGGGTGTTCCAGATGAGGCGCGGATCGTGGATGATGCGGTCTCCGGGGGACTTATCGAGAAACGACCGCGCGAGCAAGCCCACGACGTAATAGCCTTCAATGAAGCGGCCTTGTTCGTCGAAAAAGAAACAGCGGTCGTAATCGCCGTCCCAGGCCAGGCCGAGGTCGGCGCCCGTCGCTGTGATTCTGTCGATCGTACTCTGCCGGTTGGCTGCCAACATCGGGTTCGGCACGCCATTCGGGAATGTGCCGTCGGGCTCGTGGTGCAACTTGATGAATTCGAAGGGTAGATGAGGTTCCAACAGGTCCACGATCGGGCCGGCGCCGCCATTACCAGGGTTCATGACGATCTTAAGTGGGGCGAGTGTTGCCACGTCTACGTAGGACAGCAGGTGCTCGATGTAATCCGGCTTGATATCCAGTTCGGTGACGGAGCCCTCGTTAGCGACCGCGGCGAAGTCGTTTTTTTCGGCCAACGCTCGAATCTCTTGCAGTCCCGTGTCCGCACTGATCGGCCGCGACTCTTCCCGGACGAACTTCATGCCGTTGTAATTCGGGGGATTATGACTGGCGGTCACCATGATTCCGCCGTCGAGTCCTGCGTGGAATGTGGCGAAGTAAACGAGCTCGGTACCGCCGACTCCGATATCGACGACGTCGACGCCCGCATCCGTAAGGCCCCGTATGACGGCTCGTGCGAGGTCGGCGCTCGATAACCGGATATCTCGACCGACGGCGACGCGCCGCGGCTGGACGAAATCCGCATAGCCTCGAGCGATGCGATAGGCGATGTCCTCGTTCAATTGTTCCGGGACTCGGCCGCGGACGTCGTAGGCTTTGAAGCAAGTGATCTCTGTCATCGTCGTGGAGTCGTTCGATCGAGTCGCGAGTATACCCGCCAGTGGAACACGACACGGTGGTTCGGGCGTCCAGCGGGGCACAGCCACAGCCGGAGCCCCGGCTGAGTTCTTTCGGCAGCCTGCTAGACTTGGCGAGCCCGAGCAATGACAGAGCACTCAATGACTTCATCCCACCTGTGGCTGCCGTACTCGCAGATGCAGACGGCGCCGACGCCGCAGACGGTGACCAGGACCGAAGGCGTCTATATTTATCTGGCGGACGGCAGGCGCCTGGTCGACGGTACGTCGTCGTGGTGGACGGCCTGTCACGGCTACAATCACCCGCACATCGCTGCCGCACTGGCGGCGCAGCTTGAGCAGCTGCCCCACGTCATGCTCGGCGGCCTCGTGCATGAACCCGTCCTGGACCTGAGCCGCCGCCTCGCGGGCCTGCTTCCCGGAGATCTCGACTACGTCTTCTTCTCCGAGTCCGGTTCGGTGGCCGTCGAGATCGCGCTGAAGATGGCGGTGCAGTTCTGGATCAACCACGGTGTACAGGGTCGCACGCGATTCTTGAGTTTTCGGCACGCCTACCACGGTGATACGTTCGCGGCCATGTCGGTCTGCGATCCCGACAAGGGGATGCACCGGCTGTTGAGCGGTGTCCTGGCCGAGCAGCTCGTGGTCAAGCTGCCGCGTAACGCCGACGAGTTTGCCGAGTTCGAGCGAGTGGTGGCCGGACAGGCAGGCGGGCTGGCCGCGGTCATACTGGAGCCGCTCGTGCAGGCAGCGGCGGGCATGAAGTTTCATGAGCCGGAGGACCTGGCGAGGATTACCGAGATCGCGGCCCGCCATGACCTGCTGGTGATATTCGACGAGATTACGACCGGTTTCGGTCGCACGGGAACGATGTTTGCGTGCGAGCAGGCCGGCGTCGTGCCGGATATCATGACGCTCTCCAAGGCGTTGACTGGAGGCACGCTGCCTCTGGCCGTTACGATCGCCGGGCATCGGGTTTACGAGAGCTTTCTATCCGATTCGATCGACCAGGCGCTCGTGCACGGCCCGACGTTCTGCGGTAACCCGATGGGTTGTGCGGCGGCGAACGCGTCGCTGGACCTATTCGAGTCGGAGCCGCGCCTCGAGCAGGTCGCGGCGATCGAGGCTCGTTTCGAAGAAGGGCTGGCACCTTGTCGTGGGCTGGCACACGTTCGCGATGTGCGAGTCAAGGGGGCCATCGGTGTCGTCCAACTGGATCGAGTGCCCGATCTAGACGCCCTTCGGCAACGATTTCTCGAGGAGGGCGTCTGGGTGCGGCCCTTCGAAGATGTCGTCTATCTGATGCCCCCACTCGTCATCGACGCCGACGAACTGGACACGCTGATCCGGGCCGTCAACCGAGTCGTCAAGGACTGGTCCGCGGCTCCACGCTGACGTCGGCTAAATCGGGGGGGCGCATCCGGATAGTCTTGCGAGCGTCGTGGGCGAGGAGCGTGCCAGGGATGGCTTAAAGCGACGAGCTCACGATTCAAGCCGAGCCAGGGACGGCGAGGCGAGATTGAGTCGAGCAATACAATCCGGGTGCGCCCGTAATCCCGGAGCTAGAACATCTCCGATCCGTCCGGCGTCGCTGCCTCGTGGTCGTCGTAGCGATTCGGGATGAAATCGCCGGTGACCATATCCCGATAGGACAGGCCGGGCGGTACCATCGGATAGACTCCGGCCTCGGGATCGATAATGACCTCCAGAAATGCCGGGCCGTCGAAGGCTAAAAATTCCGCCAGCACGGCAGGGACATCCTGTTTGCGATCGAGCTTCTTCGCGTACGGGAAGCCATCGGCCTGGGCAGCTTTGATAAAGTTCTTCTTGCGCAGCGACTTGTTGCTCCCGGACAGACGTCCCTTGAAGAACATCCGCTGCCACTGCATGACCATGCCGTCGCCGTAGTTGTTCAGGACCACGACCTTGATCGGTAGATTGTAGGTCGTGACTGTTTCGAGTTCGCCTATGTTCATGCGGATGCTGGCATCGCCGTCCAGGTCGATCACGAGTCGGCCGGGGTGTGCGAACTGGGCCCCTATCGCGGCCGGTAGGCCGAAACCCATGGTGCCCATGCTTCCCGACGTGAGCCAGAGTCTGGGCTCACGAAAGTCGAAGTATTGCGCTGCCCACATCTGGTGCTGCCCCACGCCAGTCGCGATGATCGCCTCGCCCTTCGTGATCTCGTTAATCGTTTCGATGACGTAGTTGGGTTGGATTAACGAGCTGTCGCGATCATAGTTCAGCGCGTAGGTAGTTTTCAGTTCCTTTAGCTCCGCATGCCACGCGTCGAAGTTCATCGTGATGCCGTTACGATGTCCGTACGCGATCAGTGTGGTTAACGCATCAGAGAGCGAACCCACATGAAACCAGTCCACCGCTTTGACCTTCTGGATCTCGGATGGGTCGATATCGAAATGCATCACATATTGGGCTTTGGCGGCGAACTTCGTTGGATCGCCGGCAACCCGATCGTCGAAACGGGCACCGATGTTGATTAATATATCGCAGTCGTCTACCGCATAGTTCGCGTATGCAGTACCGTGCATGCCCAGCATGTGCATGGCTAGTGGGTGGGTCGTATCGAATCCTCCCAAGCCCATTAGTGTGGTTACAACGGGGATATGGAAGGTCGACGCGAAACTACGCATGTCGTCGCTCGCATTGCCATTGATGACGCCGCCGCCGGCATAGATCAATGGCCGCTTGCTTCCCTGGATCAGAGCGAAGAATTGTTCGCAACGCGCATCATCCAGTCGGTTCTGTTTGACCACTTCCACGCGATGGCTATAGCCCGGCATAGGCAGTAAACCCTCGCCCTGGAAGACACCCTCCCAGTTCTGTACGTCTTTGGGGACGTCCACGACGACCGGGCCAGGGCGGCCCGTGCGTGCGATCTCGAACGCAGACCGCAGCGTGGCTTCCAGTCGTTCGGGATCGGTCACGAGGAAGACATGCTTGGCGACAGAGCCCATGACACCGATTACCGGTGCTTCCTGGAACGCGTCCGTCCCTATCGCTGCCGTCGCGACTTGTCCACAAATCACGACGATCGGAATCGAGTCCGCCATGGAATCGCGGACGGGGGTTACACAGTTCGTCGCCCCCGGACCAGAGGTGACGATGGCGACGCCGACGCGGCCGGTGGCTCGGGCATAGCCCGAGGCCATGAAGCCCGCGCCCTGCTCGTTGGCGGGGACTATCAACGGCATCGGTTCGACGCCGTCCACAGCATTGGCCTGGTTATAGCGGAATACCGCGTCGTAAGTTGGCAGAATCGCGCCGCCGCTGTAGCCGAAGATCGTTTTCACGCCTTCCGCGGCTAGCACCTGGACCATCATGTCGGCGCCGGTCATCACGGTGCCGGTTAGCGGGTGGGGGCGATCTAACGTCGTTTGGCTCTGGGTCTCCATGGCTCAACTCGAATCGGCGTCCGTTGTCGTCAGTTTCCGACCGCGGTTGTGGTGGTTTTTGGGAGTGTTGACGAAATGATTGTGCATTGCAATAGCCGTTGTTCTGGGCCAACATTAACTGGTTCAGGCCGCGGCCCATAAGGAGAAACTCGGGCGAACAGAATGCGACACATCATTTCCATACTGCTGCAAAATGAAGCTGGCGCGTTGGCCCGTGTGGCGAACCTGTTTTCCACGCGTGGCTACAATATCGAGAGCCTCAATGTGGCGCCGACGAACAACGAACAGGTGTCTCGCCTGACACTCGTGACCACCGGTTCCGATGGCGTGATCGACCAGATTTCGAAGCAGCTCGCTAAACTCGTCGACGTCGTCAACATCGTCGATATGACGGACGGTGATCACATCGAGCGGGAAGTCGCACTCTTCAAACTGCAACTGCACGACGCTGGCCGGGATGAGCTATCGCGCCTGGCCAGTGACTTCGGCGCCCGGATCTTGGATGACCACGAGGGTCATTTTACCGTCGAGCTGATCGGTAGTAGTCACGATATCGATCGGTTCATGGCGAGCGTCGCCGACCTCGCCGAGATCCTCACGGTGGTACGCAGCGGTGCCATGGCGGTCGCCAGGGGCGCGCCGATTCTCACTCCCACGTAGGACGTTTACCGCGTCCTGTCCGGACAACTCACATGGTTGCTGAATCAAGATCACTCAGCGCGAAGAGACTCGCCGAAGCGCGGCGAATCGTCTTAAAGATCGGCTCCACACTGTTCGTCGATCAGGAGAGCGGTGCGCTCCATCGTTCGTGGCTCGAGGCCTTGTGCGCGGATGTGGCAGCGATGCATGCGGACGGGCAAGAAGTCATCATCGTCTCCTCAGGCGCCATCGCCCTGGGCGCGAGCCGGCTCGGGGTGAAACTCGGCAGAGCAAGGCTGGAGGAAAATCAAGCGGCGGCCGCGGCCGGTCAGATTCAACTCGCTCACGCCTATCAGGAGATTCTGGGTGGCCACGGTATCATCGCGGCCCAGGTGCTGCTGACGCTCGACGACAGTGAGAACAGACGCCGCTATCTCAACGCGGCGAATACATTGTCTACGCTGCTGAAATGCCGCGCGGTGCCCGTCGTCAATGAGAACGATACCGTCGCCACGCAGGAGATTCGCTACGGTGACAACGACCGGCTCGCGGCACGGGTCGCGCAGATGGTGAGCGCGGACTGTCTCGTCTTGCTGTCCGACGTAGACGGGCTTTATACGTGCGATCCACGAACCGACCCCGATGCCCGGCATATTCCGGAGGTCACGGAGTTGACCGACGATTACTGGGACATGGCCGGTGGTCCGGGATCGAACCACGGTTCCGGGGGGATGCGCACGAAGCTCGATGCGGCCCGCATCGCGATGGGCGCAGGTTGCCGGACGCTGATCGCGCAGGGTCAGGTCACACGACCGCTGCAGGCGGTGCAAGCAGGCGCCAGAGTGACCTGGTTTCTGCCTGGCTCGACGCCGCGTGCCGCACGCAAACAGTGGATCGCCGGTACGCTGCAGCCCAAGGGCAGGGTAACCATCGACGACGGTGCGAAGGCCGCACTGTCCGCCGGTAAGAGCCTGCTTCCCGCCGGCGTGTCGCGGGTTGATGGCGAGTTCGAGCGCGGTGACGCAGTCTGCGTGATCGATAATGACGGGCACGAACTCGGTCGTGGGCTCATCGCCTACGGCGCGGCGGATGCCCGCGCCATCTCGGGTCGGCGCTCAGACGCGATCGCGACCATATTGGACTATCGCGGCCGGGATGAGATGATTCATCGGGACGATTTGGTGTTGACGCGCGCTGAGACAGGTTCATGACGACGCCGGAAAGACAATTGGCCGAGGCGGCCAGCGGCGACGGGCTGCAGGCACAGATGCGCTTGCTCGGCCGCGCGGCACGGCAGGCGGCCGAACTCCTCGGACGTGCGAGCACGGACAGCAAGAACATGGCGCTGCGGGCCGCGGCACAGGCCCTGCGTAGTTCGGCGGGCGACATCCTGAAGGCCAACGAGCTGGACCTCGCGAACAGTCGCAAGCGCGAGTTATCGGCGGCTATGCTGGATCGCCTGGCACTGACGCCCGAGCGGATCGATGGCATCGCCGTCGGTTTGGACGAGATCGCCGATCTCGCCGATCCCGTGGGCGACGTCATGGCGGAGTGGCAGCGGCCAAACGGGCTGAATATTCAGCGCGTGCGAGTACCGTTGGGCGTCATCGGCATTATTTACGAGAGCCGCCCTAACGTGACGGCGGATGCCGGCGCGCTCTGCCTGAAGAGCGGCAATGCCGTGATTTTAAGAGGGGGCTCTGAGGCGGTGGCGTCCAATACGGCGATACACGCGTGCCTCGTGCAAGGCCTGACCACTGCGGGTCTGCCGGAGACCGCGATTCAGAGAGTCCCTACGCAGGACCGTGAAGCGGTGGGCATCCTACTGCGCGACATGGCCGAGTATGTGGACGTCGTCGTACCCCGCGGTGGCAAAAACCTCATCGCCAGAGTCCAGGCGGACGCCCGGGTGCCGGTCATGGGACATCTGGAGGGCATCTGTCACACCTATATACACAGCGGCGCCGACGTAGACATGGCGCGCGAAATTTCGGTCAACGCCAAGATGCGGCGCACGGGTATTTGCGGTGCGACCGAGACGATCCTCGTCGACGAAGCCATCGCGGATACTCATCTGGGGCCGATCGTTGCGAGCCTGATCGACGCGGGCTGCGAGGTGCGCGGCGACACGCGGACTCAGGCCGCCGACTCTCGCGTGAAGCCTGCGGCCGACACGGACTGGGGCCAGGAATTTTTGGACGCGATCGTCGCCGTCCGTGTCGTGGATGGTCTAGACCACGCGCTGGACTATATTCGCCGCTATGGTTCCAGTCATACGGATGCGATCATCACGGCGGATGCGGTGGCCGCAGAGCGATTCCTGAACGAACTCGACAGCGCGATCGTCATGCACAATACCTCGACTCAGTATGCGGACGGCGGCGAGTTCGGCATGGGGGCCGAGATCGGTATCGCTACCGGTCGCGTTCACGCTCGCGGGCCCGTGGGCGTCGAACAGCTGACGAGCTACAAATACATCGTCAGAGGGACCGGCCAGACGCGCCCTTGACCCTGACGGCTCCTTGAGAAAACTTTGGACGGGTATGCCGCGGATGTGATCGCTGTCCGGGCCAGATCGTCTAGGCTGCTGCGTTCGTGCTCAGTATCCGACGGGAACGGCGACTCTTGAGAACGATGGAAAATTCAGCGAACGGCGCGTTGCCGAGTCGCAGCATTCCGGCGGTAGTCTATGTCATCGTTTTAACGCAGTTCGCGATTCCCTTCATGTATTCGGGCGTCGCGCTGACGTTGCCGGCCATAGGGCTCGAGTTGGCTGCCAGTGGCGTCGCACTCGCGTTGATCGAGACCGTGTATCTGGGTGCCGGCGCGGCGTTCCTGTTGCCCTTGGGCCGCGTCGCGGAGACCGCCGATAAGCGTACGCTGTTCAAGATCGGCCTCGTTGTCTATGCCGCTGCTACTTTCGCTATCGGATTCCTGCCCTCGATAACGACGATTATCGCTATGCGCTTCGTGCAGGGCGTCGCCTCGGCATTTATCGGCGCGACGGCGATGGCTATCGTTTTCGAGACTACCTCGGCACAGGCTCGGGGCAGGGCGATCGGGCTTTGCCTCGGCGCGGTCTATGCTGGCCTGGCCGCGGGCCCGTTCATTGCCGGCCTCGTCACCACCCAGTTGGGCTGGCGCTGGGTCTATTACCTGACTGCGATACCGTTGTGCGTGTCATTCATCGCCGTGGAAGCGAAGCTCGGGCGCTGGCAGTTCTCGGCGCCGGAGCTCAATTGGCGCGCCAGCTCGTCCGTCATTGCGGCGGTCTTCCTGCTGATCTTCGGTTGCGCATCGCTCGGGCGCGGTGGCACGGGTTATCTGTTGTTGGCGTTGGGCGTCGTCGCCTGTATTGCATTTTTCGAGATCGAGAAGCGTAGTGCCCGGCCGATGCTGGAACTGGACAGGATTCGCGCGAACAAGGACTACGGGGGCGCATTACTCGGACTGTTCGTGATCTACGCTGGCGGTTTCGGCATGATTTTCCTGTTCAGTATCTATCTGCAGCTGCTGGTTGGGCTCTCGCCGCAGGAAGCGGGACTCGTATTGATGAGTGCGCCTGTCGTCATGGCGATCATCGCACCGATCGCAGGGCGCTTGGCGGATCGCTACTCCCCGAAGGGGCTGGCGGCGCTGGGCGCCCTCTGTGTCATGGTCAGTTTGCTGATGGCAACGACCGTCACGACGGGGACGGGGCTGCCGACGATCATCGGTATCCTCGTTGCTCAGGGAGTCGGCTTCGGCTTGTTCTCGGCGCCGAACATGTCGCTGATACTGCATAGCGTCGAGCAGGAACAAGTCAGCATGGCGTCCGCTCTGTCCGCCAAGATGCGCTCGCTGGGCATGGTGGCAAGCATGACAATCGTCACGGTGTTTCTCGCCGTGTTCATGGGCAGTGGCCCGATCGCGGAGGGCGGCGACTATGTGCACGGCATGCTGTTCGGCTATCTCTCGGTCCTGGAGTACTCTTTCGTCGTGCATGCGGTCCTGGCTTGCCTCGCTGCCTGGCTCGTCGTCGGACGCTCCGGGCTGCTGTCCAGGAGGAAAGACGATAACTGACTCGCCTGGCAGAGATATCGGGCCAACACAGGTAGAATCTCAGGCGACGATGTTCCGGGGACGAGCTATGTCAGTCACTCGTGGGACTTGCATGAAGACACGGATTCTGCCGCTGGCCATCGCGTTGGCCGCCGCGTCTGTCAGCCACGCGGCGTTGGCGTCTTTCAATCGACTGTCTCCCGACGTGTTGGACGTCGTGCCGCCGTCCGCGCGCGTGAGCGGCGCACCCGGCGAAATGACAGTCCGGCAGAAGTCGTGCCGGACTTTTCCCGCTGGTGAAGTCCGGCGCCGTATCGTCGACGTGGCCATTCAGGAATGGGGCTTCTTCGGCTTTCGAATCGTCGACCAGACGAGCGCGGCTGCCGTCGGTACCGGGGCGCGACGCAGCTTGCGCGGTCCTCCGCGGCTCGGACCGGTGGAAGCGGCGCGCGTCGCCGATTCCATCGCCGGCTACTGGACCGTCACGCCGGATGGCGCGTGGATCCTCGATCGACAGAACAGGGCGTGGAACGGGCCGAGCGGAGTCGCCGCGCGCTGGCGAGATCCCTGGTCGGCAGCATTCGTGTCGTGGGTGATGTGTGAGGGCGGCCTCGCCGACTCCACTCAGTTCCGGCGCGCGATCGCGCACCATGTCTATATTGACCAGGCGATCCGCGCTCGCGACGAGGTTGAACCGCGGACCGCGTTCGCGGCCTACGAGCTCGGCGAAGCGGAGATCCAGCCCGGCGATCTCCTCTGCTCCGCGCGACGGGCGGCCTATCGCACCGTCGACGAACGGCGGCGTCATCTGGGCGCCAGCGTCCGGACCCACTGCGACATCGTCGTGCAGGTGGACGAGGCGAACGATCGCATCCTTGCCATCGGCGGCAACGTGCGTGGCTCGGTGCGCCTGAAGCTTCTTCCGGCAGTCCGTTTCCCCGGAGAGGCGTTGCGCCCGATGGATCAGTCCATGATCCCGGGCGGGCGTACGGTGTTCGCGCATCTGAAATTGCGCGCCGACCCCATCGAGGCGGACGCGCTGGACAACAGCCCGACGCTCAAGGCGCTCGGTGAACGAGATGCGGCGTCAGGCTCGTGGCAGCGGGCGAGCTTCAATCGCCCCACGGCGTAATAGCGGACTTGAGTTGCGCGTAGCCCTCCAAGAACCCGGGGCGCTCGCCGGCATACACTTCATCGAAGGTTGCGACGGCCTTGTCGAGCCAGTCGTGAAGCGCCTGATTATCCGGATTCGCCCCCCGATAAGCGTTGCGGATTAGGACGAAGTGGATGCGCGGGTCGTACGGACGCTTCGTGCCGCCCATCGACTCGTCGCCATCGAGCAATCGCAGCAGCATCGCGTCGGCCGAACCTAGGGTCTGCTCGTAGATCGGCGGGCCGATCATGCGGTACATGACCGAAGTCATGTCGCGGCCATTGCCCGTCGTATAGCCCATCTCGTTCCAAAGGTCGTTCATGTTGGCAGAGGCGCCGAGGTGGTCGATGATCCGCTGCCCGTACGCGCGCAGTGGATCGGACACGTCCGCGAGCAGATCGGTGAGACGGTCGCCATCGAGATCGGTTGCCAGGATAATCGTGTCCCGCTGCTGAATGAGGTCCCACAGGAGCAGCCCGTAGTTGGTATCGGCGATGTGCTGCTCGATCTGTCCGCTCCAGTTCTCCATCCCGTTTTTAAAGCCCGCAGGCAGGAGCGCGATGATGCGGTCAACGAGTTCGCGGTGTTCGACATAGCCGTCCACGGCATATTTTCGGCCGACTTTGAACTTCGTCCCCTGCAGCATCCACGATAGAATCCCGGCGTTGACTCCATCCTCCATCGCCTGAGTCGGCTTGAAGGCGACACGGCCGAGTCGACCGGTCTCGTGCACCAGCTTGAGAAACCGCCGGTTGGCATACGCCATCTGAACGCCCGGTGTGTTCATCTCAGAGTGAATGATGCCGGTCTCTGCATCGACATCGAAGGCCGCTCTATCCTGGGAGTACGGGAGGGCGGGCATGCACCGGACGACGGTGATCGGACCGTAGGGACGGATGTTGCAGTACACGCCGGCCTGAGTTCGCAGCGGCGCGTTGCCCGACTTGCCCATCACGACGACTTTCTTACCGCTACTGTCGTTGACGTAGGCATCGCCGGCAGTCGACCACTTGATCGATGTGCAGGGCATGTTGCCGAACCAACTCAAGGGCTCGAGATGCAGATCATGTCGATACTGTGCCCACATGGGCACCGCGTAGAACGGGAGTCCGAGGACGTCGATGGCCGCGACCGTACCGAGCAGTGCGTATGCATCCGTCAGCGAGTGGGCGACCGCATCGATGTCCCCATCGTGTGGCCCGCCCTGCCAGATTACCGCGTCCGGATAGCCCGCGGGCCGGATGTCTGCAGGCTCGAACAGGCTCCCCAATAGACCGAGCAGATCGCCGCCGTCCGCCTGGGTCCGCGCAATGTTCATCAGATCGAGCATGTCATCAGTCTCCAGCAAACGATGGCGTCCATGGTGTCACCGATTGGACCGACATAGAGAGCCGGTGAGGCCGCAAAGGGCCGGTATTATACGAGCCGGTTAGCCGGAATCCGACTCTTGTGACGCCTCCACGGCTTCATGGATGACATGAGGCCGGTCGCCTCGCCGCGAATAGAGATGTTCGCTGGCCATGTCTGCCAGCGCGGCGTCCCGCTCCTTCTCCGTTGCGTACCAGTGAGTTTCCTCCCAGTCCGCACCGAGGAGATGACTAAGCGAGTCCCCAGCCGGCAGGCTCACCCGAATACCGAAAGGCTTCGACCGCGCGGGATTCCGCGTCAAATTGTGGGAATGGCAGATGCTCATGCCGATAGATTCCAACTGGTGAGGATTCTGAGCGCCAATGATAGCTCACGCGCCTGCTACAATCTGCCCGCTCCGTGGCGGCAATCTCGGCAGTGGATTGCACGCTCCAGGGAGCCGAGAGGAGAGGGATTCGGTGGCAAAGGTGATGCGTACAGGCGAGTTCTTCGTGGCGGCCGGCCCGATCCAGCCTGATCGCCCGTGTTACATCGAGCGAGCCAGCGATAAGGCGCTGTGCCAGGCCGTTAGGGATCAACAGTTCTGTTTCGTTCTAAGCCCCAGGGCCAGCGGCAAGTCGAGCCTCATGGCACGCACCATCAGGACGCTACGCGCCGAGGGACAGCTAGCGGCAGTCGTCGATCTAACCCAGATCGGGGCGAGAGGCGAGAGCGAGGAACCCGGGCGTTGGTACTACAGCATCGCCTACCGCATCGTTCGTGAGCTCCGGCTCAAGATCGAGTTGCAAACCTGGTGGCAACAGAAAAGCGCGCTGACGAACGACGAGCGGCTGGCGGAATTTTTCTGGGAAGTCGTCTTGACCAATACGACGGCGCCCGTCACGATTTTCTTTGACGAGATTGAGCGCGCGGTGGACCTGCCGTTCTCAAAAGAACTCTTTACGGCGATCCACAGTTGTTATAACTCTCGGACGACGGAGCCCGACTTCGGCCGGCTGAATTTCGTCATACTCGGCGTAGCGACACCGCAGCAACTCGCTCCGGATCGAAGCGTCTCCCCATTCGATCTTGGCACGTCCATCGAACTCGAAGACTTCACGCTGGAGGAGACCTATGGGCTGGTGGACGGATTCTCGCCCGGTCAGGGCCACGCACACGGCTTGCTGGAAAATATCTATCGTTGGGTGGGGGGTCATCCGTATCTGACGCAGAAGATCGCCCGCGGCGTGGTGCGCCGGGGCGGGCGGCTCGAGGATGTGACGCTCGTTGTGCGCGAGCGGTTCCTGGCGCAAGGAGCCAGGAACGAGGAGCCGCTGTTGAATCACATACGTGCGCTCCTGACTCGGCGCGTACTGCGAACTCGCCAAGGGTTGGTCCTGCTGGGTAAGCTCAGCAGAGGCGCCCAAGTGCCCGAGGAACAGGGGTCTACTTCACAACAGGTGCTACGCCTCGCGGGTCTAACGGCCACCGGTTCCGACGGCATGTTGAGGCTCAGGAATCAGCTGTTTAGGACCGTCTTCGGCCCTCGTTGGGTCAGCAGTGCGCTGCCGTTCAACTGGCGCGGTGCGCTCGTGGCGGCTGCCTCGATCGGCGCCATGATCTTGATTCCGTGGTGGTATTCGCAGGTCCTCCCCCGGCCCTATATCCAGTCGTTGTCGGTTGTGAGCCAGCCGCTCGACGATGCCGTGGCTACCTATCGGCGCCTGCATCGCCTGCCGGGATTCGGCGGGACCGCCGACCGGCTCCTGACGGAGATTCTGGTCTATCATGGCCGGCGCGCGGATACCTTCGCACAGATTCAAGCCGCCGATGACGTGCTGCGCAGCTTGCCGGATCGCTCGGAGCTGGCTGAAGAGCTCATGGGGGGCTACTGGCTCAGGCGTGCGGCGGTGGCGGCGCGAGCCGAGCGTCGAGACGAGGCGCTGCTGTTGGCATCGGCGGCGATTCCGGGGCAGGGGCAGCTCGCAAGACAACTCGCGACCGAATTGATCGGCGCGGATTACCGTGCGCTGCAACGGACTTTTCGCTTGGCCGAAGCGCCCGCGCTTTGGGAAGTCGATTGGGAGTCGCAGGAGCTGATCCTCGTGGGCCAGGACCACAGCGTGCGGCGGCTCTCGCTGAACGATTCGAGTGCGGTGGAGTTTGCCGGCGGGCTAACCGCCTTGCAGTACCTGCCAATCCGTCGCGAACTCAGCGTCGACGAACCCGGCTCCGCAGGGGCGTTCCTGCTGGAACTCGACGTGGCACATTACGCCGACGAGCAAGTCCTGGTTTCCCTGGAGGCGCCTGGCGGTGCACGGGCGAGCTTCACGCTGCCCATGAACGCCGCAGACAGTCGCGAGTTCCGGGCCGTCGGGCGATCCCCGTTAGCAAGCCTGGCTGACGCGGACCGCCAGGGCGTGTGGCGCCTGACACTCGTCGATCGCGAGGAAGGATTCGCCGGACTGTTGACTCGCTGGGGCCTGCTGTTCCCCGAAGAGGTCCGCGGCTGGAACGACGACCCGGAACCGGATCTGACGATTCCCGATCCTGTTCGGACCGATCAGGTCGACGTGATCGTTAGCTCGGACGGGCGCATGGCCGTCGCTCGCCCGTCGCGTGCCGGGGCGATCGGTACGCTCGCGCTCTGGGATTTGCGGTCAGCGGGGGCGGTTGAAGATCTGGAGCTCGGAGCGACGCCGGATTTTCTGGCTTTGGCCGGCAATACGACCAGGCTACTGGCCGTCGCCGGCAATACGCTGACGCTATGGAATACGGTCTCGGGCTCGGCAGTCGCCCGCGTCGCGACGCAGACCGGATTTTTGTTGCCGCCGGCTGTCGGCGCCGACGGTGACTACATAGCGATCGCCGAGCAACTGGCCCTTCAGGCGTCCCTCTACAGTCTCCTGCGAACGGTGGACGGTGAGCTCGTCGCCAGCGTGACAGGCCTCGCCGGTGTCCGCGACTGGGTAATGGGTCCGCAGGCGCGCTATCTGGCGCTACTCGGACCGACCCGCGTCGTCCGCTTGATGGACCCGCGTCGCGGCGAGTTGCTGGCGGAGCTTCCCCATGATCGGGACCCCGTACGGTTGATCGCCGTGAAGACCGGTGACTCGCTGGTCAGCATCGACGCTGGTGGTGATATTTTCGTCTGGAACCTAGCGGACATGGATGCGGCAGCGCCGGAACGCCGACGCCTAGGCATGACCGTGGACCCCGAGAGCGTTAGCGTCGCTGCGGATGGTTCTGCGATCGCTTTCGAGACGCAACAGGGTTACGTCGTCGCTCGGGACCTTGCCGGCGAAGGCGAGCCGCTGAATTTGCGTGTGCATCGAAGCGACGGTGGAATTCAAACCCGGCTCGCGCCGGACGGCAGCCATCTGATGACCGGTGGCGGATCGCTTCTGCAGCTTTGGCGGCGCGACGATAACGGGCCTGGGAGCGGTACGTCTCTGGATCTCTCTGCGCTTGCACTCGATCGGGCCGGGCGTATCGCTGCGCTAGGTTTCCGGGACGGCCATGTGCAAGTCGTTACCGCGAGTCAACTCGAAAGCGGCTTCGCTGGCAATCAAGGCGTCGATTACATTGGGCACCAGGGCGGCGTCAGTAGCATCGTGGTCGATGCGTCCCTAGGGGTCGTCGTCAGCGGAGGCGATGACGGGCTCGTGCGAATCTGGGCTATCGTCAGCGGTGCACCGCTGGCGCCATTCATGCGTCACCCGGAAGGCCCCGTTCACGCCGTCGCGTTAAGCCTGGACGGCCGATGGATTCTCAGTGGTGCTGAGTCCAGCGCGCGACTCTGGAATATTGGATCGAGTGAGTTGTACGGCGAAGTGCTCGTGAACGGTAGTGCGTTGTCCGTGACGTTCTCCCCGCAAGCAGACCGGTTCGCCGTCGGTGACAGCGCCGGTAACCTGTTCATCGCCTCGACCGGTGATTCCTCGCTGCTGCGATCCGCCCGGGCCCAGGACGCGGTGCTGGCGCTGGCGTTCTCACCGGACGGCGCTACGCTCGCGACCGGGGACGCATCGGGCCGGGTTCAGCTCTGGGATCCGCTGACCGCCCAGGTGCTCGGCGAGCCCCTGGAGTTCCCGCACCCGGTTCGATGGGTTGGGTTCAGTGAGGAGGAGGGCTACCTGATCGCCCAGACCGACCACTGGATACACCGGCTGTTGGTGACCGGCCAGAATCTGATCGCCTCTGAGAGCCGTCTGCTCGAAGTGGATCTGGAGGCAGGCGCCGCACTCGCGACGCCGCGCGGTGAGCGGCTTCGGCTCGTTGGCGGCCGTGGTCTCGGGCGGCCGATGTATTATGAGCTGGATCTCAGTGAGCCCGCCTCAGAGGCGCTGCCTGCGGGCGATGCGCTGTTGGAGCAAAACTGGCCCGGGCTGCTTGGGCTGGTGCTGGACCCCACCGGCGCCGTCGTCACCCGACAACCGTAAATCTCGATCGTTCCGCCGTTTCTCGGCTGTCTTCCGTCAAATCTGTGAACTGGCGTCACAGTCGTCGCGACTTGGCGCGCTACCCTAAGCGGGCTTGACAATCCGGTCAGGCTGATCTCGCGAGAATCAAGATAAAGTCTATGCTAGGTCGATACATCGCTGCGCTTGGTGCAGAGGGTCTACGCTGCCGTACGCTGCTGCCCCTGGTTCTGATGGCCTGCCTCACGGCAGGCTGTTCTGTAGAGCTGCGGCCGCGCAGTTACATGGAATTCATGGACGACTCATTCGCCAGGGAAGGCGCTCTCGCGCGTTGCAATCAGGACCGCGAAGCCACGGCGGACGATGCGGAGTGCATCAACGCGCGCCGGGCCGCGTCGACAATAGCCGCTCGTGCGGATGAGGCTTTGCGTGAGGAGCGGGAGGCAGAGTCGGACATTCTACGCGCCGCGGTCCGTGACCGCGCCGGCTACGTTCAGACGGCAGCTGAGCGGGCCGAGGCGGTGGTGCAGATAGCCGCGGATGCCGAATACGAGGAGCAATGGAGAGTCGCCCAAGAGAATGTTGAGACCGCGCAGCTTAGTTACGCTGAGCCTGTCGAGCCCTCGCTCGAGTTTATTGAACTCCCAGCCTCCGCTTCGCCAGCGCTCCCCTTTATCGATCTCCCGGCCAGCGCGCAGCGCCGCGAACTCGTGCCCGAGCCGGAACTCGAGGAGATCGCCCTCCCGGCCAGCGCGCAGCGCCGCGAACTCGTGCCCGAGCCGGAACTCGAGGAGATCGCCCTCCCGGCCGGAGTTGAGTATCGCGACTAGCCCGGCCTTACAGAGGAAGGTGCATGCCCGGCGTCTTGATATGCAGGTCCTGCTGGGGAAACGGGATCTCAATGCCGTGACTGGCGAAGGCTTTATAGACCGCACAGTTTAGCTCGTGTTCCAGGCGCCCTCTGAACACCGGTTGCTCCACCCACGCGAGTAGCTCGAAGTCCAAGCTGGAGCTACCGAACCCGCGTAGACGCACCCGAGGCTCGGGATCGGCACAAATCTCCCCATGGTCCCGAGCCGCCTTGACGAGGACCTCCTCCACTTCATCCAGGTCGCTGCCGTAAGCGACGCCCACCTTGATGCGCACTCTAAATTTCTGGTAGGGACCGCCGCTCTCGTTGATGATTTTCGCGTTACCCATCACGCTGTTCGGTATGCTGATCTCCACGTCATCGCGGGTCAGCATGCGCGTACTACGCAGCCCGATGTGAGTGACTTCACCGCGTTCGCCGGTGTCCAACGTGATGTAATCACCGACTTTGTAGGGGCTGTCTGCGAGGATCGACATGCCGCCGAAGATATTAGCCAGCGCGTCCTGGGCGCCGAAGCTCAGGGCCAGGCCGACGATACCGGCCGAGGCGAGCAACGCGCTGACATTGATGCCCCAGGCTAGAAAGACGAAGTACAGCGCGCCCAGAAAGAGTGCGAGCTTGGCCGAGTTGTCGAACAACGGTAGCGTGCTCGGTTGCACGACTCGTATCTGCCGCTGATCCGGCTCAGGATCGTCAGCACCTGTCCGGCCAGCCGGATCATGAACCCCAACCAGATGAACGTTGCGATCGTGCCCAGGAAGGACAGCGTCACGCTCGTCAGTGTCGGGGAAAGTTCCAGCCGGTAAGTTGCGACGGCGAGGCCGACGAAGAAAATGCTGACGAACAGTGGCCGTCTTAACGCTTCGACGATCTCGTCGTCGATCTGAGTGTTGGTTTTCTTGACGAGCTTACCGACGGTCGTGACGATGATCCTTTCTGAAACTATGGCGAGAATCAGACTGACGAAGACGATGATCATTGCCTGCAGCCAGACGTACGGCCCGATCCACGACAGCCATGACAGGCTCGCGTCGGCTAGGGTTTGAATCTGGTCTTCCACCTCAACGGCTCCTTGCTGGTGATCAGTGCGCCCCGGCACCAAGAGGATAGATGATCGCTTCTTCGGGGGCGTCTTCTTCCTTGGTGGGCTCTGGCGAGTTTCGCGAACCGGTCTCGGCCTCATTGAGGGTAGTCAGGAAGCGCCGCGCGCTAGGCGACGTCGCAATATTTGTCGGGGCTAACGGCTGAGCTTCACCGTCTGGCGGATAGAACGCCAGGTTGGCGGCGTGGTCGATACCGAGTTTGGCCCCCTCAATGGTCGCGCCGACGAACAGTCCGCGGCTGCGGACGTAGGTATAGAGTTCGGTCGCGAACGTCATGTCTCTCGTGACCGTTGAGTGGCGGCCGACCGGGCCGGCCGTGGCCGAGGCGTCGCTGCCGACCGTGAACTTGCCCTCGGCGATATTGAGAATCGAGACTTTGTTGCCGAAGACCAGTATCAGATCCGCGGATTCCGCGCCGATCTGTGCGCCGACGCTGCCGCCGGTCAATCTGATAAAACCGGGGTTACTCCACTCGCCGTCCTCGGTGCGAACGACGACGATCCCTTTACCGTGGTGACCGCCGAAAATAAGGCCGACGCGAATCACGCGGGGGATGATTGCGATACCCTGCGCATGCTGCAGGATCTGTGCGGGGATCGCGGTCGCGGGGTCGCTGATGAACGCGTTCAGGACAGCTCCTGCGGTGGCGAGTCGAGCTTCTTCGGCCGTTTGGCTATAGCTCTGGTTCGACAGTAGCAGACTGCCGAGTATCAGCCCGGTTAGAGCAGGTCGTAGACAACACATGGCGGTGGCCCAGTCGATTCGGTGGAAGTTATGTTACCTAAACATCGGGGTCGATGGCGGAAGTCGGTGGGACGGGGCAACCCAGCGTGGCGGCGATGGCTCGAAAGAGTTCATGCTCGGCAAGTGTGATGTGGTGGTCGTGGCGGATACATGCGAGCACGGCGGCCAGCACACGAGCCCGGACGCGAGGCCTGAGGGTTGCCAGGCGGGCCAGAGCGCCGTCGAGGCTACCTAGATTGCGAGCGTCGGCTAGGGGCTCGAAGCCCGGTTCGGGGATACGAGCCGTACGTTTGCCGATGCTAGCGACACCGGCTTTGAACGCCGCCAGTGCGGCCGCGCTACTATCGTGGCCGTAGGCCGCAACGCATCGCAGCAGCGTCACGACCGCCGCATGCGGAGATAGGCGGCGCGTCGCTCGTGGCGGTTTGATACCCGAATTCGGTAAGTCCCAAAGATAGCTCTCCAGCAGACGCAGCAAGACATAGTCGAACAGCCGCTCGTTGGTATTGATGTCCGTCAGGCGTTTCAGCAGCGTAGATAGAAACTCCAGTTGTTCGGCCGGCCTTTGCTTTAATGCGGGCATGGCCAGTTCCAGCATGGGCAGCTTCAGCTTATCGTCCAGATGATCGAGTTCATCACGGAGCTTCCGGCACAGTGCGCTGCGCGCACTACCGAGTTGGTGGTGCAACAGCTCCTCCTGGCGTAACCGAATCCGCTCCTCGTCACCGATCGCGAGCGCCAGTATCAGCAGCAGGCTCGAATCCCTCGAATGGGCCGCATGGTAGAGCTCATCGGGGATCGCGATACGCAAGCCGTTGGCCACGCCGTGCGGAGCGGACTGTCCCGCACTCGCCAATATATTCGCCTCGGCCACGGTCCCGCCGTCGCCGGTTAGCGAGTGAACCAGGACGTCCGCGGCCGCGTCTTCCACGCCCGCGCCCGTCGCATCGACGCTCGGATAATCGCCAGCGACGAAGCTCGGGTCGAGCGCCTGGATACGCTCGTCCAGGGGCGGGTGTGTCGCGAACCAACCGCGGAATGCGCGGGAGCCGCGTGAGAACAACATGTGCGCGATCTCCTCGCTATTTTGCGCGGCGAGACTGCCCGTATAGCCGCCGATTTTCTTCAACGCACTTGCGAGTCCCGAACTGTCTCGCGTGAACTGGACCGCGGAAGCGTCGGCGAGCATCTCGCGCTGACGCGAGACGCCCGCCTTGATCAGGCGACCGAAGAACAGGCCGATGTAACCGATGAGCATGAACGCCAGACCAAGCCCCACCACAGCCGCGACGCCCCCGCCGGAACGGCCGCGCCGCGTGAATCGTATGCTGTGCAACAGCCAGCGGCCCATCAGGGCCAGAATCAGGATACCGAACGACAGCCCCATCAGTCGCTGGTTCAGGCGCATGTCGCCGTTGAGTATATGGCTGAATTCGTGAGCGATTACGCCCTGAAGTTCGGCGCGGCTGAGTTTTTCCAATGCTCCACGGGTCACTGCGACGGCCGCATCGGCAGGCGTGAGCCCGGCTGCGAACGCATTGATCCCCTGTTCCTCTTCGAGGACAAAGATCTCCGGTACCGGGATACCCGATGCGATGGCCATCTCTTCCACAACGTTGAGCAGGCGCCGGCGTAACGGATCCGAGCCCTCGCCCGTGACCTCGGTCGCGCCCAGCATCCGGGCGACCTGACCGCCGCCCCGGGAGAGCGTCGCCGTGCGATAGAGGCTGGCCAGCAAGATAAACAGGGTGGTGAGTGCCCCGACGCCGGCTAACAATGAGCCGTGGGCTGCTATCCAGTCCACCAGGGACGCGCCGGCGATGGCCGACTGTGGTCCATATGGATCCATATACAGGCGCAGGATGACCGCGACGACCAGGGTAACGGCCAACACGATCAGCGCGACCGCCAACAGGAACATCACGACCAGAACTCGCGTCGCGCGACGCGATCGTTCTTGTTGGGTGAAGAAATCCACAGTCTTGAGTCAGGACGACGGCAGGCCCATCAGGTGAACGAGACTTTCGGCACCTCGCGCTTCTCCTCGTGCTCGATTCCCAGAAACTCGGCGCGCTTGAAGTTGAAGTTCTTCGCGATCACGCTGTTGGGGAAATTTTCAGAAGCGTTGTTGTAGGACATCACTGCGTCATTAAAGGCCTGCCGTGCGAACGCGACCTTATTTTCTGTTGAAGCAAGTTCTTCTTGGAACTCCATCATGTTCTGGTTGGCCTTCAGGTCCGGGTAGCTCTCCGCGAGTGCGAAGAGCCGGCCCAGTGTGCCGCCGAGCGTGGCTTCCGCGCCCGCCAGTGCCTTGATGGCTTCTGGATCGGATGGATCGGCCGCGGCGCGCTTGAGCATTGGAACCGCCGAGTTGCGCGCGTTGATGACGTCTTCCAGGGTGCCTCGCTCGTGGCTCATGTAGCCCTTGACGGCTTCCACGAGGTTGGGGATCAGGTCGTACCGGCGTGTCAGCTGCACATCGATCTGTGAGAAGCCGTTCTTGACACGATTGCGAAGGTTGACGAGATTATTATAGATGGCGATCGCCCAAATCAGGACGACGAGCAAAATGCCAAGCACTACGTACAGCTCCATGAGCACGCTCCAGGACGGTCAACCGTTTGGGAGCATACGCCCTACTTTCAGCGTCCGCCAACGAACCCGTAAGTCGTTCGTGGCGCTAACCGTTCCGCTCCTCGCTTGATCCCCGCGCCGGCGGCGTGGGCCGCCCGGCTGAACAGCGATTCAACCTAGTTCGCTGCAGGACGAGCCGAACGCGAAGCAGCTATAGCAACGGTGATGCCGCATGAAAATCCGCTTCCCTACACTCTCCGCGAGCGTACCACCCAGGTCATAGGAGCTATCGTCATCCACCAACGTACAGGCGTAGACGCGCATACGGCCTTGTTTCTTGATGACCATCTTCGAGAATGAACACATGAACGCCTGACGGGTTGCTGTCGTGTGATAGGTCGTCATGCAGTTTTCGGTGACATACGGGACCTTCGGATTGCTGCCCGGCGTCAGGAAGTCCGGGAACGCGACGATCGTTGTGGCATCGGGCAACCGGTGCTGGCGAAACAGCTCGCGATACGCGGCAGTGACGGCGTCGTGGTCTTCGCCTGCATCCATCTGGCGAGCGACGGAGACTTTGAAGCCGCGTTGGTGCAGCTGGCTCAGCCCTCGCCAGGCTTTCCTGAAACTGCCGCTGCCGCGACCGGCGTCGTGTCGCGTCTCGTCGGCATAGTCGATGCTGATGCGGAACGCGACGGAGTGGGGTTGCTCGGCAAGCGTCTCGATCTGCCCCAGCCGCTTCAGTACGGGATCCGTGCCGTTCGTCAACACGAGGCAGGGATTAAGCGCCGACGCGTAGCGCAGGATATTGATGAAGTCTTTGACGATGAAGGGTTCACCGCCGGTAAAGGAGAACTGCTCGACGCCGAGGGCAACCGCTTCGTCGAGCAGCGGTCGGGCGTCCTCGAGCGTTATCCGGTCCAGGCGTGTGTCGCCGGGCATTGAACCCTCGAGGCAAAACGGGCACGCGAGGTTGCAGGCTGTCCCGGTATGGAACCACAACTCCCGCAGCGGCCCGGGATCGATATAACCTCGCCGCTCGCCGTCGGGCGTAAAGATCAGCGGATCGACCGCTGCACTCATGGCTTCGCGTTCTTGTTCGTCACCACCGTCCCCTGATAGTGGTTCGCCAGCCGTTCGGCCGGCGCGCCGAGCAGATAGCGGATCGCTAAACCGCGATTGGTCAGGCTTCTGAACCACCAACCGTCGCGTTCCCAACGTCGCGCCGCTACCCCTATAGGCAACGCCAACGCCAGGAAGTGCCCGCGGCTTCTGAGAGTTTTCACGAGGGAGACCTCCTCGAACAGCGGTTGATGGGTGAATCCACCGGCCTCTAAGTAGGCCTCGCCGCGGACGAAAATTCCTTGGTCCCCATAGGGGATGCCGCCGACGCGTGTACGCAGATTAATCAGGCGCTGTAGAAGCGTCTTCCACCACGTGCGCTCGCCAACGAACATGAAGCGAAAGTAGCCGCCTTCGGCGCCTTGGTCGACGGCTCGAGAAATCTCATCCAGGCTGCTCGAGTGCGGCTCAGCATCGGCGTGCAGGAACCAGAGCGTGCCGGCTGTCGCTTGTTCGGCGCCCCGATCCAGCTGTGTTCCTCGGCACGAGACACATTCGATATAACGGCAATCGCGTTTCCGGCAGAGTTCTCGCACTTCCAGATTCGAGCCGGCCGAGACGACGATGAGTTCCGTTGGCTGCGATGCCCAGTTCCGAATACGTTCCAGCAGCGCTTGCAAGGCGGCCGTGTCCTCGCGCACCGGAATCACGATAGCGATGTCCGTCTTCGCCATCAGCCGCTCCAGCGAAACCATTGGGACAGGACGTGATTCGCCCTGTTGGGCTCGAGAGTCAGGACACGCCCTCCTGTTCTCCGGGTTCACGTTCCAGATGCTGCGAGAGTGTACGCGTCGCTTTGCGGGTAATGATGATCGTCAGCAACACGGTGGCGGCGAGGCCGACGAACAGCAGCACCCGGCCGGCCATGCCGCTTGGCGCACCGCCGCTCGCCAACTCGGTGACGCCCTTGGCCACCGAGCCGATATAGACGTAGAGGATCGTCACCGGCAGCATGCCGATCCACGAGGCGAGGAAGTAGTCTCTAAACCGTACGCTTGTCAACGCCAGGCCGTAGTTAATCAGGTTGAATGGAACCAACGGGGACAGCCGGGTCAGCAGCACGATGACGAAGCCGTCGTGGCGCGTCGCCCGGTCCAAGGCCCGGAAACGCGGCCAGCCGGCGATCCGCTTCACCACCCATTCGCGGACGAAGAAACGGCCGACGAGAAACGCCGCGGACGCGCCGAGGACACTACCGATGGAGACGAGTACGACACCGAGCGGCAAGCCGAAGACGAAGCCGGCAGCCAGCGTCAGAATCGATGCCGGGATCACGAGCACCGTCGCGACGATATAGGTGGCGACGTAGGCAATCCACGCCAGGGTCGGGTGCGTTTCTATCCAGGTGATCCCGAGTGTCAGCCACTCCGTCACCGGCAGCAGCAGCACGGCCACGAGCATGGACACGATCATGACGGCCAAACCGATGGGTTTAGCTTGCTGCCTCATGCGTTCCCGTCCAACGTCGCATTCTGCTGGCTCAACCAACGGCTGAAGGCGCGCCGTGCGGGGCGGAGGTCTTGCGCCAGGTCGTTACGAGCGGTCAGCAGCGCGGCGACCGAGTCGACGTCCGCGCGTGGCTCGAGGTTCGCGATCGTCAGGCCGCGTCGAGCGCAACAGTCAACCAGTTCGTCGTGCAAGCGGTGCGTGCTCCAGGGTAGATCGGTGAGCGCGGGCCACGCCTGACGCGCTCCCATCAGCACCACGCCGCCGTCCGTCGCCGGACCCAGCACGACATCGTGATGGCTCAGATTGGCGGCGGCCTGCAGCAGGTACTCCCTCTCCATCGCAGGACAGTCGGTGCCGACGAAGAGCACCTTCTGCTCGCCACGGTTCCTCAGCGTCTCGTCCACATGATTAATCCGTTCGCCCAGGTTCGCACCTGTTTGCAGCACGGATTCGTGAGCATGGCCGAGCTGCCGAGCGAGCCACGCAGCGTCTCCGGCCTCGGCCGGCGCGAAATAGACAGGGCCGGGCCAACTCTGAAGATCTTCCAGCACGCAGGCCCACAAGTGCGTCGCGGCAGTCGTCGCCAGCGCGCCGATCTCGGCGGCAAGCCGGCGTTTGGATCTCGCCGGCGCTTTCAGACACAGCACCAGGCAGGTGGCGGTCGCGGCGTCCCTCTGGTCGAGTTCCGACATCCCATTCTCTAGCAGTTAGTCCGTCAGGCTACTAGGGCCGGCTAATGCGGCGCGTTGTCACGACGTGTTAGTGCAGCGGCGACGGCCCACGGGTCGATGATACCGCCTTCGTTGCCGGCAGGCGTGCGTTTGCCCTGATTTGGTGCGGCGGCGCCCCATTCTAGTGCATCGTGTCGCGGGCCCGGCGCCGGGGAATCTATAACTTGGTGAAAACAATCAGTAAAGCGAGTTGGCACAGATACTGCAGATGTGGGGATGACCAATAACATTCGGCGAAGGAGGAACCCCGCCATGAAATTTCGGCAATCCATGCTTCTAGTGAGCTTCGGCTTCGTCCCAGCCGTCGCGATGGCAGACCTGTCGGCCAATGTCGGCATGGTCAGCGACTACGTTTTTCGCGGCATCTTCCAGTCGGCTTCATCGGCGTTCGCCGGCATCGATTATGAGGACGATAGCGGCTTCTACATCGGCGCCTGGGGCGCGGACGTCAGCGACGGCCTCGAGACGGACCTCTACTTCGGTTACGGCAGTGAGGTCGGGGATATTACCTGGGGCTTCGGCTTCACCGGTTATTACTACACCGATTCGTTCGATGAGACCTATACCGAGCTGAACCTGAGTCTCGGTTACGGCATGTTCTCATTGGATGTCGCCATTGGGGGCTATGACATCCCGGACCCGACCAGCGATGACTACACGTTTACTAAGCTGACGTTCGAACTTCCGAGTGGCCCGTACTTTACCTACGCTACCTTCGGCGACGAGTTCACCGGCGATTATATCGAGGTGGGTTACGGCTTCGACTGGCAGGGGATAGATCTGTCCATCGCGTATATCACCAGTGACGACTTAGCCGTGAGCCAGGGTAACCCACTGAACCCAAAGGCTGACCACACCCTGGTGTTCGGTATCAGCAAGTCCTTTGCAATCGGCGAATGAGAAGACAACGGAAGCGGAGGCGATGACATGAAACTGATTACAGCCATTATCAAGCCTTTCAAGCTGGAGGATGTTCGCCAGGCCCTAGCCGAGGCCGGCGTCCAAGGTATGACGGTCACCGAAGTGAAAGGCTTCGGTCGACAGAAAGGGCACACGGAACTCTATCGAGGCGCTGAGTACTCGGTGGACTTCGTACCGAAGACGAAGATCGAAGCAGCCGTCGCCGATGAACTGGTCGAAGCGGCCGTGGAAGCCGTCATCGGCGCGGCCGGCACCGGTTCGATCGGTGACGGCAAGGTATTCGTGTCCGAGCTTCAGCAGGCGACTCGGATCCGGACCGGCGAGACCGGCGTTCAGGCGCTTTAGCGCATCGGGAGTACATCAGTGATGGAAAAGAAAATCTCAACAGTAATTCGCGCCGGCGCCTACACGCTGCTGGCGGCGCTCACGCCAGGCATCGTCGTCGCTCAGGATGCACTGGACTCCGGCGATACGGCCTGGATGCTGACATCGACAGCCTTGGTGTTGTTCATGGCGATTCCCGGATTGTCTCTGTTCTACGCCGGCATGGTCAGAGCGAAGAATGCCCTGTCCGTCATGATGCAGTGTTTCGCTATCTGCTGCCTGGTGACGATCATCTGGGTGCTGTACGGCTATAGTCTGGCTTTCGGTGACGATGTTTCAGGCGTCGTGGGTGGGCTGGGTAAGGCGTTCATGGCCGGGGTGACCGTCGACGCGCTCAGCGGCACGATCCCCGAAACCGTGTTCGCCATGTTCCAATTAACCTTCGCGATCATCACGCCGGCGCTGATCGTTGGGGCATTCGCCGAGCGCATGAAGTTTTCGGCGCTGCTGTGGTTTATGGCGATCTGGGTCAGCGTGGTTTACGCGCCGATCGCTCACTGGGTCTGGGGCGGTGGCTGGCTTGGCGACGTAGGCGTCAAAGATTTCGCAGGCGGCACGGTGGTCCACATCAACGCGGGTGTTGCCGGCCTCGTGGCGGCCCTGGTCATGGGCAAGCGGCGTGGATATCCACAGTCGCCGATGAAGCCCAGCAATGTGGTGCTGACGATGGTCGGTGCCGCGATGTTGTGGGTCGGTTGGTTCGGCTTCAACGCCGGCAGTCAGCTTGCCGCGGATGGCACGGCGGGCATGGCCATGGCGGTGACGCAGATTGCCGCCGCCGCCGCCGCACTCACCTGGATGTTCGCGGAATGGCTGAGTCACGGTAAGCCCAGTGCTCTGGGCCTGGTCTCCGGCGCGGTCGCGGGCTTAGTCGCCATTACGCCGGCATCCGGTTATGTCGGGCCGATGGGCGCTATAGCGATCGGCGCGGCTTCTGGGTACGGATGCTACCTGGCGGTCGTCAAGATGAAGCGTACCCTCGGTTATGACGATTCTCTGGACGCCTTCGGCGTGCATGGCGTCGGTGGAGTCATCGGCGCGCTCCTGACGGGTGTATTCATTCACTCAGGCCTAGGCGGAGTCGGATTAGACGAAGGAGTGACGATGATCGCCCAGGTTGGCAAGCAGGTCGTCGGCATCGGTGCGACGATTCTCTACTGCGGGGGCGTTAGCTTCATCATCCTCAAGGTGCTCGATTCCGTCATCGGCTTGCGGGTTTCCGACGAAGAGGAACAGGAAGGCCTCGACCTGGTGCTCCACGACGAGCAGGGCTACAACTTGGGTATTAACCAGTGACCTAGGGACGGCGTTGCCCGGTCGCGAGTCATCGCGGCCGGGCAACGCTATTCAAAGTCGCTGCGCACCGTCGATCTCGATGATTCGGCCACCCACGTAGTCGTTCTCGAACAGGTACAGTGCCGTGTGTGCGATCTCTTCAGGCTCGCACAGCCGGCCGAGCGGAATTTGCGCGACGGCCTTCTCGAGGATCTCCGGTCTGATACTGGCCACCATCTCCGTTTTCACGAAGCCCGGCGCGATCGCGTTCACGCGGATCCCGTGGCGCGCGAGTTCCTTGGACCACACAACCGTCAGTGCGCTGACCCCGGCCTTGGCCGCGGAATAGTTGCTCTGGCCGAAGTTTCCGGCTCGCGAAATGCTGGACAGGTTAATGATGCAACCGCCTTCGCCGAGTCGAATCATGTGCTCGGCCGCCTCGCGTCCGCACAAGAAGACGCCCGTCAGATTGACGTCGATGACGGCCTGCCAATCTTCCAGGCTCATCTTGTCGGTAATCTCGCCATCCTTGACTTTCACGAGCAGGCCGTCCCTCAGGATGCCCGCGTTATTGACCAGGCCGTCGAGGCGCCCGAAGTCCTGCACGGCCTCGTTGAACAGCGCGATCACCTCCGTCTCATTCGCGACGTCGGCGCCATAGGTGCGTGCTGTGACTCCCAGTTCCTGGCACGTCCGTTGTGTATTGGCGAGGCTCGACTCTTTGAGGTCTACGAGCGCCAGGTCGGCACCCCGGGCAGCAACACCCTTGGCGATCGCGGCTCCGAGGCCGCGCGCTGCGCCGGTCACGAGGACCGTCTTGTTCTTAAGCTCCATCGTTGAGAATTCCTTCGTCTAAAGAACGACTCGGGCCGGTCCTTCATCCGGCGCGAACGATTCGGCCGCGGTCGAGCACGAGTTCGCGGTTGAATTGTTCGGTGTAGTGTTGCAGATGGGTGGCGCAGACCAATTGCGTACCGCGCGCGATGATCTGGTTCAACTCCCGCATGACGAGATCCAGATTGGCCGAGTCGAGACCCTCCCAGAGTTCATCGAGCAGCAGCACCTTCGGTCGATGGACCACGGCGCGTGCAATCAGGACGCGACGGAATTGCCCGTAGGACAGCGCCTTCACATTACGCTCTGTCAGGTCGGTCAGCTCGAATTGTTCGAGTAGTTCGGCGACGAGGTCAGCTTCCGCTCGTTTCAAGCGTCGCGTCTGCCCAATGCTCGCCTCGAACCCCGAGGCGATGCACTGATAGACCGTCGATGGGTACCAGTAGCCGGCCTGGAGTTCGGGAGAGACCCAGGCGACCTGACGCCGCAGCGACCAGACGTTGTCGGGATCCTCGATGCCGGGAAACTTGATACTGCCACCCTTGGCCGGGCGTAACTGGCCATGCAGCAAGCGCAGGAAGGTGCTTTTTCCGGCGCCATTCGGTCCGGTCAGCTGCCAGTGCTCCCCGTCCACCAACCTCCAGGTGATATCCGCCAGTGCGCGGCGCCTATCGAGCCAGACGTCCGCACGTTGCACGTCGATGATGATCGTCTCCCCACGCGCCGCAACCGGCGCGGAGCTCGTGCGGGGGCTGGAGTCTGCACTCGCGTAGTCGCCATAGGCGTCGCTCGTCGGCGAGATCGGCCCCGACTCGATGACGTGACCGTCAGCGAGTCGCAGGATGCGGTTCATGTTGCGAGGCAGATTCGCGGCTTCGTGGTAGGAGCACAGTACGGTCGTGTTCTCGCTAATCTGTTCGACCGTCTCGTTCAAGGCCTGGCGAGACTTCGCGTCGAGGCCCGCGACGGGCTCATCGAGGATCAGGATGAGCGGCTTGAATGCCAGCCCTCGCGCGATCAGTACGCGTCGTTGCTCGCCCCGCGAGAGTTCGAGGAACGGCCTCTCGGCCAGATGTAGCAGATTGAGTTTTCGTAACACCCCCCGGGCGCGGATCCGATCCTGCGGGTCGGGCTCGTGGCGCGGGATATCGGTCTTCTTAAGTCCGGATAGCACGACATCCACGGTGTCGAAGTTCCAGCCCAGGCGCGTATAGCGGTCCTGCAATTCGGGACCGACGAGTGTGATTTTCCCGAGCGCCTGCACGGCGTCGATCTGAAGTTCCCCGCCGAAGTCATACCGGCGTGTGCCGGAATCGGGCGCCGGCCACAGCCTTCCGGCAACGAGCCTCAGGAAGCTGGTCTTGCCGCTGCCGTTCGCGCCGACGACCGCCCAATGTTCGCCGACCCGTAGCTCCCAATTGAGATCGTGTAGCACGGTCTCGCCGGCGAGCGCGACGTCCACACCGTCCAGCCGGACCAGGGGCCCGTCGGATTGAGCTTCTGGGGCAGGTGTGCCCACGGTCGGATCGGTCATCGCCCGAATTATAACGATTGGGGTAAGCAACTCATCGCGGGGCGTCGTCCCAGCTGTGAACTTCGACGGTGACATGGACCAGATTCAGATCCTGAGGGAGTAGCGCCTTGTAGTGATCGGGAGGCTGGGGATGATGCGTCACGATCGCCACGATTGCCGAGTAGATATTCGGCCCGACGGCCCAGATGTGCAGGTCCACGACCCGGTTGTCGTCCAGGGACTCAATGTTGTCTCTGACAACCGACCTGAGTTCCTCCGGCGCCTCGCGATCCAGCAATATCTGCGCCGTGGTATGAAGCAGCCCGAGCGACCAACGCGCCACGAGGACGGCGCCGACGATGCCCATGGCCGGGTCAGCCCAGAGCGCCCCGAGGTACTTGGCGCCCAACAAGGCAAAGATCGCTAGTAGCGAGATCAGCGCGTCGGCCAAAACGTGCAGGTAAGCGGCGAGCAGGTTGTGGTCGTGGCGTAGATGGCCGGGAGCTAGCGCGGTCGATTCGACTGCCGAATTAGAGTCAGGCTCGGGATGGTGGCTGTGCCCGAGGATCAAGACACTGATGCCGTTGACGATGAGGCCCATGGTGGCGACGAAGATGGCTTGATTGAAGGCGATCTCTACCGGGGAGACAAGCCGAGTCACGCTCTCCCACGCCATGAAGACGGCGAATCCCGCGAGTAGAAGCGCGCCCGTGAACCCGCCGAGCGTGTTGACCTTGCCGGTGCCGAAGCTGAATCGTTCGTTGTGGGCCTGACGACGCGCGTAGATGTAGGCGAACGCGTTGATGCTCAGTGCCGCCGTGTGTGAGGCCATATGCAGGCCGTCGGCCAACAGGGCCATGGAACCGAAGGCGAGCCCAGCGGCGATCTCCACAGCCATCATCGCAGCCGTCAGTGCGATGACGATCATCGTACGTGACTCGCCCGGCCGCTTTATTTGCTGACCGAATGAATGAGAGTGCCGCCAGAATTCGAGCTTGTCTTCATGCATCGCGAAGCGATTGTCTCAGTCCGCTCGAGTGCTGGGAAGCCACTGCCAGGGCTGGTAGTCCGTCCTAGCCGAGGGACACGCCAAACCGGCGTTCGGGGTGGAGTAGCGGGTGTGGCCGCCCGCCCGGCTCGACTATAGTACCCGACTGATACGAGAGCAAGCTGTGACTGTATGACGGATGTTCTGCCGACGGTGGACGACGTGGAGGAAGCGGGCGGTCGCCTTCGAGATTGGCTGATCGCCACCCCAGTGCTCGAATCAGACGTCCTGAATCAGCGCGCGGGCACCCGTGTTCTAGTCAAGGCGGAATCTCTGCAGTTCGGCGGCAGCTTTAAGGTTCGTGGTGCGCTCAATCGTCTGTTGCAATTGAGTTATAACGAACGCAGCGCGGGAGTCGTCGCATTTTCGTCGGGAAATCATGCGCAAGGTGTCGCGCTGGCGGCCAAGTGGCTCGGTGCCCGCGCCACCATTGTGATGCCCAAAGATGCTCCCAAGATTAAGCAGTTCAATACACGAACGCTGGGCGCAGAGGTCGTTCTCTACGATCGTCGTCGCGAGGATCGCGAGCACATCGCGGCACAGCTCGCAGCCGAGCGCGGCGCGGCGCTCGTGCCGGCGTTCGATCACCCCGACATTATTGCCGGACAAGGCACGGTAGGACTGGAGCTCGGCCGTCACGCTCAGACGAAGGGACTGAAGCTGGAGGCTTTCTACGCTCCCTGTGGCGGGGGAGGCCTCATCGCAGGCTGTGGGCTCAGCTTATCTGCACTGTTTCCCGAGTGTCGGTTCTATGCTGTCGAGCCGGAGGGATACGATGAGACGAGGCGTTCGCTGACCGCCAACTCACGGCAAGTGGTGCGAGGACACCCGACGACGATCTGTGATGCGCTCATGGCCCCGACCCCGGGCGCCATCACGTTTGCCATCAATCGGCGGATACTGACCGCGGGGATATCGGTGACCGATGTGCAAGCGGCTCACGCGATGGCATTCGGTGCGCGCCACCTGAAGCTGATTCTCGAGCCGTCTGGGGCCGTGGCGTTAGCCGTTGTGCTGAGCGGGACTGCGGCGGACTACGACTGTGTCGGGATCGTGTTGAGCGGGGCCAATGTCGATACGAATGTCTTCATGGACGCGCTGTCCGACCATCCCGATCCATAGTGCCGGCAGGCGATTTCTTAGCTTCTCATGCGTATCCAGATATCATAAAGAGTGACTATGGCTAAACTGCTATGACTTCCGACGGTGGACCTCCAGATCTTAAGATGAAACTTCGCCACATCGACACGTTGGATGAGTGTTACCAACTGGACGAAAAGACACTCTTCATCACAGGACTGCAGGCGCTCGTGCGGCTTCTCTTGTTGCAGCGCTATAGAGACCATCGCGCAGGGCTCAATACCGCCGGCTTTGTTTCCGGTTACCGTGGTTCGCCTCTGGGTGGCCTGGATCGGGAACTGTGGCGTGCAAGCGAGGTCTTGGACCAAGCCGGCATTCGCTTCCAACCGGGGCTCAATGAAGAGTTGGCGGCGACGTCAATCTGGGGTACGCAGCAGGCTAACCTGTTCCCCGATGCGCAAGTCGATGGCGTGTTCAGTCTGTGGTACGGGAAAGGGCCGGGCGTAGACAGGTCCGGGGACGCGTTCAAACACGGCAATGCCGCCGGCACGTCGCGTTATGGCGGCGTCTTGGTGGCGGCCGGTGATGATCACGCCTGCAAGTCATCGACACTGCCACAGCAGAGTGAGTACAGCTTCATGGATGCCATGATGCCGGTACTGAATCCCGCGAATGTCCAAGAGTTGATCGAATTGGGGCTCAAGGGCTTCGCGTTGTCGCGCTTCAGCGGCTGCTGGGTCGGTATGAAGGTGATCCAGGAGACTGCCGACGCGTCCCAGACGCTCGAGTTCGATCACGACCGCTTCAAGATCGTTCAACCCCAGTACGACTTGCCGCCCGGAGGCCTTGGGATACGCTGGCCGGACCCGCCGCTCGAGCAGGAGTTGCGGCTGCACACGCACAAACTCAAAGCCGCGGCCGCGTTCGCACGCGCAAATCAGCTCGATCGTATCGTCATCGATAGTCCCCGACCGCGGTTCGGTCTTCTGACCACCGGCAAGTCTCACGGGGATACCCTTCAGGCGCTGAACGATCTGGGGATTAGTACGCAGCGGGCCAGTGACATCGGTATTCGCCTCTACAAGGTGGGAATGAGTTGGCCGCTCGAGGCCGAGGGGATTCGTCAATTTGCAGACGGCCTCGAAGAAATACTCGTCATCGAGGAGAAGCGCGGGATTATCGAGGCTCAACTCAAGGAGCAGCTCTTCGACCGGCAGGGCGACCGCAAACCTATCGTCATCGGCAAACTCGATGAGCATGGCGATTGGCTTCTGCCTTCCGCTGGCGAGCTAACCACGGCGACGGTGGCGAGGGCGTTAGGGAAGCGGCTGGCGCGTTACTACTCGAGCCCCGATATCGATGAGCGCTTGAACTTTCTGGCCCAGAAGGATGATGCGGTTAAGGCCGTCACGGGAAACGGGGCCAGGACGCCGCATTTCTGTTCGGGGTGCCCGCACAATACCTCGACTCGGGTGCCGGAAGGAAGTCTCGCCATCGCCGGGATCGGCTGCCATTTTATGGCGGCATGGATGGGCCGGAATACCGAGACGTACACGCAGATGGGAGGCGAAGGCGTCACGTGGATCGGTCGTGCGCCGTTCACGGACACCGAGCATGTTTTCCAAAATCTTGGCGACGGGACTTATACACACTCGGGCTCACTCGCCATCCGGGCGGCGGTTTCGGCCGGGGTGAACATTACCTACAAGATTCTCTATAACGATGCGGTCGCGATGACCGGGGGGCAACCCGTGGAGGGTGGCTTCACTGCCGGACAAGTCGCACAACAGTTAGTCGCCGAAGGCGTGAGGCCGGTTCTGATCGTCAGCGACGATCCAAAGAAATATGCGGGAGACGCAAATCTACCGAAGGAGGTATCTATTCATCATCGGCGGGAGTTGGATCGTCTGCAGCTCGATCTCAGGGAGCGGGAAGGGGTCTCGGCACTGATCTATGATCAAACCTGCGCCGCCGAGTTACGCCGCAAGCGTAAGCGCGGCCTGATCGAGACTCCGGCGCAACGTGTCGTTATCAACGAATTGGTCTGCGAAGGCTGTGGGGATTGCAACCGAGTCTCCAATTGTTTGTCGGTGGTTCCCGTGGAAACCGAATTTGGCCGCAAACGAGCGATCAACCAGTCGTCCTGCAACCGGGACTTCAGTTGTCTGGACGGTTTCTGCCCGAGTTTCGTGACGCTGCACGGCGCCGAGCCAAATGCGCCGATTCCGCTGGATCCTGACGTTCTACCGAGCCCACCCGAACCGGCCAAGCCGGATATATCATCGTCGCCGTACAACGTTCTGATCGCTGGCGTGGGCGGCACGGGTGTCGTGACCGCCAGCGGGTTGATCGGTTTGGCGGCTCACCTGGAAGGCAAGGCGGTCATGGAGCTCGATCAGACCGGCCTGGCCCAGAAATTCGGCGCCGTGCTCTCGCATATCCGTGTGGCGGAGCGGAGCGAAGACCTGCATAGCGCGCGTATCCCGGCGGGCCAAGTCGACCTATTGCTCGGCGGAGATCTATTAGTCGCTGCCGGCACGGAGTCGCTGATCACCCTGGCCGCCGATCGCTCGGCCGTTCTCGTCAATACACACGAAGAAATGCCGCCGAATTTCATCAACGAGCGTGATCTCGAATTCCCGGGTCAGGCGTTGCTGGCGGCGCTCGGCGAAGCCAGTCGACCTGACGGATTTTTCGCGCTCGATGCCTCACGCCTGGCGAAGGCGTTAACCGGCGACAGCCTTTCCGCCAACGTCTTGTTGTTGGGCGCTGCTTTGCAGCGTGGCCTGCTGCCGGTCACGGCCGAATCGCTCGAGCGCGCGCTGGAACTATTCGGTTCCAACGTCGAACAGAATAAACGCGCATTGGCGTGGGGCCGCTACGCTGTGTTCGATCCCGACAAGGTAGAGCAACTGGCGGGCGGTGTTGGTGAGCCCGCGCAGGACCTGTCCAGTTCCTTGGACGAGATCGTGTCGCGCCGTATGACCTTCCTCAGCCAATATCAGGATAAAGCTTACGCCGAGCGCTACGAGCGACTAGTCGATCGCGTCCGGGCCGTGGAGGCCGGAGTTCGCCCAGACAGCACTGAGCTTGCCGAGGCCGTCGCGAGGAATTACTTCAAGTTGCTCGCGTACAAGGACGAGTACGAAGTGGCGCGGCTTTATACGGAGGCCGGCTTTCTTGAGCGGTTGCGATCGGAGTATCAGGGTCGCCTCAAGCTGCGCTTCCATTTCTCGCCGCCTTTGATCGCCGGAATCGACCCCAATTCCGGCCGGCCTAAAAAATACGCCTTCGGTAGCTGGATCCTGGTCGTCCTCCGCGTACTGGCCAGGTTCCGGTTTCTGCGCGGGACGGCGTTGGATCTTTTCTCTTACACCAAAGAGCGACGCCTGGAGCGGCAGCTCATCGTGGACTACGAAGCGTTGTTGGCCGGACTGTGCGAGGAGTTGGATGAGCCGCATTTCGCGATGGCTGCCGAACTCGCCGGCCTGCCGGATCAGATTCGAGGTTATGGCCCGATCAAAGAGGCTGCCGTCGAGACCGTGAGTGCACGGCGGGAGGAGCTGGTTGACGCCTGGGGAGGGCTGCGCGAGAGGCTCAACCGTGCCTGAAGCCGCGGTGACCGTCAGGGGCGCACCCGGGTAGCTCTTGCTCGACTCAATCTCGCCTCGCCATCCATAGCTCGGCTCGAATCGTGAACTCGTCGCTTTAGGCCGTCCGTGGCACGCTCCTCGCTCACGGCGCTCGCAAGAACTATCCGGATGCGCCCCCATTAAGCGACCGCGAAGCGGGCTAGCGAGCCAGTCGATTCTCCTCGGCCGTCGCGCAGCGGATACAGCGGTCGGCAAAAAGATACGCCTTAAGCCGCGCGAGTGGGATCTCCTCTCCGCAGCTGAGGCACTCGCCATAGCTATCATTTTTCATCTGATCTAGCGCCAGCGCAATCTTGCTGAGTTCCAGCTGCGCTTCGTTGCCCAACGCGTCGACGACCTCGACATTCTCTAGCTCTTGGGCCTGTTCCTGGGAATCCGCGCTACGCCCCGAAGTCAGGTTTTTCTTCAGGCGCGCCAATCGAGCTGCCAGCTCCTCTCGTTTTGCGAGCATTAGTTCGCGAAGTTCTGCGTAATCCTCTTTCATACTCGATCTTCTCTAGGCGCGGATCGATTCGTAGGGCGGTGGCCGGATCGCTCCCAAAGCATAGCGCTTATTGGTTGTCTGCCCAAGCGCTGGCCGGGCGCTCGGATTAGGGCCCTGATGTCGATCCGCGCCGATCCGCGCCGATCCGCGTCGATTCGAGAACCTGGAGTATGTTTTCCTCGTAACTGTCGGAATTTACAATGGACGGCTTGCACGTCGTCGCGATGACCGCTGCCGGTCCTCCCGCGAGACGGGGCTGTTCGTCGGTCGGTATCAGGCGGGTGCGGGTCTCAGCGTCCTGATCTGGGAGGAGTCTGCGCAGTTGTGCTAGCCGTAGCGATTGAAGGGGTGGTCGCCGTGGTCGATCGTCGCGCAGTCAAGCGTGCCGGCGATCTCGATGGTGGCAGACGCGAGTCCGTCATCGCCGTAACGTCCGTCAGCGCCGCAACGGTTGGTTTCTGGCTCGTCGTCTACCTCGATCTGGCCGACGGTCACGATGCTAAACACGCCGGTGTCCGCAAAACCCTGCAGCCGCCGCTCGCCCCAGATGCTGACGATTTGCAGCCCTTCGGTCTGTCCTGCAGGTAGTGGCAGATTGATCGTTTCCATGACTAAATCCTAAAATTCGCTCAACTACGGGTAATAACGGGCTGGTCGCGGAGGTCGTTGACCGTCGTGCCCGTGCAAGGCGGAAAAGTGTGAGCTAGCCCACAGATCGCGATCGACGGGCTGGCCTGCTAGTCGTCCTGCTGGCTCTGGAGGAGGGCCTTGCAGCGGGAAAAATGGTGCAGCGCGGCCCGCTGATCGCCCTGGTGCTCGTAGAGGCGCGCAATATTGTAGTGCACGTCCGGGATGGTCGCGTCGACGGCCAGCGCATGCTGATACGTCTCCAGTGCTTCCTGAATGGCGCCCTGATCTTCCAGCACGACGCCGAGATTAAACGCGGCGATGGGGTTTGCGGGATCGATACGCAGGGTCTCTCGATAGAGTTCTTCGGCCTGTCGATAAGCTCTGTCGTTATGCAACAGGCGCCCGAGGTTGATTCTTGCGTTGACGTGGTCGGGGTCCAGGGTCAGCGCTTCGCGGTAAGCGGCACAGGCATCTTCGCGCGAGCCGACTTGATCGAATTCCAGTCCGAGATCGAACCAATCATCACCGGTGCTGGCTTGGGCCTTGGCCTGCGGGGCCGCGGCATGGACGAGGGGCGCGATCTTTTCCGCGAGCTCCGTCACGGCGAAATCCAGAATGGTCTGTCCGGACTCAGGTTCCCAGGCGGTGCTCTTTTCCCGGACCAGGACGCGATCGCCTTCGGCGAGCACGCGTACCGAACTCAGAGGACGGTCGGAAGGGAGTTGCTTGCGGAGTGCCCGGAGGGCCCGCCAGATGCGCCGACGGTCCAGCTTGGCATCGGCCAGTCCCTTCGCAGTGCGCAATAGCACGAGGTCCTGGAACGAAAAGCGATAGTGGCCGGCAGAGGTCTTCAACGGTGAGACGAATCCGGCTCGCGCGAAGGACCGAACGCGTGCCGGAGACTCCTCCAGCAAATCCGCAACCTCCCGCGTGGAATAAGTTCGCATGGGGCGTAATTATTTAGCAGCCAGCCGCCGGCGTCTAGCCCGCCTATTGCAATAGGCGGGCTGGTGCATTATTCAAAGGAGTCCAGGAGTAGCGATCCCGGAGTCCACGGCACTCCCTCGCCAGTAAGAGTGTCATGCTCGCCGCGAGGAGAATCTCTAGGTGATTGAATGACAACTGTCTCAGCTGACAGAGACGACCGCCGCGCGAAACACAATGTCGTCGTGCTGTTCTTCGCCCAGGCCGTCCTGGGCTCACAGCTACCCATCCATATTATCCTCGGCGGGCTGGCGGGATTTGCGCTCGCCGAGAACAAGGCCCTGGCGACCCTGCCGATCTCGGTGATGGTGCTCGTATCCATGTTCACGGCCGCGCCGGCGTCGTTGTTCATGGGGCGCTTCGGACGGCGGCTCGGCTTCCTGGTCGGGGCGTTCGCCGGCGCGCTGGGCGGTTTAATTGGTGCATTGGCCCTGTTGCTCGGCCGGTTCGAGCTGCTGTTGCTGGGTGGGGCCTTCACGGGGATCTATCAATCGACCCATGGTTTTTTTCGCTTCGCTGCAGCCGACACAGCGTCGGAGGCCTTCAGGCCGAAGGCCATCTCCTGGGTTCTCGCGGGTGGTCTGCTGGCCGCGTTGATCGCCCCTGAGGTCGTTCGAGCGACATCCGACTATTTCGTCCCGATACCGTTCGCAGGCGCCTATGTGGCTGTCATCGGCATCAATCTGCTCGGGGGGCTCGGCATGTTGTTCCTCGACATTCCGACGCCGCCACGACGGGTGGCGGGAGCGCCCTCCGGGCGCGCGCTCGGCGTGATTTTCAGCCAGCCGAAAACGCTCGTGGCGGTGATTTGCGCCATGGTGTCTTACGCGCTGATGGTGCTGGTGATGACGGCGACGTCTCTCGCGATGGATGGGCACGGCTTCTCTACGGCGGATGCCGCCGATGTGGTTCGCTGGCATCTCGTCGCGATGTTCGGGCCGAGCTTTTTCACGGGCTCGCTGATCTCGCGCTTCGGCCACCTGCGAGTGATGGCTCTAGGGCTTGTTCTGCTCGGCGTCGCCGGGGTGATAGCCGTGGGTGGCGTGGGACTCGAGAATTTTTATATTGCGCTGGTCGCGCTTGGCTTGGGCTGGAATTTCGGCTTCATCGGTGCGACGAGTTTGCTCGGCACGACCCATTCCACAGAGGAACAGGCAAAGGTCCAAGGCCTCAACGACTTTCTGGTCTTCGGCCTCGTGACGGTCGCGTCTTTCAGCTCCGGCGCGCTGCTGCACGTTTACGGATGGACGACGGTGCAATTCGCGATGGTTCCGGCGCTGGCGATAGCCGGTGCCGCGGTGCTCTGGCTGGCGGTTGCCACGGCACGCAGCCTCTCAGTCAGCGGTGAGAGGACGCGGGAACCGTAGTCGACGCCCGCCGGTCTCTCCGTCGGCTACAAGATATCGGAATCGATGTCGTGCCTATCGAGCACTCGCTTGCCGAACGCAACCCATTGATCTTCAGGCACCCAGACTTGCTTGACGAACTCGAAGGCTTCATCGACGGGGACGTGCTTGTGGACGACTTGATAGAGAAACGTGAACATCGAAGCACGCTTGTTGACCTGACAGTGAACCAGGACTTGTCGATCGCCGGACTGGTTCAGCACGCCGCTGAAGAGCGCGAAGTCGGCGTAGGTCGGATTGCGCCAGTCGACCGGAATGTTGACATAGGCGATGCCATGTTCGGCGACGAGCTGACCCTCGATCGCGATGGCTCCTTGGGTCGTCGGTGGCGCGAGATTGATGACCATCTCGAAGCCTCGGCTCGCGAGGCCGCTTAGCTGCGCACTCTCGGGCTGCCCGGACGTATGCAAGCGATCGTTGATAACCACATGATTGATTGCGAGTACATTTTGTTGGGCGACGCCGGTCAGCGGCGCCATGGAGCCGATGAGCAGAAGTAACGCCGTCCGCTTCGCGTTAGCGAGGATCATAATCGTCGCGCTCATCCCAGTGTTAGTCGACGAATAATATACCTGCTACCGGAGGATCGGAATGTGTGTAGCAAAGGAAACTGAGGATCGGTCGGACTGGCACCCGTCCGTTACCGACGCGAAGACTCACACAAAGACTCGCTATTGCGAGTCGACCGGGATCTCGAACCGCTCGCAGTAGCGGGCGAAACGCTGCGTCACAACCGCTCGATTCAGGCCGAAATCCGACAGCGCGTAGCGATGAGCCCCATGCTTGTTTCTCGGATTCTCGCTCAAGAAGCGCTCCATCGACGCGCGCGCCTCGCTCGATAGCCGCCAGCCGAGAAATTCGTAGAGTCGTTCCATCGTCGCCAACGGCGCCGCGACGAGTTCCGTATAGGCGATGTCGAAGAAGCGCTCCGCGGGTCGGTGGTCGCGTGTGTCAAGACAACGGCCCAGCGCGTTCGACCAGCGGCGGCACCAATCCGCGGCGATTTGCTTTGGGTTCGCCGAGTCGCTGAACGCGCGTCGTAGGACCGTCGAGAGACTCGCGATCGACCCGATGACTCTGAGCGGATCGCGATGAGTCTGGATGATCCTGGCATCCGGATAACGATCGAGCAGGGCGTCCAGCCCGAATAAATGGCCGGGCGCCTTGAGTACCCAGCGGTCTCCCGCGCGCCTTGCCTGCAGATGTTGCAGAAACCGGTAGTGGATTGCATAACCAAACTCCTGCGCTTCCCGTTCGAACCAATCCTGGTAAGACGGCACGTTGTGCGTGGTATGGAACTGGATGCTCGCGAAACCCTGCGCCATGATGGCAATACATTCCTGCGGCAGGTCGGCGCCGATCTCGTGGATGCGCCTGAATGCCGGGGCAAGCCGGTTCGCCCAGGCCAGGCGAGCGTCGGTGCGCTGACGAATACGCTCTATCGCTTCCGGTGTTTCCGAGTATCCGGCCGGGAACATGACTTCCCAGGTGAGTGGTATCCGCGTCGCCGGGTCCTGGGCGATGAGGCCATGGAGCAGTGTCGTGCCCGTACGCGGCAGGCCGATGATGAACACCGGCGCGTCGATCGTCTGGCGTTCGACGTTAGGCGATGCCAGTCTCTCCTGCTCGAGATAGAGCAGGTTCTCGAGCAGACTCACCAAGAGCTCGCGTACGGTGATGCGCCCCAACGTCGTAAGATCCGCTTCGCGCTCATAGGCGTTCAGCAGGCGTTCCAACGGTCCCTCAATCGGCCAGTCGCCGAAGTTCTCCAGGCGAGCGCGGCGTTTGGCCGCCGCGACGAGTGCTTCCGGGCGCAAGACCGGCGTCGCGATACCGGCGCGTTGCAGGACTCTGCCGCCACGGTTGAGTGTCCCCACGGCAGCGGACGTTAAAGTGTCGGCGAGGCTCATCGGTCGGCGTTCGGCAGTTTGCTACTATCGGAGGCCGAGGATTGTCGCCGACACGCTCGGTCCGGGCAATTCGCGGCGCGACCCGGACTCTATGACCATGACATTGGACGAGATCAAATCTCTGATTCGCGACGTTCCGGACTTTCCGAAGCCGGGCATCGTCTTCAAAGACATCACGCCGCTCTTGTCGCATCCGGACGGGTTAGCCGCCACCGTGGAGCATCTCGCCGCGCGCGTCGCGGATATAAACGCGGACGGCATCCTGGCTATCGAGTCGCGGGGCTTTATCTTCGGCGCTGCGCTCGCGCAGAAACTCTCGCTACCAATGCACCTGGTCCGGAAGCGTGGCAAGCTCCCCCGGGAGTCCATCAGCGTCCGCTACGAACTCGAGTACGGCTTCGATCATCTGGAGGTCCACGCCGACGCGATCCGACACGGCGGCCGCTACCTGATCGTCGATGACTTGCTGGCGACCGGCGGTACGGCCGCGGCCGCGGCGCGACTGATTCGACAAGGGGAAGGAATCGTTGCGGCCTGCGCAGTCATCATCGAGCTGAGTTTCCTGGATGGAAGAAAAGCTTTGGACGGTTGTCCCGTCGTCAGCCTCATCACTTATTAGTTAACCGTCTGAGCCTTTCTCAACAGCCGGTTAGTTCGCTCGGCTGATGATGTAGTCGGAAACCCAGCGCAGCCCTTCCGATCGGTGACCTAACGACGCCAGGTTTTCCATCGCGCGATCGTAGAACTCGCCCGCGCGTGCTTGGGCGCCTTGGGTCCCGAGTACAGACGGATAAGTCGCTTTCTCGTTCTGTCGATCTGAGACTGCGCTCTTGCCCAGTGTTGCGGTGTCCTGTTCCACTTCTAGCAGGTCGTCTCTGATCTGAAAGACGAGCCCGATGTCTCGTCCAAAGGCGTCCAGCCGCTGGAGTTCTTCTGCAGAGGTTTCCGCCAGTTCAGCCGGCATCATGATCGCAGCGCGAATCAACTCCCCGGTCTTGCGCCGGTGGATGTCTTCGAGAGTGCGTTCATCCACCGTTGCTCCTTCTGCTTCGATGTCTAACGCCTGGCCACCCGCCATTCCGGACGGCCCAATCGCCTTGGCCAGCCGCGCCAGAATTCTGACTTGCGCCTCCGATTGCTCGGCCAGCCGCTGATCGCTAGACACAACGTCGAAGGCCAGCGCTTGTAGGGCGTCTCCCGCCAGGATCGCGGTCGCTTCGTCGAACGCGCGATGCGTCGTAGGACGGCCACGGCGCAAGTCATCGTCATCCATGCTCGGCAGATCATCGTGGACCAGTGAATAAGCGTGCACGAGTTCGACCGCAGCCGCGATGGGGTCCAGCAGGGCCTGGTCTAGGTCGAAAAGGTCGCCGGTCGCGTAGACGAGTAGCGGCCGGATCCGTTTGCCGGCACCCAGGACCGAGTACTCCATGGCATCCCGCAGGCGTTGCGGTGAAGCCTTGGCAGCCGCCAATATCTGCGTCAATCTCGCGTCAACCCGTGCACGATAATGGTCCGGACGTTCGCTAAAGGACTGCTCTGGGGCCCGTGTTATCATATAAAATCATCGTAACACTGAAACGGCGTGCACGGCCTGTGTGATTCGTGAAGCCAAGAAAGAGCCGACCGATCGCTGAATCCCTGACAGATCTCCAGTACCAGGCGCAGATTCTCCCCGGAGTATCTCGTACCTTCGCGCTGACGATTCCGGTGTTGCCCAAACGACTGGCTGAGGTTGTTGCGAACGCTTATCTTCTTTGTCGTCTCGCTGACACGATTGAAGATGATATTCGTTTAGACAACGAACAAAAATCCGAATTTCATCGACGTTTCGTCGCGATTGTTAAAGGGGAGGAAGCGGCAGAGCCGTTCGCTGGAGAATTATTGCCGCTACTGTCATCACGAGCATTGGCCGACGAGCGGGAATTGGTTGCCAGTACCGCCACGATCATCAGGGTGACGGCGAGTTTCTCAGCTGCCGAACGTGCCGCACTGACGCGTTGCGTCAGCGTCATGTGCGCCGAGATGCCCGAGTTTCAACGACGTAAGAGCTTGAGCGGGCTTAAGGATCTGGACGAGATGGCCCGCTACTGCTACGTGGTGGCCGGCGTCGTCGGCGAGATGCTCACCGAGCTCTTCTGCGTCCACTGCCCGGAGCTTCAGCCGCGACGCGATGAAATGATGCGCCTGGCCGTGTCCTTCGGCCAAGGTTTACAGATGACCAATATCCTCAAAGATATCTGGGATGACAGACAGGCGAATACTTGTTGGCTGCCCCGATCCGTCTTCGCGAATGGTGAGCTTCGCCTGGACGGACTCGACGAGTTTCATGACACGGAGACCTTCCGCGCCGGGCTGCGGGAGTTGGTTGGGATTGCCCATCAACATCTTCGATCCGCGCTCGCCTACACATCGTATATCCCGACCCGAGAAGTCGGGATACGAAAATTTTGTGTCTGGGCGATCGGTCTGGCTGTCCTTACCCTTCGTAAAATCCATGCGCACCCGGAGTTTACTTCCGGTCAGCAGGTAAAAATTTCTCGCCGCAGCGTCAAGGCTACGATCCTCGCAACCAACCTGACACTGGGCAGTAATCGTGCGTTGCGTGTGCTGTTTGCGCTCGCCGTTTCCGGACTGCCGCTGAAGATTCCAGATTCTGCTGCGGAAGCACCGCCTGTGGCACCGCCACAGGAAGGGCTGGATGCCGGGCGTCCGTAGCCCCGTCGTGAGCGCAAATCCGGAGAGCGCAGCGAGCATAGCCATCATTGCCGCGCTCGCCAGCGAACGGGCGCCGCTCGATACGCTGCTGATGGCCGAACCAAAGCCGCCGATTCGTGTTTATCAGTGCGGTGTCGGTCGTGAGCGCGCCCACGATGCAGCGAACGCTGCTTTGTCTGCCGGGGCATCCGCCTTGGTCTCGTGGGGAGTTGCGGGCGCGCTGGTGCCCGCATTATCGCCTGGGACGATATTGCTCCCGGAGCAGGTACTGACGAACGACGGTGAGGAACTCGCGACGGACTCGCGTTGGCGGATGGAGGTCTGCCGCGCATTACAGCCGATGTTTATCGTCCACGGCGGCAGACTCGTCGATTCGCGAGAGGTGTTGTCGACACGCGTCGCCAAAGCACGAGTAGCGGAAGCGAGTGGTGCGATCGCGGTGGATATGGAATCGGCAGCCGTGGGTCGAGCTGCCGCCGGTGCGGGTAAGCCGTTCGTCGTGCTGCGCGTCGTCGTAGATGCCCTGGCCGACACGCTGCCCGGAGGCATAGAACGATGGATCGATGAGACGGGCAATCGGCGCCTGATCGCAGCGCTCGAGATCGCGTTCAAGCCGGCGTGCTGGCCCAGTCTGTTCAAGTTATCCCGGCGTTACCGGCAGGCGCACAGGGCGCTGACGGATTCTGCGCAAGTCCTCGTTCCCCAGGGATTCCTCTATCCTCAACCGCCCTCAGTCCGGGCGTGACGCCCTGATGCGCCCCGCTTCCGGGACGAGCTGGATCCGTGACGGGTTAACCACCTGGGTTCGTCTGGTCCTGCGTCACCGACAACTGACGATCGTGATCGGTCTGGCCACGGGAGTCGTCTGTCTGCTCTACGCCGGGCAGAACCTGAGGATCAACACCGATACGACCGACATGATCTCACCCGACCTGCCCTGGCGGCAGGATTTCATTGCCTATCGGGAACGCTTCGAGGCCCGGGACCGCAACATCCTGATCGTCGTCGATGCTGATATTCCCGAACACGCGGACGACCTCGCCACGGCCCTGGCTGACGGGTTACGGCAGTCGCCAGCGCTTTATCGGTCTGTGTTCCTAGCGGGCAGCGGCGAATTCTTCGAGCGCTATGCGCTCATGTATCTGTCGATCGCTGAGCTCGAGGCCCTGGCGGACCGTCTCGCCGCAGCGCAACCGCTCCTGGGGCGGCTACAGCAGCGCTACGACGGTGTTCAGTTCATGCAGATAATCGGCGAGCTCGCCGAGCGGGGCGACCAAAGCGCCGAAGCGCAGCGCCTCTACCGCGAGGTCGCGGCGGCCCTCGGCGCGGCGGCAAACGCTCAACCCTACACGCTGTCCTGGCAGAGTCTGTTGCAGGGAGAGCCCGTGGCGAGCGCCCGGCGCTTCGTGCTCTTGCAGCCGCGACAGGACTTCACCAGGGCTCGTCCGGCAGCCGAGGCCATGGAGGGAATCCGAGCGCTGATCGACGAGCTGCGAGCCACTGCGCCCGAGGGAGTTCGCATCCGTGTGACCGGCACGGTCGCGATGGAACACGAGGAGCTCTCGACCGTGATTCGGGGCGCCGGCTTGGCGGGACTGCTGGCGCTGGCGATGGTTGCGCTGGTTCTCTACGTTACGCTGCGATCTTTTGTCTTGCTCGCCATTTCCGTGACGACGTTAGTCGTCGGACTATCGGGTACGGCGGCTTTCGCCGCGGCTGCCGTCGGGCATCTCAATCTCCTCTCGGTCGCGTTCGCGGTGCTTTACATCGGCCTCGGCGTCGACTTCATATTGCATATCTGTCTTCGCCTGAAGGAAGTCAGAGCAGACGGGCGACCGTTGGATGTGGCGATAGTAGAAACCATGGGCGGAGTCGGGTCTTCCCTCGTCATCTGTGCCGTCACGACGGCGGCCGGGTTCTACGCGTTCATACCGACGCCGTTCTCAGGCGTCGCGGAGCTGGGGCTGATCTCCGGTACCGGCATGTTCATCAGCCTGTTGGTCAGCGTGACGCTATTGCCCGCACTGCTCGCGCAATTTCTTCCCGATGCGGGTGTTGAGGTGGCCCGTTCGTGGTCGGGCGCTCGTTTCATGAATCCGGTGGTGCAGCGGCCGCGAACGGTAGTCGTCCTGGCGTTGGTAACGGCGCTCGGGGCGGCGATCTTGTTGCCGCGGGTGAGCTTCGATCGCAATCCGGTCAATCTGCGCGATCCAAACTCGGAGTCTGTGCTCACGTTGCAGGAACTCGCGGCGGATGGCGAAGCGTTACCGTTGCATATGGTCGCGTTGGCTTCGAACCGTACGGTCGCGAGGCAATGGATAGCGACGCTGGAGGCTCTCTCGACCGTGAAAACTGCCAGCAGTCTGGAGGCGATGGTGCCCGGTGACCAGCAGCTCAAGTTGTTGCTACTCGAGGACATCGAGCTTCTGATGGGGCCGGGATTTGCGGAGTTCGAGCGTCGAGCTTTAGACCCGGCGGAGTTCAGACGCGCGCTGGAAGAACTCGATGCGCGTCTGGCGGAGAACGCCGCGCCGACCGAGGCTGCGGGCGAGCTGGCCCGGGCCGTGCAGCGGTTTCTCACCGTGTCGTCGACGCAAACGGCTGACGACCAGCGCGAGGGATTGCTGGCACTGGAGTCCGGGTTGCTGACGACACTGCCGCGACAGTTGCAGAGGCTCACCGCCGGACTCAGGGCAGGACCGTTCGGCCGCGAGGACCTGCCCGAGGAGCTGACATCGCGTTGGGTTGCCGCCGATGGCACGGAGCTAATCGAGATCGCCCCCGCCGAGGATATCAGCGACGACGTCGCCGCCGAGCAGTTCGTCGAGACGGTGAGAGCCGCGATCGGTACCGCGACCGGGCTACCGGTCGTCTTCCAGGAAGCGGGCCGGACCGTCGTGCGCGCCTTTCAGATGGCCTTCGCTTACGCGCTGCTCATGGTGAGCATCATCCTCTGGGTGTTCTTGCGTCGGCTCGCAGAGTCCGTGCTCGTCATCGTCCCGGTCATACTTGCCGCCGGGGTGACGGCGGCATCGACCGTGCTGCTGGGCTGGCAGTTCAACTTCGCCAATATCATTGCCTTGCCCCTGTTGTTGGGTGTTGGCGTGGATAGCGGTATTCATATGGTGCACCGGATGCGAACCGAGCCACCTGCGGACGGCCGCTTGCTCAATACCAGCACGTCGCGCGCGGTGCTCGCGAGCGGGCTGACGACGATCGCGAGCTTCGGCAATCTCGCGTTCGTTTCCCATCTCGGCATGGCCAGTATGGGACAGCTGCTGACGCTGGGAATGCTGGTCACGTTGGTCGCGACGCTGGTTTTGTTGCCGGCGTTGCTCACGCTCCGGACACCCGCTTGATCACTCTGGTGACAGGGGGAAACGGGTTCGTCGGCGCGGCGGTCATCCGGGCGTTGTTATCGACCGGGCAGCGAGTTCGTGCCCTAGTTCGCCCGGGGAGTGATCGAAGCAATCTGGACGGGGTCGACGTCGAATCCGTCGACGGTGATATCACGGTCACCGAGACGCTGGATGCGGCCATGATCGGTTGTCGATTCGTCTTTCACGTGGCGGCCGACTATCGACTCTGGGTGCCGGATCCCGAGCCGATGTATGCCACGAATGTTCAGGGTTCCGTGAACGTGATCGAAGCCGCGGCCCATGCGGGTGTGGAGAAACTGGTTTATACGTCGAGTGTCTCCACACTCGGAGTGAATGCCGACGGCACGCCGGGCGACGAGGAGACGCCGGTTTCCGTGGCAGACATGATTGGTCATTACAAACGCTCGAAGTATCTAGCCGAGGAAGCCGTAGATAAACGCGCACGCGAACTCGGTCTGGCCGTGATTACCGTGAATCCTTCCACGCCGATGGGGCCGGGAGATATCAAGCCGACGCCCACCGGACGAATCATTCTCGACGCCGCCGCCGGTCGCATGCCTGCCTATGTCGATACGGGACTCAACGTCGTGCACGTCGACGATGTCGCTCATGGGCATCTGCTGGCGTTGAGATCTGGAACGCCGGGACAACGCTACATCCTGGGCGGCACGGACCTGAGTCTGCGGGAGATCTTAACTCTGGTCGCCGCGCGGACGGGGCGGACCGCGCCCACAGTGCGTCTGCCCCATTGGTTTGTCACATCCGTCGCTTACGTGTCCGAGGGCTGGGCCAGGTTAACCGGCACGGAACCGCGCGTGAGCGTCGCCGGCGCACGGATGTCGGCCAAACGCATGTATTTCTCCAGCGCGAAGGCGGTCAGCGAACTTGGCTATCGGTCTCGCCCGCCGGAAGAAGCCATCGCTGCCGCAATCGGCTGGTTTCGTGAGCACGACTACCTGTAGGCTATCACTATGAAGTCACGGGTTCGGGCCAGGGCCAATATCGCGCTCATTAAGTACTGGGGGAAAACCAATCCGGCTCTGAATATCCCGGCAGTCGGCTCGATCTCGGTCACCTTGGAGAGCCTTTGGTCGGAGACGGAGGTCGAATTTGACGCACGCTTCAGGTCCGACACATTGTTGTTAGACGGTGACAGCCGGCCAGAACAGCTCGAACGCGTATCTCGGTGCCTCGATATCCTACGGGAACGCGCGGGCGTCAAGACTCACGCCCGTGTGGTCAGTGACAATAATTTTCCGACCGGTGCCGGCCTGGCATCCTCGGCTTCGGGTTTCGCTGCTCTGAGTGCGGCGGCGGCTCATGCGCTCGAACTCGATCTCTCGCCTCGAGAGCTCAGCATCGTCGCTCGGCGAGGCTCGGGCTCGGCTGCACGCTCTATTTTCGGCGGCTACGTGGAGATGCATGCAGGCAGCGCGGCCGATGGCCGTGACAGTTACGCAGAACCCTTGCTCGCCGCAGAAGCCTGGCCGCTAGAAGTCGTCATCGCGATAACCGAGCGGGGCGAAAAGGCTGTGGGTTCTCGGGCCGGTATGGAAAGCTCCGCATCGACTTCGCCATATTATCCCGCGTGGATCGCGACGAGTGAGAGCGATCTCCGCGCCGGCCGTGAAGCCGTCCTTGAGCACGACTTCGACGCGCTGGCGGAAGTCGTCGAACACAGCTGCCTGAAGATGCATGCTGTGGCTATGGCGAATAGGCCGCCGTTGATCTATTGGAACCCGGCCACGCTGGATTGTATGCAGGCGGTTAAGGCGCTGCGCGCCGGCGGGTTGCCGGTCTTTTTTACGATCGATGCCGGCCCTCAACTCAAAGCGATCTGTGAGCCCGACGCTCGGCCCGCGGTCGTCGGCGCGCTCCGCGAGCTGCCCGGCGTCGCGGACGTCATCGTTAGTGGTCTGGGCCCGGGAGTGGAGATACGCTAGCCCGTGAGAGTCCGCGCGACAGCTCCCGGCAAGCTGGTGGTGCTGGGCGAATATGCGGTCTTGACCGGAGCGCCGGCGCTCGTGCTCGCGGTCGACCGCCGATGTCGGGTGGAACTCGGCCCGAGCGAGGACGAGCACTGTCATCTACGCACCTGCGCGCCGGAGCCTGAAGAGACGAGCTTCGGTGTTGGGGCCCCGAGCGGCGTGGCGCTCGTCGATCTGGTGACCGGCGCAGATGCCGCCGGCAGCCTGTCAGCTTGGCGCGGTAGCGTCGACTCCAGCGGCTTCTTCGACGGCCGGGCGAAGCTTGGCATCGGCTCGAGCGCGGCGGCGCTCACGGCCTGGGCCGCCGCCTGGTCGGTCTATACCGGGAACGGCCACATCGCCCGTGACGTGGGCGGCCTGGAGACGCTGATCGGTCTACATCGAACGCTTCAGGGCGGTTCGGGCAGTGGCCTGGATGTGGCGGCGAGCCTGTTCGGCGGCGTCCTCACCTATCGCCTCGGGTCCGAGTCGGGTCCCAGGGTTGGTTCAGTCCAGCTGCCTAACAGTGTAGGATTCACGACTGTCTTCACCGGTTTCCCGGCCTCCACGCGGGATCTCGTGGCCGCCTACAGCGACTGGCGGACGGCCCGGCCGACCGAGGCGGCCGAGCAGCTGCGGCCGCTTGAGCGCATCGCGGAGGACGGTTGTGCCGCGGTCCGTGAGAACGACGCCGACGAGTTTCTTACGGCGGTAGCGACATATGGACGACGCCTGGAGGCTCTGGGCGAGTGTATCGGCGCGGAGATCGTGACCCGGGAGCATCGCGAGGTCGCGGGCCACGCGAAGCGATCCGGCGTCGTCTACAAAGTAAGTGGCGCGGGCGGCGGTGACCTGGGTATTGCGTTGTCGGCGGATCCGGAAGCACTGGCGGTTTTCAAGGAAGCTGTCCGAGGCAAATACCGGGTCGTGGATTTTCACGTGGAGACGGCCGGGCTGAGTGTCGAGGAGCAAGCAGGGTGAGTGACGATCTTTCGAGAATCCCGGAGTTCTACAGGCTTAGCGTCGAGGAACGCGTCAGGGCCGTAAACGAACGCGGCCTGCTGACGGGGAGCGACTTCCGCGCGCTGGCCACGGGGAAGCACACGCTCGATCTCGAGGCTGCCGACAAGATGATCGAGAACGTCGTCGGCGTGATGGGTCTGCCATTGGGTTTGGGCATGAATCTCCGTGTCAACGATAAGCGCTACATCGTGCCGATGGCGATCGAAGAACCGTCTGTCGTCGCGGCGTTGAGTTCGGCATCGAAGTTAATCGGCCAATGCGGTGGGTTTCAGACGGAAGCGACCGACCCGATCTTGATCGGCCAGATTCAAGTCGTGAACGTGCCGGATCTCGAACAGGCGAAACGTGCGCTCAGGGCGCGCCGGCAAGAAATCATCAGCTTGGCCAACAGTCTGCATCCGAATATGGTCGCGCGCGGCGGCGGCGCTCAAGATCTAGAGTTGTTCGTTCATCCGCTCCCATCCAGTGGCAAGCCGATGCTTGTCGTTCACTTGCTGGTCGACACGCGTGACGCCATGGGCGCGAACCTGGTTAACGGAATGTGCGAAGGCGTCGCGCCGTTGGTCGAGTCGATCACCGGGGGCGAAGTGTTCCTGCGAATCCTGTCGAACCTCACGGATCGCGCGCTCGTTCGAGCGCGCTGCAAAATTCCGGTCGACGCGCTGGTGGGTCGCGGCTATAGCGGTGAAGAAGCGCGTGACGGCATCATCATGGCCGGGGAATTCGCTACGGTGGACCCGTACCGCGCTGCGACGCACAACAAGGGAATCATGAACGGTGTCGATCCGATAGCGATCGCTACGGGTAACGACTGGCGTGCGATCGAAGCAGGCGCCCATGCATTCGCTGCCCGTAGCGGCCGGTATACGTCCCTGTCGAAGTGGTCGGCTGACGAGAGCGGGAATCTCTGCGGTAGCCTGGAGATGCCCATCAAAGTAGGGATCGTCGGTACTGTCGTGGACTCGAATCCTACGGCCGCCCTGAACATACGCCTGCTGGGCGTAAAGTCTGCGACGGAGCTTGCCCAGGTGATGGGTGCGGCCGGCCTGGCACAGAATTTTGCGGCAATTCGGGCGCTGGCGACCGAGGGTATACAGAAGGGCCATATGACACTGCATGCGCGCAGTGTCGTCACGGCCGCCGGTGCGCCACAGGAGATCTTCGACGAGGTTCTCGACCGGCTGATTCTGAGCGGCGAGATCAAGGTATGGAAAGCGCAGGAGATTGTCGCGGAACTCACGCATCCGGCCGGCGGATCGCGACATGCCGCCCGTGATCGTGGAACGGAGGACGCCGCGCTCGGCGTGGGCTATGGGAAGGTCGTCATTTTGGGCGAGCACGCCGTGGTCTACGGGCGTCACGCGATCGCGGCCCCTGTGCCGATGACCATCAAAGCGCATATCGAGGATTGCGACGAAGGCATCCACCTGTTGATCCCACGCTGGGGCGTCGAGTTTCAACTCGCTTCCAAGCCCAGTGAGCGCCGCTCGTTCGAGCGTCCGGCCGGTGTCATGCTGGACAGGCTGGGCTTGAGCGGGCGAGCGATGCGCATCGAAGTATTCCCGGAGGTGCCGCGCAGTATGGGGCTCGGTGGCTCGGCAGCGATGGCGGTCGCGATTCTGCGGGCCTTAGACAAGCATTACCAACTGGGGCTAACGGACGCGGAGGTTAACGAACTGGCCTTTGAATCCGAGAAAGTCGCGCACGGTAATCCGAGCGGCATCGATAATACGTTGGCCTGCTACGGTAAACCGCTGGTCTTCCGAACCGGGAGCCCGCCGTTGGTCGAGACCCTGAATATCAAGACGCCCATTCCGATGGTCGTGGGCATGACCGGGTACGAGGGGCTGACCGCTAAGACCGTGGGCCGGGTCAAGGCGGCGTGGCAACAGGACAGAAAATTATATGAGCGAATCTTCGATCAGATCGACGCGCTAGTGCTGCGAGGCGTGCAAGCCATTCAGGATGAAGATCTCGCGACGCTGGGCGAACTCATGAATGTTTGTCACGGCATGCTCAACGCGCTGCAGGTATCGACCCCGGAGTTGGAACAGTTGGTCGATATCGCGCGGGAAAACGGCGCACTTGGCGCGAAACTGACCGGGGGGGGCGGTGGCGGTTCCATCATCGCGTTATGCGACGGCGACACCGGTGCCGTCGTCAACGCGATACGCGCGGCGGGCTTCCAGGCCGTTCCGGTAGCGCTCGGGGCCGATCTTGATGGCTCGTAGCGAGGTCGTCTCCGATTCCAACGAAGAGCTCGTTCTGGTGGACGAGCTGGATCGCGAGATCGGACACAGTTCCAAGAGCGACTGCCACGCTGGTAACGGCGTCCTGCATCGGGCGTTCTCAATCTTTGTCTTCAACAAGAAAAATGAGCTCCTGTTACAACGAAGAAGCGCCGAGAAGCCGCTCTGGCCAGAATACTGGTCCAATACCTGTTGTTCGCACCCGCGAGTCGGAGAATCGATGGAGGAAGCGGTGTCTCGCCGCCTCGTCGAGGAACTCGGTATCGAGTGTCCGTTAAACTTTCTCTATAAGTTCAAGTACCACGCCCAGTACGGTGCAGTCGGTGCTGAACACGAGTATTGCTGGGTATACTATGGTCATTATGACGGCGAGGTGGACGTCAACGAGCGCGAGATCGCGGAATGGCGCTATCTCGACATCGTCTCATTAGAGTCGGAGGTTGCGGCGTCCCCAGAAAGCTTTACGCCGTGGTTGAAGATGGAGTGGGCGCAGATCACGAATTGTCATCTCGACACGATTCTGCAGGCTCCACAGGCTGACGGTTAGAGGCGAGCAATGCTGGATCGCAAGTAGGAGAAGCGATGAGTATCCCGTTAATTCAGATCTACCGTGTGGGGCGTTATATTCTGGAGCAGAAGTTCCGAGGTGTGAAACGCTATCCGCTCGTGCTAATGCTGGAGCCGCTGTTCCAGTGTAATCTGGCATGCGCGGGTTGCGGCAAGATCGACTATCCTGCAGAAATTCTGCAGAAGCGCGTGAGCACGGAGGACGCGCTCAAGGCCGTAGACGAGTGCGGTGCGCCCGTCGTATCCATTCCCGGCGGCGAACCGCTCATCCACAAAGAAATGCCCGCAATCGTTCGTGGCATCATCGCGCGAAAAAAATTCGTCTACCTCTGCACGAATGCACTGCTGCTTGAGCAGAAAATCGATGAATATGAACCTTCACCGTATTTCACCTGGTCCGTGCACTTGGATGGCGACCGTGATCGACATGATGAATCCGTTTGTCGCAAGGGCGTATTCGAGAAGGCGGTCTCTGCCATTCGATTGGCGGTCAAGCGGGGGTTTCGAGTCACGGTAAACTGCACGCTATTCAACGGTGAGAAGGCGGCAGACGTCGCCGACTTCTTCGATTTCTCGATGAACCTTGGCTTGGAGGGCGTGACGGTCTCGCCGGGATATAGCTATCAGCACGCACCGCGACAGGACGTATTCCTGGGTCGACGCCAGACCAAACAGCTGTTTCGCGACATCTTCAGGCTCGGCCGAGAGCGTGGCAGCAAGTGGCGCTTCAATCAATCCAGCATGTTTATGGATTTCCTGGCTGGCAACCAGAGCTATCAATGCACGCCGTGGAGTAATCCGACTTACAACATCTTCGGCTGGCAGAAGCCATGCTATCTGCTGGTCGATGAGGGATATGCGAAGAGCTTTAAGGATCTGATGGAGACGACGAATTGGGATAACTACGGTACGGGCCGAAATCCGAAGTGCGATAATTGCATGGTCCATTGCGGTTATGAAGGAACGGCGGTCGACTATACCGTCGCGCACCCTCTCGAAGCGCTGAGCGTCTTCCTGTTCGGGCCGCGCCTGGACGGCGAGATGGCGCCGGAGTTGCCCGTGTTACATGACGGCAAGGTGCCGGGCGTCGCGATCCCCCTCGATGAGATTGGTCTCATCTCGTCCGAACGCCGTCACTAACGGCCGTCGTTCCGGCCACGAGCAGACGGTGGGCGTGATGGTTCATGTCGACAGAAGCCTCTGGCAATAACGTTGAGCGACCGCGATGTGGGTACGGCGCAAGGAGGCGTGAACTCTCACGTCCGCCGTGTGCGATACCGTCGCGGCGTGATGAAACTCTGGCTGCTCGGCGCCGGGTTAGCCGCGCTTCCGTGGACGAATGCCGTCGGCCAGATCCCCGCGTCGATTACTGCCTACGACACGCCGATGGCGTGCATCGAGGCGCTGCATGACGGCCTGATCAGTCTGTCCTTGGAACAAAGCCCCGACGGGTTAGCGGAGCGTTTCCAGCGGCTGGAGCCGTTGATCATCACGACTCACGATCTGCCCTTTATCGCCGAGTTTACGGTTAGACGCCACTGGGCGCGTTTCGACGACGAGGAGCGGGAGGCGTTCCTACGGACCTTTCAGCGCCTGAGCGTCATGACCTATGCGAGCCGGTTCGTCGCGCTGTCCGAGGACACATTTCGTATTCAGGAGTCTCGTGCGTTGGGTTCGGGGCGTGTTCAAGTCGTCGCGCGTATTGTGCGTGCGGAGCCGCCGGATATTCCGATTGAATATGTCCTGCATCAAGATCGCGCTGGGTGGCGAATAATCAATGTCGTTGCCGACGGCGTGAGTGACTTAGCGCTGAAGCGTGCTGAATATCAGCGCGTGTTAAGTGAGGGTTCTGTCGCAGACCTGCTCGAGGTGCTGGAACGGCAGATTGCCGCGCTGCCGTAGCGCTCGGCCGCGAACTCTAGCTACCCAGGTAGCGGTAGTATTCGATACCCTCATCGCTGAAATTGGGATTGGCGCTTGAGCCTACGGACGAGATCAGGAAGCCATCCGCGGGGGCGATAAGCCCTGCTGCCTCACCGGTGTCGTGAAGGTTCTCATACTGTGTTTGCGTCAGGTTCTGGTAGGGTTCGAGCGCTGCCTTGAAGCCGATCTTGGACGCGGCGTCCTGCCACTTATCTGCCAGAGTCATCGGAATTGCCTCAGCCGCGTCGCCGCTTCCGTAGCCGACTGCTAGCACGCTTCGTCCAGCCAACTCGAGACCTTGCTCTGCGGCTTCCTCCAGCCCCGCTGCCATCCACGCTGGTAAGGCGGCACAATACACGTTGCCGATATCTTTCATCGGTTCCGCGCCCAGCGTCATCTTCGCGGCGAGTGTCTCTGTGAACATTTCGCTCTTCCGAAATTCCTTAAGCAGTTGGACGCTCAACGGGTAGACGTCCGAGTCGATATCCCCGTCTTTCACGAGTTGGAGAACATCCGGCGTAGAGTTCATCTCCTCCCGTACGGCGTCGACGTCCATGTCGGCGTTGCGACAGTACATTTCGAGTTCGTTGAGGCCGGCCGTGCCGTCTCGCGCGAGTCCAAAGAGATAGCTCAGCGCGAACGACGTCATCGGCATGCGATGATACGGCCGGTGCATGAACGCCGCGGCCAGGCTATGGTAGTAATCCGTAGGCTCGCAGCCCAGGCGACGCAACATTTCGTAGAGTGCGTGCAAAGTTTCGTCGAGATAGCACGTCGTCGAATACTTACCGTTGAATACCGGCAGATCTTGGAAATGACAGTTCAAGTTGCCGCGAATGAGATTGCGCATCACCGGCTTTCTAAAGTCGACAGCCCGGTAGGCGGATGCACTGCCGATTTTTTTGAGCTGAACCCGCAGCAAGCTCGGATCGGTCTCCAGTAACATCGCTACTGCGCCGGCTCCCTGGGTCGGTTCGCCGGAGCTGCCCCTGGCATATTCTGCGATATCGGCACTGACGACGATGGCGCAACGATCCTCATCCTCGAGGGCGAGATATCGCAAGCCGTGCGTCATGGCATAGATGCCGCCCAGGCAGGCATGTTTCAGTTCGGGCACTTCACAATGGCGATTGATCGGGGAATGCCCCCGGGCGCGCAGCGCTTCATCCAGCATGCCTTTGACGATGACCGCGCCTGCGGAATTGTCGGTACTGGACTCGGTGCCCAGACCGAGAAAGCCGACGCGCCGTGGATCGATGTCGTAGCTGTCGATCAAGCGCAGGACGGCCGTGGCCGCCATTGTGTAGATACTCTGATCCGGACCGCGCATGCGGAAGCTTCGCCCGATGACGGCGCTGGTCTTCTCCCAGGGCGATGCCGTCCAGCCGCACCAGTCCTTAAGATCCACCCGATACGGAGGTACATAGACCGCGAACCCGCTGATCCCTACTTCCTTGATCATCGCCAAGCTCCTCGGCTTGTTCTTCATCGTTGCTCTGTGCGCTCAACTGCTGAGTTCGCTGTGCCGGGGCGATTATATGACGATGGAACGAGAATGACCTCTATATGCCGCCTGGAGCCTCCGGGTCGTCGTGCCCGCCGCAATGGCGCGGACGTGGGGTGGCCGAGGAGGTAGCCGTCCAAGGCGAGCGGTCCGTGATCAGTGACGGGTCGTTGAGCATCGTGCCTCGGGAAAGACTTCGCCTGGTCGGATTCGTGGGCGGGGGAGGATAACTTGGCCGCGTCCCCGAATCCTGGTTCCACGGGTGGCTGAAACGGCCACCCGCCGGCAGGGTCGGGGGCACGGAGGCCCAGTATCTAAGCTACTTTCGGCCGCCCTAGGCCGTAGAGGCACAATCATCGGCGGGTACCATCCGGGGAATTCTCAAACCTTGAACGACGTGGCTACGACCCAGGAGCGGGCTGTGACGGTCTGCGAGATCACTCCGGCGTCGTGCGAAAGCGGTCACGGGGGTCGCCGACCATCACGGAGCTTTTGGGCCCAGTCCTGCGGGAGGAAATCGTCAATCACGACGCACAGGGAGAAAGCCAGCTTATTAAAGTCGCCGAGCAAACGATTGCGCAACTCGCGCCGCCGCAGTAGATTTCGCTTCAGTCTGACAGACTGCTAAGGATTCCCGTGTTCACAAAGTCACTCGAGAGTTGTTACAACATCGCCCGTCTGCGCGAGCGGGCCGAAAAGCGCATGCCGGCCGCTATGTTTCATTACATCGATGGTGCGGCCGGCGACGAGTGGACTATGCGGCAGAATACCGAAGCCTTCGACCAGTACGAGCTCGTGCCGCGGTTCCTGGTCGACGTCAGCGAGATCGATCTATCGACGACAGTCTTCGGGCAGCGTATCGACATGCCGTTCTTCTGCGCGCCGACGGCTATGTCGCGCCTGTTCCATCACGACGGGGAGATCGCGGTAGCTCGCGCCGCCGCGCGCGCGGGTACGCTGTTCTCGCTGTCGTCACTCGCTACGGTGAGTATCGAAGAGGCGGCGGCGGCATCAGACGGCCCGAAGCTCTTTCAGGTCTATGTGTTCAAGGATCGCGGCATGAATCGTGAATTCATCCAGCGCTGCAAAGAGTCCGGCTACGCCGCGTTGGCGTTGACTGTCGATGTCCCGGTAGCCGGTAACCGGGAACGGGACCTCGAAACCGGCATGACGATACCCCCGCGGTTGACGCTCGCGACGCTGATCAACTTCGCGATGCACCCGCGCTGGGTATGGAATTATTTTACGCATCCATCGATCGAGCTTGCCAATGTCCGCGGCCGGATCCGAGGCGACGTGACGACGCTGGTAAGCTTTTTCAACGAGCAACTCGATCGTACCGTCAGTTGGGACGATGCGGAGTGGATGATCAAGGAGTGGGGCGGGCCGTTTGCGATCAAGGGCATACTCTCCGTTGAGGACGCCAGGCGTGCCGCTGATGTGGGGGCAAGTGCCATCATGATCTCCAACCATGGTGGCCGACAACTGGATACGTCGCCCGCGCCGATCGAAATCCTAGCAGAGATCGTCGATGCGGTGGGCGACCGGCTTGAGGTCATCCTGGAGGGTGGCGTCAGGCGCGGTGTCCACGTAATGAAAGCGTTGGCCTTGGGGGCCACGGCATGCTCGGCCGGCCGGCCTTATCTCTTCGGGCTGTGCGCGGGAGGCGAAGCGGGAGTCGATCGCGCGCTGGAAATTTTCAGGACCGACATCGAGCGGGACATGAGGCTTCTGGGCTGTCGCAACGTTGCCGAGATCGATTCGACCCGCATACGCAAGGTATCGAGATGAGCGCGAGGCGAGATCGAGTCGAGCAAGAGCTATCCGGGCGCGCAGCCCCTGCGTCGACTATCCGGTTAACGGGTCGGTGACTGCGAGTACCCAGATTGCGAACAGGCCGAGAGCGCCGGTCGCGACGAGGTAGTAGAGAGTCGGTAACAACGTGCGGCGCAGCGTCGCGCCTTCCTGGCCGAGCAGGCCGACCGTGGCTGACGCCGCCACGACATTGTGTATCGCTATCATATTCCCCGCGGCGGCGCCGACGGCCTGAAGTGCTACGATCATAGCCGCCGATATGCCCAGCGCGGTGGCGACGCCATGCTGGAATAGCGCGAACATCAGATTGCTGACCGTATTGCTGCCGGCGATGAAGGCGCCTAGCGCGCCGATGAACGGTGCGAAGAACGGCCAGATGGCGCCGACGTTGATAGACACCCACTCGGCCATCGCAATCGGCATGCTCTGCAGCCCTATGGCGTTGACGTCGGAGTTGATATAGATGCGCACCATCGGCACGGTAAACACGAGGACGAAGCCTGCGCCCAGCAAGGTCTTCGCGGACTCGGCGAACGCCGTCGTGAATTGCGCGACCCGCATCCGGTGCAAGACGACGGTCGACACGGCGACGACGAAAAGTATGGTTGCCGGCAAATAGAGTGGCGTCGTCGCCGCAGAGATCTGCGTTCCGAGGATCTCGTCCCAACCGATCACGAACCGCCTGAGCCAGTCTCCGAGCGGCAGCCGCGGTAGGCGCGTCAGCACGAGCAGCACCGCGAGCAGCAAGTACGGAGTCCATGCCCGCAGCGTTGACATCTGTGCCGGCGCGGTGCTCAAACTCGACTCCATCCGGCCGCTCCAATCGGCCGGCCAGTCTCTTCGGGGCGCGAAGTCCCAGGTATCCTCCGGCACCAGGAACCCGCGCCTCGCGGCGGTCGTCATGATGAGAAGCCCGATCAGTGCGCCGAGCAGCGATGGAAACTCCGGCCCTAACGCCAGGCCGGTCAGAAGATAGGGGATCGTGAAGGCGACTCCGCCCAGTAGCGCGAAACGCCAGGCCGACAGGCCCTCTGTCCAGGAACGGTTCGCGCCGAAGAAGCGGGTCATCATCATGATCATGAACAGCGGCATCAGCGTCCCCACCAGCGCATGGATGACGACGACATTGACGGTAACGATCTGCAGGTAGTCACCGAAACTCAAACCCGCCGCCGCCAGTTGCTGCAATACGTCGGGGCTATCCAAGCCGCCTCTGACGCCGACGAGTATCGGCGTGCCGACGGCGCCGAATGTAACCGGCGTACTTTGCACCATCATGCCGAGCATGACCGCCGCGAGCGCCGGGAAGCCGAGCGCGACGAGTAAGGGCGCGGTAATGGCGGCGGGTGTGCCGAAACCGGATGCGCCTTCGATGAAACTCCCGAACAACCAGGTGATGAGTACCACCTGTATCCTTCGATCGGGGCTGATCGTCGCGAATCCCGCTCTGATTGTGGCGAGCCCACCCGAGTGTTTGAGCGTGTTGAGCAACAGGATCGCGGCAAAGATGATGAACAGGATGTCGAATGTCACGAACAATCCCTGGATTGTCGCGGCGATGATCTGCACGAACGACATTTTCCAGGCGAACCAGCCGATCGCGGCTGCCAGCAAATAGACCACGGGCATCGCGGTACGCGCGGCGATACGGAGTCCGATCAGCAGAACCGCCGCGGTCAGAATGGGCAGCAACGCCAGTAGCGCTTGAAGCCAAAGGGGCATCGGGACACGATCTCGTTATGCGTATTTTTTTATTTGCCGGCGAGCGTTCACCGGCAGCGATCATCATACAGGGCGGAACGGAATGGTAACGATTGGACCCGCGGCGGCGAATTTGACTGCGCGCGGCCCCAGGCGTAGAAGCCCTGCATGGCTGGCGGCTGGTCCAAATTCGGTGAACGCTATACCCGTCCCACGGGCGCGCTGGAGTTGATGCAGGACCTGGGCGTCGCCATGGACGGCGAGCACGCGACGCTACTGCTCGGAGGCGGGAATCCGGGCAGTATCCCGGACGTTCAGGCCATCTTCAAACGACGTCTCGCGGAGATCGCGGCCAGCGACGAGAGCTTCGAGCGCCTCGTCGGAAGATATGCCCATCCGAACGGCGAGCGGCGCTTTCGTCGACTCCTGGCTGAGTTGTTAGCTGGGGAGTACGGCTGGAAACTGACCGCGGACAACATTGTGCTGACCGCCGGAAGCCAGGCCGGGTTCTTTCTGTTGTTCAATCTGCTCGCTGGAGAATTCTCGGACGGAAGCCGCAGGCGCATTTTGCTGCCGATCACGCCGGAGTACATCGGCTACACGGATGTAGGATTGGAGGAAGATCATTTTGTCGCTCAACTGCCGGACATCCGCGAACTCCCGGATAATTTCTTCAAGTATCGTGTCAATTTCGATGACCTGACTGTCACCGACGACATAGCCGCGCTCTGCATCTCGCGGCCGACGAATCCGACGGGCAACGTCATTACGGATACGGAACTGGGCAAGCTGGATCGGATGGCGAGGGAGGCCGGCGTGCCGCTGATTGTGGATAGCGCGTATGGCTTACCGTTCCCGAGAATTATCTTCACCGAAGCAACGCCTCTGTGGAACGATAATGTCATTCTATGTATGAGCCTTTCCAAGCTCGGCCTGCCCGGGGTGCGAACCGGGATCATCATTGCGAGGGAGGAGATCATCGTTGCGCTGACGCGTATGACCGCGGTCTTGAGTCTGGCTGTCGGCAGTGTGGGTCCGGTTCTGCTAGAGAAATTTCTGGCCAGCGGCGAGATCATCTCGATGAGTCAGAAACTCATCACGCCGTTCTATCGCAGGAAAGCGCTCGCCGCGTGTGAGCTGTTGCAGGCGGAGCTCGATGGAATCCCCTATAAGCTGCATACGCCGGAAGGCGCATTCTTCTTATGGCTCTGGTTGCCGGGATTGCCGATCCGAAGCGCTGAACTCTATGAGCGCTTGAAGGACAGTGGCGTCCTGGTCATCTCAGGTCATCATTTCTTTCCCGGCGTGACGGAGTCGTGGCGTCACCGCGATGAGTGTCTGCGGATCTCGTACGCCCAGGACGACGACATCGTAAAGAAGGGCATCGGTATTCTCGCTGCGGAGATCAAGAGGTCGTTCGCCGAATAGCGTTCCTGCCACAAACCCCGCCATGCTATGGTCTGTGTATGTTGGCGCTGAACGCATGGCGTGGCAGTGAGTCTTCGAGCGTAACGGGTGCGCGAGTTATGCGAAGCTGCCTGTACGCTGCGGCAGGCGTGTTCGCGCTCGTAGCGACAATCTATCTTGTTCGCGCCTTCGATTCCCGCGGTCAGTTGGACCTCGGGCCGGAGCATCGCGTGCGCTTCGTTGCCGAGTTCACCGCTGACCAGGAATCACGAACCGACTGGCAAGGCTATCGGGATATCGAGGCGCTGCTGGCAGCGGAGTTGCAGAGCAGGGTCGATTCCCATCATCGAGGCGATTGGTTGCTCGGTCGCCATCTCTCTACGAGCCTTACCCATCCGGATAATCTCGAGGCTAATTGGAATTACTCCTATGTCGCTTCGCCGTCTACCGCGCGGGGCGCTGCGGTCATGCTTCATGGTCTCACGGACTCACCCTACAGCCTGCTGGCGACGGCGAGTCTGTTCGTCGATCAGGGCTACCATGCTGTGGTACCGCGCATGCCCGGACATGGCTTCGCCGTCGGTGGACTCAAGCAAGCGAACTGGGTCGATTGGGCCGCAGTCGTGCGCCTCGCCGTGCGCCATGCACAGACGTTGATCGAGCCCGGGCAGCCGCTAGTGCTCGTCGGTTACTCCAACGGCGCGCTGCTCGCCGTCCACTACGCGCTACGTTGCGGCGACGAAAGTAGCCTAATGCCCCGACAGCTTGGTGCTGCTCTCTCCGGCTATCGCCGTGGCCTCGTACGCACGACTGGCGAACTTGCACCTTGGGATTTCGTGGTTGCCTTATTTCGAGAAGTTCGAGTGGCAGGATATTTTGCCGGAGATCGACCCATTCAAATTCACGTCGTTTCCCAAACACGCGGGCTGGCAGACTTACGAATTGTCTCGACGCACAGTCGGTCTCCTAGCTGACCCCGAACGCGTCGCGCGGCTTCCGCCCATCTTATCGTTCCAGTCCGTCGTCGACGATTCGGTCAGTGGTGCCGCGACCGTGGACTTTCTCTATAACGCGCTTCCCGTAAACGGCAGCGAACTCGTGCTCTACGACGTCAATCGCAGTAGTACCGTGCTGCGGCTCATGAGCGCTCCAGTGGAGAACCCCGTCGACTCATTGCTTGAGAGGGCGCCTCTGAGTTTTTCCGTGACGGTGCTCAGCAACCGGGATAGCTCGGGGGGCAGAGGTGGGGAGTACTCGTCTGCTAGCGGGGGAGAGTTCCGCTGTCGAGTACGAACTCGGACTCGCATGGCCGCCGGGGGTGTTTTCGCTATCGCATATCGCCATACCTTTCCGGTCTGCCGATTCGCTCTATGGTGACGGTAGCGATACAACGTCAGGAACGACGGAGTCCGGACTGGTATTGGGCGCGTTAGCGCCCCGCGGTGAGCGCAGCGTTCTAGCGTTGACGCCCAACTACTTTCTTCGGCTTCGTTACAATCCGTTCTACGAGTACCAGGCTGCGAAGATTCGCGATTGGCTCGGCGTATCGGAGCAGGAATAGAGTTCGCACACTCTCAGCTATCGAGACGATCGATCAGCTCGGGCAGCGCGGCGAAGAGGTCGGCGACCAGGCCGATGTCTGCGATTTCGAAGATGGGCGCTTCTGCGTCTTTGTTGATCGCGACGATCGTCCCGGCATCCTTGATGCCGGTAAGGTGCTGGATGGCGCCGGAGATGCCGACCGCGAAATAGAGTTCGGGTGCGATGATTTTTCCTGTCTGTCCGACCTGGAGGTCGTTGCCCACTAAACCAGCGTCTACGGCGGCCCGCGAGGCCCCGACCGCCGCGCCCAGGCGATCGGCCAGGTCGTAGATCATCTGGAACTTGTCCGCGCTGCCAAGCGCTCGACCACCCGATACCACTCTCGCCGCCGTCTGCAGGTCGGGACGCTCGCTGCCGGTATCGCTACGAAGCGCCACGAAGCGGGTGTGGGTGGGAAGCTCGGCGTCCAGCGAACGCTTCTCGATCGTCGCGCTGCCGGTCTCCTCGACTGCCGTGTAGGACGCCGTTCGGACCGTCGCGACCACCGTCAGATCGTCGCGTGTCTCGACCGTGACGATCGCGTTACCGGCGTAGATCGGCCGCCGGAATACCCGGCCGTCTGCGGTGGACATGATGTCGCTGAGTTGTCCGACGCCCATTAAGGCGGCGACCCGGGGCATCAGATCCTTGCCGAATGTCGTCGATGGCCCGAACACATGACTATAGTCTGCCGCTAACGCGGCGATCTGGGGTGCCCAGGTCGCCGCCAGTGATGCTTCGTTGGCGGGATGATCGATCTGGAGCACGGTCGTGACGCCCTCGAGCCTCGCCGCGTCCGCGGCGACGGCCTGGCCGTCGGCCGCGAGGACGGCGACGTCGATGCCGTCGTTGTCGAAGCTCGCGGCACAGCTCACGCATATCGCCGTGCTGAGGTTCAGATGCTCGCCGTCGTGCTCGGCGACGATCAGCACTCGTGCCATCAGAGGAGCCCCCTGTCTGTCAGCGTCTGCACGAGCTCTGCCACATCAGCGACGATGATTCCTTTCTGCCGATCCGGCGGTGGCTCGACTTTCGTGACCGTAAACTGCCGTTCGAGTTCGAGGCCTAATTCCTCCAACGGGACGATCTCCAGTGTTTTTTTCCTGGCCTTCATGATGTCCGGGAGCTTCACGAAACGGGGCTCGTTGAGCCGGAGCTCGGTAGTGATGACGGCCGGCAGATCAATCTCGATTATCTCCAACCCGGCGTCGACTTCGCGAGACACCGTCACGCGGTCGTCGCTCAGCACCACTTCCGACGCGAACGTTGCCTGCGGGCGGTCCCACAGGGCAGCGAGCATCTGCCCCGTCTGGTTGTTGTCGTCATCGATGGCCTGTTTACCCAGCAGCACCAGGCCCGGCGCCTCGCGGTCGACTAGCGCCTTCAAGACGCGCGCGGCGTTGAGGGGTTCGAGCGCCGTATCCGTTTCTACCAGGATGGCGCGGTCTGCGCCCATCGCGAGCCCAGTGCGGAGTTGCTGCTCGCACGCTTTAGTTCCGAGCGAGACGACCACGATCTCCTCGGTTTCACCGCGCTCTTTGATCCGCAGCGCTTCTTCGAGCGCGATCTCGTCGAAGGGATTGATGGCCATCTTGACGCCGTCGAGTGCCATGCCCGAGCCATCAGCTTTCACACGGACGCGGACGTTGTAGTCGACAACGCGTTTCAGACAGACCAAGATCTTCTGCATGGTGTTCAGTATCGGTAGAGATTACGATCGCAACGCCGACCGCCGCACGATAGGAGACTTCATTATCCACAAGATCGCACCGACGCCGCAAGTATGACCGGCAATCTAGAATTGACGGCAAAGACGTTCCCCTCCTACGCGCACGCGCTGGCAAGACGTTATCCCGAACTCGATACGATTGTGCGCCGCTGGGGCTTGCCTGACTTCTGGTGCCGAAAACCCGGAATCGAATCGCTCGTGCTGATCATTCTCGAGCAGCAAATATCCATCGCCGCGGCTCGTAGCATCTATCGCCGACTAAAACTAGAACTCGGTAGCCTGTCGGCGCGTCGTATCCACGCCGCCGGCGCCGACAAACTGCGAACGCTGGGACTGACGCGGCAGAAGTCTCGATATTGCTACGAGCTGGCGCGCGCTATCGTGGAGCGGCGACTCTCATTGGCTAAGCTCACGGCGATGACCGACCGTGATGCGATGGCGGTCCTGATCGCGCTACCCGGCATAGGGCCCTGGAGCGCCGCAATCTATGTCATGTCCACCTTGGGCCGCATCGATGTCTGGCCTCCGGGTGATCTGGCGCTGCGTCATGGGGTCGCCGATATCTTGCCGGGGATCGAGGCCGAGGCGCTGGCAGAGTCCGGAGATCGTTGGCAGCCTCGGCGGGCGGTCGCCGCCAGACTCGTCTGGCATCACTATCGGAGCAAGCGAACCAAGAACCCATGATATTGTCATGTGTCCGTGAGTGCAGCCCCCTCGTGACCCAGCCCAGAATTGCCGAACTCGATTACGCAGCCGATACGTCGCGGCGCTTCCGCGCGTTCGCTCACGCGCCATGGTGCGTATTGCTCGATAGCGGTCGACCTGGCAGCAGGCAGGGGCGCTTCGACATTTTCTCCGCCGAGCCCTATGCGACGCTGACCACTCGGGGCGAAGTGACCGAGATTACAACGCGGGACCGTGTCGAGTTATCGTACCGGCAACCGTTGGAGCTCTTGAAGCGGCAGTTGGGCGAGCCCGAGCCCAGTGTTGCCGGGTTGCCGTTTGCCGGCGGAGCGATCGGTTATTTCGGCTACGACCTCGGCCGAAGATTCGAGCGGCTACCTCATCTGGCTCAACGAGATATCGACGTGCCGGACATGGCAATTGGCCTCTACGACTGGGCCGTGATTGTCGATCATCTACGGAAGCGGGCCTGGCTGGTTGGGCAGGGTCGGGATGAGCGAACGCTGGACGAATGGCCTGAATTACTCGAGAAAGTTTCGGGCCAGCCGCCCAGCCTGGCCGCGCAGCCGTTCGAAGTGCTCTCACCCGTGACTTCGAACTTCGATCGCGACACCTACGAGCAAGCCTTTCGCCGAATCCAAGAGCATATTCGGGCGGGAGACTGCTATCAGGTGAATCTCACCCAGCGGTTCACTGCCAGAGTGCAAGGCGATTCTTGGCAAGCCTACGAGCGTCTTCGGGAAATCAACCCCGCACCCTTTTCCGCCTTTCTATCGACGCCTTCGGGTGATCTGCTGTCGTCCTCCCCAGAGCGGTTCCTGAGTGTCAGAGGCTCCGATGTGGAGACCAAACCCATCAAGGGGACTCGCCCGCGCGCCGCGTTGAAACAGAAGGATGCCGAACTCGCGAGAGAGCTTCGGGCGAGTGTCAAAGACCGGGCCGAGAACGTCATGATCGTCGACCTGTTACGTAACGATCTCGGCAAGAGTTGTGTGCCGGGCTCCGTCGTCGTCGACAGCCTGTTCGAGATCGAAAGTTTCGCGAATGTTCATCATCTGGTCAGTACGGTCAGAGGACGACTGACGGCGGGCCGGCATGCGCTGGACTTGCTGCAGGGTTGCTTCCCGGGCGGCTCGATCACGGGCGCGCCCAAGGTGCGAGCCATGGAGATCATCGAGTCGCTGGAGCCGCACCGTCGAAGTGTTTACTGCGGATCGATCGGGTATATCGGCTTCGACGGCAACATGGACTGCAATATCGCGATCCGTACCTTGTTGCGCCAAGGCGAGCAGATCCATGCGTGGGCCGGGGGCGGTATCGTCGCGGATTCTGAAGTCGAGGCGGAATATCGAGAGAGCCTGGATAAAGCGGCGCTGCTACTCGAGCTCATGACGCGGGGGATGCCCAGAGCCGGCGCTGGCGGTCGCCGGTAATCGGACGTGACTCCAGCCTCGATAAGCCGAGGTGTGCAGCGGCACGTCGTGTACCCGCAGCACGTCCACGCCCTGTTCGCAGAGCTGCAGAGACACGCCCAACGTCGCTAGGTCCTTATCGACACTCTGGTCACCGGCCAGATGGCTTAGAAACGACTTTCGGGAGTGCCCGATCAGGACCCGAAGGCCGTGTCGTCGGAATTCGCCGGCGCGTCTTAAGATCTGCAGGGACTGAAGGCTGTTCTTGCCGAAGCCGATGCCCGGGTCGAAGATGATGCGGTTCAAGTCCAGTCCTGCCTTGTCCCAGGAATCGAGGCGCCGAAGAAGCCACTGTTCTACCGTGCGATAGCCGTCGTCCTCTCCCGGCAGTTGTCGTTTCGGATCGGCAGGCACGCTCACGCTATGCATGGCGACCCAGTCGGCGCCACTGGTCTTGGCGAGATCCAGCATCTCGGGCGAGCTCAGGCCGCTGACGTCATTGATCATGTCCGCGCCGAGCGCCAGGGCTTTTCGGGCCGTCGTTGCGTGATAGGTATCGACACTGATCCGAGGTGCTAGCGGAGTCGCGTTACGGCGAGCCACGAGTTCCTCCAGGACTGCTTCGATGCGCAGCCACTCCGTCGCTGCCGAGATAGGCTGCGCACCCGGTCGCGTCGATTCCCCGCCCACATCGATGAGATGCACGCCCGCGTCGATCATCGCGTCGACGTACGGTTCGACAGCGGACCAGTTTTCATGCTGCCCTCCGTCCGAAAACGAGTCGGGTGTCATATTCAGTACGCCCATCCACAACGGTATGTGCTGAGGCAGCTCTCTCGACCAGTCCAGGAGCGTCTTGCCGGCCAGGCCTGGAATCGTCAAGCGCGGCTCCAGTGCGATCAGCGGCGCGAGGACGAAGCTCCTCTCCCGTATCCGCGGATGCGGGATGGTCAGCCGCTCCGTGTGAATTTGCTCTCGGCCCCACAGCAGGATGTCGATATCGATGGGCCGCGGTGACCAGCGCGACGCATCTTTGCGACCGAGTGTCATTTGAATCTCATCGATCCAGCTGTAGAGCGTCTCGGGTTGCGTCTCGGTTTCACATTCGGCAACTAGATTCAGGAACGGCAGATCCCACTCGGCGGGTGCGTTGTCGGGCAGGAGTGCGGGGGACTCGACCACGGGAGAAATCCGCCGGATCGTCAGGTGTTTCGTGCCTAACAGTTCCAGCGCACGGCTCAGGTAGCCTGCCCTGTCACCGAGATTAGTTCCGAGACCTAGATAGATCAGCATTAGAGTGGGCGAAGTTGTCTATGAAACTACAAGGGACTTTGTAGACAGGAGTATAGCGGCAGCGATGCAAATCGATGGCAGCGTGCGCTCTACCCCCTTAGAATGCGACAGAACAGAAGCAGAAAACTGACAGGCGAAGGGCGTAGCAATGAAAGCAAGAGCGGCGGTGGCCTGGGAGGCGGGGCAGCCTCTGTCTATTGAAGAAGTCGATGTCGTGGGGCCGAAAGACGCGGAAGTGCTGTTGCGTCTGGTGGCGACCGGGGTGTGCCATACCGATGCCTTTACGCTCTCGGGTGAGGACCCGGAAGGCGCATTCCCGGTGATCCTTGGTCACGAAGGGGGTGCCGTGGTAGAGGAAATCGGTTCCGGTGTCAGCAGCGTAAAGCCGGGCGATCACGTCATCCCGTTGTATACGCCCGAGTGCGGAGAATGCAATTTCTGCACTTCGGGGAAAACGAATCTCTGCCAGGCGATCCGAGTGACTCAAGGGCAGGGTGTGATGCCCGATGGTAAGACGCGCTTTTCCTGTGCCGGCAAAGACATCTTGCATTTCATGGGCACCTCGACTTTTTCCGAGTACACGGTGCTGCCGGAAATTGCCGTAGCCAAGATCGCGACGGAAGCGCCTCTCGAGAAGGTCTGCCTACTGGGCTGTGGAATCACGACGGGAATCGGTGCGGTGCGGAATACCGCTAAGGTCGAGCCGGGTTCGACCGTCGCGGTGTTCGGGCTCGGCGGCGTGGGGTTAAGCGTGATTCAGGGCGCTGTCATGGCCCAAGCGGGCCGAATTCTCGCCATCGATATCAATGCCGACAAGGAAGAGATGGCGCGTCAGTTAGGCGCAACCGACTTCATCAATCCGAACGACTACGATGATCCGATTCAGGAAGTGATCGTGGAGTTGACGAACGGCGGCGTCGACTATTCCTTCGAGGCTGTCGGCAATGTGAATCTGATGCGCGCGGCACTGGAATGCTGTCACAAGGGCTGGGGCGAAGCCACGATCATCGGCGTGGCGGGCGCAGGCCAGGAGATCAGCACTCGGCCGTTCCAACTCGTCACCGGGCGTGTCTGGCGGGGCAGCGCGTTCGGCGGAGTCAAGGGCCGCAGCGAGTTGCCGGGTCTGGTGGATCAGTATCTATCCGGCGAGATCGAGGTCGATCAGATGATTACCCACACGATGGGGCTCGAGGACATCAATAAAGCCTTCGATCTCATGCACGAAGGCGCGAGCATTCGTTCGGTGATCCACTTCTAGGGTCGTTCCGAGCACAGCCGCAAGCGCGGCGTCGTCGCGATTCCTAACGTAAATCGAATCGCAGCGAGATGCCGGCGTAGGCGTTGCGCTCCGGCCCGGGTTCGAAATATCTGCCGCCGAACGCGTTGATTCTCACGTTGGCGTTGTAGCGTTCGCTGAACAGGTTGTTGACGCCGATGAACGGTGAGAGGACGACCGAGCCAACCGTTCGCTCGAAGCCGAACCTCAAGTTGGCGATGAGGTACGCGTCGTTGATCGCTGAGTTCGCGTTGTTCGTGAATTGTTCGTCCACGTAGAGTGCGTCTAGCACGCCGTACCACCCGGATGGATGGTTGTAGGCCGCCTCGCCAAACAGAACGTTCTTGGCAGTTCCTGGAAGGGTATTGCCTGAGAAGTCGTTGCCGTTATCGTCGAGGAACCGATCGAACTTAAAGTCTGAATAAGTATAGCTAACGGTCAGGTTCAACTGATCCGTCGGTTGGGATGCGAAGGCGAGTTCCAACCCAAGCCGAGTCGACTTCCCCGCATTAGCGAAGAAGTCTCTACCCGGACTGCTGGCGATCTCGAAAGGAATCAGTTCGTCCTCCACTTCGATCTGAAAGACCGCCAGTTCGAAGCTGCTGCGGTCACCGAGCGCTCCTCGTAGGCCGATCTCCACATTCGTAGCGGTTTGGGGATCGACGGTCGGATTGAAGCCGCCCGCCCCGGACGGGTTGGCGAACTCCGTCGTCGTCGGGGTCTCGAAGGCCGTCGACACAGTGCCGTAGACGTTCATCGTCGGCGTGAGGCTCACGAGGATGCCGAGCATCGGACTCACATCGCCCAGCGTCCGCGAGCCCGAGTCGTCGCCGTCGCTGAGAAAGTGATCATCGACGTCGAACTCCAACTCGTCGTAGCGGATACCGAAGGAGACCTCGAGATTCTCGTTCAGGGTAAGCTCGTTCTGGATGAAAACGCCCTTGCTCGTCACCCGTTCGTTCTGATCGAGTGTCAGCGGCCCCCGGTTACCGAGGTCGTTATCGAAGCGGCGCCGGTCATCGTCCTGGTCATCGAAATCCACGCCGATGATCAGGCGGCTCGGCTTGCCGCCCCACATGCCGGTGTAGCGATAACTCACGCCGCCGCCCGCGAAGAAACGTTCCAGATCGACAGCCCCGCCACCGGTGAACGGCAGCTTGTTGCTGAAGTCGCGCCAGACATAGTAGGTGCGGGCTGTGATCTCGTGACGTTCGCTAAACGGCAACGTATACACCAACCCCAGCCGGGTCTGTTCGAGCGCTTCGCCCGCGTCGAAGTTGACGTTTCGGTCGCGCGCCGAACTCGGGTCCGCCGCGGCTTGTGCCGCGTCGATACCCCCCGGGTCGTTGGATATGGGTTGATCGGTGAAGCTGACGACCGTCAACAGAGTGCTGTCCGCGCCCAGGTCGAAATTAAATCGGCCGCTGAACTGGGTATTCTTCGACTCGCTGTGAGCCCGGTAACCGTCGAGCTCGGTGTCGGAAAGACTGACGAAATAATCCAGCCGCTCGGTCCGGCCACCGGCCTTCAACTGGAGCTTGTGGAAACCGTAGCTGCCGAGCGTGAGTCTGGCGTCGACATACGGAGTCTCTGGTCCGCGTTCGGACGTGACGCTTATCACGCCCCCCGAAGCGTTACCGTAAATCGAGGAACTCGGCCCGCGGATGACCTCGATTCGACGGGTCGCGCCCAGGTCGATGCTGTCTACCTGACCCTGGCCGTCGGGCAGCGTTTCGGGAATGCCGTCGACGATAATCTTGATGCCGCGAATGCCGAAGCTGGAGCGCGCACCGAACCCTCTGATCGCCACGCGGAGGTCCTGAGCGAAGTTGTAGCGGTTCTGCATGAACAGGCCGGGGACTCTGGACAGCGCTTCGTCGAGGCCAAGTTGTTGCCGGCCCAGCTGGATCTCGTTCTGACTCACGACACTGACCGCCGCCGGCACGCGGTCTAACGGCCTGCTGAGCCGGGTCGCTTCGACGATGATCTCCTCCAGCTCTCCCGAGTAGGCCTGTGCGGTCTGTTGGGCAGAAAGCGTGCCCGGCAACGACAATGCGCTGAGCCAACACGCCAGGCATTTCATCGAGCGAACAGCCGTGCTTTTACTTAATCGCATACGGAACTCACAGTTTTGCGAACTCGTATCATGACCGATACGGCCGTAGGGTCGCAACGCATGGTGCGCGATCGCGGACCGCAAAGCCCGTTGTTTAGCCATTCCTGGCGGCCTGCGGCCGGCGGCCGTCTTGGCATTTATTCAGTCTAGCTTAGGACTTCTCCAGGTATCTACAGAGAATCTTGGTACACCGATCCGCTAGTGTCTCGTTGTATGCAGCGTGATTGGAATTAATACAGGATCTAGACTGATGAACACCACACGAGCAGTAGCAGTTGCCATATTGACGTTGACCGGGTTCGCCACCGCGCAAGCGGGTGAAGCCGCTCCGGCCTGGCGAACCGGCGGCTTCGTCATGGAGGAGATCGTGGTCACGGTCGAGGCGCCGGATTATCGCTTCGCCAGAGAGATCGATGTCATTGCGATGTCCCCCCAGTTTGAGGTGGCAGTTGCGGCGCTGGAGGCGCCCGAAGCTGAGGCGACGCCGGTCCCCGCGATGGAGGAAATCGTGGTCATCGCGATGGCACCGGAGAGCTACTTCACGGAGGAGTTCGTCATGGAGGAGATCGTGGTCACGGTTGAGGCGCCGGATCCTCACTTCATCAGAGAGATTGTCGTTACTGCGATGTCCCCGCAGTTCGAGGTGGCAGTCGCGGCGCTAGAGGCGCCCGAAGTTGAGGCGGCGCTGGTCCCCGTGACCGAGGAAATCGTCGCCACCGCTCGAAGCGAGGAGAAACCGCTTCGGCTGGCGACACGATTTCGGAATCTGCGGGACACAATGCACTTCTAAGTACGGCACGGATGCCCCCCCAGGGGAAGTCTTCGAAGCATGGCTTCGGGGCTTCCCCGTTTTTTTTCGAGATCGCGTTCGCGGTCTTCGTCTTCTGCGTGAATTCCGCGGAAGATAACGGCACACTAGGGTCCTGTCGTGATGCCTCTCGAGGCGAATAAGGACAATAAACACGCCATGGAGTTGATTTCTCTCGCTGAGGCCACCGCGTTCCTCCAGGTCGTCTTCGTCGATCTCATACTGGCCGGGGATAACGCCATTGTCGTGGCCATGGTCGTGGTCGGGTTGCCGGCCGAAAGTCGGGCCCGTGTCCTAGTCATCGGGATTGCAGCCGCGACGCTGATGCGCGTGTTTTTCGCGTTGCTGACCGTGCAGCTCTTGAATGTACTGGGGCTGAGCCTCGCCGGGGGGATCTTGCTCCTATGGGTGACGTGGAAACTCTGGCGGGACCTCAAGACTCAACACGAGGCGGATCAGGCTGCCGCGGACATCGATGACATCGTGCATGGGATGCCCCTCAGACATCCGGACGCGCCCAGAAAGACGATGCGCCAGGCAATTATCCAGGTCGTGATCGCCGATATCTCCATGTCATTGGACAACGTACTCGCCGTGGCGGGAATCGCGCGCGAACATCAGTGGGTACTGGTGACGGGCCTCGTTTTGTCGGTGGCATTCATGGGCCTGGCGGCGGCGTACATCGCCCGCCTTCTCGCCCGTTACCACTGGATCGGCTACCTGGGCGTGACCGTCATTCTCTACGTTTCCGTCGTGATGATGTGGGACGGCGGGGGGCAGATCCTTCGCGCGATATTCGACTCACCAGCGGCCTGAGTCTCGATAGCTCGACCCTCGCGCGACAACAGCCGGCTTCCTGGCAAACGCCACGACAATCAGCAGCCAACGCGTGTGGCAGAGCAAGGATTACAACACTGTAACTTTAGACTCTGTCTAGACGCCGCCCGGACCCGCCGGATGTGCTAGACTCCGCCGACACTCAGATTGTTGCAGCTACTACACATCTGAGACCGAACTGGGGAGTGGCGTTCACATTGACAGCTGAGCGTTGTCAACCTCGAGGGGCGACCCACAGGCGCCCCTTTTTCTTGCCAGTCACTCCGTGCGCACGGGTTCTGTTCGATTCCGGCGTATAGTGGCTAATCACGAGGCCGTTCGGATGTGATCATCGCCGAGTCCGAGCCGTTTCCTGGCGCGATAAGAACGAGACAGGCCGCCAGGCGCTATGAAACTCTGGGGCTTGGCGCTCAGGATTGAGGTCATTGAGTTCGCGAACGAAACCACGAGTTTGCATCTATGTTCCGATCGACGCGTCTGGGGCGTCTCATCGGCTGATCGAGGAAGCCGGCTGCGAGTTGGTTCTCGGCGATGGATCTTGGCAGAGTGGCATCGACGGCGAGCAGCTGCTTGAGATCGCCCAGGGGGCCGATGCGCTCATGGGTGCCACGATCAGGCGCAAGCCGATCGAACGCTCGTTCCTGGAGCGGCTACCGAACCTGCGCATCATATCCAAGTATTCGATCGGTGTTGAGGATGTGGATCTGGACGCCGCCACGGAGATGGGCGTCCTCGTCACGCATTGTCCGACCGAAGCCAATTGGGGTGGGGTGGCTGAAGGGACTATCGCGTTTGTGCTCGCGCTGCTGAAACGAATCAGGGAGCGGGATCGGCACGTCAAGGAAGGTGGCTGGCGGGATCCGTCGCTGCTCGGCACCTATCTCGGCGCACGCCAGGACGGCCACCCGGGAGTCACGGTAGGGATCGTCGGTCTGGGCCGAATCGGCGCGCGCGTCGCAGATCTGCTCGCGCCTTGGCGTGTGCGACTCCTGGCCTGCGACCCGTATGTGGAGGACGCACGGTTCATCCACCACAACGCTCGACGAGTGGACCTGGAGACCCTGTTAACGGAAGCCGATGTCGTCACGCTGCACTGTGATCTAACCACCGAGACGCGGGGCCTGATCAACCGGGCGCGGCTAGCGCTGATGAAGCCGTCCGCAATTCTGATCAATACGTCGCGTGGTCCCGTGGTTGATGTCGATGCGCTGTGTGACGCGCTGGCGGCAGAGAAGCTGGCGGGCGCGGCCCTGGACGTGCTGCCCCAGGAACCGCCGGAGGCGGACGATCGGATCCGTGGCATGGGCGAGAAAGTCCTTCTCTGTCCCCATATGGTCAGTGCGAATGAGCCAGGAACGCTCGAACCCGCGATTCCGTGGGCGACCGACGCGACATTGGCCGCCCTAAGGGGGGAAGTGCCGGATCACGTTTGTAATATCGACGCGATTCCGCGCTGGCTCGATCGTTTTGGCGGCAGCCCACTCATCTGACTCGCGAACGGTTCGGGAGCGACATCGGTGAACCCGACGTCGACCGTACGGGAAAGCTCACGGTGAAACCGAAACAGGCTGGGTCGCGAGCGATTTGGTCCTGGGCGCTCTACGACTTCGCCAACTCACCTTTCACGACGTTGGTCGTGACCTTCGTCTATGCCACTTACTTTACACAGGCAATAGCGCCCGATCCGATTACCGGAACGGTTCTCTGGTCTCGAGCCATCGCGTTGACTGCGGTCGTGGTCGCCGTCTGCTCGCCGATTCTTGGTGCGCTGGCGGATCGCGGTAGTTATCGCAAGTTGTTCGTGTTGTTGTCGACGCTGTGTTGTGTGCTCGCGACCATAGGGCTTTACTTCGTGCTTCCCGGACAGGTATGGGCTGCGCTGGCACTGCTGGTTGCGGCGAACGTCGCTTTCGAGTTTGGCACGGTCTTCTACAATGCGTTTCTGCCGAACCTGGCGCCGCCCGAGCGCATCGGCCGTATCTCGGGTTATGGCTGGGGACTGGGCTACCTGGGCGGATTACTAGCGCTTGGAGTCGCGCTCGTGGCGCTGATTCAACCCGACGTGCCGTGGTTCGGCTTTTCGGCAGAGTCGGGTCAGAACATACGCGCGACCAACCTATTAGTAGCGGTGTGGTTCCTGGTCTTCAGCTTACCGTTGTTCCTGTGGGTCGACGAGGCGCGCCCGCGCCGCGCTGAAAGGCGTCGAGTTGTTGCCGCGGCCTTCGCGCAGCTGGGTCGGACTCTGCAAGAGATCCGCAAGTATCGTCAGGTAGTTCGGTTTCTGCTCGCGCGGATGATCTTCAACGACGGCCTGGTCACGATATTCGCATTCGGCGGAATATACGCTGCCGGGACGTTCGGGTTTTCGCTCCAGGAGGTACTGGTTTTCGGAATCGTGCTGAATCTAGCCGCCGGACTCGGTGCGCTCACGATGGGTCACGTCGACGACCGGATCGGTGGCAAGCTGACTATCGTAATATCGCTCGTCGGGTTATTCGCTGCGACGCTGCTCGCGGTCGTCGCGCCCAGCAAGCTCTGGCTATGGGTGGCCGGCATCTTCATCGGCGTCTTCATCGGACCGAACCAGTCGGCGAGCCGCTCTATGATGGCGCGCTTCGTCCCGCGGGACGCGCAGAACGAGTTCTTCGGCTTCTTCGCGTTCTCCGGCAAACTAACGGCGTTCTTGGGGCCGTTGTTGCTCGGTGTCCTCACCCAGTGGAGCGGCTCGCAGCGGGTCGGCGTGTCCGTCGTGCTGTTTCTGTTCGCACTCGGGCTCGTGCTCCTGGCGACGGTCGATGAAGAAGAGGGACTGCGGGTTAGCGGGTTTCGTCGTCCCACGGATCGACACTGATGATGCCGACAGGCGTCGCTGTATCTGCGTCGATGACGAACGAGAAAGAAGCGTCTCTCCCGACCAGAGGGAGGTAGGCCAGGCTATCGATATCTGCGTCCAGCGTTGCGAGTAGTTTCGAGATCTCGGCCGCGGCTTCCGGGTTTCTCTCGAGCAGTTCCGCGAGACTCTTGGCTCGGGCAATCACATCGGCGCTGCGGTCTGCGTATGGACTCCAGAATTCGGGTCGTCGCTCGATGTCGGCTTTACCTTCGAACAGTGTCTCATGGAGCAGTCTCTGGAACTCGTCCGGGTCCTCGGGGAGACTGGCTACGGCGAGTATCGGGCCGACAAAAGGCTTCCGCCGGAATTCTTCGTGCTCGATCGTCGAGCTGTCGACATCCTTGTAAGCGAGAACCTGGAATCGATCGACTGCGAAGACCGCATAGTAGGGACGCTCTTGGTAGATCACCGCAGTGCCGGAGATCAGTGCGACGAGTTGAATCGTGGCGATGATGGACAAATCGAAGACGAGCCCCGGCTTGTGTGGCCTGAACAGGATCAGTGTCAGTGTGGGCCCGAGGATCAGATCCACACCGATGAGTATTCGCAGCACTTCCGACGCGCCTTTCGCCGCGAAGTACGGGGCCGGGTACCAGATGAAGAAGATGATCGCGCACAGCGTCCCGACCACGAGGGCGCTGCCGGACAGATGGATGAGGAACGCGTGTAGCTTGCTGATCGAGAGCAGGCTACGTCGTCGAATGGCGCTGTCGGTCCCAGTGGTGTCCATAGTCGTCTATATAGCGTAGTGTCTCTCGAAGTTTCAGTGGAGCCCGTCACGGTTCTCCGGCTTCGCCCAACGACGCTTGTCCTGCGTTAAGATCTGGAATCCTGATGCGCTATTCTGGCTAAGGCCGAAGACGAGATCCGTGCATGGATATCATTCCGGAGATTGCCGCCAATAAAGACGAGATGGTCGCCTGGCGCCGGGACATCCACGCCCATCCGGAGCTCGCCTATCAGGAGGAGAGGACCGCCGATCTGGTGGCCGAGCGCCTTACGGAATGGGGGCTTCAGGTGCATCGTGGGTTGGCGACAACGGGAGTCGTCGGGACGCTTCACCGCGGCGACGGCCCGGTAGTCGGGCTGCGCGCCGACATGGACGCGCTGCCGATTCAGGAGACGAATTCATTCGCCCATCGCTCCCGCCACGACGGCAAGATGCACGCGTGTGGTCACGACGGCCACACGGCGATGCTGCTCGGCGCCGCTCGCTATCTTGCGGAGTCTGACGAGTTCGCAGGCACGGTCCGGTTTATCTTTCAACCCGCCGAAGAAGCTGCCGGCGGCGCCAAGGTCATGATGAATGATGGGCTATTCGAGCTCTTTCCTGTCCAGGCCATCTTCGGGATGCATAACTGGCCGGGTCTAGCCGTAGGCCGTTTCGCGATGCGCCCGGGAGCCATGATGGCTTCGTTGGATTGTTTCGATATTATCATTGAAGGGCGCGGCGCTCATGGCGCATTGCCTCATCAGGGCATCGATCCGGTGCACGCCGCTGCCCAGGTCGTCGCCACGTTGCAGAGTATCGTGAGCCGGAACGTCGATCCGCTCCATGCTGCGGTGATCAGTGTGACAAAGATTCATGGCGGTGACGCGTATAACATCATTCCGGACCAAGTGCTGCTCGGGGGCGGCATCCGCTGCTTCGATCCGGAAGTGCGTGAACTGCTCAAAGCCAGGGTCGTCGAGGTTGTCGAGGGTGTCTGTGGCGGTCTGGGTGCTCGCGGCGCCGTGGATTTCGTTCGCGGGTTCCCGGCGGTCATCAATGGCCCTGCCGCGGTTGGTCTGGCTGCCGACGTGGCGGCCGCGATAGTCGGCACAGAGAACGTCGATGCGGAAGCGGATCCGGTGCTAGGCTCCGAGGACTTCGCGTACATGCTGGAAGAACGACCGGGGTGTTATATCTTTATCGGCAATGGCGCGGGTGATGGTGCGTGCATGATCCATAACCCGGGCTATGACTTCAACGACGACGCGATCGCGCTTGGCGCGACCTACTGGGTGAAGCTCGCCCAGGCCTTTCTTCGTCACCCGGTCAGTTGAGATAGGCCGACTGTCAGCGTATCCTGGCCGGCTTTTGGTATTAAGCCTAGTGAGGCGATTCTCGTGTCTGAGGCCGAGCGCAAGATCTTTTATATCTTTCCCGGGCAGGGCGCTCAGTATTGCGGGATGGGTTCCGATCTGGTGGAGGAGTTCGAGAGCGCGAGGGAGATATTTGGCAGAGCCAGCGAGGTCGTCGGCTACGACATGGCGGAGCTCTGCTTTAGCGACCCCGATGAGCAGTTGAATCTGACACAGTACACACAGCCCGCACTGGTCACTCAGCAGATGGCTTGCCTGGTGTCGTTCCGGAGCCTAGCCGGAGAGAATCGAACGATCGTGCCGATCCTGTCGGCCGGCCATAGCCTCGGCGAGTATACGGCGCTCGTCGCCGGTGGGGCGCTGAGCTTCGAAAACGCCCTGAGACTCGTGAAACACCGGGGCGAACTCATGAGCGAGCTGGGTGAGGGCGGCATGCTCGCGACCACGCTGGATTTGCCAACGGCTGCTGCGTTGGCAGCCGACCATTACTGTGCAATCGGCGGCTGCAATCTGCCCGAGCAGACCGTGATCGCAGGCGAGGATGGCGATCTCGATGCTTTGACAGAGGACCTGACCGCAACATTCCCAAGAAAACGGGGGTTCAGGTTACGTACCGACGGCGCCTTTCATACCTATCTCATGGTTGATGCGGCGCGACGATTTCGCAGCATCCTGGCTGACGCCGAGTTCGGAGAACTGGAGGTGGACGTATTATCGAATTACACCGGAGAGGTGCACGAGTCGAATGCAGACGCGATACGCTCGCGGCTGTTTTTTCAGCTCTTCAACCCGGTGCGGTGGCTCGGCTGCATGAACACGGCTCTAGATCGAGGCGTGGACACGATCGTTGAGTTCGGCGGCGGTATCGGCAAGGGCGAGGGCCCACAGAACAAACGCGCGAATCTCGAGAACATCGTGAAGAAGACACTGAAGATTCGCGAGCACGAAGCGACTTATTTACCGGCGATCAATGCCGCGGGAATTCATCGTGCGGCGGAGCAGCTAGCCTGAAACTCGCTAGCCTGGCGGTCGTCGACGGTGGCCGGGAACAGTAACTACTCAATCGACGGCTCGCGAGCCGTACTTAAAGATAGGACTAAGGAGAGATCATGGGAGCGTTCAAGGAACCCCACGGAGGGGAGTTAAAGAATCTGTATCTGCCGCCGCAGGCCGTCGAGGATGAGAAATCCCGCGCTCGGGATCTTCCGTCGTGGGATCTGAGCATGCGCCAGCTCTGCGATCTGGAGCTACTGCTGAATGGCGCGTTTTCCCCGTTGGAGGGCTTCATGGGCGCCGACGACTATGACGCGGTGCTCGCGAATCTGCGCCTCGCCGACGGTCTGCTCTGGCCCATACCGATCACGCTCGATGTGAACACGGCGTTCGCGGACTCGGTAGAGCCGGGCGCACGTATTGCATTGCGAGATCCGGAGGGAGTCCTGATCGCGACGCTGGACGTCGATAGCAAGTTCATCCCCGACAAGAACGCCGAGGCGCTCGCCGTATTCGGCTCGGCTGATGAGGCTCACCCCGCAGTTCATTACCTCAACCACCAGGCGAACGACGTGTATCTGGGTGGGCGTCTGACCGGCGTAGAGCCTCCTCGGCATTACGACTTCAAGCACCTGCGGAATTCTCCGGCCCAGGTCAGAGAACGCTTCGAGAAACTCGGCTGGCGCCGAGTCGTCGCGTTCCAGACCCGCAATCCGATGCACCGAGCGCATCAGGAGCTGACGTTTCGTGCCGCCAAAGAGACAGAGGCCAATCTATTGATTCATCCGGTCGTCGGGATGACGAAGCCTGGCGACGTGGATCACTTCACGCGTGTGCGTTGCTACGAGCACCTGCTGAGCCATTACCCGGACCAGACCACGATGCTGAGTCTGCTGCCGTTGGCCATGCGCATGGCGGGCCCGAGGGAGGCTTTGTGGCATGCGTTGATCCGTAAGAATTACGGCTGCACCCACTTTATCGTCGGCCGCGATCATGCCGGACCCGGCGTAGACAGCAAGGGCAAGCCGTTTTACGGTCCCTACGACGCGCAAGAACTCATGGAGGCCTATGCCGACGAGCTCGATATCACGATGGTGCCGTTTAAGAACATGGTCTACGTGGAAGATCGCGCGGAATATCAGCCTCAGGATGAGGTTGCGGAAGGTACCAACGTTCTACAGATATCCGGTACCGAGCTGCGCCGGCGCCTCCGGGAAGGCCTGGAGATTCCCGAGTGGTTCTCGTTTCCCGATGTGATTGCCGAGTTGCGCAAGACGCATCCGCCACGGTATCGGCAGGGCTTCACGGTATTCTTTACCGGGCTCTCCGGGTCCGGAAAATCGACGATCGCCAACGCTCTTATGATCAAGTTGCTGGAATTAGGCGGGCGGCGGATCACGCTGCTCGATGGTGATATCGTCCGTAAGAACTTGTCGAGTGAGCTGGGCTTCTCCAAGGAGCATCGCGATCTCAATATTCTGCGCATCGGCTACGTCGCCAGCGAGATTACGAAGAACGGCGGGATCGCTCTGTGCGCGCCGATCGCGCCGTACGCAGCGACTCGGCGCTCGGTCCGGGAGCTGATCGAGCCGGTCGGTGGCTTCCTCGAAGTTCACGTCGCGACGCCGCTGGAGGTCTGCGAAAGCCGTGATCGCAAGGGACTCTACGCGAAGGCGCGTGCCGGGCTGATCAAGGGATTCACCGGGATCGACGATCCGTATGAAGACCCGGCCGAGCCGGAGATGCGGATCGATACCACGACGCTGACCCCGGATCTGGCCGCCCATCGAATTCTCATCAAGCTAAAGAGCATGGGCTATATTCGTTAGCCGATCATCGTCCGCTGCTGAAATAGGCGGCGTCCGTCGTCAGCGCCATGAACCTGCGGTTGAGCCACGGGCCTTCCACCCGGGAACGCTTGGGTATCGTCACCGGAGCGCGTACAGTCCAGTTTGACCGATCCAGGAGACGCACATCGACTCCTCAGAGAAAACGAGCGCGGGCGCCGGTACGACCGCGCTGATATCGGGCGCGGCCGTCGTCGTGCTGATCTATGGCATGCAGGCCGCGAGCCCAATACTCGTACCGTTTCTCGTCGCGGCATTTCTTGCCGTCATCTGCATGCCGCTGATGCGATGGCTGCAGCTCTACCACGTGCCCGCAGGATTCGCCGTAGTGATCGTCGTGTTGATGATCATCGGCATGCTGACGCTCGTCGGAATATTCGTCGGCGGTCAGATTGCGGAATTTACGGCACGCCTGCCTTTCTACGAGCAGCAACTCAACGACTTGTTGACCGGCATAGCGGTGCGGTTTGGGCAAGAAGTCTCCGTCACCAGTTTGCTGAATCAGATTCAACCTGCGTCGCCCATGGGGTTGGTCGCCACTCTTTTCAGCGGGCTGCAAGGATTATTCGCCAATTTTTTCTTGATTATCTTCACGGTCGTCTTCTTATTGCTGGAAGCGTCGAGTCTCCCTGGAAAGTTTCAATTGGTGCTGACTGCCGCGCGTGGCGATCCGGAGTACTTCAAACGCTTCACGAGTAGCGTACAGCGTTACCTGGGGATTAAGACGGTCGTGAGCCTCGTGACCGGTATGACGGTGGTCGCATTGACCGCCGCGTTCGGGCTCGACTTTCCATTGCTCTGGGGGCTGCTCGCGTTTTTATTCAACTACGTTCCGAGCATCGGCTCGTTAATCGCGGCGATTCCGGCGGTCGTGTTGGCGCTGGTCCAACTCGGATTCGTTTACGCCGCGATGATCGCCGCGGGATATGCCGTTATCAATGTTGTGCTTGGCGGCATCATCGAACCGCGTGTCGTCGGGCGCGGGCTGGGCCTGTCCACGCTCGTCGTGTTTCTCTCACTGATATTCTGGGGCTGGATCTTCGGTCCCGTGGGCATGTTGTTATCGGTGCCACTAACGATGACGGCGAAAATTGCATTGGAGTCGAGCGACCGTACCGCCCCCATCGCGGTGTTATTGGGCCCAGCAGACCGCAGTGCGTCACGGTAGGGCAGCACTGAGAGATGGCCTGTTGTGCCGATCGTTGGCCTGGTATAGATTGTTACCGCGACGAAAGAACCGAGTGACAGATGAATCTGCGAGCCGAAGTCGAACGACTACTACCCGACTGGAAACGCTGGTATCCGAGTCTGTTCGACGCCGCGGACGATCTCGGTCTCATCAGGGCAAGAGTTTGTTCGCCCGACACGCTGTTGCTTAGCAAGAGACACGCCAGAGTGCGTAGTGCTGCAGAAGAGTCTCACCGAGAGATGTGGGGCGGTAGAGCCCAGGACGGGTAGCCTGGTTGTCCGTGGAAGGACGACGCGCGGAACAAATTCCGTTCTGGCGGCTCATAGATAGCATCTCGTCGATGAACTCTCGCCGATAACACAGTCGTTGGACAGAGCGGAACTGCCATGGCATCAAGACTCTTAGTACTCGCGCTGGCGTTTCTAGCCTGGACCGCCGCCGCGTGGGCGGTCGAAGCCGGAGACCCTGCGCCCGCCTGGATCGGTAACGACGTTCACGGTGAACCGGTCTCGTTTCCTGCGGTCGCCGGCGGTAAGCCGGCGGTCGTCGTTTTCTGGGCAACGTGGTGCCCTTACTGCAAGGCATTCATGCCTTATCTGGAAGCGATTCAGAGAGACTATGCCGCCGACGGGGTCCGGATCATCGCGATCAACGCCCTGGAGAGAGGCATCGGCGACCCCGAAGCCTATCTCGAGGGCCTCGGTTTCCCCGTGCTGGGGATCCTCGAGGGCGATGACATCGCGGCGGCTTACGATGTTCATTTCATTCCGGGGCTGATGGTCGTCGATGGTGCCGGGCTCGTTTCTTATCGCCGGGCGTCCACCGATCTGCCGCCTGGGCGGACGCTAGCGGAATTCTGGGCCCGCGAAGTCCGCGAGGCGCTCGATCTAGCGCTGCACTGATCGGACTAGCCTGCAGGCCAGCCTAGCGGACGAATGTCTCAGCGGTCATGACGAGATCCGTCGTTACAGGGGCGAACCGAGGTATCGGGCTCGAGCTCGTTCGTCAGCTCGCCGCGAGGGGGGGATCTGTCGTCGCCGCGTGCCGGGAGACGTCCCCGGCACTCAGCGCCTTACACGTCGATGTCCACGAGAACCTGGATGTCAGTGACGAGCGGTCCGTAGCCGAATTCGTGAGCCGCCTGGGCGACGAGCCGGTCGACATGCTGATCAACAACGCCGGCGTCCTGACGGAGGAGGGACTCGATAGCCTGGACTGGGGGCGCATTCGTCACCAATTCGAAGTGAATTCACTCGGGCCGCTCAGAGTGATCTCGGCGTTGCTTCCGTGCATGGCGGCGGCGGGAAAGATCGGCATCGTCTCGAGTCGTGTGGGTTCGCTGCAAGACAACAGCTCGGGAGGCATGTATGGCTATCGGATCTCCAAGGCGGCTGCCAACATGGTCGGTGTCAATCTCGCTCACGACTTGAAGCCGCGAGGAATTGCGGTGTTTCTGCTCCATCCCGGTTATGTCAGGACGGGAATGACGCATGGCCAGGGTCACGCCGAGCCCGAAGAAGCCGCACGGGGCCTGCTAGAGCGCATGGATACCTTGACGCTGGCGGATACCGGCACGTTCTGGCACGCCAATGGTCAGCCGCTGCCGTGGTAGGCGACTGACGACAATCGTTTCTGATTTGCTCGGCTGGAACGCCGCCCGGCACCCTGAGTTTTCCTCATATTGTTCTGCGGGATTAGCATAACGGCGCCAATTCTGCGGTGTATGCTTGCCGTTCCAGGTGAGCCGCCAGTCTCCGGGAGCACTCGAGTTCGTTCCAGTTCGATCTGCTCTACCGAGTCATAGCTGCGCCGCAACTTAGTGAGTCGGTAGCGTGGGGACGCCTCGATGCAGATGATCATTGCCAACCGGCTAGTCGATGGACGCGTCGTCTTCATGGACGCCGACGCCGCTTGGGTTGACTCCATAGAGGATGGCGTTCTTCTGGAGAGTGAAGCGGAAGCCGACCGATTAATGGGTAAGGCCACGCGGGCTGTCGAGGATTGTGTGATCGTGGAGCCGTATCCGATCGAGGTGGTCGTCGAGGACGGAAAACGTCGTCCGGTGGCGGCACGCGAGGCGATTCGCGCATTTGGTCCCTCGGTACGAACCGATCAGCTCGTTGGGAGTGAGTAACGGAAATGTATCGCTACGATGAATTCGATCAGAAGCTCGTGGACGAGCGCGTCGAGCAGTTCCGCCGCCAGGTGCAACGTCGCCTCGCCGGCGAGCTGAGCGAGGACCAGTTCAAGCCGCTGCGGCTGATGAATGGCCTCTATATGCAGCTGCATGCCTATATGCTCCGGGTCAACGTGCCCTACGGCAGCCTGTCATCCAGGCAGATGCATAAATTCGCCCACATCGCTAGAACCTACGACAAGGGTTTTGGTCATTTCACGACGCGGCAGAACATTCAATACAACTGGGTCAAGCTCGAAGACACGCCGGATCTTCTCCGCGAACTCGCGGATGTGGAGGTCACGGCCATCCAGTCATCCGGCAACTGCGTGCGCAATATCACGTCTGACCAATACGCGGGTCGGGCCGGGGATGAGCTCGCAGATCCGAGGATCTATTGCGAGTTGCTGCGGCAATACACGGTCTTGCACCCTGAGTTCTCGTATCTACCGCGCAAGTTCAAGATCGCGGTCACCGGCGCGCCGAAGGACCGCGCCGCCGTCGCCCTGCATGACATCGGGCTGCGGATGCATCTGAACGATGCGGGGGAGATGGGATTTGAGGTGTTGGTTGGTGGTGGTCAGGGCCGGACGCCGTTTATCGCCCACACGATCCGCGAGTGGCTGGCGCCGGAACACCTGTTGTCCTATGTCGAGGCGATCCTACGTGTCTACAACATCCGCGGCCGGCGCGACAACATCAATAAGGCGCGTATCAAGATCATCGTCAACCAGATGGGGATCGACAAGTATCGGGAACTCGTCGACGCCGAGTGGGAGCGAATCAAGGACGGCGCGCTAAAGGTGCCGCAGGAGGAAATCGATCGAATCGACGCCTATTTCGCACCGCCCGAGTACGAGACTGTCGAGGATTTAAGCGCCGAGCTTGACGCATTGCGGGAAGCTGACCGGGGTTTCGATCGGTGGATGCAGAGTAACGTCGTGACTCACAAGGTACCCGGCTACTGCATCGTCAATATCACGCTCAAGGCCCCCGGCCGTGTGCCGGGGGATATCAGCGCCGACGATATGGACGCTGTCGCCGATCTGGCGGATCACTACAGCCTGGGCGAGATCCGGGTCAGTCACCGCCAGAACCTCACCCTGGTCGACGTGAAGCAACAGGACCTCCACACCCTGTGGCAGAAACTCGACGAGCTTGAGCTCGCGACCCCGAACTTAGGCCAGATCACCGATATCATCTGCTGCCCCGGCCTGGACTACTGTAACCTGGCTAACGCGCGTTCCATTCCGGTGGCCGACGATATCAACCAGCACTTCGTGGACGTCGATCGCCTGGCCCTGGTCGGCGATCTCACGATCAACATCTCCGGCTGCATGAACGCCTGCGGCCATCATCACGTCGGTAACATCGGCATTCTCGGGGTGGACAAGCGCGGCAAGGAATTTTTCCAGCTAACGCTGGGCGGCTCCTCCGACGAGAATGCGTCCCTGGGCGACCGGCTCGGCCCGGGCCTGCCTCAGGAAGACGTGCCGAACGCGATCGAGGCCATCGTCGACCAGTATCTACGCATTCGCCAACAGGACGAGCGATTTTTGGATACCTACCGGCGGGTCGGGATAGCGCCCTTCCAGGATGCGGTGTACGGCTCCGCCGACAGTAAGGACGTCGCGTAGTGGCCCTGATCAAGGCGGGACAGATCGTTGACGATGCCTTCATCTATGTGGCCGATGACGCCGCCCTTCCGGCGGCTGGCCCCGTCATCGTCGGCCTGGAACGCTGGCAGTCCTCCGGTGAGGCCTTGCTCCGACGCGACGAGCCCGTCGGTGTTCGGCTCAAGAGCGACGAGCCTCCGGAGCTCATCGGCGATGGGCTGGGGAAGCTCGCGGTGATCGCGTTGGAGTTCCCGGCCTTCAGAGACGGGCGAGCCTATTCCTACGCGCGGCTCCTCCGGGAGAAATACGGCTATCTGGGGGAACTGCGCGCGGTCGGGGACGTGCTGCTGGAGCAGCTCCACTTCATGGTCCGCACCGGGTTCGATGCGTTCGAGATCGACAGCGAGGATCCGCTCGGTGATTACCACGTCGCTGCCGAGGATTTTTCCGTCTGGTATCAACCGACAGCGGATGGCCGCCCCACGGCGATCGAGCTTCGCCGGCAGCAGCGCTAGCCGGTCCTGTCCACAACTCGATGCGGAGGCTGAGAGAGCTATTGAAAAGTGCCGGGTTGTCGGGCTTTCCTCGCGCCTTGCCCGCAGAGTCGGCTCTAAACCATTGATGTTATTGATAAAGAGAATATTGCCGTTTTTTTAACCAATCTGATCTCGCCCCACGCAGCATCAGGCGCGAAGCGGACTATCCATCCGGTTGTCCACAGAGTTATCCACAGATTCTGTGGATCATTTCAATCTTGAATCCGGGGCGCCGGTCTCCCAAACTGTAGCTCGCACAGCGCCGAGTCTGCGTCATGCTTAAAGCCTTAAATCGACGGCACTTCCTGCAGGGCGGGACCTTCTTGAGCCTGGGCCCGTCGCTGCTCAAGGCGGCCTGCATCGATACGCCAGTCAGCCCCTTCGACGATGACTCCACTGCCGAGGAAGTCACTGAGGGTCTCGATCTGACCGGTAAGACGGCACTGGTCACCGGCGTCAACTCGGGGATCGGCTACGAGACGATGCGGGTGTTGGCGCTGCGCGGCGCCCATGTCCTGGGTACGGCGCGTACGGCGGAGAAGGGACGGGTGGCCTGCGACAGCGTGGTCGGGCACGCGACGCCACTCGTTCTGGAGTTGTCGGATTTCGACTCCGTCGTCGCGTGCGCGGAGACGGTTCAGGCGCAGGTCGGTTCCATCGACATTCTCGTCTGTAATGCCGGCGTCCTGCTGAATCAACGGCGACAGGTCAGGGGCCTGGAGATGCATTTCGTCGTCAATCACCTCGGCCATTTCATTCTCGTGAACCGCCTGCTCGAGGGGGTGCTCGCGGCGCCGGAGGGCAGGGTCGTCGTCGTTGCCAGCCGAGCGCATCACTCGGCACCCGACGACGGCATCCAGTTCGACAATCTGGCGGGTGAGGGCGCGTTCGATCGCCAGGAATCTTACGGGCACTCCAAGCTCGCCAACGGCCTGTTCGCGCGTGAGCTTGCGCGCCGTCTGGCAGGCACGAGCGCCACCGCGAACTCGTTACACCCCGGCGTGGTGGTGACGAATATTTCGCGGAATCTACCCGGCTGGCAGGACGCGATCTTTCGCTTCGCCGGTTCGTTGTTTCTGAAGTCAGTCGAGGAGGGTGCGGCGACGACCTGCTATATCGCCACGAGCCCGGAGCTGTCCGGCGTCAGCGGCTGCTATTTCTCGGACTGCAATCCGGTAACTCCAAGCGCGAGCATGCTCGATGACGACATGGCCGAGAGGCTGTGGTCAGTCTCCGAGCAACTGACCGCCGGTTATCTCGATTGACGTCTGAGCCTCAGGCGCTGCCGATCTGAAATATCGCCAGCGCGCCAAGATAACCCAGCCCCGTCATGTAACTCCACGCGAACAGTGGCCAGCCCCAGCCATTGGTTTCGCGCTTGATGACGGCGAGTGTGGCCGCGCACTGCAGGCACCAGGCGTAAAACACCAGCAGGCCCAGCACCATGGGCAGCGTGAAGACCGGCCGACCATCGGGCCAGCTTGCTGACTTTAAGCGATCGGCCAGGCTGGCTTCATCGGCCGCAGCCCCCACGGCGTAGATCGTCCCGAGCACCGCGATGACCACTTCGCGCGCCGGGAAGCCCGCGATGACAGCGGCTGAGATACGCCAGTCCCAGCCGAGAGGGACGAACAGCGGTTCCACGAATTGACCGGCTCGACCGAGCCAACTCTGCGACAGATGAGCCGCGGCCGCCTCGTTATCGATCTGTGCGGCCGCCTGCGCCAGGGCGCTACCGGTCAGCGTGACGGTTGCCTGCGTTTGAGCGATGACGCGTTCCGTCTCGATGAGATCCGAGCGCGGGAAGTAGGCCAGTGCCCAGACCAAGACCGCGACCGAGAAAATGACCGTGCCCGCGCGGCGGAGAAATATCCGCGCTCGGTCCAGTAGTTTCATCAGTACCGTCCGCACACTCGGCAGGTGGAAGTCCGGTAACGCGAGAATAAAGGTCGGGGTCGGGCCGCGAAGGGCCGAGCGCTTCAACAGCAGTGCCGTCCCTACTCCGCCAAAGATTCCCAGCAGATACAGGCTCAATAACACCAAGCCTTGGAGGTTCACGACGCCGAAACTACGGCTGGGGATGAACGCTGCGATCAGCAGCGCATAAACCGGTAGCCTGGCGGAGCAGGTCATGAACGGCGCGGCCATGATCGTCGCGATGCGATCGCGCCGATCGGGGATCACCCGTGTCGCCATGATACCGGGAACCGCGCAGGCGAAGCCCGAGAGCAACGGAATGACCGACTGACCGGATAACCCCACAGAGCGCATAGCTCGATCGACGAGAAACGCCGCTCGCGCCAGGTAGCCCGTATCTTCCATGACGATAATAAAGAAGAAGAGGATGATGATCTGTGGCAGAAAGATGATGACGCTGCCGACGCCGGCGATCACACCGTCCACGAGGAGGCTCGTGAACATTCCAGGCGGGAGCACTGCTTCCAGCCTGGCGCCGAGCGCGCTGGCGCCCGTATTGATGAGGTCCATCATGGGCGTCGCCCAGGCGAATACGGCCTGGAAGACCGTGGCCATCACGAACAGAAAGAGAACCGTGGCCGGGTAGGGTCGATTGAGCCAAGCACCGAGCTCGCTGCTCCATCGGGCGGTCGCGCCGGCTCGCGTTTGGACGGCTGGCAGCGTCTGTCTGATCCACTCGTAGCGCTTCCGGGCTTCTACTGCCAGCGGCGGCTCGTCGCCACACAGCGCTCGCCGCCGAGCATCAATTTCTGGCCCCGCTGCCGCCCCCAGAGAGTCCTGCAGCGCCTGGATGGCCTGACTATCGGCATCGATCAATGCGCGTTCGATCTCAACGAGGCTGAGCGTTGTCTCGCCGAGTTCATCACGTAACGTCTCGGCGGCGACACGAAGCTCCGGCCAGAAGGAGCGTGCCTGCGGCGGGTGACTGTTCACGGCTTGTTCGATTAGCTCTCTAAGCCGGCCCATCCCGCTGCCCGTCGTCGCGACGATCGTACAGGTGGGGATGTTACCCAGCCGATGCGAGAGCGCTTCCGTATCGACTCGAATATTTTTTCGGATCGCCGCATCCGTCATCGTCAATGCGACGACCATGGGTCGCCCGAGTTCCGCGAGCTGCTGCAGCAGATACAGGCCTTGGTAAAGCCGCGTTGCGTCGACGGCGGCGAGGATGACATCGGGTGGGGGTGTGCCGGCTACTCGGCCCAGAAGTACATCGACGGCAATGCGCTCGTCGTCCGAATTCGAACTCAACGAGTAGGTCCCGGGTAGGTCGATAAGATCCATCACCATGCCGTTCAGCGTGACCTTGCCGATGCGTTTCTCCACCGTGACGCCGGGGAAGTTGGCCGTCTTCTGCCGCAAACCCGTGAGCCGGTTGAATACCGTGCTCTTACCGGAGTTCGGGTTGCCGACCAGCGCGATCGTCGTCTTTCGCGCCACCGTGAGGCGCTCCAGCGGAATGCGGATCGTGCTGGGGTTAGCCATCGACGGGCTCGGGGCGGACGTCGAAATGCCGGGCGTCGGCTTTGCGCAGTGACACCGCACTGCCGTGGAGAAGAAACTCCAGCGGGTCACCGCCCAGGGACGGGCCGACGAACTGAAGTTCCGCGCCCTCGACGAAACCCATGATCATCAGCCGCTGTACGGCGGCTTCAGCCGTACAGATGGCTTCGATACGGACGCGGTCGCCCGTCTTCAGATCGGCAAGGGTCATCGTAGAGCCTGATTTCGCAATTCCTAGACGCGAATGATAATCATTCCTATTCTAGGGGCTCGGGTAGCTGCTCACAAGCCAAAAGTCGTGACGCGGCCGCCACACTCTCGGCACTTCGATCGGGGTCGCTACAGGCGCGTATAGAGGCGCTCGTCGTAGAGGCTGCCGCTTAGCGGGAGTAATGCGTCGCGAAATTCCCTGGAATGCGCCGCTGCGGAATGAGCAGCCTGATCCTCCGCTCTCTCCCAGCTCTCTACCAGCGTCATATGATTCCTGCGGCTGTCCTGCGCCAGCACGTCAAAGCGCATATTGCCGGTGTCCTGTCGGCTCGCCGCAATCAGCGTTCGGAGGTAGCCGATACCGATGTCGAGATTCGTTGGAATGACGTCGACATGTGTCAGGCCGTAGATCGCGTTCTCGGCATCGTCGCTGTGTGCTACTTCGACTTGGGTATGGCGGCGCTCGTCGTAGGGGCTGTAGAGCAGCGGTTCCAGATTCGCCCGGAATGTCCTGGTGCGCGCGGCGGCGGCATGCGTAGCCTGTGCATCTGCGTCTACCCAGGTTTCGAGCAAAGCGAAATGATTGGGACGGCCGATGCGCTGCAGGACCTGGAACCGGGAGTTGCCATCTTCGTCGCGGCTTGCTTCGCCGTGTGCGACGAGCAGGTCGATAGCCTGAATCGTCGCGGCCGGCGTAACCTCGATATAGGTGACGACGTAGGACGCCTCGTTCATCTGGGCATCGACAGTCGGGCCGAGGCCGACGGCCAGCACGGCAGAGCCGAGGGCAAGACGTAGATAAGTTCGCATCGCTAAATCCCCTCGAGTGGTTCTTGAGTCCCCCGTTGGTTCACGAAGCGGGGGCGGTAACGTGGAATTCTAACTGTCCATCCGGCCTAAATGGGAAATCTATATAACTCAGTTAGTTACGGCTGGACCGTTCAGGCTCGGGCCGTACGCCGTCCGACTGGCCGGGGGTGCCGGGGTTGTAGCGCCGCAGACGAATATCCGCTTGTTCTTTGTGGCCCATGAAACCTTCGAGCGCGCAGAGCCGCGAGCAGACCTCGCCGACCTGAACCGATGCGGCCTCGGTGATCTTCTGGTAGGTGCAGGTCTTGATGAACTTACCGACCCACAGACCGCCGGTGTAACGGGCGGCTCTCCGCGTGGGTAGCGTGTGGTTGGTGCCGATCACCTTGTCCCCGTACGCCACGTTGGTTTCTGGCCCAAGGAACAGCGCGCCGTAGTTGGTCAGTTTCTGCAGATAGATATCGGGATCCCTGGTCATTACTTGGACATGCTCGGAAGCGATCTCGTCGGCCACTCGAATCATCTCGTCCGTGTCATCGCAGACGATGACCTGGCCGTAATCCTTCCACGCAGCGCCGGCGATGTCTGCGGTCGGTAAGGTTTGAAGCTGGCGCTCGACGGCCGCCAGCGTGTCTCGGGCCAATTTCAGAGAGTCGGTCAGTAAGATGGCCGGTGACGTCGGCCCATGCTCCGCCTGGCCCAGAAGGTCGGCGGCGCACAATTCCCCATCGACGCTGTCGTCGGCGATCACCAGCGTCTCGGTCGGCCCCGCCAGCAGGTCGATGCCGACCCTGCCGAACAATTGGCGTTTCGCTTCGGCGACGTAGGCGTTGCCGGGGCCGACGAGCATATCGACCGCGGCGATGCTGTCGGTGCCGAGCGCCATGGCTGCGATGGCCTGCACGCCGCCGAGGCAATAGATCTCGTCGGCGCCGCCCAGGTCCATGGCGACGACGATGGCAGCGCTCACCCGGCCCCGGTAGGGGGGTGCGGAGGCGATGATCCGTTTCACGCCGGCCACTTTCGCCGTGACGACGCTCATGTGTGCCGACGCGACCATCGGGTATTTGCCTCCGGGCACGTAACAGCCGACGCTGTTGACGGGCAGATTCTTGTGGCCTAGCGTGACGCCCGGCAGGGTCTCGACTTCGACGTCCAGCAGCGCGTCTCGTTGGGTGCGCGCAAAGTTCCGGATTTGCGCCTGCGCGAACTTGATGTCCTCGATTACCTGATCGGACAGTTCCCGATAACAGGCATCGATGTCGTCTGCGCTGAGCCGGAATGCGTCCGGAGACCATTGATCGAAACGTTCGGAGTACTCTCGTACCGCGGCGTCGCCACGCGTGCCGATCCCTTTAATGATTTCTTCGACGATCTGGCGAACTTGATCGTCCTGATCCGCAATCGCGTCGCCAGGCATTCCCTGCTTCAGGTAGCGGGCCATCTTATAGTTCTCCTGCCGTCGGCAACGAGGCGCGAAGTCCGCGAGCGTCGCTCAGTCCGCCGGCATCGGCGGCACCGACCTAAGATAAACGATGACGGCGTCCAGGTCTTCGTCGCTGAGTGTCGCGTAGTAGCGATAAGCCATGGCCGGCAAGTGTTCGCGCCCGTCCCGGCTGATACCCTGCGTGATCGCGGTCTTGATCTCTTCGTCCGTCCACGCGCCTATTCCGAGCTCCGGATGCGGAGTCACGTTAGCGGAGATCACAGTGAAGCCTAGATCGAAGAGATTCTCGAATACCCGTCCGCCCTCGTTGGTACGACTTAAGTCGAGCGCGCCCTGGACCATCGGCGTATGACATTCGATGCAATGGCCGAGAGTGACCGCGACATAGGTACCGTAGGCGAGCGGATCGTCGCGTGAGACATCCGGGACCTCCCCGACCGGAGGCCCCCACACGTCTGGCAGCGGGATGTTGTATTCGGACGGCGGAACGACGTTGGCGACAGGGTCGACGTTGCGCATGTAAGCAACGATGGCGCGCATGTCGTAATCCGAGATATTCCGATAGAACAGACTTGGCATCGGGGGTCCGACTAGCGTGCCGTCCGGCCGGAGGCCGTCGCGGATCCCACGGAAAATGTCTTCATCGCTCCAGGTGCCGATGCCGGTTTCTTCGTCCATCGTGATATTCGGGGCATAGGCCTTGACGCCCGGCTCCTCGATCACGAAAGCGCCTGCGAACCGCATGTCAGCAATCGGCTCGGCGTCGGCAGACTTCGGCGTATGACAATTGCCGCAGGCGAGGATGCCCTCAACTAGATAGGTACCGCGGGCCAGGAGCTCGTCCGATTCCTGAGCGCACGACGTCAAGGCGGCGATGAACAGCAGCGGTAGCGATGCCGTCAGAGAGAAGCGCATGACAGTCCTCCAACTAATGCCGCAAACCTAGCGGACACGGGATGCGATTATGGATAGACGCCGCCAATCCGCTCCGACCGGTAGATCGACCAGTTCGCATCATCGGATTGGAGCCGCATCTCCCAGACCTTTTCGGCAGGTTGATCATGGGTGAGCTCGATCAGGCGGGCCCAGCGTTGCGTGCCCGGTCCAGGCGGGGCGTTTTGTCCGTCGGCATTGGTTTCCTGGCCGCCGACCGTCATGAGGATGTTGCCGGTTTGCGGCTGCCAGTCGACATCGCCGAGATAGCGTGCATAGATCTGCTCATCGTCGGGTCCATAGACCCAGACCTGCGAAACTTCCATCGTTTCTTCGTTGACCGAGTACTCGACCGCGCGGGTGTAACTGTCCACGAGTGGCATCTTGTCGTCGAACGGGCTCGAGCGTGCGACGCCGTTGTCGAACAACAGATACGTGCCGTTCCCGGTATGCGAGATCGCGTGGTGCTTGTAAGACCAGGCCGTGTCGCCGACCGGTGTCAATAACTTGTCGCTCCAGGGTTCCCGCCAGTTGTCGTGATTGCCGAGTATCCAGACGAGCTCGCCAGTGTCCATGCTGACCTTGATCACGGCGTCCTGGTAGGGCACCGACATCACGAAGGAGTTGTCTTCCTCTTCGTAGATGATCGCATTGCCGTGGGTCCAGTCGTGGACCACGCCGTCGATCACGCCGCGATAGTGATTCGACCAGAAATCTTCGCGTAGCGAGTTATAGCCGATGCGGTACGGGTCGAGAATGTCATGGAGTTTCCATTCTCGCAGTACGTCACCGGCCTGGGTCATCTCGATGATTACGTCACCGATGACATTCGCCGCCGCACGCGGCGCACCCGAATCCGTCTCGCTCGTCAGCCAATCCGCGATCATCCGGCTCTCCGAGCTCATCAACAGGAAATTGCCGTTCGGCAGTTCGACGAAGTCGTGATGGAAGGAGTCCGTCTCGACGGGGATGCTGCCTTCCGCGACTTCCTTGGCGGTGCCGGTAAAGTGCCAGCGCCGAATGATATTGCCGAGCATGTCGATCTCGATCATGCCGTCCGTACCCGGCCATACCTCGTAGATGAAATTGCCGTTCTCGAGCCGACGGATGTCGTGGACCCGGTGCACGCCGGGCAGGTAGTACCAGATAACGTCGCCGTTATCATTCACGATAATGGCCGGCGAGAAGTTCGCCGGTGTCGAGCTGCCGTCGGGTCCCCAGCGGCCGTTGACGTTGAACACGGTGACGCCCGGTTCCATCGCGCCCGGGTTGTGGACGGTGACTCGCGGTGTCGGGAAAGCGTCGGGCAGCGCCGGCGTTTCGAACGTCAGCTCTTCGGAGAGTGTTTCGTTACCGGCGGAGTCGCGGAGAGAAGCGGTAATCGTATGCGCTCGGCCGGGGCGCATGCCCAGTACCGGCACTTCATGTCGTGTCGTCATCTCGTCGCTGGGTGTCACGCTCCAGTTCCACTCGCCGTCGTTGATATTGAGTGTCAACTCAGTCGGCTCGTCGGTCGTCACACGCAGGATGGCGGCCAGCGGTACGGCCGGGTTCGGGTTGCCGACCAGGCTGACGTCACTCAGCATGGGCCCGGTCATATCAACGCCCGGGGGTGCGGTATCGCAGCCGACGAGTAGCAGAGGCGAGATGGCCAGCGCCACCGTAAGTCGGGGAAGGAGTTTGCGTGTCATGATCGAGTTCCTCGGAGGCAACATGTAAGAAGTATGCGGTTGGTCTTCTTGTTGGATCTGAGCGACCTGCAGGAAGATGCCACTGGAGCCTTGCGACAGAAGCTTCGAGGCAGCCGTCCGTCGTCCCCTGGATCTGCTAGGCGTTCGCGATGGGCACTTCGCCGAGAGACCCGATTGCCTCACGACGACGACATCGGTCGCCGGCTGGACTCTGCTAGTATCTTCGTGTTCGCGTTATCGTTATTTCTTTATTCTAGGCTTCGTTATCGCAAACTTGCAACCATGTGCGTCAATCAACAATCCGCTGGCGAGGCCCGGCGGAGGTGATAATCCGGAGATAAAAATGACGTTTAACAAAAAGAGCTCGGCGCTGTTGGGGGGCTTCTGGATAGCATGCCTCGGGCTTGCGGCGGCACAGGCTCAGGACGATGGCAGCGGCAGCCTGATGCTCGTGAATGGGCGTATCCACACGTTGGATACGGATAATTCGGTCGTTAACAGCGTGCTGCTCCTTGGCGGCCGCATCGTCGCCGTCGGCGATGACCTGGACGAGCCGGCCGGTGGCGTACACGTGATCGACCTGGATGGGCGCACGGCGATCCCGGGGCTGATCGACTCCCATGTACATTTCATTCGAGCCGGGATGCGTCCGGGACACGACATGAGGGGAATCGAATCGGCTCGCTCTATCGGCGAGCTGCAGGTGGCCCTGGCCGCCCGTGCCGTCGGAGTTCCGGATGGGGAGTTCATCACCGGGGTCGGTGGCTGGAATCCCGTTCAATTTCGAGAAAATCGGTTCCCGACTCTGGCCGAGCTGGATGACGCAGCGCCGAACCACCCGGTCTATATCCATCTGCGCGCCAACGGTCCGGCGGTCACCAATAGTCCGGGTAAGCGTTTCTTGGAGGCGGAAGGGATTATCGTCGCGCAGGATGGCATGATCGCGGCCGGTGGAATGGGCGCCGGACCGGGCAACGCGGTCGAGGCCTACGACGTGCTCAAGCGCTACCAGACAGAAGCGGACAAGCAACGCGGTACGCGTGAGCTAATGGCCTACGCGAACAGCCTGGGCCTGACGACCGTGATCGATGCCGCCGGCACAAACCGTCCTGGCGCGCAGCTACTCGTCCCTTCTCGAGATTATGAGCCCGTCATGGCGTTGTGGCGTCGGAACGAGATGACGGTACGGATCCGGCCGATGTTCATGAGCTGGGACCTGGAAGTCGGCGATGGCAGCGGGCCTTCCGAGGTCGAGGAGCGAGTCCGCAATTCCTTCATGGGGCATGGCGACGGCATGTTCAAAGTGGCCGGCCTCGGCGAGCACACGGTCAACGATTCCAAGGGCCCCGCGTTCGACGCCGTCACCGCGCTTGCAGCTCGCAAACGCTGGTTGCTGCAGGAGCATTCCGGTACGGCCGAGGAGAATTATTCGCATATCGTGGCATTCGAGTCGGCGAACGAAATCGCGCCCATCGCCGATCTGCACTGGTCATTGACGCATGTGCACGAAATTGACTCGGAGATCCTCGAGCGCCTGATGACGCTGGGCGCGGGCGTCACGGTCCAGAATCAACGCTTCTATAGCTTGAATGCCGAGCGCGCCGGGCCGCCGTTTCGCCTGATCGTGCGCAGCGGCATCCCGGCGGGCGGCGGCACCGACAGCACCGTCGGGCACCCGCTGAACCCCTGGTACTCGATCTACTACATGGTGTCGGGCAAGAACGTCGTCGGCGATCCGATCAACGCCGAACAGAAGATCAGCCGGATGGAGGCCCTCCGGCTCTATACGATCGGTAGCGCCTGGTTCTCGCATGATGCCGACGAGCTGGGTTCGATCGAAGTCGGTAAGTACGGCGATATCATCGTGTTGAGCGATGATTACTTCGAGGTCGACGAGGACGATATCCAGAACCTGTCGTCGGTGTTGACTGTCGTCGGCGGCAACGTCGTGCATGCTGACGCCGCATTTCGCTAGCGGTCCACATTTTCAGCGTACGGGCTTAGCCGCACCGGCGCCTGAACGCACTCGGGGAGTCCATCAATGCGTCGCTATGCACACTGGTTCGCTGTGGGACTCGTCGTCTCTCTGGCCGGATTCTCTCATTCCCTGTCCCTTGCGCAGGACTCGCCGGTCGACGCTAGCTTCGAGGCCTTGGCCGCGCGTTTCGTCGACGAGATGCCGGCGTACTCACCGGTCGGCGCGACCCAGTTGGGGGATCACCGCTTCGACTCGGAGCTCGATCAGGTAGACGCTGCCGCACGCGCTGAGCAGATCAGCTTCTACGAGCGCTATCGAGCCGAGTTGGCCGCGATCGACCGGGGCGGGTTATCCCGCGCGAACACGATCGATGCGGAACTCTTGCGTCATGAACTCGACAAGCAGATCTGGTCCTTGGATGAACTGCAGTCTTGGGCGTGGAATCCGCTCGAATACACTGACTTGGCGGGTAGCGCCATCTACGGGCTTCTCGTGCGCGAGTTCGCGCCTCTCGAGGAACGCTTGCTCAGCGTCGAGGCGAGGCTACGGCAACTACCCCGCTTCTTTGATCAGTTACGCGCGAGCCTCGATCCGGCCCGAGTGCCACCGATTCACGCCGAAACCGCGATCCGACAGCACGCCGGTCTGATATCCCTGATAGACACGATGGTCGTTCCCGCATTACGCGACGTCGCGCCGGCCGTTCGAACGCGACTCGAGGGCGCGATCGCGGTCGCTCGTCGCGCCGCCGCAGAGCAGCAGACCTGGTTGGAAACTGAGTTGTTACCATCTGCACAGGCAGACTTCCGGCTGGGCGCGGAGCGCTTCGACCGCAAGCTTGGCTTTACGCTGAATTCTGCCCTGACGCGCCAGGAGATCAGGGTCCGGGCCGAGCGCGAGTATGAAGACGTCCGCGAAGCGATGTATGAAGTCGCCAGCGCGGTCTATCGGTCCAAGTATCCGTATGTTGAGTTACCGGATCAGCCTGAAGAGGCCGTGCAGCAGGCCGTGATTCGCGCGGCCCTTGAGGAGGCGTACCTGCAACGGCCAGACCGGGACCAGTTGGTGGAGGTTGCGACGGCGACGCTCGAGCAGGCCACGGCGTTCGTCATCGAGAGAGATCTCGTTAGGGTACCCGATGACCCGATCGAGATCGTCTTGATGCCGGAGTTCCAGCGCGGCGTGGCCGTTGCCTATTGCGACTCACCGGGCCCGTTGGACGTCGGCGAGAAGACTTTCTATGCCGTCGCCCCGCTGCCGGAGGATTGGAGTGACGAACAAGTCCTGTCGTTCCTGCGCGAATATAATCTTTTGTCGATTCATGATCTGACGATTCACGAAGCCATGCCGGGCCATTACCTGCAGCTCGCCCATTCGAATCTGTACCCTTCCGTCCTTCGGGCGGTGCTTTCTTCGGGCACGTTTATCGAGGGTTGGGCCGTCTACGCGGAGCGCACGATGATCGATGAGGGTTACCTGGACGGCGATCCGCTGATGCGCCTGATCAATCTCAAGTGGTATCTGCGTACCGTCGTCAACGCGATCATCGATCAGGCGATCCATGTAGACGGCATGACGCGTGACGAGGCGATGACGCTGATGATCGAGGGCGCGTTTCAGGAGGAGCGGGAAGCGGCCGGTAAATGGACTCGCGCCCAATTGACCTCGACGCAATTATCAACCTACTTCGTCGGTTACCAGGAGCACATCGATTTACGGCGTGAGGCTGAAGCGAAACTCGGGGACGACTTCTCGCTGCGCGCCTATCACGATGAAGTGCTGTCCTACGGCTCTCCGTCCGGGAAGTACGTCCGGGCGTTAGTCCTCGACGAACCGATCCCGTTGTAGCGTCTGATCGCCGGGTACCCGAGCTCAAGCACCGCAAGTATCCAGGATTCCGGAGTGTGCTATATTTTTTTGACCCCGACGTCAATTACCTATGGGTAACTAGGAGCCAGCGTCTACAGATGGCAATCAAACGTCCTATCGTTCTTGTTTCGGTGCTGCTGGCCGCGGTGCTAGCCGGCTGTGCGGAAGAGTCGGCCACTACCGTGGAGCCGGAAGCCGCCGAGCCTCGGCCGAACATCCTGCTGATCATGGCGGATGACATGGGTTATACGGATCTCGGCTCGTTCGGCGGTGAGATTCGGACGCCGAACCTCGACGCGTTGGCACTCGGCGGAGTACGGCTCACTAACTATCACGTCGGCCCGGCGTGTTCGCAGACCCGCACGATGCTCTTGACCGGGACCTATACCGAAGTCGGCGCGATAAACGACGGCCCCCGCAATCGTTACCTCGTCGATAACGTCGTTGCGTTGCCGCAGCTAATGAAAGATGCCGGCTATCACACGTACATGTCCGGAAAATGGCACGTCGGGAGCGGTGAAGGCCGTCATCCAGCCGCGCGCGGTTTCGAGTCGTCGTTTGCGCTCATGGGTGGCTCGGCGGAGCACTTTAAGGTCGGCCCGGACCGGGAAGGGCGTTACACCGAGAACGGCGTGTCCGTCGTGCTTCCGGAAGACTTCTACTCCACAGAGGTCTATACCGACAAAATGATCGAATATCTGCAGGCCAACGAGGGCGACGGCGTCCCATTCTTTGCCTGGTACACGCCGACCACACCGCATTGGCCGATGCAGGTGCCTGATGAATACATGCACCGCTATGACGGTGTCTACGACAGGGGTTATGAGGATCTGCTCAGGCGACGGCTACAACGCGCCGACGAGATGGGTGTACTTCCACCCGGATACTCGATGGAAGGTTATACGCGAACAGGCCAACCGTGGGATTCGCTGAGTGAGGACGAGCAGCGCTTAGAGGCGCGCAAGATGGAACTCTATGCTGCGATGGTCGAGAATTTAGACTATCACGTCGGCCGGCTCATCGAGTACCTGCACGACTCGAACCAGTTCGAGAATACGCTCATCTTCTTTTCATCGGATAACGGGGCAGACGTGACCATTCGCTCGACCGAGGATGACATCGACAACAGCCTCGAAAATCTAGGGCGTGCCTCGTCATACGTCTCGATCGCCGCCTGGGGTGACGTGCACTCCGCACCCTTCAGATGGAACAAGGGCGTCCAGGCAGAAGGCGGCATCCGTGTGCCTGCATTTATTCATCATGCATCGGTGGCCAACAGAGGTGGCATCGACAACCGCTTCTTGACCGTGATGGACCTGATGCCGACATTCCTCGAGTTAGCGGGCTCCGAACATCCGGGTACCGAGTATCAGGGTCGTCCGATTCTTCCGGCGCGCGGCATGTCGTTCGTCGATCTGTTGCACAGCGAAGGCACGATCGAACACGATGCCGGCAACAATCCCATCTGGTACAGCGATGCACTGTATCGCGACGAGTGGAAACTCGTACGCGTATCAGAGGTTCGAGGGGGGCCGGACTGGGAGCTCTACGACGTCCGTACCGACCCGAGCGAGACGACCAATCTCGCCGAAGACTATTCCGCACTCCGAGCGGAGATGATTTCCGAGTGGACCCGCATCGGCCAGGAAGCCGGCGCCCGGGTCGACTTTAATTAATCGACGCCACCTAGAGGACGCCGGCGTCATGAACGATCTCTCCGCCGACGATCGTTAGCACCGAAGTCATCTGCCGGATATCTTCGTCAGCTACGACCGCGGGATCGAATACGTCCGCGCTTAATACCACGAGATCGGCGAACCGGCCGACGTCTATGCCACCGAGCGTATCGTCTTCCTTCGTAAACCAACCCTGTTCGACCGAAGCGTAGTAGCGGACTGCTTCGTAACGGCTGACGGTCTCATCGGCGTTCGTGAGATCGCCGGCAACGTTTCTGCCGGTCACCATGTAATAGATGATGCACCAAGGGTTTAGTACGTTGATTCGCGCGCCATCGGATCCCGCGCCGACGGCGACGGCACCGCTGTTCAGTATGGTTCGCCAGGGCGGGCCCCCGGCGGCGCTGCCGCTGTGATACGGCTGGCCGTGCACGCCGAGGCCCAAGCCCATCGACACGGCTCGCTCGATGAGCGCCGGCGTGATATCGCTCAGGTGTCCGGGCGTCCAGCGCATGGCAGCGATATCGAACTCGTCACTGAGTTCTTCCCAGACATCCAGGTGCGCCTCGATCTCGGCGGGAGAGTGGATGTGCTGGTGATAGGTCCAGCCGCGCTCGGCGATCCTGCGCTGCGCGAGCCGTGCCGCGTCTCCGAGCGGTTGCTCGTTGAACAGGCCGCGGCCGACCGACCACTCGCCGATACCAACGATCTTGGCCATGTCGGGGCCGTAGTTCGGCCACTTGTTGTCCAGATAGCCCATCAACTGGACCAACTCGGCATCCTCGTCCAGTCCCGGGAAGTAAATGCGAGTCCGCACTTTGTGGCTGTTCTCCCTGACCATCTCGAGCAGAAAGTCGTAGCCGTTGGTCTGGTCGATGAAGCCGACGCCCGGCACCGTGCCTGACATATCCATGACCGTCGTCAGGCCGACCGACAGTGCGTACGACGCGACGTCTGTCATCTGCCTCTTGCGGTCATCATTCGTCAGGGACGCGGCGAGCACGTCGTAGGCTTTGGCGGTCTCCGGCCCTCTGGTGATCGAACCGTCGTCCGCGACGACGACGCCGAGTCCGCGCAGGAGTTCCCGCCCGGCCGTATTGGTCTGTCCGGGGCCCGCGCCGCGTTCGGAGAGATAGACTGCGTGGTCGGGCGCCGCATTATCGAGTTCGGCACGCGTCGGAAAACGTCCCTCAGCCCACTGTGTGCGACGAATGCCGCCGATCGTCGTGATCAGTTCGCCGGTTGGCACTCCGGCGGCTCGTGTTTGGATGGCGTCGAGCGCGGCCGCTATCGTGAACGTCGTCTCCAGCGCTCGAGTGTCATAGCCAGGACGATTCGCGATTCGCACATAGTGAATGTGGTTGTCGATCAGGCCCGGAATAACGACCCGACCCTGTAGGTCGATCGTATCGACGCAGTCGTCTTCGCTGTCCAGATCCGGGTCCAGGGACGCGACCCGGCCGTTCTTGATCAATACCGAGGAGGCCGTCGAATCGGTGTCATTCATCTGATAGATCCGGCCGTTGACGAGCGCCAGGTCTCGCGTCATGCCGCAGTCCACATCGCTGCCCTGCGCCGGTGCCGGCGAGGATCCCAGGCCGGCCAATAGTCCGATGACCCACGCGAAGACGGTGACGCCGAGACGCGACGACACATCAGTCATATTCGTTTCCTTTGTTGCGAAATTCTTCTCGACTCAGCCATGATTAGTCGCGGTGCTCGCCCGCGAGATGGTAGGCTCTGGCTACAGCCGGATCGCGGCAGTGTTAGATTAAAAAACTGAACGAAGCGCCGCCCAGGTGCGTCCTCTGGCCAGTCTATCATGAGGAGCGTTCGTGGCTGCCGGCGTCGAATCGGAGGGGTCAACCATGTCTATTACCCGTACTCATGTGCTCACGATCGCTCTCGCGATCGGGGCGGCGTTCGGCGTACGCGCCTTCGAAGTTTTTCAGGGTCCGACCGAACTGATACAGCACGACCCGGCGAGAGCATTCGCGGGGTATACGATCTTCAGCCCGTTTCGCGGCCAGAATACCTACTTGATCGACATGCAAGGTGAAGTCGTGCATTACTGGCCCTATCCCGAGGGCTGGAGCATTCCGGGTTCCGAGTCCATCGAGAAACATGCCCGTTTGCTGGAGGACGGCACTCTGCTACGGGGCGTCGTGAACAAGGCCGGCCGAGGCGGAATGAGTGGGGCGATCTATCAACTGGTGGATTGGGACGGCGATGTTGTCTGGGAGCATGACGACGAGCGTCCCGAGTTCACGCCGCATCATGACTTCCGAATGATCTGGAATCCCGAACTCGAAGAACGGACATTGATGTACACCGCCACAATGGCGATTACGCATGAGCAAACCATAGCCGCGGGTGTCGATCCGGCTGGCCGAGACGATATCGCCTCACGCCCCGATGGTCTCGTCGAAGTGGATATGAATGGGAACGTCATCTGGCAATGGAACATCAGTGATCATACCGTGCAAGACGTCAACCCCGATCTCGCCAACTTCGGTGTGGTCAGTGAGAACCCCGGGAAGTTCGACCCGAACTTCGGCAACGGCGTGGGCGGCGACTGGATTCATGCGAACGGCTTCGACTTCAACTCTGTCCTTGACCACGTCGTTATCAATAACTCCGCGGATAGTGAGTTCTACGTCATCGACCACGGCGCGACCTTTGTGCCGGGAGATCCGGAGGAGAGTATCGCGCTGGCCGCGAGCGATGCGGGAGATTTTATATTCCGTTGGGGGAACCCATGCGTCTATGATTCCGGCGACTGCCCCTCGGCGACCGATGAAGGGCAGTCCAGTACCGACGGTCACCAGCAGGTATTCTTCTCCCACGACATCCAATGGATTCGTGAGAGGGAAGTCGGTCCGTACCTGGGCGAGTTGCGCGGCTCTGGAAATTTCCTGATCTTCGATAATGGTGCGCGACGGCTGGGGCCGACGTTTTCCTCGGTGATAGAACTCGATCCTTACGCTGGGCCGATGGAGGACGGCGAGTACATCCCCGAGGCCGATGCAGGCTATGTCGCCCCGACCGGGGGAATGGGAATGGGAATGGGCGCCGCGGCGACGATCTCGAAGCAAATCGTCTGGAGTTATAGGCCGACGTTACCGAACGCTTTCTACAGCAGCTATATCTCGGGTGTGCAGCGCCTCCCGAACGGTAATACGCTCGTCTGCTCCGGTGCGCATGGCCATCTATTCGAGATAACGACCGATGGGGAGATCGTGTGGGAGTACATCAGCCCGGTGGGAGATCGGACGGGTGATGAGTACGGCATCTACACGACGATGACCGCCGACGCGGGCCGGGCATTCAACTCGATTTTCAAATGTGCACGCTACGCACCGGATTACCCGGGCCTGGCGGGCAAGGACCTCACGCCGATGGGGCAGATTACTGAGCTATTCACTCACGAGGCGGCGCGACCCTCGAACGACTAGCGGTCTGTTGAAAAAGCCCTCAGACGGCATGCTGCCTGAGGGCATTTTCCCAGCCTGCACGGTTATGGGGAGTAGGGCACGATCTTTACCGTGTCGCCGATCTCGAATCTCATCAGGTCTTCGCCGGTCTGCAGCGGGCCAGAATACGTCGTCCTCGTGCGTTCGACCAGTTCGTCCAGTGTTACTTCCGGGGCGTTCGGTCCGCTCAGTAAGACGTAATGCGTGAAGACTGCGAGCTTGGGCTGGGCGCGTGCAAATACGGTACCGGCTTCTTCGGGTGTCGTGTGGTGGTCGAGGATCAACTGGATCCGCTGATCGAAGTCCAGTAGCTCCTCGCGCGCGGCCGCCACTTCGTGGATCAACAGGTCCGTGCCTTCGGCAATCTCGATCAAATTTTCATCGAACCGGGTGTCTCCGGAAATCACTACCGAGCGGCCGGCATAGTCGACTCGATAACCGTAAGCGGGCTTGATGTATTGGCCATGATCGACGGCGAACGCGGTCACGGTGATCCCGTCTTCCTCAAATACCACGCCATTGTCCGAGAATTCATGGATATCGAATTCGACGCCGGCCGGCGGGAGCTGTTCGTCGACGATTCGGATTTTGATGTTGGGTTCGAACGCCTGTCTGAACCCGTCCAAGATCTCTTCTATCCCCGTCGGTCCCCAGACGCGGAACGGCATCGTGCGACGCCCGAACGGTGGCGGGAGCCAGCCCGTCAGCCAGAGATCCGGGAGCCCGGTCAGATGGTCTGAATGGAAGTGCGTGATAAACAGCGCGTCGATGTCCCGTAAGGCAATGTCGAGCTGCCCGAGGCGTTGGGTGACGCCCCGGCCTGCATCGAACAACAGGTGATGCGAGCCAGCCTCGACGAGCGTCGCCGGGCCGAAACGGTCCAGCCGCGGAATCGGGTCGCCGGTGCCGATCAAGGTGACGTTGAGCGTCTGAGCCTGAGTGCAGGGCAGCCACAAGAGGGCTGCTAGTAATGCGCCGGCGCGCACTACTCTCGCTAAGCGGTTGGTGCAGGCGCCTTTGGACTCAGTCATGGTCGTCGTTCTCTCTCTACGTAGCGTTCTACATTACATTCGTATGGCCTGATGACTTCGCCGCGACCCGAGACGAAATAAGTGCCCCAGTGAACGGGCTCCGTCAGCGTCGCCGGGTCCGTGATCGTCAGTTCGTAATCGAGCCGCCGCCCGTCTTCACTGACCGTGAACCGTTCGAATGTTTCGACCGACGCGCTCTGCGCAACGCCGACGCGGTTGAAGTAGGGGTAGTTGATAGCCGTCGTTTCGATGACCAGCGTGTCTTCCTCCCAGCGGCCGACGGAGTAGCCTAAAGGCGCCGGTGTACGGGGGGCATCACCCGGATCCATGTGGATGGTTCGTATGTTATCGAATTCCTCCAAGTGCAGGACGATCTTGTCGTCCTGTTCGATGAACTGCATGGGGTAGGGGTTGCCCATCGCGGGCGGCATGCCCGGCGGTACGCATTGCAATAGCGGGTCTTCCGTCAGGGGGTTCCAATTGGCGAGCGCTTCTCGTGCGGACGCCGTCAGCGGCAGTTCTCGGTCCAGCGGCACTCGACGGCCACCGGCAATCGCCCAGATTTGAAACAGGCCGGCCGCGGTAGCCGACGACTCCGAGAGCGGGGCCGGTTCCACCGTCCGCGCCGTGCCGCCGTAATACTCATTCGACCAGCGCGGCTGATCACCGCTGGGACTCAGGATGACCTCCATCCCGGAGGCGAGGAGCACATGGTTGACTTGCAGTTGCCGCGGGCGCCGCGTAGACGGATGCGCCGCGATCGTCACTCGATCGCCGGCCTTGAACACGTCTTCCGGTACGCCCTTGCGCGACAGGGTATTCCAAGACGCCGCCTCCATCTCCCAAAGCTCCTCGTTACCGTCGTCATCGACGGTCCTGAGCGTGAAATTCACGTGGGGATTTCGCCAGTACGCCGCGACGATCTCGCCCTGTAGCTCAACTACTGTCGCGTCGTCGAATTCCGCTTGCGAATGATGCCCGAAAGCTGGATTTGACAGCGCCAGCAGTCCGATGAGCGCGCCCAGCCGAGAGTTCATTGTTGGTGTCCTAGCGTGGTCTGATGGATACGTGTGGCGGCAAGTATGCCACCACCGTGAATCGCGTGACATGTGTGGAGTTTCCTGCCGGCACGACGCTCCGGCTGCGGGGGCGTTTCGCATGCGCGGTCCGCAGTTCTTCTGGACTCGGGCGCGATTAGGCACGATCATATCGACGATCCATGCCGATTCGCGAATAGCAATAAGAAGACGGGGAGGGGACGCGACGTCCGACGAGTCTCTAATGAGTCGACCATATATCGGGACCTGCTGTGCCGCAGTGGTCTTTTTCATCTCGGGTTGCGATGCTCAGCCCGGGTCTGCGGTCTCCCCGGCTCCGGGCGGCGCTCCGGAACTGCCCGCCACGGTAGAGGTTGCCTATGCCAGTGCCCGCAACATGCGGCTCGTCGGCTATCACGATCTGCAGGCGCGTTCGGCTTATCAGCCGATCGTCCATGCGTATGGTGACCGCCGTATCTTGTTCGTCGGGCAGCACGCCGGCGAGGCGATGAATCCTAAGACCGGTGTGGTCGAGGTAAACGGTATGTCGATCCTCGACGTGACCGATCCGAGCACGCCGGTGTTGCTGCGCCATGTGCCGCCAACCGGCGATGAGGCGAGCGGCACCCAGCATATCCAGGTCTGCGACGGTTCGCAGCTGCCGAACGGTGATCCGGACCGAGTTTATCTCATGCGTACCAACGGCCTGCTGAGTTACGAGCTCTTCGACGTGACAGATCCGGCAGAGCCGCACTTTCTGCGCACGATAGCGACGACCGGCGTTTCGGCGCGCGCTCAGTCGAGCCGCGGTAACCGCGAAACCCACAAGGGCCAATGGGAGTGCGAGACGGGTATCGGCTATCTTAATGGGACGGCGGAAGGGTGGCGCGTGACGCGAGTGTTGCAGGCATTCGATCTGAGCAACCCGGACGAACCGCGGCACATCCGCGACTTCGGGCTCGTCGGGTGGGAGCCGGGCGCCGAGGGACCTTTCCCGGCCGACTCCGTATCCGGCCTGCATCAACCATACGTTGTCGATAACCGTATGTATCTTGGTTATGGGAGCGGCAATGACGGCACGCTGCAGATTCTGGATGTAGACAAGTTCTTGAGCGGCGACCCCGAGTCTGACGATCCGTATGCGCCGACTCCGGAGAACCTTCTCTATCCGCAAATTGCGCGGCTGGACATGCCGACGTATTGGGGTGTGCACACGGCGAAACCCGTCTACGGCGTACCGGTACGCGGCTATGAAGACGACCTCGAAAATGCCACACGCGATATTCTGCTGGTCCCATCCGAAGCCGGTGGCGGCGCGCGTCGCTGCCGGGGAACACGGGACGTCCTGTTCATCCTCGACATCACGCAAGAGGACAAACCCTTTCCGATATCGACGTATCAGGTTGCCGAGGAGCCAGGAGATTTTTGCCACCGGGGTGGTCGTTTCGGCCCGCATTCGATCAACGACGCCGATCATCCAGGCTTCGACGGAAGACTGGTCGTGCTGTCTTATTTCAATGGCGGTATTCGGGCCGTGGATATTCGAGACCCGTTCAACCCCGTAGAAGTCGGGCATTTCGTTCCCGAGATCACGGAGAACACGACGGAGCTGTGTGTCGAGATCGACGGCACCGAAGTCTGTGATACCGTGATTCAGACGAACAACGTGAATATCGATGATCGAGGCTATATCTATGCGGTCGACCGTTCATCCACGGGACTGCACATTCTTGAGCTCACGGGTGAGGCCCGGGAGATTGTCGGGCTTGATTAGGTCCGAGCGCGAATTGAACGGAGTTGCTGGTCTAACCACAGGAGTAAGGAATGCCCCGTTTAGATTATTTGGATGATAAGGACCTGGTGCCGGAGGCCCTGGAGTATGTCGCGCTCGCGGAGAGCGCGGGCTCTCCGGACCCGCGTGTCTTACGCGTGATTTTCAGGAGTCCGGCCGGTATCGCCTGGTACCGTTACTGGCTGGCGCTCTCCAACGACGGAGAATTGCCGCGCGACCTGAAGGAACTCTGTCGCGTCAAGATCGCGTTCGATCATACCTGTGGTTACTGCAGTACGGTGCGATCCAGCGCCGCCCGGGATGTCGGCTTGACCGAGGACAAGATTCAGGAAGTCTGGGACTTCGAGAACAGCAAACTTCTGTCCGAGCGCGAGAAGATGGCATTACGCTTCGCCGATCATCTCAAGCACGATCTTTCGAAGGCGGACGATGATGATTTCTACGCGCAGTTACGGGAGCATTTCTCGGAGTCGGAGATAGTCGAGCTAGGTCTGTGGTGTGCGGAGAATATCGGGGCGGGCAGTTTCGTGCGCACGCTGAATATCATTACCTGGGATGAGGCCTGCGAGCTGAATCCGCAGACGGCAAGCAATGCGCAGGGAAGATCGGCTGCCGCTTGACCGGATATCTCCCAATGAATCTACGTCACCAAGTCTCACGTCTAGTCGTGACGAGCCTCGTGCTCGCCGTAACGGTCGTCCTGCCTGCTCACGTTTCGGCTGAACTCTACACGTTGCGCATCGGGTCCGGTCACCCCGCGGGTCCAAGTGTTTACGTCACGGTCATGCGCGACTACGTCGTGCCGGAACTCAAGCGGCGCGTAGCGGAAGAGACCGAGCACGAGCTACGGATAATCGAGGGCTACGCCGGCTCGATCGCGTCGGTTTCGGAAACCCTCGAAGCCGTACAGATCGGTATATTGGATATCGGTGCGTTTTGCACTTGCTTCGAGCCGGCGAAGCTGTTCTTGCACAACTTCCAGTACTACGTGCCGTTCGGGCCGCAGGACGCTCAGCAGAGTATTCGGCTCAGTCGCCAGATCTACGATAGCCATCCGTGGCTTTCCGAGCAGCTTGAGGAACGCTACGGGCAGCGCCTATTGGGCATCAACGGCTGGGATAACTATCATCTGGGTACCAGTGCGCCGTGGGATAGTGTTGACGACCTACGCGGCGTGAAGATTGGCGGCGCCGGACCGAATCTGCCCTGGTTGGAGTTCGCGGGCGTCGTGCCGGTCCAGTCGACGCTGCCCGATGGTTACATGTCGCTGCAGACGGGAGTGTATTCCGGCTGGCTGCTGTTTCCGTCAGCTTATTTTGCTTACAAGTTTCACGAGCCCGCACCGTATTACACGCTGATCGGCTTTGGTGCGATGGGTGGTGCCGTCATCATGACGATGAATGTGCGGTCGCTGAACCGCTTGCCGGCCGATGTTCGGCAGATCGTCGAAGAGGTCGGCCGCGGCTTCGAGGTCGAGGCGGCGCGAGTATTAGAGGAGCGCCAGATTGCCGGATTGGCGAACCTGCGTGCTGCGGGCGCGACCGTTCGTGAGCTTTCGGAAGAGGTGCGCCGGGAGTGGGCACTGTCCTTAATCGACTTTCCTAATCGTATGGCCAAAGAGGCTGATTCCCGGGGTATGCCGGGCTCGGAGGTGCTCCGTTCCTACATCGAGTTGGTCTCTGAAAGCGGCTATCAGTGGCCCGTGGACTACACGATCGAATGACGTATCAGGGACGTGAGCCCCCTGGCCGCAGATTCGAGCTTAGCGACATGGAGGCAGAATGATCAGGGCTGCAATGATAGGGCTCGGCTGGTGGGGGCGGCACATGGTGGAAACGGTCAGATCCAGCGACAAGCTGGAGATCGTCCGGCTCACGGCGCGCCGACCGGATCGCCATAGAGAGTTTGCCGAGGAAGTCGGCATACGGCTACTCGACGGCTACCAGAAGGTGCTCGAGGATCCCGAGGTCGATGCCGTCATCCTGTGTACGCCGCATTCCCAGCACGAAGAACAGGTGCACGCCGCGATCGAACACGGCAAGCAGGTTTTTTGCGAGAAACCGTTGTCTCTGACCAAGGCCAGCGCCGAGCGCATGGTGGCGGCAGCGCGAGACGCGGGCCTGGTCCTGGGTGTCGGCCATGAGCGACGCTTCGAGGCGGCGATGGAGGAGATCACGCGACTGGTTACGTCAGGGGAAATCGGCACGCACATGCACGCCGAAGCTAATTTTTCGCATGATATTTTCGCGAGCGTTGCTAGCGATAACTGGCGAGGCTCGAAAGAAGAGGCGCCGGCTGCCGGCATGACCGGGATGGGGGTCCATCTGACCGACCTACTGATCTCCATGCTGGGCCCCGTGGAGGCGGTTGCGGCTCAAACCGCCCGTCGCGTGCTCGACCTTCCGACCGGCGACGTCGTGACCGTGGAACTTCGTTTCCAAAGCGGCGCGACGGGCTTCGTCGGCGCGGTGTCATCGACCCCTTATTATGGGCGGTTCACGATATTCGGCGACCGGATGTGGGTGGAGGCGCGGGATGACTCTCATCCTCAGCACGGCGGTAAGACGCATCTGACTACCTGCGGCAAGGACGGCGTACAGCACACGCGGACGTTCGGCCCCAGGGACCCGGTCAAGGCCAATCTTGAGGAATGGGCAGATGCCGTAGCCAACGGTGCGGAGTACCGTTTCAATGACGAGCAACGCATAGGCAACGTTGCTGTGCTCGAGGCGATCGCGAAGTCGGTAGAAGACAGAACGTGGGTGACGGTCTAAGTCGGTGAGATACGGCTGAGCGAGAGTTTCAAAGATGGCCCCTAGAGACAAGGACATGATCGAGCGAGTCGCACGAGCGACGCACATCGTCTCGGCGTTCTGGGTAATCGCGCTCGCGCTGATCATTCTCGTCGACGTGGCGGGCCGTTATTTTTTTAGCCAGCCGCTCCCAGGCGCGACGGAGGTCATCAAGAACTCGGTCGTCTCCATTACGTTTCTGCAGATTCCGCTTGCGATTTATCGCGGCGGCATGATTCGGACGACACTGATCTACGGCGCGGTCGGACCCACCTGGCAAAGAATTCTCCGCTCCGTAGCTAATCTCTGCGGGTTGTTGTTCTTCTTGGGCACTGCCTTCAGCTCTTGGGGTCCCGCCCTGGAGGCGTTGGACGTCCTTGAATACGAACTCGCGGGCGCGTTTCGCGTCCCAACCTACCCCGTGCGCTTCCTGGTCGCCATGACCTCGCTGTTCGCCGCCTACGTCTATCTGTATCTGCTCTATCTCGACTGGACGGGGCAGCTGCCCGAAGAGGGACTCGTCAATGCGTGAACGGATTTTTGCGGACGAGAGTCGATAGAGGGCGCGATGGGTCCGGAAGTCATCTTCTATACGTTGGCCATCCTGATGGTCCTCGTCCTGGTCGGAGTGCATATCGGCGTCGCCTTGGGGCTCGCGAGCGTGATCGGGATCTATCTGAGCTACGGCGATATGACCATCGCCGTGTCGATACTCGGCTCGACGGCCTATGACGCTATTCGCAGCCACGCACTGGCGGTCATCCCTCTATTCATGTTGATGGGCGAGATCATCAGCCGCTCGGGCGCTGCCAAGGATCTCTATCTCGTCTGTGATCGCGCGCTGCAGAAACTCCCCGGCCGCCTGGCGGCCGCCACGGTAGTCGGTAATGCCGCATTCGCTGCCGTGTCGGGTGTCTCGATTGCGGCGGCAGCGACGTTCAGCCGGATCGCGTATCCGGAGATGCGCCGAGCGGGATATGGCAAGTCTTATGCGTTGGGCGTCGTCACCGGGTGCGCCTGCCTCGGCATGCTGATCCCGCCGAGCGTTCTGTTGATCGTCTGGGCGATATTGACCGAAGGATCGGTCGGTGCACTGTTCATCGCCGGCGTGGTGCCCGGTCTGCTCCTCGGTCTGACGTTTGTCGTCTATTGCGTCATCGTAGCCGTACGAAATCCGTCCGTCGCGCCAGCGATCGAGCCGTCGGCCGATGGAGCGCGGCCCGGGGAGTTCCGCGCTGAACTGACCAGCGGCCTCGGAATCATCGCGCTGATCTTCATCGTGTTGGGCGGCATCTGGCTGGGAGTTTTCACGCCGACCGAGGCGGCAGGATTCGGCGCGTTGGGCAGCATCGTCATCGGTTGGGCGAAAGGAATGAGGCGCAAGGAGTTCACGGAAGCGATCTTCAATGCTGGCCGGTCAACGGCGCCGATCATGTTCCTGTTAATCGCCGGCTCGATGTATTCGCGCCTGCTTGCCGTAAGCGGTGGCATCAACATGATCCAAGACCTATTCCTCGGTACCGGACTCTCGGTCATCGGGATGATCCTGATCATGACGGTGATCTGGCTCCTGCTCGGCGCGTTAATCGATTCGATCTCTATCATTCTACTCACGGTACCCATCTTCGTGCCGGTCGCCGTCTCCGCAGGATTTAACGAAATCGCATTCGCGATCTACGGCATCTTGATCATCGAAGCCGGCCTGTTGACGCCGCCGATGGGCATATTGGTGTTCACTGTGAAAGCTGCGGTACCGGACCCGTCGGTCACGTTGGGCGATATATTCCGCGGTTCCATTCCTTACTGGATCATGATGCTGGGAGTCGCTGCACTGCTGTTGCTGATGCCCGGTCTCGCGACCTGGCTGCCAGGGCTTGTGTTCTAACTCCATGAACCGTAATCTGTTTTCCTCTTCGGGTGGCCATTGGCAGCGGCATAATGAAGCCCGTACAATTCTGTAGGCGAGGAATTTCCTCGCCGCAACAATAGCTGAGAGAGATCTATCAATGGACAGAATCAACGTTGGATTGATCGGGACCGGATGGTGCGGTGGCATTCGAGCGAATACCTGTGCAGGCAGCCCGATCGTAGACGAGCTACATCTTGCCGACATCGACGAGGATCGTCTCAAAGAGGTCGCCGAGCAAACGAATGCGACGTCCGCTACGACAGACTACCGAGAGGTCGTTGCGAACGATGACCTCGACACGATCATCATCTCCGCGACGCCTGAGACGACGCACTACCCGATGGCTAAGGAATCCCTGTTGGCCGGCAAACACGTTTTTCTGGAAAAACCGCTGGCGCTGACATTGGATGAAGCCGATGAGCTCATTCAGATCGGTAAGGAAGGTAACTTGAAATTCGCCATCGGTTATTCTCAGCGCTTCAATCCGAAATTCGCCTACGTTAAGAAAAGCCTGACTGACAAGACGATCGGCGACCCGGTAAGTGCGTTGGTCAGCCGCCATGTCAGTCGAGGCCTTGGCAAGAAGATCAGCTCTCGAATCAAACTTTCACCCGCGGCGATGGAAGCGACGCATGATCTGGACTTCGTACTCTGGTGTATGGAGCCGGCACAACCGGTTCGTGTGTATTCACAGACCGTATACGGCGCGCTGCAGGACGAGACCGGAGCGGCTGATGGGCAATGGATCATGATCACGATGGACAATGGCGTCGTGTTGACCATAGGTGCCGGTTGGTGCATGCCGCCGGGCTATCCGAATTACGCCAGTACTTGGATCGAGGTCATTGGCACGGAGGGGATGCTCCTGGTAGACGACACGCACCGTGACGTGATCTTCAATACGATGCAGGACGGGATCCAGCTGCCGATGTCCTCGATGCCGGGCGAGCCTGTAGACCATGTGTTCGCTGGCCCGATGCACAACGAGACCGTCCACTACCTGGAGGCCATCGCATTCGATCGTCCAGTGATGGTCACGGCTGAGCAGGCACGAAAGGTGATGGAGGTTTATATCGCCGCGGACCTCTCGGACGAGCGTAATGAGGCTGTAGCACTGCCGCTCAGCAGGTCTACGCTCTCTGCTGTCGCAGTCGCCTAGGCCTTCGGCTTTCTGTAGCGGGGAGCGCTGTGTCTCATCCCGAGGCTGACGTTACGTTTACGGCGGTTGTTCTGTTGGTGGCAGTGCTCGCGCTGCTATTCGGCGGGGTCCTGATCGCCGAGCCGCCGATTCCGCTGGGCCCCGATATTCTGGCGATGAGTCCGAGGGTCTTCCCGACGTTGATCCTCGCGGGCACCGTGCTCGTCGCATCTAGTTTCCTGGTGATGAAGGGCATGAGGGGTACGCTCTTGGCGCCCCGGACCACCGGAGATTCCGCGAGTAATTCCACGGCTCTATATCGCCAGGCGCTATTTGTGGTGATCACCGTCACCTGTGCGCTCCTTCTAACGACGCTGGGTTTCCTGACGACAATGTTTCTGCTGATGGTCAGCACATCGATTCTGGTGGGGAACCGCAGCCCGTTCCAGATTCTGTCCATCAGCCTCATTCTACCGCTTGGCTTCTACATCGCTGTAACGCATGTTCTGAGGACCGAGCTTCCGGAAGCAGACATCGTGCAGCGATTGCTGGCGCCGTTCCTTCAACTACTGCCGGCCATCTAGCGTCTCGTCTGGATCGCTGCAGATATCCGCACCGCGTGAGTAGCAGCCGACATAGCGCCCGTGCCCGATGATTGAATCGCTACTGGCCGGCGTCGATTTAGCACTGCGCGTCGATACATTTATATGGATAAGCGGCGGCCTGCTCTTAGGCATGCTGATGGGGGCGCTCCCCGGTTTCACGACATCCATGGGGATGTCTGTGCTCGTGCCCATTTCTTTCCTCGTGGGTGACCCGCTGATTGGCATTCCGTTCCTGATCGGGGTCTATAAAGGAGGGATTTATGGTGGCAGCGTGCCGGCCATCTTACTTTCGATGCCCGGAACCGGGGCATCGATCGCGACGGTCTTCGACGGTCATGCGTTGACCAAGAAAGGCAATTCCAGGAAGGCGCTCGAGATGAGCTTGTTCGCGTCCGTGATTGCCGACTTCTTCAGCGATATATTCACGCTCGTCATGATTATCCCCGTCGCGGCTGTCGTGCTCGGCTTCGGGCCGCCGGAGATCGCGGCCGTCATGTTTCTGAGCCTGGTGATCATTGCCGTGACCGCGACCGGGCCCGTGATCAAAGGGCTGATCATGCTCTGCCTCGGCGTCTGGGTGGGATTCGTGGGCGCCGACCCGTTTTCCGCCATGGCCCGTTATTCGTTCGGGACGCCGGAACTCTACGACGGTTTTCATCTGATCCCGATCCTGATCGGGCTGTTCGCGTTGCCCGAGATCTTCAATGCCGTGAAGGAGGGTGACATGCCCGGCTCGCGCGTGGCGAGTTTCGTCGGCGAACGCCTGCGCCTCGACGAGTTGAAAAGCAGCATGCGCACAATCTGTAGATCGACGATCATCGGTACGGGTATCGGATTGGTTCCGGGGCTGGGCCAGCCGATTGCCGCGATGATGGGCTATATTGCGGCGAAGAATTCATCGTCGCATCCGGAGACGTTCGGCAAGGGCGATCTGGATGGCGTCGCGGGTGCGGAGGCAGCGAATAACGCGGTGAACGGCCCGACCCTGGTGCCGCTACTGACGCTCGGCATCCCGGGGGATGCCGTGACGGCATTGCTGCTAGGTGCATTCATGATGCAGGGCCTAAGGCCGGGCCCGACGTTACTCACGTCCAGCGGCGATATCGTTTTCGGCATTCTGATCGCCATGGTTCTCGCCAACGCGCTATTCGTCGTTATCGGTTACGTGACCATTCCGCTTTTTGCCCGGATCGTCACGATCAAGAAGTCACTGCTGATTCCGATTACGATCATGCTGGCGTTCGCCGGCACCTACTTGGCCCGAAGCAACCCATTCGATATCGTCACGTTGATCGGATTCGGCCTGGTCGGGATCGCCGCGCGCGAAGCGAAATTCGATGTGGCGCCGATGGTGATGGGCTTCATCCTGGGGCGAGAACTCGAGTACAGTTTCGGGCAGACGCTGGCGTTGGCCGGAGACCATTGGATTCGATTCGCGTTGACGGAACGTCTCGGCATGACGGCAGTCGTGCTTGCGACACCGGTCATCGGTCTGCTGCTCGGGCGCCGCATGGCTTTCTTCAGGGCACGGGCATTGGAGAGAGAAGGGGGCAGCGATGAAATTCCTCGCGCTTGAGACGATCGCCATCGGGCGGTCCGCTTCTCTCTCGGCGCTGCTGGTTCTCCTGTCGATCGGGCCGCTGACGCATCAGGCGGCCGCCCAGTTCCCGGAGAAACCGATCACGCTGATTACGCCGTTCGCGGCGGGAGGCTCCAGCGATCTCACGGCCCGAGTGTTTACGACTTTCCTCAGCGACTATTTAGGTCAGCCCATTCTCATCAGGCTCGTGCCGGGGCAGGCTGGCCAGAAAGGCACGCTCGAGGCCACCAAGGCCGCGCCGGACGGTTATACGCTGGTCTTTATCGACAACTACCGTGATCAACTGCATCAGTTTACGTTTCGAAACGACTACTACGATACGAACGAGGACCTCGTGACGGTCGCTCGCATCAACTACGGCCAGATCGGCATCATCGTGCGCACGGACGGGCCATACGAAACCTGGGCGCAGCTCGAGGCAGATGCGAGAGCGCGCCCCGGTCAGGTCCTTTTGTCGCATAGCGGTCTGTGGGCGGCACTGTTCGTTCCGGCGCAGCGGATCATGCGGACGCTGGATCTACGGTTCCGCATGGTGCCTTACCGCGGCGGTGGGCCGGCGAAAGCGGCGCTGATGGCCGGAGATGTCGCCTTCTCGATGGCGTTTCCGGCGACCATCGCAGCAGAGATCGAAGCTGGGCTGGTCCGTGTTCTCGCGACGGCGGGGCCCGAGCGAATCATGGCAGGAGTGCCGTCGTTCGTGGAGATCGGTCTGCCGCCGAGCGCCGGTTACATACACCGAATTATCATGGCGCCGCGCGGTATTCCCGAGGATCGGTTGGCCACACTCCGGCAGGCGTTCGCGCGACTGCAGACCGATGAGGCTTACCTCGCGGCGATGCGGCGACTGGGCGAGAACACCGAGTACATGGACGGTGCTGACTACGAAGCCGTGCGAATCGAGCAGGCGCGCGAGTACCGCGAGCTGGTGCGAGCCATCTCCGGGCAATAGCGAGATGTACGCGCATGGGGGCCGCGGCCGAGTAGCGCTTGCGAGCGTCGTGGGCGAGGAGCGTGCCACGGACGGCCTAAAGCGACGAGCTCACGATTCGAGCGGAGCCATGGACGGCGAGGTGAGATTGAGTCGAGCAAGCGCTACTCGGGTGCGACCCGCTGCGCCATAAGTTAGATGCCCGCGCGGTTGTTGTCCTTGACGGCCTTGTTCACGACATTCTTGGGCCATTCTCCCTGCAGCACGAGGCGAACCTCACCCGGCGCCCCGGCCTGGAGGCCGGCCATCGCCTGTTCGCTGTACCAGGCTACGTGGGGATTGATGATGACGTTGTCGCGCCCTCGCAGGGGATGATTCTCGGTAAGCGGTTCCGGATCCGTCGTGTCCAGCGCGCAGCCGGCGATGGATTGGTCGTCGAGTGCCTTGACGAGCGCGTCGGTGTCGACGATCGGCCCACGGGAACAGTTGATGAGCACGGCGGTGTCTTTCATCTGCGCGAATGCGTCCGCGCCTATCATGTGGCGCGTCTGCGGCAAGAGCGGCGCATGGAGGCACACGAAGTCCGACTCCCGCAGGAGCTGCGGCAGTTCGACCTTCTCGCCGGGCGTATCGAATTGACCGCTCTCCACGAACGGATCGGAAAACAGAACGCGCATCTGTAATCCAGCGGCAGCTTTCGCGACGCGACGTGCGATGTTGCCGTAGCCGACGAGCCCGATGGTGCTCTCGGCCAACCGGAACATGGGTTTCCCAGGGGGCACCTCCCAGCGGCCTTGGCGCACGAGCCGGTCGTAGAAAGCCACTTTCCGTGCGGCCGCCAGCAGCATCGCGATCGTGTGTTCGGCGACCTCCTCGATACAATACGTCGGATTATTCGTGACGATAATGCCGGCCTCGGTGGCGGCATCCAGATCGATCGTGTCCACGCCGATGCCGTAGCGGGCAATCAGCCGACACTTCGGCATCCGCGCCATGATCTCCGCGGTGATCGGTCCAGCATAGGTATTCAGCAGGGCATCGCAATCCTCGGCCTCCGGGAAGAATCGTTCCGGATCGGTTACCTGGAGCGGGACGATGTCCGCGAGATCACCCAGGATCTCGTGTTCGACATCCAGAGCTTCCCAGACATAATCGGTGAGAACGACTTTTGCTTTAGTGGTCATTCGAATGTCGGCTCCATTACGCTATCCAACGGACGATACCCGCGACGCCGTCGACGGCTACCATCGAACCATCGGGGATGGATCGCGTCGCGTCGAGTACTCCCAGGACCATCGGGATGCCGCGCTCTCTCGCCAGAGACGCGAGATGCGAGGTGCTACCGCCGAGTTCCGCGACCACGGCGGAGACCCGCGGCAGGATCTGGCTAAGCGCGGGTCCGGCCACCTTCGTGATCAGCACATCGCCGGGGCCGACCGTGGACAGCTCGCACTCGCAATTGACCACGCGCGCGCGTCCGGTACCCCAGCCGATACCCGCCGGATGCCCGTGCAGACGCGGGCGGTGGGCCCAGAGTTCATCGGGCACGTGCGGGTCTTCGACGTGCAGCGGCCGCGCCTGAACGAGCTTGAAACCGTCGCCGTCGAGCGCCCACTCGATCTCGGCAGGCCCGCCGATGACGTCTTCCGTCTTCCGGAGTAAGGCACCGAGTTCCGCCAGCTGCGCGGAGTCCAGGCAGGGCTCTTCCACGAGATCCGGGGCGACGGACTGGGAACCGTGGATACAACCGACTTGGTGCGTCTTTCGGCCGGCCGTCGTGTCGAGGACCCGGCCGTCCCGGCTCAGGGTGTATCGATCCGGGACGACTTCGCCTTGGGCGATCGCGGAGCCGAGGCCCCAGGTCGCGCTCAGCAGCATCTCCCCTTCGGCCGTCCGGCTCAGACCACCTCCCGAAGCGCGGGCCTTCACGAGCGGCTGGATAATGAGGCCCATGGCGGTGTCGGCGGGATCGGTGTCATGCGTCGCCATATAGCGTAACGCGCGAGTGGACCACAGCGCGCACCAGCAGGAGCGTACCGCGGTCAGGAACTCGGTCTCGTCTTCCAGCCCGAGAAAACTCTCGAACTGACCGGCGAAACTGGACCCGAAGCGATCTTCGACCAGCGCGGAAGAGCGCACGACACCCAGTGTGTCCGGTGTCGCCAGCAACTCTCGCCAGGCGACGAGTAGCGGCGCGCGCAGTGACTCATCGACGGGCTGGTCGAACAGGCCGAGCTTGACGTCCAGCGCATGCCGCCGCGCCTCGAAGTCCTCCGCGGAAAAGACCGAACGTGCGGACTTTTCTAGGCCGAGGGACTTCAGTTGGACCCGGTAGGCTTCCGCGTCGACACAGTAACCGCCGGGTACGGGCAGGCCGGCCTGACCGAGGGCCGCCAGGTTGGCGGCCTTGGGCCCGAAGCGTTCCGCGTCCGTCGCCTCGGGCGCACTCAGCGGGATGATTAGCTCGCGCATCTCCGGTTGCCGCCGAAATCAGACGAGCTTTCGATTTCTCGAGTCCGGCGCGGCATAGCCCGGAATCGGATCGACGACCGTGATCTGCTCCACCGGGAAGTTCGAGACGATCTCGGTGTGGTCCGAGTGAACGATCAGCATCTCTTCGATGCGTACGCCCCATTCGAACGGCATGCCGTGCTGTGTCTCGAGCGCGAACGTCATTCCTTCTTGGATGTCGATCGGGTGGTCGAGCGACCAGATACGCGAGATGACCGGCGGATCGTATTGAGCGAGCCCCAGTCCGTGTCCCCACAGGTTGGCCGCAGCCTGATCTTCTTCCTCGTAACCCCATATTTCTTTGGCAGATGGCCATACGGCTGCGATATCACGCGTCGTTGCGCCGGGCTTGACCTCATTGATGGCCTTATAGAGCCACTCCAACGCCGTCGCGTAGATCTCTTTCTGTTTCTCGGAAGGTTCTGCGCCGACGCAGTAGGTTCTGTAGTAGCAGGACTTGTAGCCGTTCCAGGTGAGTGCCGCGAGGTCCATGAAGACGATATCGCCGGGTTTGATAATACGGTCGGAAAAGTTACGCCAGTTGGGCCAGGTATTCGGGCCCGAGGAGACGATGACATCCTCGACATCTTCAACGCCCGGGATGTCGTAGAGGAATTTCATGATATGAGCCGTGACCTGATTCTCCGTCACGCCGGGTCTCAGGAATTTCATCGTCTCCCAGTGGGCGGCGTCGCCGATCGCGCCGACGATACGGAAGCATTCCTGCTCGTCGACATTTTTGACGGCACGCGCTTCCATCATCGGCGACATGCCGTCGGTCCAGTCGATACTCGCTTCATCGAAGGCCTTGATGATATTAATGTCGACGAAGTCGATGCCGACTTTCTCGCCCGAGACATTGCTCTTTTTCATTTCCTGCAGCAACGCCCTGGTGAACTTGCCGACCTGCTGGGCCGATGCCGGTCCAGCCGCGCCCTTGATCCAGGCATAGGAGTAACGGATATTTTCGCGCGGAAGCCAGGGTGAATGCCGCTGTATCTGCGCGCCGATGTCGCCCTGTTCGAACAGTACCGGTGGGTCATCGCCACACAGCATGGCGTAGCGAAGCCCGGGCTTGAGGCGACACCAGCCGGGAGTCAGTGTGCTGGTGACATAGCGAATATTCTCGTCGTACATCAGCACCAACGCGCTGAGTCCGGCAGCTTTCATGTGCTCCCGGGCCCTCTCGAGGCGGTATGTCCGCAGCCGGTCCCAGTTGATGCGCTCCTGCCAGTCCACTCCCACCATGCCAAAATTTGCCATGTCCGATCTCCCTCGTCTAACTAGCTGTCAGAGTCATAAAAATAATAAGCGGCGAGGGGCTCGCCCCTCACGTCATGAATTCCGGTCTCTGTGATGTGGTGCGCTGCGGCGGTTCGTTAAAATTAGTCCGCCCGGGACACATTCAATACGGCGGTCATTCTACGTCAGGCCCGGTGGCGATGGGAATACCTGCGGAGCACAGATCTGTCCTGTCTGGCGATCTGGATGCTCAAACCGCTCTCGATGCCGGCCGATCTTGTCTTGAGAAATCGCGTGAGCCAGAGCCATCGATCAACTCTCAGACCATCATCATTCTTATAAGTCCCGATCCGCCGGGTCAATCTGTTCCTGATATACTTCGCGGCCTTCGATTTCGGAGGGCAGTCTCGTGCCCGGAAATTTTTTAGATTCTCTGGCGGCACAGACCGAGGCGCTTAAGAGTCAGGGGCTATATAAGCAGGAACGGATGATCGCCGGGCCACAACAGGCGGCGATTACTGTCCTGAAGGACGGCGGCACGACGGAAGTCATAAACATATGTTCAAACAACTACTTAGGACTCGCTAATCATCCTGAAATCATCGCAGCGGCGCACGCGGCGCTTGACGATTACGGCTATGGCATGGCCTCGGTCCGGTTTATCTGTGGAACGCACGCCATTCACAAACAACTCGAAGAACGCCTCAGCCGATTTCTGGCTACCGAAGATACGATCCTCTATCCCTCCTGTTTTGATGCGAACGGAGGCCTCTTCGAGACACTGCTAGATGATAAAGACGCCGTTATCAGCGATGCCCTGAACCACGCCAGCATCATCGACGGCATTCGTCTTTGCAAGGCAAAGCGTTTCCGATATCAGAACAACGATATGAATGACCTGGAGGCTCAGCTGAAAGCCGCCGGCGATTGCCGTACCAAGCTGATATCGACCGACGGCGTATTCTCGATGGATGGGACGATCGCGAATCTCAATTCGATATGTGATCTGGCTGACCGTTACGGTGCATTGACGATGATCGATGATGCGCATGCCGCCGGTTTTCTTGGCGACAACGGCAGGGGAACGCACGAATACCGCGACGTAATGGGCCGCATCGATATCATTACCGGCACACTCGGCAAAGCACTCGGTGGAGCCTCGGGAGGCTATACGTCGGGACGCAAGGAGATCATTGGCTGGTTGCGGCAACGATCCAGGCCGTACCTGTTTTCCAACTCGGTTGCGCCGGCAATTGCGGCGACATCGATTGCCGTGCTCGATCTGCTCGAGAACGATGCGACTCTGCGCGAGCAACTGTGGGAGAACACCGGCTATTTTCGCACACAGATGACCAGGCTTGGTTTCGAGCTCAAGCCCGGCGAGCACCCCATCATCCCCGTAATGCTCGGCGACGCGAAACTGGCAACGGACATGGCCAACCGATTGCTCGATCGCGGCATCTATGTGATCGGCTTTTCCTTTCCTGTCGTGCCGAAGGAACAGGCGCGCATACGGACTCAGATGTCTGCCGGCCTGACCCGTGATCACCTCGACCAGGCGGTAGGCGCGTTTGCCGAAGTCGGGCGCGAACTAGAGATCTTGAACTGAGTACGGCATGAAAGCACTGGTCAAATCGAAACCTGAACGCGGTATCTGGCTCGAGGACGTGGAGATGCCGAAGCCCGGCCATAATGACGTTCTGATCAAAGTCAGCCGCACCGCGATTTGCGGCACGGATACTCATATTTATCAGTGGGACGACTGGGCCAGTAAAACCATTCCTGTGCCGCTTATCGTCGGCCACGAATTCAGCGGCAAAATCGTCGAATACGGAAGCGAGGTCAAGGGTTTCGATATAGGCGATCGCGTCTCAGCCGAAGGCCACATAACCTGTGGTGTCTGTCGCAACTGTCGCGCCGGACGCCGCCACCTTTGCATTGACACGGCAGGTGTCGGTGTAAACAGGCCAGGTGCGTTCGCTGAGTACATATCCGTCCCGGCTTTCAACGTGTTCAAGCTACCCGATGCAATAACCGACGACATGGCCTCGATACTCGATCCCCTGGGCAACGCGACGCACACGGCTCTCTCATTCGATCTGGTCGGTGAAGACGTGTTGATCACCGGTGCCGGACCGATCGGCATCATGGCCGTCGCCATCGCCCGTTACGCCGGCGCTCGTCATATCGTCATCACGGACATCAATGACTACCGCTTGCGGCTCGCAAAAAAAATGGGTGCCACCGTGGTGCTGAACGTGACGAAAGGCTCGCTTGACGACGCGATGAACGAGCTCGGTATGGAGGAAGGTTTCGACGTCGGCATGGAAATGTCGGGGGTCTCGTCGGCTTTTCGCGACATGCTCAGGACACTGCACCACGGTGGCCGTGTTGCCCTGCTCGGAATTCCGCCCGAAGAAACCGCTATCGATTGGAGCGAAGTGATATTTAAAGGTCTTGTCTTAAAAGGGATCTACGGACGCGAGATGTTTGAGACCTGGTACAAGATGACGAGCATGTTGCAGAGCGGCCTCGACATCAGCCCGGTCATCACCCACCACTACGATAAGAACGACTATGAAGAAGCTTTCCAGCTAATGGAGTCGGGGCAGTCGGGTAAGGTGATCCTGGACTGGACGTAAGCGAGTCTCGTAACGCCGCGGGTCAAAATCTCCCGTAGAGCGTCTTGTGCAGGAACCGGAACCGCATCGATTTGTGCGAAATAGAACCATCAAAACGCTAGCTTGCTCGGTATCGCTGACGCTACTCGTCCTCTCCGGTGTCGCTCGGCCTGACTGGCCCGAACGCCCCATCACCCTGGTTGTGATGTACGCCCCGGGAGGCGGGACGGATATTGTGCTACGCGCGGTCGCGGCCGAGATGGCCGCCGCGACGGGTTGGCGGATCAACGTTCAGAACCGGCCGGGCGCCGCCGGGGCGCTGGCGACACGCTATGCGCTGAACAAACCCAATGACGGCTATACGCTCCTGGGCGCATCGAGTTTCAACAAATTTGCTCGAATCGGCGGCGGGGGCGATTCCCGCTCGTGGACGGATTGGTACTACATGCAGGCGGCGACTGCGCTCGGCAGTTGGGCTGTTCGGCCCGATTCGCCGTTCAAGACGTTCGCGGATGTCGTCGCCGCAGCCAAGGCGAACCCGGGACGGCTCACGATCTCTACATCCGGGGCCGGTGGGCAGTGGCACGAACTGGCAGCGGTCGTCGCTCAGTCCGCCGGTATCGAACTCAGATATGTGCCCTATGGCAGCGGGCAGCAGGCGACGTTGGCTGGCCTCAACGGCGAGGTCGATATCGCCGGGGGCGGTGTGCATGAACACATTCAATTCGTCGATACCGGCCAGCTTATCTCGCTGCAGCAGTCCGGCCTGACGGAGATACGAACCGCCAGTGGTAAAGTCATGCCGACGCTTGCGAGCGTGTTGCCGGGAATCCGGGAGCAGTTGCCGCCCAACGGGACCTACAATCTCGGAATCCGGCGCGACACGCCTTATGAAATCATCCGTCAGGTCGAAGCTGCGTTCAGCGCAGCGGTGCATTCCGACGCTTTCCAGGAGATGGTGATGCGGCGACATTTCGTGGTAGACCTGATGGTCGGCGATGCGGCTGACCGACGTGCGGCGGAGCTGGAAACGATTTCCGCGGCGACTTTCGCACGACTGAAGATTCCCGGCGCGAGAAGCGCTGCGGAGTTGGGCTTACCCGATCCTGAGAATTTCGATCAATGGTGGCCGCCGCCAGGCTATGAGCCGCTAACGGCATCCGAGTTTTAAGTAGAATAACGATCGATCAGATCGGGGCCGCAAGCGCTGAACGGCTTTCCTTCTAAGTTGAGCCCAACCATATGACCGAACACGACACAGCTCATCCAGACTCGGAGCGAATCCCTAACGGAGATTCGGAGTTCGCCGGCGAGGAGGATCCCACTGGCCGGGCAACGCCCGGCAAGGATCTCGGCAGCGCCTGTGTGATCGGCGCGTTGTCGATCGCCGTCATGGTCATGTCGCTGCGTCTGGACATTCCAGGCAGCGTCTCTACCGCACCCGGACTGTTGCCGTTCGTGACGAGTCTGTCGCTGCTGCTCATGGCGGTCGTCCTGGGTGCCAGGGCGGTGCAAGCGGGCGGTGCCCGGGGTTTCGTCAGCGCATCCCGACGAGCGTCCGAAGCCTTCCTGTCCAGCGAAGAAGGCCGTCGCTCACTGTTGTTAATCGTGATTATCGTCGCCTACGTCTTGCTGGTCGGGGTCATCAACTTCGACCTGCGGCTGCCGACACCCGTATTCGTATTTCGGCTCAGCAGCTACGAGGTCATCTCGATCGCCGTCATTACTCTGATCATGAAGCTGTTCTGGAAGGGGCCGCTGACCCGGTGTTTCCTCGTGTCCTTGATAACGATCGAGGTCCTGGCTGCAATTTTTCGCTACGCGTTCGGCATCATCATGCCGGAGTCCTTCTAGGGCGCCGGTATGGGAGTCTGGCCACAGGTGCAGGAGCAGCTGCTGTATATCGCACTGACGCCGATGCTCTGGGTCGCCTGTCTCGGCGGTGTCACGCTCGGGATACTCTGGGGGGCGATGCCCGGCCTGTCCACGACGATGGCGATGACGCTATTGATCGGCCTGACCGTAGGGATGTCCCAGTCCGTCGCGATCATTTTCATGATCGGGGTCTATACCGGCAGTGTGTTCGGCGGCGCGATCTCGGCCGTACTCATTAATATACCGGGCACGCCCGACGCGGTTCCAACGATGATAGAGGGATACGCACTCGCCAAGCGGGGCGAAGGCGGACTCGCGCTCGGGACGGCGATCTCAGCCTCGTTTCTAGGGAACTGGGTCGGCATCATTCTGCTGATCGCCTTTATTCCGGCCGTCCTGTTTTTCGCGCTTCAGTTCAGATCCTGGGAGATGTTTCTACTCTCGCTCTGGGGTATCGCCATCTGTGGGAGCATGTCTTCGATGGATGCGCCGCTGAAGGGATGGATCTCCGGATGGCTTGGTCTGATGGTGTCATTTATCGGCCTGGAGGCTATCCACGGTGTTCCTCGTTTTAGTTTCGGCTCGTTTAACCTCGCCGATGGTGTCAGCTTTATTCCCGTACTGATCGGCTTGTTCGGCCTGGCCGAGATTCTCCGGGTTTTGCCGCAGAAATCTCCTCCGGCCATCCCGTCGGATGTCGGCCGCGTGCTTCCATCCCTACGCTCCTTGGTCAAGTATATTCGGCCGAGCCTAAGATCGGGCCTGATCGGTACCGTGATCGGCGCCATCCCGGGAGCCGGCGCGAATGTCGCCTCCTTCTTTGCCTATGATGTCGGGCGACGGTGCGCCAGCGAGGAGGAGAGGAAGAAATGGGGCAAGGGCAGCTACGAAGCGATCGTCTGTGCGGAAGTTGCCAACAATGCCAACGTGGGCGGGTCGTTGTTGCCGACGTTGGCGTTGGGCATACCCGGTAACGCAGCAGCAGCAGCGGTACTGGCCGCATTAGAACTCAAGAATGTCGTCGTCGGCCCGTTAATTCAGACTCAGAATCCCGGCCTGATTTTCTACATCTATATCGCGCTGATCGTCGCCAATTTCTTCATGTACGGCATGGCGATAGCCTTGATCAAGCCGTGTGTGAAGCTCTTCAGTCTCCCGAAGGCGGTCTTGATGCCGTTGATCCTGCCGATCTGTGTGCTCGGCGCGTTCGCCGTCAATCTCAATTACTTCGATGTTTACGTCATGTTGATCTCCGGATTGGTAGGCTACATCCTTCATCTTCTTGGTTTCCCTCTGGCACCCGTCGTCCTGGCGGTCATACTCGGGCCGCTCGCAGATGAGAACCTGCGGCGCGCACTCCTGGTATTCGAGGATGTCGGTATCTTGACGGTCCTGTGGGAGCGGAAGCTCGGCACGGTCCTTTTGCTCGTCGTGCTTTACACCTTTTATGACGGTATCTTTAGACGTGGAAAATCAAAAACTGGTAGCTAAATAGTGACAGAGAATCTGAACAAGATCGGCCTGGCGGTCGTCGGCTGCGGAACGATCGGCCGTATCAGGGCAGGGTTCGCACGACAGTATCCGGGTGTGGAGTGGCTGGGGCTGTGCGACCTCAAGGAAGAACTCGGCAGGCAACTCGCCGAGGATACCAAGGCTGACTTCTTCACTACCGACGTACGGGAGCTGCTGGATCGGCCGGAGGTCAATGCCGTAATGATCTTGACCGACGAGAGTCGACATACCGCGCCGGCACTCCTGGCCGCAGAGCGTGGCCACAAGTTGTTTATCGAGAAGCCGCTGGCCACCGATCCTCGGGAATCGGCGCGAATTCTCCAGGTGATTACCGATGCGGAGTTAGACGCGTGCGTCGGCTATACCCAAAGATTTCGCCGGCGCTTCCTAGCGATAAAAGAACGCCTGACCAATGGCCAGATCGGCGAGGTGCACTCGGTGATCACTCGCGCCTTGATGAATCGCATGGTCCCGATCGCGACAATCTCGAAGACCCGCGAGCGTAAGAACCTGACGCCGATGGTGGTGTCGGGCACGCATAGCCTCGACCTGTCGATGTGGATGATGGAGGGGAAGACCCCGGTTTCGGTCTACGCTCGATCGACCGATAAGGTGCTTTCGTATCTGGGGACGAAAGATTCCACGTTCGGCTTGTTCACCATGGATGACGGCGCGATCTTCTCGATGAATATCTGTTGGTGTTTGCCGGTGGTGTGGCCGGGATCGGTCTACGGGCTGGAGATAGGTATCGTTGGTACGAAAGGCGTCATCGATGTCGAGGATACTCACCGCGATGTCGTGCTCGCGACGGAAGAGCCCTTACCGGCGGGGTACACGACCGAGGAATTCCAGCCGCCGATGGAACGGCACGTAGATTTTCTAACGAGTTATCCGCCGGGGGATATCTGGAACAAACAAATGTGGGGGCCAATGAAGGAGGAGACGATGTCTTGGTTCGCCCGCATCATGATGGGCGTAGAGACTCCTCACGCCTCGGCGGCGGACGGGCATCGCAATCTGCTGTTGACCATGGCGATGGATCGTTCCGCGGAACTCGGCAAGGAGATCGCGTTGCCGATCGGCCCCGACGATTTCGGCGATCGCTGACTGTGCGTCGAACGATAACTCCCGTAACTCTGATCGCACTCGCGTTGAGTGCTCCCATGGCCGCGGCCCATCATGGATTCGGTGCGCATTACGATGCCGATCAGTACGTCACGATCGAAGGTGTCGTGACCGATTTCGAGTTCGTCAACCCGCATTCGTTCGTCTACATAGAGACGACCGATGACGCGGGAGACACCGTCGTCCGCTGGTGCGAGATGCAGGCGCGTACTCAGATGCATCGCAAAGGCATCACCGCCCATTCATTCGCCGTCGGCGACCGGATTACAGTCGGCGGTTTTCAAGCGAGACGCGACCCGCTTGGGTGTGAATTCGCCGAAGGTGTGTTGGCGGACGGCAGTATCCTCACGCTACGCAGCCGCGAGGGCCAGAGTCTATACTCCGCGCCCGTGGTCACCGCGGACTCCGGTATCTTCGGAACGTGGCATCGCAAGGCGTTCCCGGGCGCAGGCAGCGAGACCAATCCCAAAGACGTGTTGACCGCCGCAGGGGCGGCTGCGCACGAAAATTACGACGTGCTGACCGAGAATCCCATCTTGACCTGTAGCCCCGTCAGCCCGGTACGCGCTTGGTCGCAACCCGGCACGCCGACCGAGATCCGCCGTGACGGCGACGACGTTATCATTCGACATGAGTTCATGGATGTGGTCCGTGTCATTCATATGAACACGGACGGGTATCCAGGGGATGCACCCCGGACCGATGTCGGGTATTCCATCGGCCGGTTCGAGGGCGGCGATCTGTTGATCGAGACCGCACATTTTTCTGCGGCATCGATACGGGCCGGCAATCTGCACACGGAAGACTTTAAGTTCTCGGAGACGCTCACGATCGATCCGGACAACGGCGATCTCGTGTTGACGTGGACCGCTACGGATCCGCTCTATTATTCGGAGCCGTTATACGGCTCGCGAATCATGATCAGGACGGACCTGGCCATGGGGCGATATGATTGCGTGCCCGAGATCGGCCACGAGGCCCGCGCCGAGTCACCTCACGGGCCGTTCCTACTTGATGGCGATCGGGTTCAATGGTGAGCCCACGCCGCCGGTCACCGGCAGCGGTGGCGCGCAGAAGAAGAACTCGTAGACGCCGTCATCCGCGCAGTCATCGGCCAGGTGATCGAGGACGAAAATCTCGCCCATCGTGATACCGATCATCGGAATCACGACCCAGTGCCAGGGTTGCTGTGCCTCAGTCGTCTCGTTGGGGCGCACTTCGCAGCCCCACGTATCGCAACAGATTGCCGCGATCTCTTTCTCGTAGATCCATTCGGCCGTCTCGAACGCGAGCCCCGGCGCATTTCCGCCGGCGTAGTTTCCCCAGTCCTTGGCGCGCTGGCGCTGCCCGAGCATGCCCGTGCGCACGATGACGAAATCGCCACGGCGGATTTCTACACCCTGAGCCGCGGCGGTCTCGTCCAGGTCGGCCCTCGTGATCGCCATCCCCTCGTCTAGCGACTCGACATTGGCGTGCTTGGCGATATCGAGTAGAACGCCTCGTCCCGTCATTCTGTCCTTGACCTTCTCGATGCCGTTTTTCTTCGCGCCGTTGGCATCGACGAGCCGGGCGTCGTAACCGTTCCACATTTTGTCGTCGAAGAAGATATGCCCCAGCGCGTCCCACTGCGTGCCGCACTGTAGCGGTAGTACCACCATGTCATCGGCGTAGCGAAAGCGCCCCTCGTCTTGATTGCCGGCGACCGCATCGGTTCCGGTCGCAAGCATCGTGTGAATCGGATTGAAGCGGTTACCCCAGAGTGAGCGCTGCGGGCCGTCTTTATCGAAGTTCAGGCCCAGTGAAAAGACTTTGCCTTTACGAACGAGCGCGGCGGCCGCGATGATATCTTGCGGCGTGATGAAGTTCAGCGTGCCGGCCTCGTCATCGGGGCCCCAGCGGCCCCAGTTCTTACACTTCTCCGCGGTCTCGCGGAGAATGGTCATGTCGAGTTTGCCCTCACTGTAGTGTCGCGGCATAGTGCTCCCCTTCGATCTGTGTTCAGAGCTGAAGATGATATTTGCGAGCATTACGGTGGCTGCCCCATTAGATGTCAACTGGGTTCGGACGTCTGGCCCGCGTGGAGGCTAGGCTGATGGGTGCCGCCGGCGAAGATGATCTGAAGACGCCATCCATGCGTTTGGATGGCCTCGTCGCCGTCGTGACGGGCGCAGGGCGTGGTCTCGGTCGCGCTTGTGCACTTGCATTGGCGGAAGCCGGCGCGAGCCCGGTGTTGGTCAGCCGCACGGAGAATGAACTGCAAGCCGTCGCCGCAACGATCGCAGCGGACGGAGGCACTGCGTCGACGTTAGTCTGCGACGTCACGGATTGCCGGCAGGTCGACACCGCTATCGGGGGGCTCGAGCGGATAGATATTCTCGTCAACGCCGCCGGAGGCAATATTCCTGAGCCGCTCGATGCGGTGACCGAGGATCATTTTGATCAGATCATGACGCTCAACGTCAAGGGTACGTTTATGGTGTCGCAAGCGGCCGCCCGTCGGATGCAGGCCAGTGGCCGGGGCGGGGTGATCATCAACGTATCTTCACAGATGGGGCACGTCGGGGCACCCAATCGGACCGTCTACTGTGCTTCGAAACACGCGGTGGAGGGCATGACCAAAGCCATGGCGGTGGAACTCGCGCCGCAGAAGATCCGCGTGAATTCGATCGGGCCGACGTTTATCCTGACGCCACTGACGCGACCGTTCTTCGAGAACCGGGCGTTCAGAGAGGATACGCTCAGGCGAATTCCGGGCGGCCAGGTTGGCGAGCTTCAGGACATCATGGGCGCGGTGGTTTTCCTGGCCTCTCCGGCGGCGGCGCTGATCACCGGCGCTGCGCTCGTCATCGACGGCGGCTGGACCGCCTGGTAGGGGGCGCGCCCGAATAGGCTTGCGAGCGTCGTGGGCGAGGAGCGTGCCATGGACGGTCTAAAGCGACGAGCCCACGATTAGAGTCAAGCCATGGGCGGCCCCTTCGAGGCCGGCCAGCGACCTCTGGCGTCCGACCGAACCCTGCAAGGCCAATTCGTAGTTCTGCCGCGCGAGCTCGTATTCGCCCAGCGACATATAGGTATCTGCGAGTAGCTCTGCGGTCGGCTGTACCGGGACGGCCGGGCCGTACTCGGGCGGTACGCTGGCCTCGAGTTCCGCGGCTTCCTCCATGAGCGCCAGGGCGTCGCTGGTGTTGCCGGCGGCTAGCGCCATCTGGCCCGCCAGGGCCAGGTGCAACAGTCGCGGCACCATCGCGCGACGGCTCCGAGTCTGGATCGGCTCGGCGCCGCCGATCGCGTCGAGCGCCGTCTTCGCGCCCTCGACGTCGGCATCTTTGAGTGCAAGCACGCCCTGAATGTACTGGTCCGTCGCCACGAAATAGGGACTCAGGCCGTCATAGTCGACCGGTACGGTCGCGAAATGACTGTCCCAGTCCTGGCTATCGACGAGGTACGAGGCGCGCGCGGCGATGAAGTTCTGCCGCTCCGTGTTGCCGCCGTAGCGTGACAGTTGGTCCTCGAACAGGGCGAGCTTTGCGGCCGCCTGTTCGTGCATGCCTTGCTGGTTCAGCGCGTAGATCAGCCAGCTCAGCGCGTGATTAGCCTGACTCCCGTATGAGTCATGCGGGCTCGCCTGGCGCGCGACGGCTTCTGCGAACGCACGCGTGTTTCGCTCGGTTCCGAGTTCCCACATGCCCAAAGCGAAGTAGATATGAGAACCCATGTGCAGCGCGTGCACGGCAGACGGTGCGACCTCTGCGTAAAGATTCGCGGCGCGCAGTCCGAGCGGCGCGTGAATCGGGTCGTCGTAGCTGTGGATCGAATAGTGCAAGGCGCCCGGATGCCTGGGGTTGATGTCCAGGATCTCCTCGGTGATGGCGCCCGACCGCATGTAGAGCGCGAAGTCGCGGCCGCCATGGCTGATCGTCAGCAGCGACAGCGCGTAGAACGCCGCGGCATCCAGGTCGTCGGGGTAGTCTTCGTGAAGTTCTCCGAGCGCAGCCGAGTAGCGCAGCTCCCGTTCCTCCTGGCTACCATCGCCGAACAGGAGTTCGATGGAGTGCAGATAGGCCTTCTCGCGCGCTGTTGGAAACTTCGCGGCGCGCTCTTCGGCCGTCTCGCCGAGCTTCGCCAGTACGGCCCTGGCGGCTTCTGGTTGGTGTTGGCTCCACAGCGGATGCTCGTGGGTCAGCGCCTCGCCCCAATACGCCATCGCGAAGTCCGGGTCGAGCTCCTGGGTGGCGAGAAAGGTCGCGCGCGCGTCGTCGTACTCGAAATTGTGGAGCTGCAACAGCCCGCGGATGAACACCTCGTGTGCCTCCGGGCTGCCGGACGCGTCGAAGTCGATGCTGCCATAGGTCTGGGCTTCGGCGTCATCCGCTGCCGACGCAGTGCCGAGAAAACCGACATTGAGCAGCAGGCACAGATAAAAAGCGGTCTTCATCACGGGTCTCCCAACAAACTCAGGTCCTGACGTGGCATGCACTTCGTGCGGAACTCGATGGCGGCACGGTCGTGGGTACTATTACTAGTTCGCGGCGACCAGCCTGAACTTCTGAATCCGTTTACCCGTATTGACCTCGGCGGTGTAGAGGTTTCCGTCGCTGTCCGCCGTCAGGTTATGCACCCAGTTGAACTGTCCCGCCTGTCGCCCGCCGTGCCCGATCGAACCGGCAACCTCCAGGCCATCTCTGCGGAGGATCCAGATCTTCATGTTGGCCCCGTCTGCGACGAATACCCAGGTCTGCTCCGGGTCGTTCGAAAACTCGATATCCCAGGCCGAGCCTTGCACGGAGGTCCATGCGGCGAACAGCCCTTCTTCGACGAAGCTGCCGTCCTTGTTGAAGACCTGGAGGCGATCGCCCGCACGGTCGGCAATATAAACCAGGCCGTCGTTGCTGATGCGGACAGCATGCACGGGGTTACGGAAGGACTCGTGCGGATCGGCATCGGCGTCGTAGTCGCCGAGCTCGATGGAATCATCCGGCGTATTGCCGTAGGCGCCCCAATGACGCTTGTACTCACCGGTGTCGGCATCGAAGACGATCACGCGACGGTTGCGATAGCCGTCGGCGACATAAACTTCATTGGTTTCCGGGTCGACATAGACGTCTGCCGGCCGCCCGAGGTGGTCTGGATCGTTGCTGCCACGGGTCTCGTTCCAATGGCCGAGCATCAAGAGTCGTTCTCCGTCCGGGCTGTACTTCAGTACCACGTGATCGTTGGCGCCGTTGCCGCCGATCCAGATATTGTCTTCGTGATCCACGAAGATTCCGTGTTCCTGCTCAGGCCAACCGTCGGCCGGCGTGTCCCACTCCGCAGTTTCTTGATTCCAGACCGGTCCGCCCCACGCTCTAAGCACATCGCCTTCCGCGCTGAATTCCATGATAGAGGGTGCGGGGACGCAGCAATCGGTCGGTGGGGGGTTCTGCACCGCCCCGGCTTCGTGCGCGGTCAACGAGCGCGGCCGCTGGATGATCCAGATGTGATCCTGGCTATCGACGGCGATGCCGGCTACCTGCCCGAGGATCCAGTCGTTCGGCAACGGCTTCGGCCAGGAAGCGTCGACCTGATAGGCTGGTACTTCATCGCTCGCGGCCGCGGCGGCTGTCCCTAGTGCGCCGGCGACGCCTGCTCCGGTTGTACCCCCTGGCGTATCAGGCGCGCAGCCCCCGATCAGCGACAGCGTCATCCCCGAAGTCAGTATCCCTATGGTTCTTAGATTCATCGCAGTTCCCCTGAAGGCCGCTTCGTCGTCGGCTCCGTGTTGGTTGGCGGGCTACGATTATACGCCAGATCGCGACGCGGCCGGTCGCCCCGACGGCAGACGGCAGACCGCGGACGCGATAGTTCATGCGTCCCTGCGCCGCCGCTAGCACGAAGATTCCGCTGTTATTCGGGCCGGATCACGACGTCGTCGGCGGCAAGACGGTCGATGTCGGAATCGGAGTATCCGAGCTCGAGCAGGACCTCGGTCGTGTGCTGCCCGAGCGTGGGCGCGCCCCGTTCGATCGCCGCGGGAGTCGCACTGAACTTGACCGGAAAGCCGATGGTCTGCACCGGGCCGAGGCGCTGATGTATCGTCTCGACCACCATGTCACGCGCTTTCGTCTGCGGATCGGCGAGCATCTCGCCTACGCTCAACACCGGGCCCGCAGGGACTCCCGCCGCCTCGAGGCGCTCCAGCCACTCAGCGGTTCGTCGCTGCCTGAACGCCGACGCCAATTCGTCGGCGAGCTCGGCTCGATGCGCCATTCGGTCCTCGTTCTCTAGGAAGCGGCGATCGTGCAGCAGCTCCGGACGGCCGAGGACCTCGGGCAGCCGTTGCCAGACGACCTGGCTCGATGCGCCCAGGGTCAGCCAGCCGTCGGCGGTCTGAAATGCCTCATACGGGGCGTTTAGCGGATGGGCCGAGCCCATCGGCGCAGGTGACGTACCCGTCGCGAGTGCGATCGCCGACTGCCAGAATGTCTGGGTGATGCCGGCTTCGAACAACGAGGTGTCCACTCGTTGCCCTTTCCCGGTTTTGGCCCGCTCGATATAGGCTGCGAGGACGCCCATCGTCGCCAGCAGACCGGCGGTGATGTCCGTCACCGGCGGGCCGCATTTGACCGGTGGCCGGTCGGGGCCCTCGCCGGTGATACTCATGAGCCCGCTCATGCCCTGGGCGACGAGGTCGAATCCGCCCCGTTCGGAATACGGCCCGGTCCGGCCGAAACCGGAGATCTCGCAATAGATCAACCCCGCGTTGTCTTGCCGTAAGTCGTCGTAGCCCAGGCCCAGCCGCTCCATGGTCCCCTTGCGGTAGTTCTCGATGAGAACATCGGCCGTCTTCAACAGGCGCCGCAGTATTTCTTTACCGGCAGGCTTTTTGAGATCCACCGCGATGCCGCGTTTATTACGATTCAGCATCATGAATGCGGCCGACTCACCGTCGACGTCGGGCGGGATAAATTCCCGCGCCGTGTCACCGCCCGGCACCCGCTCTACCTTGATCACATCGGCACCCATGTCCGCGAGCATCCGGCCGCATACCGGTCCGGCCATGATATGGGCCAGCTCGATGACGGCCAGGCCATTGAGCGGACCGGAATGGGCGGCACTCATCTGTCAGCGTCCCTTGAAATCCGGCTTCTTCTTCTGGAGGAACGCCTCGTAGCCGATGCGATAGTCCTCTGTGTCGTACGCCGCGAAGCCCTCGTCGATTTCTTCGGGCGTCAGCGGGGCGGGGTCCGCTAAACGGCGGATGAATTTTTTATGCCAGCGGTTGACCAGTGGTGCGCGTTCGGCGATGCGCCGTGCCAGCGAGTTGGCCGTCTCAAGGAGCTCATCGTCCGGCGTCACGCGACTGACGAGGCCGAGCTCGAACGCTCGTGTGGCGTCAAAAATATCGCCGCCGAGAAGGATCTCCAACGCTCCCGCGGTACCGGCGATGCCTGTCAGTGTCGTCACTTCGGCGTAGGACATCGTCAGTCCGAGGCGATTGACCGGCGCGCCGAAGCGGCTGGAAGCGCCACAGAGCCGTATATCGCAGGCGCTCGCGAGTTCCAGTCCGCCGCCGACGCAGACGCCGCTGATCGCGGCGATGACAGGATGCCGGCATTGTCGGATCGCCGTCAGGCACTTGTCGATAATCTCGCCGTAGGCGCGGACCTCGGCGCGTGTGCTGCGGTGTTGCGCGAAGCCGGCGATATCGGCGCCCGCCGAGAAGGCCTTTTCGTCTACCCCGCGGATGACAACACATCGAACCGCCTCGTTGTCATGCAGCTCGACGACGAGCTCGCCGAGACGGACCCAATGGGGCAGGTCCAGCGCGTTGAGCTTCTCCGGACGATTCAAGACGATCGTCGCGACGGCGTCGTCAGTTTCTACATACACGGGTTCGGACATCATGCAACTCGTTACAACTCTTGTCGGCCGGCCGGACCTTGGTCGGGTCAGCGATAGAACAAATTTACCAGGCTCATCGGGACTGCCGGGACGTACGTCACGAGCATCAGGACCGCGAACAATACCGAGACGAAGTAGATATTAACTCTGCTGACATCCCAGATGTCCGCCTTGGCGATCGAGCAGGCCGTCACGAGGACGCTCGCGACCGGCGGTGTCTGTTGCCCGATCCCCAGGTTCAGCGTAACGACTAGGCCGAAATGCACGGGGTCTATGCCCGCTGCAATCACCAGCGGCATCACGATCGGTACCACCAGGATGATCGCAGCCGCTGAGTGCAGGAACAACCCAATAGCGAGGAAGAAGACATTGAGCAGCGCGAGTACAGCCCAGCGATTATCGGTGAGTCCGATGATGCTCTGCGCGACGCGCTGTGGGACCTGTTGCTCGGTCAGAAACTCGCCCAGCAAAGCGGATGCCGCGACCAGCAGCATCACGACCGCTGTCTGCACCGAGCCCTCGATCATGGCGCGCCGGAGCCGTTGCCAATTGAGCTCCCGGTAGATCACGCCGCCGATGAAGATGGCCGCGACGACGGCCAACCCCGCTCCTTCGGTCGCAGTCACCCAGCCCGTGAAAATGCCACCGAGAATAATGACCGGCAGAGTTAACGCCCAGATCGCCTCTCTGAATGTCTCGGCTACGCGTCGAAGTTGGAACGCCGTCTCAACGGGAAAGTTATGACGGACCGCCATCGCATAAGAGACGCCCATCATGAGCAGTCCGCCGATCACGCCCGGGATGATCCCGGCGACGAACAATTCGACGATGGAGCTGCCCGACATGACGCCGTACAGGATCATCGGAATCGACGGCGGAATAATGACCGCGAGTGTAGCGGATGACGACATGACGGCTGCGGCAAACGGGGCCGGATATCCTTTGGCCTTCATCTGTGGAATCAGGATCGATCCGAGCGACGCGACATCGGCGACGGCGGATCCTGAGATCTCGGCGAAGAACATCGACGCTGCCGTCGTGACCATGGCCAGCCCGCCGCGAACGAACCCGATCAAGGCCGACGCGAACGCAATGAGCCGGCGCGAGATACCGGACGAGTTCATGATCGCGCCGGCGAGAATGAACAACGGGATAGCGATCAGCGAGAACTTCGTGGCTCCGGTATAAAGAACCAGCGCGACGTTGGGCAGGGCATCGACGCCGGACGTTAGAAAGATGGCGACGACGGTGACAGTACCCAGAGCAATCGCTATCGGCACATCGATCGCGACGAGCAGGAGCAGCCCGATGAAGAGCAGCAGCAGGATCATTCGGGGTGTTTGCTGGCCGCGTCTCTCAACGCCGGCCAGATTTCGGCGAAACTCAAGAGTTCCGCGATGATGAACAGCACGGCCCCGATCGGAATAGCGGACTGGGCGACGCGCGCCGAGACAGCGGGCAGGCTCGCTAGATAGATGCCGTCCAAGACCTGCAGCACCCGCCAGCCAGCCCACGCGACCAGGACGAAGAAACCGATCACGATGAGCTCTCGACAGAGGACGAGAGTCAGCCGAAGTCGGGGATTCGCGCTCTGGACCAGCTTCGGAAAGCCGATATGCGCCCGCTTCAGGGCAGCGAGCGATGCGCCATAGTAGGTCAGCCAGACCAGCAGAATAGAGGCGACCTCGTCGTACCAGACCAGCGCCGCTCCGGCCTTGCGGAAGCCGATGCCCACGATCACAACGACAGCAAGGGCGGTCATCAAGATCAACATGATGACCTCGAGCGACTTCTCCGCCCCGTTACGAACTCTGTCGGTCGAGGGATTGGTCACGGAGCGGCTCGCGCATCGCCCGTCGAGAAGATGGCGTGAGCTCCGCTATGCTCAATCACTGGCCAGACTGAACGCGTGATCTAACAGCTCCTGTCCTCCAACGACGGAGTTGCCAAATTCCTGATAAACGGCCTGGCTCGCGACGACAAAACTGTCGAAGTCAGGCTCATTGACAGCGACGCCGGCATCCAGCAGTTCCTGAAGGAATTCAGTTTCCATCCGTTCTGCCGTGTCGTAGACATACGCTTGAACCTCGCGCGCGGTCTCTGCGAGAATCTGCCGGATGTCTTCTGGAAGTCGGCCCCAGTGGTCACCGTTTACCGTGACATAGGCCGGCGAATAAACGTGACGCGTCAGCGACAGGTACGGCTGCACCTCATGGAACTTGGAAGTCACGATCTGCGCGAGAGGATTCTCCTGACCGTCCATGACGCCAGTCTGCAGCGCGACGAATACCTCGGATAACGGCATCGGGCTCGGATTGGCCCCGAACGTTTGAAACATCTTCACACGCCAGATGCCTCTCGGCGTCCTGAGTTTCACGCCGTCCAAGTCATCTGGCGTATAGATCGGACGAATGCTGTTCGTGATATGGCGAAAACCGTTCTCCCAGACGGCGATGATGTCATAGCCTTGCTCGGTCACGTACGGTCGCAATGTCGGCCAGATTATCTCTTCTTCGATCCGTCGCATATGTTCGCGATCTTCGACGAGATAAGGCATCTCGAACAGTCCGAACGCCGCGAATCTCGATGACATGATGGTCGACGGCAGCGCGAAATCGACCGTGCCCAGTCTGAGCTTCTGTAGCAGCACCTCGTCGCTTCCGAGTTGGCTGGAACCGAAGACGACCACGGTGGCGCGGTCGCCGAGCCGTTGATTCGCGCGTCGTGCGAACTCTTCGGCCGAGGCCGCGAACAGGGACCCGGGCGCGCCGACATGTCCGAACTTGAGTTCCAGCGGCCCCCCCGAATTCTCGGCGCAGCCCGCCACCGCCGCTAACGCGATCAATAGGAGCAGAGACGACCTGCTGCGTTGGTTCATGCCGGCTGCCCCGTCAAGCCTTCAGATAGTCTAACGCCGCCGTCACCCCACCGGTGGAGTGGGGAATTCCCGCGGCGTCGAGGCCCATCTCGATGCCGGCCAGCGTTCCGGCCAGCATCAGTTCGTTGAAGCTGCCGAGATGTCCAATCCGGAAGACCTTATCCGCCAACGGGCCCAGACCGGCCCCGAGCGACATGTCATAGCGTTGCAGGATGACCGCACGTAGCTGATCGGCGCTGGCGTCCTCCGGTACGAGTACCGTCGTGACGGTATTGCTGCTCTTTTCCGGTATCGCGCAATAATTCTCGAGCCCCCAGGCTGCCACGGCCCGTCGCGTCGCCTCGGCCAGTCGCGCGTGGCGCGAATAGATATTGGACCAGCCTTCAGCCTCCATCATCGACAGCGCCTCTCGTAGCCCGAGCAGCAGATTGGTTGCCGGGGTGTACGGAAACAGCCCCGTTTCGTTCGATGGCAGGACGTCGTCCCAGCTCCAGTAGGACTTCGGCATCTGCGACGATGCGCCTGCCGCGATTGCTTTCTCGCTCACGACGTTGAAGGACAGTCCGGGCGGCAGCATCAGGCCTTTCTGTGAGCCCGCGATCGTGACGTCGACGCCCCAGTCGTCTTGCCGGTATTCGATGGAGCCGGCGGAAGACACCGCATCGACCATCAATAATGCAGGGTGACTCGCGCGGTTCATCGCCTCACGGACAGCGGCGATCGAGTTCGTGATCCCGGACGAAGTCTCGTTGTGGACCACCATCACCGCTTTGATCTCATGGGAGGCATCCGCTTTCAGCTTTTCTTCTACGGTGTCGGGGTCCACGCCGTGTCGCCACTCGCAGGACGCGAAATCGATGTCGAGCCCGAAACGCTCCGCGGCGATCTTCCAATTGAGGGCGAAGACGCCGCTGTCGAACATCAGGATCTTGTCACCCGAGGAGAGTGTATTCGTGAACGCTGCCTCCCAGCCCCCGGTGGCCGATCCTGGATAGATGATGACCGGGCCGCTGGTATTGAACACACGGCGTAACCCGGGAATGATCTCTAACGCTAGCTCCGCGAATGCCGGGCCGCGATGATCGATCGTCGGCTGAGCCATCGCACTAAGGACTCGATCGGGAACATTGGTCGGTCCGGGTACTTGTAAGAAATGTCGGCCGCTGCGCGGAGCGCTGGATCCACTATTATCATTCATAGGTAGTAGGTGCTCGATAATCAGACAGGTAGAATAGTACGGGTAGAGCGCCCCGAACCCAACCACCAGTGAGATTTTAACTACGCTGATGCGCCGTGAATCCATAAATGCGGACGACACGCCACTCGCCGCGCAACTCCGTCGGGAGTTGGAGGGCGAGACGCTCTTCGATGCGTTCAGCCGTGGCCGCTACAGCACGGACGCCTCGATGTATCAGATCGAACCCATCGGTGTGGTCGTGCCGCGCCACAAGCAGGACGTCCTCTGCGCCATCCAGATCGCAGCCGAACACGGCGTGCCGCTACTGCCGCGTGGTGGCGGAACGTCTCAAGCCGGGCAGACCGTCGGTAAAGCGCTCGTCATCGATTCGAGCAAGTATCTGACGGCTGTCAGTGTGTTCGAACCCGGAGCCCGAACGATCTCGGTAGAGCCGGGTATCGTCCTCGATACGCTGAACGATTTTCTCGCGCCGCACGGGTTGTTCTTTCCCGTCGATGTCTCGACGTCCAGCAGGGCGACGCTCGGTGGCATGGCAGGCAATAACAGCGTCGGCGCCCGCTCTCTACACTACGGCCACATGGTCGATAACGTTCTCGGGATACACGCGATCCTTGGCGACGGCGAGCAGATCCACCTCCAGGCGAACGGCAGATCACCCGCAGGCGCCCGAAGCGGGCAGGATTCGGCTGACGATAGACTGAGTCGCATTGCCGACCAGATGCACAGACTCTACGAGCGCAACGCCGATGAGATCGCGCGGCGTTATCCACAAGTCGCTCGCAACGTCGCCGGTTATAACATCGATCGCCTGGGACACGCGGACGTGAATCTCGCGGATCTGCTGGTCGGCTCCGAGGGGACGCTCGCGTGGTTTCAACAGATCGATCTTGCGCTCCAGCCCATACCTGCGCATAAGGTCCTGGGCGTGTGCCACTTCCCGACTTTCTTCGCGGCGATGGAGTCGGCACAGCACATCGTCGCTCTCGATCCCGCGGCGGCGGAGTTGCTCGATCGTACCGTCTTGGAACTAGCGGCCGACATTCCGGAGTTCAGTTCGTCCATGAGCAGTTTCATCATTGGGCGCCCAGCGGCTGTGCTGCTCGTGGAGTTCGCCGGCGATGACCGTGACGAGCAACTGCGAAAGCTCGATCGGCTCGAAGAGGTCATGGGAGACCTGGGCTTCCCGGACAGCGTGCTGCGGGCGGTCGACGGTGCGCTACAGGACTCTGTCTGGTCGCTGCGAAAAGCGGCGCTGAATATCGTCATGTCGATGAAGGGCGACGGCAAGCCGATCTCATTCGTCGAGGACTGCGCGGTGCCGCTGGACAAACTCGGCGAGTATACGTACCGGCTGACCGAAATCTTCGAGCGGCATGGCACGACTGGGACCTGGTATGCGCACGCGGGCGTCGGTTGCCTGCACGTGCGACCGATACTGAACCTGAAACAAGATAGCGACTTAGCCAAGCTACGCTCCATCGCTGACGAGGCGCATGCGTTGGTGCGTGAGTACAAGGGCTCCCATTCGGGCGAGCACGGTGACGGATTGGTGCGCTCGGAATTCCTCGAGCCGATACTCGGGTCGCAGATCGTCGCGGCCTTCCGGGAAGTGAAGCAAAGCTTCGACCCCGACGGACTATTCAATCCCGGCAAGATCGTCGACCCGCCGCGCATGGATCAGCGTTCGCTGATGCGATTCCCGGAGCGATACCAGCCGCAACAGCGAGACGACGCCCTGGACTGGTCGGCCTGGGGTGGGTTCCATCGTGCGACCGAGATGTGTAACAACAACGGCGCCTGCCGGAAGACCGATGCCGGCGTGATGTGCCCATCCTATCGGGTGACGCGGGACGAGCAGCACGTGACGCGTGGCCGGGCCAATTCGCTGCGTTTGGCGTTGACGGGTCAACTGGCGCCCGACGCGCTGACGTCCAAAGAAATGTACGAAACGATGGATCTCTGCGTGGGTTGTAAGGCATGTAAGCGCGAGTGTCCGACCGGTGTCGACCTGTATCGCATGAAGATCGAATTTCTTAACCATTACCGGGCACGTTGGGGGCTCACCTGGCGGGATCGCCTGATCGCCTACCTGCCGCGCTATGCGCCCTGGGCTGCGCGTCTCTCACTGCTCGCTAATGCATCCAACCAGGGCCGCCTGCTGCCGCAGCTACGCGAGAGGCTTCTGGGCTTCACGGCGAAGAGGCGGCTGCCGGTGTGGCGCCGCGATATCTTTCGCGGTGTCGACACGGTCGGCGGTGTCGGCGAGCAGGGGCGCGAAGTGGTGTTGCTGGTGGACACTTTTAATACCTACTTCGAGCCGGAGACCGCCACGGCTGCAGTCAATGTACTGACGGCAGCGGGCTACGCCGTTGTAACGCCCCAAGCCATCGATAGCCACAGGCCATTGTGCTGCGGCCGGACATTCCTCAACACCGGTTTGCTAGACGAGGCGAAGGTCGAAGCGCGCCGAGTCCTCGCGACGTTGGCGCCGTACGTCGAGCGGGGTGTGCCGATCGTCGGGCTCGAGCCATCGTGTCTATTGACGCTACGGGACGAGTTTATCGCCCTGCTGCCGGGTGAAGCGACCGCCGCGTTGGCAAAAAATGCGATGCTGTTCGAAGAGTTCTTGTCGGCGGAGCGGAAGAGCGGGCGGTTAAAGCTGTCGCTGAAGCCACTACGTCAACGGCGTGTGCTGTTGCACGGACATTGCCACCAGAAGGCCTTCGGCCTGATGGCGAGCGTCGAGGAAGTCTTACGCTGGATCCCGGAATTGGAGGTCGAAAGCGTCGACTCCGGTTGTTGCGGTTTAGCCGGCTCGTTCGGTTATGAAGCCGAGCATTACGAGACGTCGATGAAGATGGCCGAGTTGAGCCTGCTGCCGGCCGTTCGTAGGGCGGACGAGCAGACGTTGATCGTGGCTGACGGCACGAGTTGCCGCCACCAGATCCACGATGGCGCCGGCCGCGCGGGCCTGCACGCCGCCAGGGTCCTCGAGCTGGCGCTGAAGAATTCTTTAGATTGAGACGCGAGCCGGGCGGGCTCGTTGCCACGCCCCTGATTGCGCAACGGAATTCGCCGCGCTACGATGACCGATTAACCCCCACACGGAGAAACTCTGATGATTCGCCGTCTTAGCCCGTTCGTTCTCTTCGCTGCTGCGCTGTTCCTCACGGGCGTCGCGTCAGCTCAAGCACCCGGTGGTATGGCCGGTGGCATGGCCAGGGGCATGGGTGCCGGACCCTCCGGCATGGACACCCGTTTCATGGCCACCGTCCCCGCAATCGGTGAGCAGATTCCTGATGTCACGATCGTCGATGATCAGGGTAACCCGGTCAGTATGCGAGACATCACGACCGGTCAGTACACCGTCCTGACGCTCGGCTGTCTCACGTGACCCCCTTTTATTGCTAACGTCCCCAGTTTGGAGACGGTCAAAATAGACTACGCAGCCAAGGGCGTCGATTTCTATTACATCTACAAGCCCCTGGCCCACCCCGAGTACAACAATTACGTCGTGCCGGTCACTCTGGAAGAGCGGTTGATGCATGTCGAAGAAGCCAAGCGCGTGCTCGGCTCCAGCATCACGTGGCTGGCCGATACGATGGACAACCCGTGGCACGGCGTCATGGCGAACACGCCCAACAGCGAGCTGATCGTGGGCCCGGACGGCCGTGTCGTAGGACGCAGAACCTGGAGCGATCCGGAAGCGCTACGTCAAGACCTCGAGCGCCTCGTCGGCGCGGTCGAGCATCGGACCGCCGTGGCGGATCTGGATCTCCCGGCGCAGCCGCGGATGGCCGCGGTCGCGAAGGGCATCGTCCCGCGTGTCGAGCTCCCGCCGAACATGCAGTCTATCCAGGTCGATCCGGATCTGGACGCGACCGACATCCCGTTCTACGTGAAGATTCGTGCGGAGGCCGATCGGGATCTGCTGCAGAATGGCACCGGCACGATGTATCTGGGCTTCCACCTGGATCCGCTGTACGAAGTCCATTGGAATAACGAGGCGGGCCCGGTGACATTTAATTTCTCGGTGCCTGATGGCGTAACGATGACGCCGTCAAGCGGTGTCGGGCCCGATGTCGACGCGCCGGCAGATGCGGACCCACGCGAATTCTTGCTGCAGGTCGACGCGAGAAATCTGGAGGAGCCGCTCGATCTCGAGGTGTTCTACTTCGCTTGCGACGACGCGCTGACATTCTGTATTCCCGTACAACAGACTTATCAGATTCATCTCGAGCGAGATAATCACGGCCGGACGATTCGTACCGGCGCCGACAACCAGCCGATCATGAGGCGACGCCCACCGCCGCCGACCAGCTAGACTAGGAACTCCCCACAGGGGGCACTCCCCACGGGCCAACCGGGCCCGTGGGGGTTCTTCAAGAGCCTCGACCGGCCGTCTGGCGCCTGCGCACGCGTCGCGCGGCGGCGCTCGAGAGGCCACCTCAGTAATTTCAATGACTTACGCCGTGCGGCCAAACTTCGCTCTGGCGAGAGTGTCGAAGTAACCTGGTGATTCCAGTAGTAAACTAGCCGTCCCCGAGAATTCATGCCAGGCGCCATGTCGAAGGACCTTCTGAAGAAACTACCCGCGATCGATAAGTGGCTCGCCTCACTGGGTGGCCAAGATCTCTGTGCCGAGTTTTCGCACGTCGAGGTCGCCGAGGTCATGCGGGCGCATCTGACGGAACTGCGCCGCGCGCTGACGAATGGCGGCGCAGAATTGCCGGAGTTCGAGAGCCCCGAGTACTGCATGCTGTTGCGCGCCGATCTGCTCAAGGGGCGGATCAGCAGTTTTCGTCGGACGATCAATGCGACCGGTATCATTATCCATACCAATCTCGGCCGCGCACCGCTCGCCGATGAGGCCATAGCCGCGATCGAGAATACCGCGAGTGGCTATTCCAATTTAGAGCTGGACCTCGACACCGGAAAGCGTGGCTCACGTTACCGACACGTGGAGTCGTTGCTGACGCGTCTGACGGGCGCGGAAGCGACTGTCGTGGTCAACAATTGCGCGGCGGCGGTGTTGCTGGCCTTAAACACGGTCGCCAAGGATGGCGAGGCGATCATCTCGCGGGGTGAACTCGTCGAGATCGGCGGCTCGTTCCGCATGCCCGACGTCATCGCCCAGAGCGGTGCCCGCATGGTCGAGGTGGGTACGACCAACAAGACGCATCTAGAGGATTATGCGGCTGCGCTGTCCGAGAATACTCGGGTACTGCTCGCCATCCACCCGAGTAACTTTCGAGTCGTGGGTTTTACCGCGAAGCCGAAGTTGGCCGCTTTGGCCGAGTTGGCTCATGACAACGAGACACTGCTGATGGAAGACCTGGGCAGCGGCAGCCTGGTAGATCTCTCTGTATCGGGACTGAGCTCCGAGCCGACCGTGCAGCGTAGTCTTGCGGCCGGCGTAGACCTGTTGACGTTCAGCGGCGACAAGCTGCTCGGTGGCCCGCAAGCCGGGATCATACTGGGGCGTGCCGGGCTCATCGATTCCATCAAGCGCAATCCGCTTCTGCGCGCATTACGTATCGATAAGTTGTCTCTGGCAGCCTTGGCCGCCACGCTTCGCTTGTATGTGCCGCCGAATGATCCGTACGAACGCGTTCCGGTTCTGCGGATGATCAGTGAAGACCAGGCCACCGTCGGTCGTCGCGCGTCAAAACTGCTGCGGCAGCTGAAGAAAATTCCGGGACTTGCCGGAGTCGTTAAGGACGATGTCAGCTACAGCGGCGGCGGTAGCCTGCCGATGGATGAGATCCCAACGAAGGTCGTAGAGATACGTGCGGAGCGGCTCACAGCGACCGAACTCGCGAAACGGTTAAGGGCGTCCGAGACACCCGTCATCGGGCGAATAGCCGACGATGTCCTGCATCTCGATCTGCGGACGGTTCTGGCGCGGGAGCTGTCTGACCTTGCCGCGGCGTTGGAGCAGGCCGTTACATGACGACTCAACTCACGCTCGGCGTGATTGGGCATGTTGACCACGGTAAGACAGCACTCGTCCGAGCGCTGACGGGAATAGAAACCGACAGGCTAAGAGAAGAGCAGGAGCGCGGCCTCTCTATCGTGCTCGGGTTCTCCTATCTCGACTCGTCCAGCGGCGCCCTAGACCTGATCGATGTTCCCGGGCATGAGGACTTCATCCGGACCATGATCTCCGGCGCCACCGGGATCGATGGTGTCCTGATGATCGTCGCGGCGAACGAAGGAATCATGCCGCAGACACGAGAGCATTTCGATATCGCCCAGCTACTCGGAGTCGAGCGCGGCCTCATCGTCATTACCAAAGTCGATCTCGTTTCGGCGGACGAGCTTGACGCCGTCAAGGAATCGATCCGGGCGTATGTAAAGGGGAGTTTTCTCGATGCTGCGGAGATGATCGAAACTTCCGCGCTCAAAGAGCAAGGGCTGGACTCGCTGCGCTCAGCTCTGGCGAGTATGAGTCAAGTCGCAGTGCCGAGGGAAACCGGCGATCGGTTTTTCCTGCCGGTCGACCGGGCATTCGCGATGCCGGGATTCGGTGCCGTAGTCACAGGAACGCTGCGCGGCGGCGTGTTACGCGCTAATGACAGCGTGGAAATCCTACCTTGGGGCGGGACGGCAAGCGTGCGCGGCCTTCAGGTCCACAACAACGTCATGGATGCAGTGCCGCCGGGCCAACGTGTCGCAGTAAATCTCCGCGGCCTGAAGAAGGGCGAAGTGAAGCGTGGCGATACGCTCGCTTCACCGGGTTTTCTGAAGCCGACACGGCGCATCGACGCCGAGGTGCAGCTGTTAGACAGTCAGAAGCACGCGCTGAAAAACGGCGTCGCCGTGCGGCTGCTACTCGGCACGACGGAGGTTCTTGCGAAAGTCAGGCTCCTGGATCAGAAGCAACTCGAGCCCGGTGCTACGGGGCTCGTACAGTTCAGGTGTCGGCATGACGTCAGCACGCATCGCACGGAACGCTTTATTCTGCGCAGCTACTCGCCGGCCCAAACCATCGGCGGCGGCCGGATCCTCGATCTCGAGCCCCCGCGTCATCGGCGTTTCGACACCGCTGTGACCGAGCGTCTGCGCAGCACGGCCGGAGGTAATACCGCCGAGATGGTCGAGAGCACGCTAGCGGCCGCGGGTGCAGCAGGTATCGAGACCGAAGTTCTTCGGGAAAAGCTGGGGCTGAGCGAGGCTGACATCGCGGCGGCGGTCTCTGCCATGGATGCCGTGGTCGTGGGCGGACGACGACTCGTCGCACGCTCGAGTCATTCGCAGCTCGTGAGCGAAATCCTCGCGGCCGTTGAGAACTATCACGAAGCCAACGCTCGTCATCAGGGAGTCGCGGCCGGGAGTCTGAGAAGCGGGTTGGGCTCGGCACCGCATGACGCAGTCTTTCAGCATGCAATCGACGAGCTGGTGGCGAACGGCCAGCTTGATGACGATAACGGCATTCTTAGCAGCAGCGGTTTTGATCCGTTGGCGAATTTGTCTGACAGTGAGCGTCACGTGGCCGGGGAGATCGAGGGGCTGTTTCTCGACGGCGGCCTGGCGCCACCGCCGGTCGATACGGTCTTGCGGATGGGCGCGGCTCACCGCTCGCTCTATAAGCTACTGATCGAGACGGGCCAGATCGTGCCACTGAGAACGTATGATCGAAATAGTAATATGGCTCTGCACCGGGACACGCTGCAACAGGTCGAGCAGCGGTTACAGGCCAGTTATCCGTATCCGAAAGATTTTGCCGTATCCGAAGTGCGTGATCTGCTCGGTGCGACGCGTAAGTATGTTATCCCGCTGATGGAGCATCTCGACGCGACGGGGGTGACGATCAGAACCGGTAACGTTCGTCGCCTCCGCAAGCATTAGTGTAGCCTTATGTCTTGGAGGTGAATGGAGCCTGGTGACTCCCCTGGTCTTCAAAACCAGTGACTCGTTGAACACGAGTGGTGGGTTCGATTCCCATCCACCTCCGCCAATCCCTTTTCTAAACGTACAGATCATACCCCACCTATACCCTTCCTATACCCAGCTAATCTACCGTTAATCTCAATAACACCTTTTATCACAAATACTTACGATTGAGACAAATAGACTAAAGCTCCCAAACTCGGGGTTTTACACCAGCAAGTTTTTGGGTATGATTCACGGGTATACACTCGGAAGGAAGGATTTCTACCCGTGATCACAATGAACATGCTGAAGGGGTTGCAGCCGAAGGGTCGGCTATACCGGCACGGTTGCGGCGATGGTCTCCAACTCGAAGTCGCTGCCTCTGGTTCAAAGCATTGGCGTTACCGATATCGGTACAGGGGCCGCGAGAAAATGATCTCATTGGGCCGATTCCCCAAGGTAACTCTGAAAGCGGCTCGCGAGCTTCGCGACGAACAGCGGGAGGTACTCGACTCTGGAGAGAACCCCTCCGATCATCGCCGTAAGGAGAAGGCGAAGGGGGCTGGCGAGAATGCCTTCAACTACGTGGCAACAGAGTTCTTCGACGCTCACGCGAAGAAAGCTCCGGTTGGTGCCGAGTCGTCGAAGGTCCGCTTCGAGCGTTGGGTGTACCCCCACATCGGGGACAGGGATGTCGATGAAATCAGCTTCAGTGACGTGATGGCCATCTTAAGGCGGATGGAAAAGATGGAGAGATTCGATACCGCCAAGAGTGTCCGGGCGGATATTTCTCGGGTATACCGATACGCGAAGGCTTCCGGAAAGGCGAAGACCGACCCGACCCCGACGAAGGATGCGCTGCTCCCCTACGAGGCGACCCCCTTTCCGAATCCGGATCCGAAGGAAGTGCCTGGAATCCTAAGGGCCATCGACGGCTACCCCCACTTGCTCACGAGGGCGGCTTTACAGTTGCTCCCGTTGACGATGGCCCGACCAGGAGAAGTGAGAGCGCTCCAGTGGGACGAGATTCACGGTGATGAGATTCGCCTATCAGCGAGAAGGACCAAGCAGCAGCGTGACCACATCATACCCCTCAGCAAACAGGCCGAGGCTATCCTCGACGATGTTCACGAGCTTACATCGGGAGGCAAGTTTGTCTTTCCGTCGGTGCGCTCCGCCGAGAGGTGCATGAGCGATAATACGCTGAATGCAGCCCTTAGGCGGATCGGCTTCACGAAAGAGGAACTGGTGGCGCACTCATTTCGCAAGATTTGTTCAACTGGCCTGCACGAGCTTGGGTTCGACACGCTTTGGATCGAGAAACAAATGGGTCATACCGACACGAACAAGATTCGCGCCGTTTACAATGCTGCGGAGTATCTGCCGAAGCGAAAAAAGATGTTGCAGGGGTGGGCCAACCATCTGGACAACCTCAAAGCCGGTTGATCTATTTCAGCTGCGCCACAGATCGCACACGACGACTTCTACGTGTAACCGTTATCTGGGCATCACCGTAAATAGAAACTGCGCACACGAGCTTACACGAATCGCGTTGCAATCAATTGCAAAAATGCGATGCACGTTTTCCGACGAAAAGTATTTGACAAACCAAACGTAGTGGATGCGTCATGGGTGCCGCAAATAGAAAGTGTTCTCGCTATGACAAACGCAACGTAGTGGATTCGTCAAACGCAATCTTTAGTTAGCCTATTCCAATTCTTGATTGGACGCTTTAGTATTAGATCAACGGTCCACGATGGATCGCCCACCTTGTTAGCCCCACATGGGCTTCAGCGGTTGGAAGCCAAGGTGCTTACACGACGTTAGGCTCGTGTTGGTACTTGGCTTTTCCCAACTCCGACGCGATGTAACTACAAGCTGTTGGAGTTGAATCATGGCTATGACCGCTACCGAACGCAGTAGGCGCTGGTTCGCGAATCCCGAAAACTGTAAAAGTCGTGCTGTTGCGCGTCGGGAACGCTATGCGTTAGACGACAAATACCGAGAAGCGGTTCTGAAGTCTGCCCGCCAATACCGGCGTCGTCAGAGGGAGGTCGAGGTAATCCAGTAACCCATGAATTAAAAAGCCGATGCGTTATGGGCTGCAACCCCGCATCGGCTGAATGTTATTGAACGGTTTCGTTGTAGCGCATACCCGCGCCACCATCCATCCGTTCGACGACTCGCCCTTATCGGTCATTGAGTACGTTCGGGGCAAGTCGGTTATCGAAAGGCTTTGACCATTGTGGTCTACGTCTGTCGGATTGATACAGTCGGCACCCGAGGGAAACCTCATGACCGACCCGACGACAACAGGACTCGAATCCTGCTTCAGACTGGAAGAAGCCGAATGCATCAGAAGGGATTGCTCGCGCAGGTGCAGGGTCGGAGGTAGTGGCTGCCAAACGAATTGACCCGCGAGCCGACTATAGCTTAGTCGCTTGAATTCGTCAGCAGTGGCCCTTCGGGGTCGCCATACGGTTATGGACCCACCTTTAGATGCCTTTAATCCGAGGCCCCTAAGGGTGATTCTGTCCGCCGGTTATACACCAAGAATTCAAGGATTTTATTTTAGTGCGAAGCACGTCTTCGCTTCTGCTTCTTAAGGTTGGGCTGCGAGTCTTCGAGCGGGTGCCCAGCCTACGTTAGAAGCGATGACATTCTATTTATTAGACCATCGGGAGGATATCTAAATGGCTAAACAAGCAGAGTTCAGTACACGGGGTTCCAAGACAGGTCAGACTAAAAGGATGCGAGTCTATTCCCTGCACGATGATCAGATTGAGGTCATCACAGCAGCTTTGAAGATCGCTCGTATTAAGTCCGAGACGGAATTCGATTCTATTGCGCTTACTAATATCTGTCTCCACTTTCTTACAATGTATGCTGGGGACCCCGCCTTCGGCACCCCAGCCGCCGCCGAGGATGAATAGACGTGCACGAGATCACACGAGACATTAGACGAGCTAAACCGGTGGCGATCACTCTGAGGCAAATCGAGCAGTTTTTGCGACTGGTAGATGAAGTTGCCAAGCAATATGGCACGCCTCCCGCCGAGGCTGTGATGGCCTTTTCGGAAATGGGGCACTTATTTGTTCATGAAAGTAAGACGATCACACTACCGGCGGAGGAAGTCGTCGATATCTGAAACGCGCAATCAACTGCGATTTTTTGTAGAGGTCGTCGCCTTTTTTTGCAGTAGACAGATCAGCAGACTCATAAGCGTCCGGGGATAGATAAGGAGTCCAACACTCGCCCTTCCGACAGAGATTCGGCCTTGGCGCCTGTAGATCGGCTGCCCGATGCCTGCCTATGCTGGGCAGCCAGAGGGACTCCGAATGGACGATTTAGCGTCTATTCTAGAAGCTGCTTTAAGCTATTCAGGTAAGTAGGTGACGGCTGCTTATGGCCGAAAGCAATGGGATGGACTCCCCCTCACCTAACGGCATCTAGGTGCCAGACTGGGAGCGAAAGCAATCCAGTCAACGGTAAGA
>SMVA01186920.1_pt1 | contig 140106 bp, 134 predicted proteins | sample 2456451 | NCBI WGS metagenome assembly SMVA01 (sample SAMN11095933, study PRJNA526329) | marine sediment metagenome | biome: Marine sediment; feature: Surficial sediment; material: Deep marine sediment; isolation source: Hadal surficial sediment | place: Pacific Ocean | collected 2014-05 | depth...
GAATCGTGTCCTTGGCGAGTCTGATCATGGTCTGGACCGGATTCGCCCTAGCCTACAGAAGGCTTATTCAACCGCTGTTCAGAAAGGTTTCCGCCTAAGCGCCAATTATCAAGAGCTGAACCGCGCCGATGAGCGCCCCATACCGCAGACCTATCAAAGGGCGGATTTGAATCGATTGCGGCCATTCGCCTTTGCCCGTCACTCTAACACCCGAATGGCTGCTTTTTTCTCCAAAGCAGACGTTAAGGAAGGGCGATTTAGACTCAGTCTCAATGTCTGCTTTCGCCATAAGCAGTCATTCGCATATCCTGAAATAACGTGCATAAAGGTGGGGATTTCTGGCCATGCTTCCGAGAAATGTCCATTGAGAGAATTTCCTGGGCTCTGTAGGGTTCACTCATGCCCAAACACTCGGGCTCAGACGGCTTTCAAACAAGTATCCCCGGCATCTGCGACGAATGCTTCAGGGAATCGCCTAATACTGAGCGGTACTATTGTCCGCACAAAAGAAACCTTATAGCCAGGGGATCAGGCGACCATCGGGAATCGGTGTCTATATGGCGAGAAGCGGGCCCCTGCTACCATACCTATCAGACCAAGCGGATCCGAACCGTGTATAACTCGGGCAACGAGCTCCCGGCACCACGATCTCGAGCAGTATCGCTTCAGCGGCGGCAACATTGCTATTAATCGCGAACGGATACCTGCGTTCGATCTATAGCGGCATCGAAATCGCTCCGTCAATGGCGGTGTCGGTGTCCACGCCTTCACGGAAGTACACGATCCCGATCGACGCGATCAACTCTGTACCAATGCCTGTCCAAATTGCGTAAGCTACGCTTGACTTCATCCGTGTCACCGCCGAAAAAAGACACAATGAAACACTATAAAAATAAGCGCGATGACGAATAGAAATCAGAATACCCCCGGCGACTAGCAGTCACGGGATCAGCGTCATTACCTGCATCCTTTTACCGATCACCGGGAACTGGCGACGAAAGGAAGCCGGATTATCGTCCGGGCCGAAGGCGTTTATATCTGGGATACCGACGGCAACAAGATCCTCGATGGCATGGCGGGCTTATGGTGCGTCAATGTCGGCTACGGCCGGCAGGAACTTGTCGACGCGGCTTATCAGCAGATGCAGACGCTGCCCTACTACAACAGTTTTTTCCAATGCGCCCATCCGCCTGCCATCGAGTTGTCCGAAATTCTCAGCGAGGTGAGCCCGGCACAGTTTAGCTACAGTTTTCTTACCGGCTCCGGATCCGAGGCGAATGACACGGTCATACGCCTGGTGCGCCGCTATTGGGACCTGATGGAGCAACCGGATAAACAAACGATCATCAGCCGCAAGAACGCCTACCACGGCAGCACCATCGGCGCAGCCAGCCTGGGGGGCATGAGTGCGATGCACAAACAGGGGGGGCTGCCGATCCCCGGAATCGTGCATATCGAACAACCGTACTATTTCGATCTGGGCGGCGAACTCTCGCCCGACGAATTCGGACTGCAACAGGCTCGCCTGCTGGAGGACACGATCCGGCAGATTGGCAACGAGAAGGTCGGGGCGTTCATCGGCGAGCCGGTGCAGGGCGCCGGCGGCGTGATCATTCCACCGGATACCTACTGGCCGGAGATTCAGCGAATCTGCGACGAGAACGATATTCTGCTGATCGCCGACGAGGTGATTACCGGTTTCGGCCGTCTTGGCGCGTGGTTCGGCTCCGTCCACTACGGTATCCGGCCCGACCTGATGCCGTTCGCGAAGGGTGTAACCTCCGGCTACCTGCCACTCGGGGGCGTGTTAATCAGTGATCGCGTGGCCGATGTCATCATCGGCAAGGGCGACGAGTTCGCGCACGGGTTCACGTACTCCGGACATCCGGCCGCCTGTGCGGTCGCGGTCGCGAACATTCGGATGCTTCGCGACGAGGGCATCGTCGAACAGGTCAAGAACGAAAAGGCACCATATTTTCAGGAACGGTGGTCGACGCTCGCGGATCACCCGATCGTCGGCGAGGCCCGCAGCGAAGGGCTCATGGGCGCGGTCGAGATCGTGTGCAACAAGTCCAGCCGGGAGCGATTCCCGAAGGAACAGAAAGCCGGCGAGCGGTGCCGGGATTTCTGCCTTGAGAACGGTCTCGTCATGCGCGCCGTCGGCGATTCGATGATCGTGGCGCCGCCGTTGATCATCGAGAATAATCAGATCGACGAACTGGTCGAGAAAGCGCATCGATCCCTCGACCTGACCGCCGCGGCGTTGACCGCCGCTTAGTAGGATGCGTATCACCAGGAACTAGACGAGCCGGACCTGGGCATGAGTACAGACAAAGACTGGGACAACGCGTTTACCGGCACCGAACTGCGCGGCACGGTCGAGCATTCTCCGGCCTACGGTGGCGCGCTGAGTTTCATGCGCCGCAGATACACTCGGGACCTTACCGGAGTGGATGTTGCGGTGACCGGTATCGCACTCGATACGGCGACCAGCAACCGCCCGGGCGCACGCTTCGGTCCGCGTGCGATCCGGGCGGCCAGCACGATCATCAGCTGGGCACGGCCCTGGCCATGGGATTTCGATCCGCTGGAACGTCTTGCCGTCATCGACTACGGCGACTGCGAGTTCGATTACGGCGACCCGGCGACCATCAGGCCGGTGATCGAACAACACGTGGAGGGGATTCTGGCGGGTGGCGCGGCGACACTGATCCTTGGCGGTGACCATTACGCAACGTACCCGGCGCTGGCGGCTTACGCGCGACATCACGGCCCGCTATCACTAGTACATTTCGACGCGCACTCCGATACCTGGAGTGACGATTCGGAACGTGTCGACCATGGGACGATGTTTTTTCACGCAGCGAAGGACGGCATCGTCGACGACAAGCGCTCGGTCCAGATAGGGCTGCGCACGACGAACGACGACACGCTGGGATTCAACGTGCTCGACGCCCGCTGGGTGCATGAGCATGGGCCTGCCGCCGTGGCCACCGAGATCAAGCGGGTGGTCGACGATAACAAGGTGTACCTGACGTTCGATATCGACTGCCTGGATCCCAGCTTCGCCCCGGGCACGGGCACGCCGGTGTGCGGCGGTCTTTCAACTCATCAGGCGCTGGAGATCATTCGGGGGCTTGCCGGTATCAACGTGATCGGCATGGACGTGATGGAAGTGGCACCGGCCTACGACGTCGGCGAAATCACCGCGCTGGCGGGAGCGACACTAGCCGCGGAATTACTCTGTCTATACGCGGCAAACCCGAACCGATAGACCGAGGGAAAGATCGAGTACGGTCTTCAATCCCCCAGCGTCGGCATATCCAGACTGCCGCCCTCGCCAGGCAGGCCTTCCGGCCAGCGAGAAGTCACGGTCTTCGTACGCGTGTAGAAGCGGACTCCTTCGGTGCCGTGGACCTGACTGTCACCAAACATCGAACGTTTGTTGCCACCGAAACTGTAGAATGCCATCGGGACCGGGATGGGAATATTGACCCCGACCATGCCCGCGTCAACCTTGCCCGAGAACTCTCGCGCCGCCTTGCCACTGCGCGTAAATATAGCCACGCCGTTCGCACATTCGTGTCCGTTGACGATCCGTAGCGCCTCTTCGAGGCTCTCGGCCCGCAGCATCGTCAGCACCGGACCGAAGATTTCGTCACGATAGATGCTCATCTCCGTCGACGCATGATCGAAGAGTGTCGGGCCGAGAAAAAACCCATCGCCCCAGCTCGAATCATTCAGCTCGCGCCCGTCGACGACCAGGTCGGCGCCTTCCCGCTGACCCGCCTCGACGTACCCGGTAACTTTCTCCAGATGTTCGCGGGTAATCAGAGGACCCATATCCGCATCGGGCTGATCGCCAGGCCTGACTTTGATGGCCGCAATTCTCGGTAACAACGCATCCCGCAGGCGATCGCCGGCATCGCCGACGGCGACTGCCACCGATATAGCCATGCAGCGCTCGCCGGCAGAACCGTACGCGGCCCCCACCAACGCATCGGCAGCCTGCTCGATATCCGCGTCGGGGAGCACCACCATATGATTCTTGGCACCACCCAGCGCTTGCGCCCGCATGCCCTGCTCCGCCGCCTGCCGATAGACGTACTCAGCCACCGGCGTCGAACCGACGAAGCTGACTGCACGCACGCGCCCGTCGTGAAGCAAGCCGTCGACCGCTTCCTTGTCTCCATGCAGTACATTCAACACGCCGGATGGCAGTCCGGCTTCGTGCAGTAACTCCGCCAGTCGAACCGAACACGATGGATCTTTCTCGGATGGTTTCATCACGAACGTATTCCCGGCCGCGATCGCCACTGGAAACATCCACAGCGGGACCATCGCCGGAAAGTTGAACGGGCTGATACCGACACAAACGCCCAGGGGTTCCCGCACTGAGTGGCAGTCCACGCCGCGGCCCACATCACTGCTGAATTCGCCTTTCAGTAAATGCGGAATACCGCACGCGAACTCGACGACCTCGAGACCACGCTGTAACGACCCGTCGGCATCACTGAGGACTTTGCCGTGTTCGGCGCTGATCAAGGCGCCGATCTGCTCCCGGTGTTTCTCTATCAACCCCTTGAAATTAAACATGATTCTGGCTCGCCTGAGGGCCGGCGTGGCCGCCCAATCCGGGAACGCGGCGCTGGCGGCAGACAGCGCCTTGTCGATATCCGCCGCGTTCGCCATCGCGACAGTCGCGGCTTCTTCGCCGGTGGCCGGATTAAATACCACACCTTGCCGGCCCGACGATCCGGCATCCGCACGACCATCGATCCAATGAGAAATTTTCCTGAGACTACTCATAAACCCACTACGCGAACTACTTAATCGATTGCAGCGCCTTGCCAATGGTGTCGACGATCTGACCGATCTGATCGGCATCGATAATCAGCGGCGGCGACAGGGCGAGCACATCGCCGGTGGTCCGAATCAACAGGCCTGCCTCGAAGCAGCGTCGGAACATCTCCGTAGCACGCATCGTAGGTTCGCCCGGACGCGGCTCGAGTTCTATCGCCGCCATCATGCCGATATTGCGAATATCGATGACATGCGGCGCACCTTTCAGTGAATGCACGGCATCCTCCAATACCGGCGCCATCTCGCTGGCGCGCTGGTAGAGCCCCTCCTCCTCGTAGACAGAAAGACTGGCGAGCCCCGCCGCGACCGCGGCCGGATGCCCGGAATAGGTGTAACCATGAAAAAATTCGACCGAGTGTTCGGGCCCTGTCATGAATGCCGAGTAGATATCCTTGTCGACCAGCACCGCGCCCATCGGGATCGCCCCGCTGGTCAGTCCTTTAGCCAAGGCAATCAGATCAGGTTGCACACCGAAAGTTTCTGCACCGAATCGGCTGCCTGTTCGCCCGAATGCGGTGATGACTTCGTCGAAGATCAACAGGATACCGTGCCGGTCACAAATCTCCCGTAGACGCTGCAGATATTTCGGCGCTGGGACCAGCACTCCGGCGGATCCGGCAACCGGCTCAACGATGACCGCGGCAATTGTCGATGCGTCATGCAGGGCGACGATGTTTTCCAGTTCGTCGGCGAGATGTGCGCCCCATTCGGGCATGCCCCGGCTGAAGGCATTGTGCGCGAGGTCGTGCGTGTGCGGCAGATGATCAATTCCCGGCAGCAACGCGCCGTACATCTTGCGGTTCGGCGACATGCCGCCCACCGAAATTCCGCCAAATCCAACGCCGTGGTACCCCCTCTCGCGGCCGATCAGGCGAATGCGCTGTCCTTCACCCCGCACACGGTGATAGGCGATGGCTATCTTCAGCGCCGTATCTACCGCTTCGGAACCGGAGTTGACGAAAAATGCGTGATCCAGATTCCCGGGAGCCATCTGAGTCAGCCGGTCGGCCAATTCGAACACGCCGGGGTGCCCCAGCTGGAATGCGGTCGCATAGTCCAGCGTGGCGACCTGCGTCTGGATCGCCGCGACGATCTTTGGATGGCAGTGACCAGCGTTGCAGCACCAGAGTCCGGCGATTCCATCGAGTATTTTTTTTCCGTCCGTGGTCGTGAAATACATGCCTTTGGCTGATGCCATCAGCAATGGATTCGCCTTAAAGAATCGATTGCTCGTGAACGGCATCCAATAAGGTTCTAGATTTAACGCGGAACTCATGGGTCAAAGCCCTCGATCGCTTCAGCAGATATCGTAACGTGATGCATCTATGCTTCCTTCATTCTTGTAGTTCGACGTTCATACGTCAATTCCGTGGCTGGCAATGAGTAACGAGGTCTGGCACCGTAGACTGATGAGTGTCGAAAAACCACTGGTCGGCGTAATTTCGGATCGACGCCAGATCGATTCAGCCCATTACTTTCATATGATCGGCGAGAAGTACCTGCAGGCCCTCGTCGATGCGGCCAGCGTCTATCCGGTCGGACTGCCGTCACTCGCCGATGGCCTGGATTCACTGGAGATCCTCGGGCGGCTGGATGGCCTGTTCCTGACCGGCAGCCCGTCCAACGTAGAACCGGAACGCTACGAGGGCCGCGCGAGCCAACCGGGCACGTGGCACGATCCGGATCGTGACGCGGCGGCACTACGTTTGATACCGGCCGCGGTTCAATCAGGCTTGCCCCTGTTCGCTGTCTGCCGCGGCTTTCAGGAGATGAATGTCGCACTCGGCGGCACGCTGCATCAGTTAGTCCACGAGATCCCCGGCTTCCACAACCATAAAGAAAACCCTGACGATCCGTTGGACGTTCAATATGGTCCATCGCATACAGTGTCATTCGCACCCGGGGGCCTGCTCCGAAAAATTACCCGCCAACCTGACGCCACCGTTAACTCGCTGCATTCTCAGGCCGTCGACCGGCTCGCTGACGGACTCTCGGTCGAGGCCACCGCCGACGACGGCCTGATAGAGGGGTTCGTCGTCAGGGACGCTTCGGCGTTCGCGCTCGGCGTCCAGTGGCACCCCGAATGGCAGGTTCACGCCGACGAAGCCTCGACGGCGATCTTTCGGGCGTTCGGCGAGGCCTGCCGGAAACGGCGCGCGGGGGATCGTTGAACGCACCTCGCGCCTGAACCCGCCGATTGGATCACGCAGGGCATATCAGGCGGCCCGCATTTCCCTCGCGACCGCTGCGTGCAGAATCTCGCCTTCGCGCACGTTGACACCCTGCGCAAGATGCGGGTCGTCGCCGATCGCGGAGTCATAGCCTTTATTTGCCAGCGCGAGCACGAACGGCAGGGTTACGCTGTTCAGCGCCAACGCCGAGCTGCGCGGCACGGCGCCCGGCATGTTCGTCACACAGTAATGCACGACGTCGTCAACGATAAATATCGGGTCCGCGTGCGTCGTCGGCTTGCTCGTCTCGAAACAGCCACCCTGATCGATCGAAATGTCGACCATCGCGGCACCGCACTTCATCCGCGTTACCATGTCGCGAGTGACGAGCCGCGGGGCGGCCGCACCGGGTATCAAGACCGCGCCGATCACGAGGTCCGCGCCGGTCACCAGCGAGTCGACGGTCTCCGCCGTAGAATGCGCCGTCTTCAGACGATTGCCGAATTGCGCCGAGAGCTGGCGCAGCCTTGCGACTGACGTATCGACGACCGTGACGTCCGCCTGCAGTCCAATCGCCATTTCCGCGGCGTTGGTGCCGGCGACGCCGCCGCCGAGAATGACGACTCTGGCCGGAGCCACGCCGGTCACTCCGCCGAGCAATACGCCGGCGCCACCGTTCTTCTTCTCCAGGCAGTACGCACCGACCTGGATCGACATGCGCCCGGCGACTTCGCTCATCGGTGTCAGCAACGGCAGCGATCCGTCATCTGCGGTCACGGTTTCGTAGGCGATTGCGGTCGCCCCCGAACGACACAATGCCTCGGCCTGGGGCCGGTCCGCGGCCAGATGCAGATAAGTGAACAGCAACTGGCCAGGGCGCAGCATCTCACATTCGACCAGTTGCGGTTCTTTAACCTTGACGATCAGATCCGCCTCGGCGAATACGGTTTGGGCCGTATCGACGACTCGCGCGCCGGCCGCCAGGTAGTCGTAGTCGGAAACTCCGACACCGGTACCGGCACCGCGCTCGACCAGCACCTGATGCCCGGCCGCCGCTAACTCGCGAACGCTGGCCGGCACTAAGCCGACGCGATACTCATGAACTTTGATTTCCCTGGGGACGCCAATTCGCATGCCCTGTACCCTCAGGCTCAAAGGCCCGATGACCTTCAGCCTTTCGAAGAATACCTGGATTTCGATGGAGAATCGCTGCTAAACCACGAAAAAATCACTTAAAAATGGCATTTTCTGCTATTTAACTCGAATATATGACGTATACTTGCGCGATGAAGCTCGACAGATTTGATCACACCATCCTCTCAGTACTGCAGTCCGATGGCCGCATCAGCAATGTCGACCTGGCGGACCGCGCCAAGCTGTCCGAATCGGCGTGCCTGCGTCGGGTCCGGGCGCTTGAGGCTTCCGGCCTGATCAAGGGCTACGTCGCGCAGGTCGATCAGGCGAAAGCCGGCCTGCCGGTTAACGTATTCGTCAATATCACGCTCGTGCACCAGGACCTGACCGAACTGAAGGCGTTCGAAGAGGCGGTTCAAGAGATCCCCGAGGTCATGGAGTGCTACCTGATGTCCGGGGAGCATGACTATGTACTAAGGGTCGTCGTTGCGGACGTGAACGACTACGAACGGATTCACCAGAGATACCTGACACGTTTGCCGGGCGTCGCTCGCGTTAATTCAAGTTTCGCGCTGCGAACGGTACGCAAGACCAATCAGTTGCCGATCGGTTGAGTCAAGTCTATTTCTTCGTGGGCTGACCGGGCTACCGATTACACCATATTCCGCCGGCGAAGCCGCAGCCGACCACGCAAATGCCCGTTGTCTCGTTACCCTCTAAAATGGGATAATCGGTCTGCTCACTTGCGGTGACTGCGTAATAGGATGAGCGACGCTTCGACTGATGTGTCGCGATTCAACTTATCGCTAAGCTTCTACCGCACGATCGTCCCATTGGCCGCTTTTATCCTGAATCGTTTTAGATAAAATTTCTTTGCCTGTTGGGACGCAAACTGACGTTCTCAAAAAGTGCCGTTAAGGAGCGGGCTCCACACCATGGGCTGCAGCCCGCTGGTGCCACCTACTGATTTTCTCCGGCTTGACTCTCCGACCAGGATGGTTTTTCCTGTACGTGAGATGAACATTCTGAAATTCAAACGTGTGAACGGTAGACCATCGCGTACGGCGCATGTAGTAAGACAACAGAATTCCAAGGCCACAGGTGCCTGATCGACCGAAGCGGGTAGTCATGTCGAACGCAAAAAGTGGACAACAGAATCGAATCATCGACGTCGCCAGACGACTCGGCTTGAGCGGCGATGAAATTCTGCCGCACGGACATTACATTGCCAAAGTACCTATTGCCGAACTGCAGTCGCGGCAGAAACAACGCGACGGTGACCTGATCCTGGTTACGGCGATGACACCGACGCCACAGGGCGAAGGTAAGACGACGACCAGCATCGGCCTCGCCGACGCGATGAACCGTCTCGATCACGATACAACCTTGTGTCTGCGCGAGCCGTCACTCGGCCCCTACTTTGGCATCAAGGGCGGAGGCACCGGCTCCGGTCGGGCCCAGCTGTATCCCGCTGAGGACATCAATCTGCATTTCGTCGGCGACATGTATGCTGTCGAAAAGGCGAACAACCTGCTCGCTGCCATGCTCGATAATCATCTACAACATGGCAATGACCTCGGCATCGATCCGCGCAGAATCGTCTGGCGGCGGGTCATCGATCTGAATGACCGGGCATTACGAGAGATATTCGTCGGTCTCGGCGGTGTCGTGAACGGAGTTCCGCGACATGACGGTTTTAACATCACTCCCGCCTCGGAGGTGATGGCGATGCTTTGTCTCGCGAGCGACTACCAGGATCTCGGTCGTCGACTAGCCGAGACCGTCATCGCATTTACCTACACGGGAAAGCCGATCCGAGCAGCAGACATCAAGGCCCAGGGAGCAATGCAGGTCCTACTGCGTGATGCCGTGAATCCGAACCTTGTCCAAACGCTCGAGGGTACGCCGACCTTCGTGCATGGCGGGCCATTCGCGAACATTGCCCAAGGCACGAACACCGCCATCGCGACACGTCTGGCGCTCAAGCTCAGCGACTATGTCGTCACCGAGGCGGGCTTCGCAACAGACCTGGGCGCCGAAAAATTTATCGATATCAAGTGCCGAATTACCGGCCTCAGACCGCAGGCCGTGGTAATCGTAGCGACCGTAAAAGCAGTCGAATGGCATGGCGGGGCCGGAAAAGACGGTGGGCTGGCGAACTTGCAGAAACACATAGAGAACATCAAATATTTCGGGTTAAAGCCGGTAGTCGCGATTAATCGATTCAGCGACGACAAACCGGCACAGCTCAGGAAGATCGCGGCGTTTTGCGAGCAGCAGGGCGTTGAAGCTCTCATCGCGGAACACTGGGCGCGCGGTGGCGAGGGCGCGACGAGCCTGGCCGAAGCGGTGCTGCGCACCATCAAGACAAACCGTCGACGCAAATTAAAATTCGCCTACCCCTTGTCCATGCCGCTGGAGAAGAAGATAGAAACTTTGGCTCGCAGCATGTACGGCGCATCGGGCGTGGATTTTAGTCGGGTAGCACAACGCAATATCGATCTATTGACCGAACAGGGATTTGGCAAGTTGCCAATCTGCGTCGCGAAGACGGCGGCGTCTCTGAGCGATATCTCATCCGTCCGCGGACGGCCCCGGAATTTTCGTATCACCGTGAACGAGTTGCGTGTCAGCGCCGGCGCCGGATTTGTTGTCGTTCTGGCCGGCAATATCATGACAATGCCGGGGATGCCGAAGGTGCCTAAGGCTGCGAAAATCAAGGTGCTGCGGGACGGCCGGGCCGTCGGGCTAACCTAGCACACGCACACGCCGACATAACGATAATCAGCACTGATCGAGATCAGTGTTCAAGCGCATTGTCTCGAATCGATTTAACGGCTGCGTGTCAGCGATCAAGCTGGCTCCTGCGCTTCCTCCAACTCTCCTCGCCACTTGACGACATTAAACTCAATGGCTGCGAAGCCGGCGATCCAGATCAGCTCGTCCCAGACGAACAGCCAATGCCTCAACACGCCCCAATACGCTGCGATCAGCAGGAGTAGTCCGTACAACGCGGGTTTGGCGAAGTTACCCAGGGTAATCAGCGGGCCGCTGCTGATGCCGCGGCCCTGGAGACGCACCATGAATTCGATCAAGAACACGATCAACAACCAGATACTCGCCTCGATGAGATCGGCCCACGCCAGTAGGCGTGAGATGGCGATGCCCTCGGTATCGGTGACGAGCGATTCGCTGTCGACCGGGAAAAAAACCGTACCGACCGACAGCGTCGAGCAGTTCGACTGATCCACTACGGTGAAGATGAGCCAGCCCAGTTCATCGATCGTCGTAGCAAAAGTCGTGGTCCAGCGCAGAAACGATCCATTTGACGACTTGCTGAATGGCGTGGAGGTCGAGCCCCGCCAGGACTGATCGGCTACTCATATTGCAGAGATTATTTTCTTCTGGATGTTACCGGGTATTGTACCGTGTCAACTGACCCGGTATGGTTTCACATTCACGTCGAGCGTTGTCGCGTAGATGCCGATATAGAATCGGCGGGGCGGCAGCGCGAATTGCAGGCAGGTTATGGCGAGAATTATCGGTAGGCTGGTCTCCGTGCATATAGGCGAGGAAGGTGAGCTCGCTAAAGTCGCGCAATCATCCATCCAGGCGAAACTGGACGGTTTTGTCGGGGACCGGCATGTAGGTTTTAGCCGGGTCGCCTATAAGGGCGACACGGAACCGGTGGGGACCGTAAGACGCAATAACCGGCAGTGGTCCGGCGTCTCCGTCGAAGAACTGGCCATGATTCAGGAGCGCATGGATCTGCAGGAGCCGCTCACGGCGGAAACTCTCGGCGCCAATATCTGCGTTGAAGGCATTCCGGATTTCTCCCGGCTCGCCAAGGGTGACCGGCTGATCTTTCCGTCCGGCGCAACGCTGGTCGTGGAGGACTACAACCCGCCGTGCGCGGGCATGTCCGAAGAAATCGCGAAGCTGCATACGACGAACTCAGGTGAGCCCATCCGGCGTCTGGATTTCAGTAAGCAGGCAAGGCATCTACGGGGCGTCGCGGGCAGCATCGACGTCTCCGGGGTGATCAATACCGGGGACGAAATCGTCGTCCAATGCTACAAGCCCCCGCGTTGGGGTTAGTCAAACTCTATCCACGTGGTTTTCAGCTCGGTGTAGTCGTTGAAGGCGTGGATGGACTTGTCCCGCCCGTTGCCGCTTCGTTTGAATCCGCCGACCGGCACCGTGATATCGCCACCGAAGTAGTTATTGATGCCCATGGTGCCTACGCGGACGGCGGCGGCGACCCTGTGCGCCGTGTTGATGTTGTTGCTCCACACCGCACCCGCCAGGCCGTAGATAGAGTCATTGGCGATCTCCACCGCCTGCGCGGCGCTGGTAAATGTCAGCACCGACAGCACCGGACCGAAAATCTCCTCCCGGGCAATCCGCATGTCGTTATCGACGCCGGCGAATATCGTGGGCTCGTGATAGTAACCGCCAAACTCGAGCAGGGCCTGGCCGGATTCGTCCAGAGCCCTACAGCCTCGACTTGCTGAGGAAGAGTCTGAAAGAAGTCATTGGTGCGAGGGCAGCGAGACGGCGCGAATTTAATTCCGTCCGCGATCCCGACGGAATAGGGCCAGGCGTTCTTCCAGAATTCTGAGGCGTTCTCCCAGTTGCCCGTTTCCACCACCGATCTCCGTGCCGTCACTGAGTGTGATAAACGTCCATTCCACCAGGTTGGATCCATTTCGCGACGGGCGCCCGACGATGTGAATGCGGTCCCCGGGTTTGAGTTGGTCGTCGGTCCAGCCTGAGCGCCTGAGATTAATGATGCTGTCACCTTCCGCCATCCATTCTTCGCGATCCCCTGCTTCGTTCGTGGCATCAAAATAGATCCGGGCATGCGGGTTCACGGGACGGAACTCAGTCACCACGCCGTCGATCTCCATTCTCTCATCGACCAGATAATGCGCCCCGGGATTATGGTGGGCCAGCGCGGAACCGAACATCAATGGCACGCTGCACGTGAAGGTCAATACTTTTCCTATCATGTTCTGAGTCTCTCCTTAACGCTGCCCGGAAATCGACTCGCAGGGAGCATCTTCCAATGGGACCTGGGGCGTAAATATCCTGGTCCGCTCAAGCGTCAATGGCTCGCGGAACCTGACTGGATCAGTCAGGGTAAACGTCAGGTGTAATCTGCGGCCATCTTCGCTGATCGTGTAGCGCTCAACGCTCGTCGCCTGGTCGCTGTTGTGAATAGGGAGATTGTCCTCCGCGACATTGGCGCTCACTCCGACGGTTTCAACGACCAGAGTCGAACCCTCGAACCAGCCGATTGAATGCCCAAGGCTCGTCGGCTCGGCTACAGGGTGCCCGCGACCGTCGACGTATATCGTGCGATCCGACGCCATATCTTCCGTCCGGATGACGATGCGATCGGCATAGTGCTCGAACTCAATCGGGTCGTTGTGCAATATGCTGCGGAAGGCCCCAAAGGGCTCGCACTGGATAGCGGGGTCATCAGCGTGATCGTAAGCCGCGTCGTGCTCCCTGCCCGCTTCTGTTAGCAGATTAGCGATGATCTGAAAGTTATACGCACGTACAGCCCGCTGGAGTTCCTCAGCCGACAGATGATCGTTTGCCGAATCTTCCAACAGCTGCCGAATGTACTCGTATGTTTCGCTCGTGCAATTGCACGCGAATAAATCTTCAACGCTCCAGGCCGGATCGTCGAACGTGGTCACGGTCGTGCTCCAGACCCCGGAGAAGTCGGGGGAAGCCTCTTGCGCCCCCGCGATTTGGAAGCTCAGGACGACACAGGCGATCGCGGTCGCAGTGGCGAGCCCGTAGCGACGTATATTTGCTAGGCCGCGCCGCATTCCCGATGCTTTATTCACAGGCCGACGACTCCGGGCAACCATGTGACCAATATCGGCACGTAAGTAATCAGGATTAGCGCGATCAGGGATATGCCGATGAACGGTAGCATGCTTCGAGACAGCTCCAGGAACGGCACTCGGAAGGTCATGACGCCGACGAACAGATTCAACCCGAATGGCGGCGTTACCATCCCGAGCGCGACGTTCAATACTATCACGGCCCCGAGGTGAAGAGGATCGATCGCGAGTGCTTGCGCGATCGGGGCGAACAGGGGTGTCAAGACGATGATGGCGGAGTTCGGGTCGACAAACATCCCGGCGATCAGGAAGACCACGTTAATCGACAGGAGCAGCTCATTACGGGAGCTACCCTCCATGAATCCGGCGATTAACTGCGGTACATCCTGAAGAGTCAGATAGTAGGCCAACGCTGATCCCGCAGTGAGCAGAATCAGCAGAGAAGCGATCATTATCGAGGATTTAACGGTCACGTCGAATAGCTGATGAAATTTGAGCTTTCGGTATACGACGATCTCAACGAATAACGCGTACACGCAGGCGCCCGATGCCGCTTCCGTCGGCGTGAACGTGCCCGCGTAAATGCCACCGAAGATAATGATCGGCAGGCCCAACGACCACCCGGCACGCTTCAAGCTGACGCCACGCTCTCGCCAGGACGCGCGCGGCTGACTCCCGACCTTGTTGACTACCGCATAGAGGTAGCAGTAGACCGTCAGGAGAAGCATAAGAACGACTCCTGCACTCAAGCCGGCGAGAAAGACGCCTCCGACCGAGCTCGTCGTCACCAATGCGTAGAGGATCATCGCGACGCCAGGCGGAACCAACATGGCGAGTGTAGACGCCGAAAGTATCAGACCTGCGGAAAACCCCGGGCTGTAGCCCTGCTTCAGCAGTGCTGGATAGACAATCGGGCCGATGCTAACGATGGCAGCTGTCCCGATTCCGGAAACGGCGCCGAACAGCGCGCAGGTGATGGCCGTCGTAATCGCAACGCCTCCGGTAAGATGCCCGACAGCGGCCTCGACCAACCGTAACAGCCTGCTGCTGATCTCGCCTCTGGAAATGATATCGGCAGAGAACATGAACAACGGGATCGCGAGGAGGCTGAACTTGTTGATACCCTGCATCATCTGCTGAGTTAGCACCATGGCTGGCAGCGGTGGCCCGAACAATTCGAACGACAGCAGGGTAGGCGCAAGAATCGCGATGAAGACCGGCGCGGAGATCAACAGCAAGAATGCTGCGACGAATGCGAAGGTCAGAGCCGCCATCCTTACGGATCTCCGGATGTCGGCGCAATTGACCGTGCTCGATCATTATCTACGATGCACGTTAAGGCGACCTGGAGAAACGCCATGGTCATTAGGAGCCCGCCGATCGGCACGGGCAAGTAGAAAAAGCCGGAAGGGATCTCGAGCATCGGATCTATTTGGCCGGCGCTGAAACGAGTCCAGGTAAAATTAGCGCTGAGCCAGGTTATATAACCGGTCGTAGCGGCTCCGATGAGGCCTACCAGGATCGGCATCCTGCGGACGGTCCGCGCTGGTAATAGGCGTTGCAGAACATCGACGGTGATATGTGACCCTGACCGCACGGCCAGATACCCGCCCAGGAACGTCAGCCAGATGATCAGAAGACGTCCGAGTGCCGGTCCGCCGACAAAGGAAATATTCAAGACACTCCGGCCAATGGAGTTGAAGAAGAGCACCGCGGTCATCGTCAACAGGGCGAACACAAGCACCCACCTGATCACGCCATCGATCGCTCCGAGGAGGCGCTCGAATTTAGCAACGATCGCTCGCACTCACTCCCTCCTGTAGTCAGAAACGCCTAGAAACGAGTTCTCAGCGGTCACCGTTCGTATTTGGCGATCTCGGCCCTAAATGCGTCGAGAATCGCCTGCCCCCGAGCTCCATTCTCCCGAACGTAGAACTCCTCGATTCCCGGTAGCACCGCTGCCCGCATGCGCGCCCTCTCTTCGTTACTCGGTCGGGAAATCTCCAGGCCGCGACTCTCGAATGCGGGTAAGGCTGCCGACACGACGATTGCATTCGTTAACTCCGCGGTCATCCGGCCGCCGACCTCTACGGCTTCGCGGATCGCGTCCCGGCATTGCCCGGTTTTCTGCTCCCACCACGGCTTGGGCACCAGGATGATCTGGTCCAGGATCCCGTGATTCGTCAACGCAGCATAATCCTGGACCTCATGAAATTTCATGAAGAAGTTCGTCGTGATGGAGTTCTCCTGCGCGTCGATCGCTCCCATTTGCAACGCACTGTACGTCTCGGAGAATGGCATGCCGACGGCAGTCAGCCCGAATAGCCGCCCCTGTTCCTTTAAGACGGCGGATGGCATGACTCGTGCTTTGAGGCCCGCGAAATTGTCGAGCCGGTCGAGCGGCCTGCGATTGCTCGTCCAGATCTTGTATCCCGTATGCCAGATTGCGAGCGACACGATGCCGTTCTCCTCGGTCGTGCTCAGCAACAGCCGCATCGCATCGCTTTTGTGCACCTGTTCAAGATCTTCCCACGCCGGCGGGAAGAAGAACGGGAAATCGAGAATGCCAATGAGCGGCTGGAAACCGACCAGGAACGACCCGGGGACGATCACCATCTCGATCGAGCCGATCTGGAGCCCCTCGATCAGATCGGTGTCTCCACCCAACTGTCCGCTCGGATAGACCCGAGCGCTGATATCACACCTCGCGTCGGCGGTGATGAGCCGAGCCGTCTCAGTCGCACCGCGCCCACGCGGGGCTTCCCCTGGAACGAGGTGCGCAATTTTCATCACCTCCTGCGCAGAAGCCACCGGGTTGACCGCGGCGCTCAATAGCGTCGCGACGATGCATCCGGCGACTGGAAGCGGCTTCCACATGAGCGTGCTACTTCTGGCCCAGGTACCAATCCAATATCTGCGACCCGGTCCAGAATAAGACCCCGGGTTGCTGTCGGATGGTCTCGAAGATCTTGCGGAAGTACTTGATGCGGTGTGGGGCCCCCATGATGTAGGGGTGGCAGGGCAAAGCCATCACACGCGGCTGGCTGAGCGAATCCTCATAGAAAGCCTCGAACTGATCGAGCGCACGATCTGCATACTCCGACGCCTTGTGATGCTGTATGAGCATCATCGCAACGTCGTTGGTTTCCTGCGTGTAGGGTATGTTCACGAGCGTACCTGCTCGGGTCTTCAACTCCACCGGCTGGTCGTCGAGCACCCAATCCGCCACATAGTCGAAACCCTCTTCCTTGAGTATATCGACCGTTTCATCCGTCTCCGTGAGTGCGGGTCCCAACCATCCTCTCGGCTTTTTACCGGTAAAGTCCTGAATGATGTCGCGCGTCTTCTGAATGTCCAGCCGTTCGTCTTCGACCTTCTGCATACTCAGCTGCGAGAACCCGTGACCCATGAATTCCCAGTTCGCCTTGAGCGCCTCCTCCGCGATACGTGGATAGGCCGTGCAGACGCTGCCGTTAAGCGCGAGCGTCGTAGGCACTTCGAACGTATCGAGTACTTCTTTGAGCCTCCAGAAGCCAATACGGTTGCCGTATTCATGCCATGCCCAGTTCGGTATGTCTGGAATCGGCGAGCCGCCGGCCGGGGGAGATATCACCGTTCGAGGCTGGGGCTTGGTACTGTCCCAAACCTCAACATTGACGATCGTCCAGACGATCATGCGCGCGCCGTCGGGGAGCTTCGGGACTGGCCGGTCGATGATCGCTGAATAATCCAGTCGTTCGTCTGGGCGCATGTGATCGCTCATCTATCGTTCCTCGTCTGCAGCAACTGGATTACTCAGGCTACCGATCGATGTAATGGACGCGTCCATGACATCGCCCGGCTTCAAGTAAACTCCTCGTGACATCCCGACGCCAGTCGGTGTTCCTGTAGCAATGACATCTCCAGGCTTTAACGTGAGGATAGACGAGAGGTATTCGATCTGCTCACCGATATCGAAGATCATCGCTCCGGTTTTCTCTTCTTGCATCAGCTCGCCATTGACGGAGAGGCGCATGTCCAATGCATAGGGATCGTCAATGCAGCTCGTTGGAACGAGCCAGGGGCCAAGCGGTGCGAATGTATCGAAACACTTGCCCTGAAACCAGTCCGTCTTGAAAGGATAGTCGTCGCGGACGTTCAAGTCGCGAGCCGTCACATCGTTGATGACCGTGTAGCCAGCAACATAGTCTAGCGCCTCCTTCGCGGGGACATGACGCGTCTCGCGCCCGATGACGACCGCTAACTCGACTTCCCAATCTACTTGGGACGAAGCGTTCGGGATGACTACGGTGTCGTTATGGCCGATGATCGATGTGCCCGGCTTTATAAACATGTACGGGCGCCTCTCGGCCTTAGCGGCCAGAACCGTGCCCATCTCGCTCGCATGTTTGGCATAGTTGGCCGCGGCACAGAACACCCGGCTTGGTCGTAGCGGAGGAGCGAAGCTATTGGCACCGATCGTCAGTTTCGTCAGCTGCTCGACGCCGGCCGCAGCCATCTCCGCGAACTCATCGAGCTCCGGGCCAACACGGACCCACTGCGAGAGCAGTTCATCGACATCCGCCTGTGCCCAGGCGACAGGATTCGAAAGCGATTTCGCGGCATCGGCGAGGTCATAGAGCCCTTCGTCCAGCACCAGTGCCGTACGAACAGCTTCTCCTCTTCGATAACTTGAAAGTGCGTACCAAACCATGCTGTTTATGCCTCACCAGGCAATTCTTCTATGGGCTGACCGAAGTCGATCTTCTGCGTTCTTATCGCCCGATCAGGCCACGACCTGCATTTTCACTGCTGACGATCGTCTGCTTTAGGCCAGAGGCCGCCGTTCGTGAACGATGTTCAACACGGATGAGTCAGCTGTCAATTTTCCACAGCCACACCGATCACGATGAGAACCGCGTAGTCTTGCTTGTTGCAGCTCTCGACTGGAGGCATCGAGTCCCCTGGCGCAACTGGGAATGCAGCCATCTGCGCCTTGGCCGGCGAGCACGAATTATCACTCGTCGCCGGTGTGTAACGCGCGGAGCGGCAGCCCAAGTGCGTGACATCATAGAGCGTCGCCCCGTCGTCGAGCTCCCAACGCTGAGTACCCTCCTCTTCCTTGGGATGAACGGTCAGCACGGTCGTCACCTCGCGGTTACCTGTGACCCTGTACTTGCCCGGAGGGACCGGGAAGTCCGGTTGCTCCATAATCAAGCCGTGTTCCTCCAACCACCAATCTGTGCTGTCGAATTGCCACCGTGCTGGGGCGACACCCCCTGCGGCCTTCAATCGCTCATAGCGGCTCAACCTCACCCCCCGCGGACCAGGATCTTCACGCCACAGGCCCCACAATTGTGCACCGCTCCCGGAGGTCGCATCTGGATCACCCAACGCCGCGATGAACTGCGTCGGAATGCGCCTGAACTTCGTCGGAATTTCGTCTGCAGCGTGAGCCGACTGCGCGAAAGCAGCCGGGGATAGCGCCGCCGTGGCAGCCGCTGCCGTACCGGCTACGAGAAACGAGCGGCGACTAAGGCCACCGCCGTCTGATCCGCGTGATCTCGGCTGGCCGCACGCCTCGAATTCGTGCTCCCGGTACATCGTATGCTCTCCTCTTAATCTGTCGGCTGACGAGGTTCTATTCTAACGGAATGGCGAACGACTGGTAATGCCGGAAGCGGACACTGGTAGGCGTCCAGTCAACGTTGCCCATGACTGTCTGGTTTTCGAGCGCAGTGGAAAGGCCGATCCGAGTCGATTAGCATGCCAGATTTATCGATATCAGATCCATCGCCGAACTTCAGATTTGTACCGTAAGTACTCGCCACCAAATTTACGCTCCAAATACCGCTCCTCCCGCTTGATCACGCCCCGATTCACAACGACAAGTACGGGTACTACGAGCGATAGAACCCATAACGAGTTAACCCAACAGGCGATGCCAAAATAGAGGACTGCCAAAGATACGTACATGGGATTTCGACTCAATCGGTAAATACCATCGGTCACAATAGCTGTCGTAGGCTTACGTACATCAATTGGCGTCTCAACGCGCTTCATAGCCAGCACAGCGAATAACGCTATGGGAATGGCCGCCAGAATCAACAGGACTCCGAACCAAACCGATACTGATTCCGGCAGAAATCCGATGGGATAAAAAGAGTCGATTAAGAGTCCCACTAACAGGCCGATGAGATAGATAATCGGCGGAATCGTAATAACGCCAGCACTATCCGATGTATTGTCGGTCATTGCTACTGCTCCCCTTCTATCTAACGTAGTGGCCAACCTTTTCTGCGGCAAGCTTCTACAACATTCGACTTGAACTCACCGTTGCACTTCGCGGTTGAAACCAAGCCGTTAATTAGCGTCCGCTATCGGCTAAGAGTCTCCGAACGCTGTCGCAGCCCTCGGTATCGATATCGTAGGATCATAAGATATCAGTCATTGTTGATGGAGGCGGGAGCTGGCGGGGAGACCCCCGCCAGAAACGCCCAGACCCCTTCGATATAGGCCTCATCTCGAAGGTAAGCGTCATTGTGGGACCCGCGGAGCGTCAGCAGCGTTCGAGGCTCAGGCGCAGCCGCAAAAATAGCTTGGCCGTGATGGAACGGGATGATCTCGTCATCGCGACTGTGGACGACCAGCACGGGGCACTGCACGTCCCGGACGTAATCGCGCGTCGCGTGGCTCAGTCGGCTCAACCAGCGTGCTGGGAGCCATGGGTAGAGTTCCTGGGCGATATCGGGCACGGAAGTAAAAGACGATTCCACGATGAGCGCTAACGGATGCTGCTGCGCGGCCAGCCGTGCCGCGACGGAGCCACCTAATGAACGTCCGAAGATCACCACGTCGCCAGGGCGTACGCCGCGAGTCTCGGTGAGATAGCGCCAGGCCGCATCCGCATCGCGATAGATCCCGGATTCTGTTGTCCTGCCCTCGCTCTGCCCGTAACCCCGGTAGTCGATGATAAATACGGACAGCTCCAGGTTCCTGAACTGTCGTATCGAGTCCAGACGATGGGAGATGTTGCCGGCGTTGCCGTGAAAGAACAGCAGCACACGAGGGGCTCGCCCCGCGATGAACCAGCCATGCAAAGTCACTCCGTCGGAAGTTTCGATGGAGACATCCTCGTAGTCCATGCGCGCATCGGCGGGTGTCATGGTCAGCGCTCGTCCCGGCACGTTGGGCAGGTAGAGCATGCGGCCCTGCATGAGATAGATGATAACGAGGACCAGACCGTAGCCCGCCGCGAGGACCAAGAATAGTTTCAACATGGCGCTTGGGGCACGCTAGGGACGGCGATTGTTACTCTAGGAAAAATTTCGCACCAAAGTTATGCAGAAGTTCAAATATCAACCGCTTGGTTTCAACCTAAAGCGACAATCATTACCTAGCATAAAAGGTAATCATGCGACCACAGATTATTACGCCAGTCCAGAGTAGCAGAGACAGGTAGCCTACACTGATAGAGCTCCGAGATACCTCTTCGGTATCCACTAAATGACTTAGCCGCACTTTGTAGAAAAGTGCATTTATTCCGGCGACCATGATCAAAATTAATTTTAATTCAAACGCCAAATTATTTATATATTTGAACGTATTTCCAGCAAAAAATAATGCTCCAGTAGAAAAATTCACGGTGAAAGCCATCAATGATAGTCGAATTAGAAATTGCACCATGGGCGCGCACCGTTCCCGGTAAAATCCGATCAAACGTAAATCAATGATCAAGAGGCTACCGATGAGCACACACAAACTAACGAAATGGATGCATTCCAGGGTCGGCCATATATATGCAGAAGAAATTACCCACGCCGCGACTGGGGTATCCGCAATCCAGGCAAAGATAGTCAGGTTCATTAGTAAATATCAGAAAGATAGGCGATCAACCGACCGGCAATCACTGCGCCGAACCATGTTACTGTAGAAATGAGGGACATATTTTTTGAAATCCTGTCCGCCACCGATACTTCTGTCGTCAGATTTATGGGCTTAAGATGTTGCCTGAGCCAGAATAAAATTATAGCGCTGATGACGACCAGCAGCATTTTGATGAGAAAGATATAACTATCAATATACTCAGGGCCCCGGCTGACGAAAAGTGCCAGACCTGTAATAAAATTTAAGATAAACCCCCAAACAGCAATGCTTAACAGCCTAGGTATCAGTTGTACTGAGAAGCCGGTAAAGATTTGATTCAAATGCAAGGTGACCATGAAGGATAGGCCGACTGCTACTGCCATACCCACCGAATGCAGGGCGATTAAAGTCGGGAACCCCAGCATTGATGTCAATACCCACTCTGAGAAAGCTGAGGCCTCAAGGAAAGCTAAAAAACTCAATCAATTCTCCGATCGGATTGATGAGGGATTATTGCAGACAGGATGTGCTGATCATGCCACCGAGACAGGGGCTCTGAACGACCGCTTATGGCCAGATGGTCTTCCATCAGTAAAGTGGACGTCACATAGCTAGAAGGGGAAGTTCAAGTAACTTCTAGAATAACGTTTGGCGGCAGGCTCGGCGAAGAGTTAACGAGCGTCCGCTTTCGGCGATCACTCACTCCGACCGCTTTCTCGCCTCCGGGCAGCAGCCGCGTGAATCGCCTCGAGTATCGCCACGTCTAGATAACGGGCTATCTCGAGTGATGCGTGGTGTTCGACAATCCACCGGCTGCCTAGATGAATCCCGAGTATGTACACCTCGCCCTCAACAGTGGTCAGGATCGGCGAGCCCGAATGACCGAACCAAGCTCGGCACGTGTGCCCAAAGAGCTCCGCCGTGAGATCCACGTCCAATGATCCGGGTGGTGTAAGGCGGCACGCTCGCTCGCTGCCGAGGAAGCGCAGCGGCAGTCTCACAGGCATCTCGTCTCCAGCCATCTGTCGTCGGGCCGCGTGGTCGATCGTCAGCGAACGCAGCCGTTTCACGGTACCGCTAAGGCGCCGCTCCGTGAATAGGACGGCCCAGTCATCAACCGCATCGCGCCCCCGAGACTCCGGGCGCCAGACGCTGTCGATTCGGTATCGCCCATCGTCCGCCCCCACCACACGGCATCTTCGCCTTAGCGCGTCTACATCGGACGGCAGCCCGTGTGCGGCGGTCAGAATGACCTCATAGGGGATATCTACCGTCCCCGTGTCGATTATGGCGCCTCGGAACCGATGCGTGTGGGCGCCGTTCTCAGGTACACATTCGATGCGCGTCAGCCCGGCCGCTGCCCCGATCGTATCTGACACCACAGCTGCTGCAGCCTCCGCAGAAGCTGTCGCGAGCATGCTCATCAGCGATGTGACGCAGAGACTTGTGAATCTGAGCTTCATACCCGATTGACTATAACGCAGGTGTTGCGATGAACGACGTTCCTGGGACGGACGTCTCCGCTACTCGGCGACCATTATCTCTTCGTTCAAGACTTCACCATCCACGCTGTAGTGCCGCACCAGCAAGGTAGCGATCCCGTCGCGGCGTTCGGCGGTGACCGCCACGAAGCCACCGATCACGTTCAGATAGCGATGCTCCGGCCGCACATCGTCGTTGCGCCAGCCGCGCGCGTGGGCGTCGCTGGCCGGGCCAGTGGCGAATTCGCGCAAGCCGGTCGCGGCATCCTCTATGACATACTGGTAATGGCGATCGCCACAGATCACGATCATATTGTCCTGCGCTGCGAGAAATGACCGGATCTCCTCGCCCTCGTGATAGAACCCTTCCAAGTTCGTGTGGTTGTCGATCTCGCCTTCGTTGTAGGGGCCTAACAGCGGCGTTGGGCTGATCAAGACACGGAAAGTTGCGTCGGAAGCCGCGACCGTCTCCATGAACCAGGCTTTCTGCTCGGCGCCCCAGATCGTCTTCTCCGGACCATCAGGGTCGGTATTCGCGCTGCGATAATCCCGGTTCTCCACCAGCCAGATCTGCAGGTCTTGGCCCCAACGAAAGGTTCGATAGGTCCGTGCACCCATCGGCATCTGCTCCAGGAACACCGCTTGTCCCTGCGCGAAAGTGAACTCGCCCATGAACTGACTTTCCATACTCGGCCAACTGTCGTTGGACAGCGTGTCATGGTCGTCCTTCATGAAGTAGCTCGGCACCAAGCGATGAAACTCGAAGTTAGTGGGCAAGCTGAACATTCGCGCCCACCCCCAGCGCGCGAGCTCCAGGGTCTTCGCCCATTGGTCGTAGTAGAGAATATCGCCGGTATGCACGAAGAAACTGGGCTGCAGTTCCAGGATGGCGGGATAGATCTTGTAGCCTCCGCCCGGCGCATCTTGATCTGGATACGCTTGCCCCGTGGTAGCGGCGAAGACGACGCGCGCCGGCTCGTCGGGCGGTGGCGCCGTACGGAAGCGTCCGCCGAGGGACGAACCGATCGTGGCGCTGCCGGGTTGACGAGCCTCAACCTGGAGCTCGTAGTCGGTCGACGCTTCGAGGTCCGACAACGTGAACTGCCGCGTGAAATCCCGGTCGGGGCTCACCGCAGCCCACGGGCTTGTCCGCCAGCCGCTCTCGCCGCTCGCCCGATAGAGAACTCGCACTTCCCCCAGCGACCCAGGTACCGCGCCTTCGATGTTGTCGATGGTCGCGCCTTCCGGATACTCGACTACCGGCACCCAGTCCGCAGGCGTCGCCGGCCACCTGGGGTCTTGGACGAGCTCGCCCGATTCGGGGTGGATATACAGCGTGTCGGGTATCGGGGCCCCGGGACCGACGCGTTGCGCCGCCCGGGTCAACCGCGTCCAGATGATGGCCCCGCTGTCAGTGACCTCGCCGATTTTCATTCCGGTCGCCTGGTACGGCCCAGCCGTGGGCGCGCCACCACAGCTTCCGAGCGATACGAGGGCGACAAGCCAGAACGCGCTCCAAGCGTGCCGAGTTCCACTCAACTTGGCCGACTGATTATTCATAGCTCATTGGGTTATCTAGGCGCCCGTTGGGTAAGGACTCGATGGGGAGGCCGAAGCCGCTGGCGGTCAGCGGACGTCCGGTGAGTCAGCTCACGAGACGGGCAGCCAACCGGGTAAAGCTGAGCCAGGTCTCCGACAGCATCAGAACATCCCTGAAGCTCGACACAGATAGAACGAGTACGCCCAACAGATAGACCGGATGAACCAGACGCCACTTCCGGAAGCTGCGCCTTACAGGAATCGGAAATGACGCCGCCATGCCCACTAGGTTACTCGCTGTTGCGTAGAGTCGAGATCTGCTCCCGCAGTGATCGATACTCCGAGCGTTCCTCGGCAGACAGCTCACCCAGCAGGAGATTCTCGTGCTCGTAAGGATCTTCTTGGAGATCGTAGAACTCTTCCGCGCCATCGAACCGCAGTAATTTATAGCGCTCGTTGCGCATCGCATAGTCCGCCGTTTCCACGCCAGCGAAAGAGCCGAAGAATTCATCTACATAGACCCAGTCGCGTGGGGATGGGCCGTCGGGATCCGATAGCACGGAGAGGAAACTGACCGAGTCGTGAATCACGTCATCCGGTACGGTCTGATCCGGATCGATGCCGGCCATCTCCATGATAGTAAGAAACAGATCGGAAGAGTTGACCAGGGCGGCGGGTACCGCGCCGCGCTCGACGCCGGGGCCCGTAATGATCAGCGGCACATTGACGCCACCCTCGTAAATCGTCCCCTTGGCCCTGTCGGCCTGGAACGGCGCCCTGACACTGCCGCCGCCGGTCCCATTGTCGCCGAGAAATATCACATAGGTGTTCTCGCGGATCTCGGGCTCCAGCGATGCCAGCAGCCGGCCGATCTGCGTATCCATGGCTTCCATCATCGCGTCGAAATAATCGTCCCCAGCCCCTTCCAAAATCGACTTCGGGTCCAGATCCGAGTGATCGCTCTGCCAGTTCTCCTCCGGAGGCAGATGCAACGGCGTGTGCGGCAAATTGAAGGCGAACCACAGGAACCAGGGCCGATCGCCCCGATCCTGGATCCACGCGATCGCGTCGTCCGTCTTGTCCGCCGGCGCATAGCCGACCGTGCCCGTGACCTCCCCATTGACCACTTTGTTCCACGCGAAATACGAGGCGGTGGTACCGGTGATCAAACCCGAATAGTGATCGAAACCGACCCGGTTCGGATGATCGAGCCAGCCGTTACGCGTATCGGCGAGGTGCCACTTGCCGATCGCGGCCGTGGCGTAGCCGAGCGCTTCATTGGCTCTGAACGCCATGGGCAGCGTGTACTCTTCAACGGTCAGGCCGTACCGCGGCAGGCCCTGAAGGTCGTCGCCGCCCATGCCGCCCATGCCGCCGCCGAAGCCGCCCATCGCCGAGACCCCAGGTGAAGCCCACTCAGGTAGTTCGGGGATGTCCGGCAAGGATCCTCCGGTTCCTCCGCCACCCGCCGGTCTCCCGATGCCGGTCCGGAAACCGTAGCGGCCGGTGATGATCGTCGCTCGAGTCGGCGAGCAGACCGGCTGCGCCCAGAAGTTCGTAAAGCGCATGCCTTCCCGGGCTAACTCGTCCAGGGCGGCCGTAGTGGGCGGGTGTTCTCCGACGCCGTAAGACGCGAGCGTCTCGACGCCCATGTCATCGCCGAAGATCAGCAAGATGTTCGGTGCGGCTTGTGCCGTCCCGGTCGAACTCGCCGCGATCCCTAGTATCGCGGCGAGCAATCCGATAGGTCTCGTCATCCGTAACGACTCCGCTCAATCAGCCACGAAGCAATAGAATAGCCCGTCACCCCCGGTGCCGATCAGATCGTCCTGACTGCAGCCCCTGGAGCTATGCACGGAGTTCCACGACGCACTGGGCCCGCCCAGGCGGTCGTGATGGCCGACCATGGCCCGCCCATCGCTGTTACTCGTCCAGTTGCTGCAGGTCGTCACGGCCCCGTTTCCCGGAACCAGACGGCCCGAAGAATCGGAACCAGTCAGGATATCGTGCCGGTTGGGTTGATCGCCGGCGCCGTTGACGACGTTTCCATTCTCGTCTACCGAATTCGGCTTGCGCATATTGTTGCGATCCTCGTGAAGGCCGTCGATATCCCAGGCGACATAGGCGCCGTTCGCGTTGTACCAAGGGCCGTTGCCGATACGATCGCGGGCGTTGACGAGCGGCATGCCGCCACCCGGAGCCTGGCTGAGATAAGCGCGCCAGGTCGCGTCGCCGCGGCCGACGGCTGATGCGAGTGCCTGGCAATGCGCGTCCGCGCCGGCTAGACCTCCCAGATTGCCGCCATCACCCGACCCGACACTCGTCACGAAGAAGCTCATCGGCTGCTGATCCTGCGACAGCCCCGGGAGCGTCAACGCCGCGAGCGCGATCGCGACAAAGATGTATTTAGACTTATTCATGTTGGTTATCCTCGCTTATCCTTCATCGTTATTGAGAGACTCGAATCAGTCGGCCCGGGCGCAGGCGTCGTTACTTCGGCTGCGGCACGATCCGGAGATACGGCTTGGGTGACTTCCAGCCGTCCGGAAACTTCTCTTTCGCGGCCTCGTCGGACACGGATGGCACGATGATGACGTCCTCGCCCTGCTTCCAATTGACCGGCGTGGCGACTTTGTGCGTGGCCGTCAGCTGGCACGAGTCCAGGAGCCGCAGCACCTCGTCGAAATTGCGCCCCGTGCTCATCGGATAGGTCAGGCTGGCCTTGATCGCCTTGTCCGGCCCGATGACGAAGACCGATCGAACGGTCTGGTTGTCGGCTGCGGTGCGGTCCTTGGCGTCTCCGCTGGCGTTCGGATGCAGCATGTCGTAGAGCTTCGGAACCTTCAGATCACTGCCGTCGATGATGGGAAAGTTCACGGCATGTCCCTGTGTCTCCTCGATGTCTTTGGCCCACGCCTTGTGGTCCTCGACCGAGTCTACGGAAAGGCCGATCACCTTCGTGTTGCGTCGAGAAAACTCCGGTTTCAGGCCGGCCATGTAACCGAGTTCCGTGGTGCACACGGGGGTGAAATCCTTGGGATGGGAGAAGAGAATGGCCCATCCGTCGCCGATCCACTCGTGGAAGTTAATGGGTCCTTCCGTCGTTTGCGCTGTAAAATCAGGCGCTTGATCGCCAATGTGTAATGCCATGGTTTATCTCCAGATTATTGTTGTTCAGGAGGAGGCCGTAGTTTACCAAGTTGGGCTGGACATGTGTGTGTCGCCGGCGCTAAGGCGCCGCTCACCCCCCTGGTAGCCGCGAGAGGCGAGTCGTGCTTCCGTCAGGCCTGAGCTGATAACGAATTCGATTACCGTCGTCGTCGAGAAACGACAGGGATTGCTGAAATAACCCCTGTGGAAGCGCCTCGGCAGGCACGGTCGCTTCCAGGACGTAAAGGCGGCTGCCGTGCAGATAGATCCCGGCGTAAGTACGGGATTGATCCGGATTCGTGATCTGCAACTGGTGGCCTTCAACCAGGTCGATGTGATGCCACGCGTCATAGGTCACTTCCCCACCCCGCAGACGGAAGTTCCGGGCTGCATAGGCAACCGATGCGCGCTGGTCGTACAACCATAAATTCGCCGAGCTGGCCTCGTCGGTCTTGTCGGGCAACTCCAGATACACCCTCTGGGCGTCCGTGAAGTCGACGACCGTGACGGAATAAAAATTCAGCCCACTCTGGACCGTATACACATGCGACGGGAAGGTGGCGCCATATTCCGAGTGGTAAAGAATCTCCCGCACCTCGGGATCAGCCGGAAAGTTAACGCTGAAGAACAGTGACCGATCGGTATACGTCGTCCAGTTCTCCGCGAACACAGATCCCGATGAGAGCACGATCAACGCGATCGGAAGTACCGTGATAGCACGCATTTATAGTTCCTATTTTTTCGAGTCAGTACGACAGGTCAGCCTGGTCTTCGTTAGTCCCACTCTTTCTCTTCTCCGCCCTCCGGCGTCACATATCCGAGCAGACATCCCCTGGAACGGTCTCTGAGCTGATGACAGCGTACGGTGATGCTGTCTCCGGCTTCAACGTCGTCGCGACTCCAGCCCCGTCTCAGGATCGCGGCGATACCGCCACCCTCCAATGCCCATAACGTCGACTCGCCGTCCGCCCCCGGGACTTCGAGGTAGATCCACGTGTGCGGATTAATCCAGTGAACTTCCCGCACGGTGCCTTGCAAGTACGTGTACTCCTCCAGCTGATAGTTGCCGTGAGAGTGGTGTGCTCCGGTGGGCGAGGCCCAAACGACCGCGACGATGGCCGCAGCCGTCACGGATTTCCCAATAGAGTTCATATTTCTCCCGCTAGCTGCTCGGGTGACCGCATACAGAGTTGGCAGCGTCGATCTAGTCCCATTCGGTTTCGACTCCAGCCGGCGTCGTCAGGAAACCGAGCAGACAACCGTTGGCGCCGTCTTTCAATTGATGACATCTAACAGAGACCTTGTCGCCGGGCGCAATGGTATCATTCGCCACCCCGGCCCGCTGGAGCGCGCGGACGCTACCGCTCTCCAGGGCCCAGATCGTCGACTCACCGTCATCGCCTGCGACCGATAAGTAGACCCAAGAATGTGGATTGATAAAGATAAACTCGGTCACCGTGCCCTCGAGATAGGTGTACTCCGTCATCTGATAATTACCGTGTGAGTGGTGCGCCCAAGCGGGCGATAACATGCCGGCCGCGGCGGCGATCGCAAGTAAGAAAACTCTGGGCTGCACCTCTTCCCTCCCTCAGCGGCTGCGTATCAGGTGCCAGTTCTCGTCATAGTCGTAGCGAATTCTGTTGCCCTCTTCGTCGATGAATCCGAGTGACTGCTGGAAGTGCCCCTGTGGGGGCGCACTCGATGGCACGGTCGCGTCCGTGATATACAGGCGCCGTCCGTGCAGATAGATCCCAACGTAGCTTCGGGATCGATCGGCGTTGGTGATCTGCAGTTGGTGCCCCGGCACTCGGTCGATGTGACCCCAGGCGTCGTAAGTGACCTCGCCACCTCTCTCGCGGTAGTTGTGCGCCGCATAAGCGATCGACGCCATGACATCGATGATCCAGTATTGGTAATTGGCGGGGGAGTCCGCTTCTGTCGAGTTGGTCCGCTCTAAGTGAATTCTCTGAGCGTCGCGGTAATCGATCACGGTGACGGAGTAGACGTTGTCGCCGTTTCGCGCCGTATATACGCGTCCGGGAAAAGCGGCACCATATTCGGACGGATACGTGATCTCCTCAATCTCCGGCGCAGCTGGGAAATTGACGGTGAATCGATCGATTTCACTGGTATATCCGAACCAGCCTTGCGCGTTTGCAGGCCCCGACAGGTAGACGATGACGACTGCAGATATAAGCCGAAGCAGGCACACGAATGATTCTCCGAAGCTCCCCACGCTGATCTCATTCTGACAGAAACAAGGCCTATCGTCCCGCGAGAACGCCCGGGCCGATTAAATATTGTTTAATTAGACTGGGAAATAACTGCAGCGCCTTCGGTCATCGAACGTTCCCGAGCGTCCTCGTGGGCGATGATGTTGAGCATCTTCTCCGTCGCGATGACGGCCGCCGCCATCTGATCCGAATCCACGCCGATCGTCGAAAAGCTCGAGCCTTCCGTATCGCCACCCCAGCGGATCAGCGTCTCGACGAGCGCCTCCGTTCGTCCACCTGGAGGAATTCGCACTCGATAATCGGCCAGCCGCGGTACCTCGATGCCGTACTGCGTCACAGCCTTCTTCAGCGCGCCCATGAAAGCATCGTAACCACCATTACCCGTGCCGGAGGCCTGTTCCGTTCTCCCCTGAAACGACACAGTGACAGTCGCTTCCGGCGGCCCGTCCGAGGTGACGTTAATCGTATACCTCTCGATTCGCAGAACCTGCTCGGCAGGCGTCTTGAGTACGTCGGCGATGATCATCAATAGATCTTCGGGCACGACGGTGTGTTTCTTGTCGCCGAGTTCGATGATGCGATCCAGGACCTTCTGCCGTTTCGAGTCCGAGAGGGTGATTCCCAGTCGCTTCAGGTTGTGATCCAACGATGCTTTTCCCGCGAGCTTGCCGAGCGCGTAGCGGCGTTCCCGTCCGAAGCGCTGGGGCGCGAGACGCGTTGCGTACAGATTGCCTTTCGCATCGCCATCCGCATGAACACCCGCGGTCTGCGTAAACACGTCGACACCGAGGATCGGTGAGTTGGCCGATACGTTCTTGCCGCTGAAGGTTTCGACCAGACTCGAGATCGTCGCGAGACGTGATTCGTTCACGCCGGTGGTGCAGTCCGTGTGATCGGAAATAGCCGCGACGATCTCCGCTAAGGACGTGTTGCCCGCACGCTCACCCAGGCCGTTCACGCTGACGTGAATTCCGCAAGCACCGGCCTGTATCGCCGCAATCGCGTTAGCCGTCGCAAGACCGTAGTCGTTGTGCCCATGGAATTCGAACTGAACCTCCGGCCACGTCACGACCATCACGCTGACGAAGTGTCGAACATCGTCGGGCGCAAGAATCCCCAAGGTGTCTGCGAGATGGACTCGTTCGACATCGAGTTCCTGAAGCGCGCCCATGATGCCCGACACGTACGCGAAGCTATCGCGCACGCCGTTCGACCAATCCTCGAGATAGACGCTGACTCGTACGTCATTCTGCCGAGCATAGTTCACCGTCTCGACGATGCGCTCGATGTGCTCCTCGGGTGTCATCTGCAGGTGCATACGACAGTGGCGGTCGGAACCCTTCGCAAGGAGATTCATCACCCTGCCGCCGGCTTTAAGAACCCAGTCCACGGAACGCTGGCCGTCGCAGAACCCGAGCATCTCGACGCGGTCTATCATTCCCGCCTCACGAGCCCAGTCGGTGACCCGCATCGCCGCTTCGAGCTCGCCGAGCGACACCCGTGCGGAAGCGATCTCGACGCGGTCGACCCCAACGTCCGCCAGCAACATTCGAGCGACGTGCAATTTCTCCGCCGCGGTGTAGGCGATATCCGGCGTCTGCTCGCCGTCTCGGAGCGTCGTGTCCATGATCGCAATATGCGTTTTTCGGCTCTCGGTCATCGTCCTATCGGCTCATCGGCCATCGCCCTGAAAGCTGACGAAGTACCGATTATATCGCTAGAACTCCTTGGTCAGCATGTTGTGCATATCCGCGATATTCGAGGCGCGGAACTCGTCGTAGCTGATCCAGTCCGCATAGGCGTCCATGTAAATGCTCTCTTGGAGCTCTTCAACCGATTGTCCGGAGGCGATACCCGCGGCGACTCGCTCGCGGAGTTCCTCCAGATATTCGCGAAATAGCGTTACGTACTCGCTGTCGGCGTAGCTGCCGTGCCCCCCGGCCGCGATATCGAAGCCCTGCGCCTCGACGACACGGACCGCAGCGATCCACGTCTCGATGGGCTGCTCACCCCGAATCCAGCGAGGTGGTCTAACGATGCTGATGAAATCGGCCATGAAGCCAACGCTCGCTTCGGGAAACACGATGATGCTCATGTCATCGGTATGGGTGTGAACACCCGTGTAGACCAACTCCGCGCGCTTCCCGCCGAGCGTCACCGACAGACGGTCGGAGAAGGTCACGTCGGGCGGGCGTAAGTCGTTTAACGGCCCGCGGACGACCTCGGCGCCACTAAGCGCGCCGTCGCCATCGAAGTCATAGAGCGCGAAGTTGGTCTCGAAAGCGCCGCTGGCTTCAGAGAGTTCGATCTGGCCGTTGCCGTTGCCATCCTGACCGACCGCGTCTGCCGGCAGGGGCGTGTCGGCCGGCGGCAACGCCAACCGTGTCAGCATGTTCTCGTGGCCGACAAACGTCGCGGTGTCCTCAAACACGGCGCCACCCGAAGAGTGGTCCCAATGATGATGCGTATAGAGCACATAGCGTACCGGCACACCAAAGCGTTCATCGATCTCCGCTTTCAGCCAGGTTGAGAACTCTCGATTGATCGGGTCGCTCATGATGACGCCGTCATCCGTGACGAGCAGGACGGTGCGATGAGAGTTATTGCCGGCCCAGTAGACATCCTCGGCGATTTGCTCGATGAAGTTTACCGACGCCTCCTGTGTACTGCTCGTGCATGCGAAGCCGAAAAGCGCTGCGAAGCCAATAAGCGCTGCACGCGGTCGTCTGGATGTCATGATGTTTCTCCTTCTATTCTTACGAGGCAGTCGTACTCGTCGATGGCCTCGCCAAGATCGATCCAAATGCCGGTCTGAACGTAAGGTTGCGTAAGCATGACCGGATCGCGAAGCGTAACCTTGTAGTGCATCCGTGTTTCGTCGTCACTCAGAATATAGCGCTCGTGCATCGTCATCTGCTCGCTCTGACCGATCCCCCCTAGCGTCATAAAGGGAAAATTAACACGGGACGTATCGACGATGAGCGTATTCTCGTTTTCCCAGTAACCGATCGAGTAGCCCAGGTGTGAGAAGGGCTGATCTTCCGGGTCTTCTTGCGAGGTTATGTGGATCGTGCGCGTGACGGCGAATTCATCTGCGTACAGCAGGATGCGATCGCCTTCGTCGATAAATTGGTGCGGATGCGGGCCGAAATTAACCCGCGGCAAGCCGGGAAGCTCACAAGCATCGTCGAAGGCGTAGGGATCCCAACTTTCTCCGGCCGTAATCGCGGCGTCCGTGACGATCTCGGCCAGGTCGATTTCGTCCGGATCCTCCGCCGCCGCGATCGCACTCGACGGTGGGCTCCAGACACGGAAGAAGCCGTGTCCGTCGCCCGAATTCTCATCCCGGCTGAACGCGACATCGTTCCACTGAGCGCGGCCGCCGACGATCTCATCGGTCCAACGCGGCGTCCCTCGCGCAACGACCAGAACCTCGCGGCCTTCGGGCAGGAGCACGTTGGTCAGCCAGAACTTGTCATCGTAGACGGTTGATTTGTTACCCGCGACGCGGACATGATCGCCGACCGTGAACATGTCACGCGTCACGCCGCCGCGCCCGATCATGTAGATCGTGCCAGCCTCCATATCCCATATTCTGGTCTCACCGTTGTCCTCCACGATTTCGAGAGCGAAATAGATATGCGGGTTGCGCCAGCGGACCTCTACGAGCGTTCCTTCCATCTCAGTAAACTCTTTTGAGAAATGGGTAGTCGAGTGATGCGCGTGCGCGCCGCTGGAGAGCAGCAGCATCGAAGCGAAGAACAAAGTCACTCTGGACATGTCATTGAGACCGTATATTTTTTTCAGCGAGCTAATATACAATGAATCGGCCCAGCCCATGACCTGCGTCTGTTCGATCCGTCCGATCTGTAATCCAATCCTGGCGCAGCCTAACCGCTACTCAAGGTCATATTGCCGAATGGCCGCCTCGTCCCAGTCTACGCCCGTACCCGGCTCGGTAGAGACGGCCGCCTGCCCGGCCGCGACGCTCAGAGGTGCCGTGAGAAACGGTTCGGCCCAGTCCACATACTCTAGCCAGTGCGCGGTCGGCGTGGCCGCGAGCAGGTGGCTGCTGACTTCCGGATAGAGGTGCGAGGACATCGGCAAGCCGGCTTTCGCGGCCAAGACGCTCGCCTGCAGCCAGCCGCTGACGCCGCCGACTCGCATCAGGTCGACCATGACATAGTCCGAAGAGTTTATTTCGATCGCCGCGGCGAATGTCGCCGGCCCTGAGAAGTTCTCTCCGATCTGAATCGGCGTCTCGAGCGCGGCGGCCACGCGGCCACTGCCGATCAGATCGTCGTGAGCGACCGGTTCCTCCAGCCACTCCAGGCCTTCGTCGTCGAGTGCGCTGCCACGCTCGATCGCTTCGCCGACCGATAGTGCCTGGTTATAGTCCGCCATCAGTGCTGACTCTGATGGAATGGAATCCCGGACGACTCGGATCGCGCGAAGGTCCTCGCGGGCGTCGTCTCGGCCCAAGCGGATCTTTACAGCCTCGAATCCCGGCGCGAGCAACGCCTGCGCCTCCTCCGCGAGCGCGTCGGGGTCGCTCAGGCTCAGGCCGCAGCTGTTGTACGCGGGCACGGCCTGCGTCGAGCTGCCGAGATAACGTCCAAGCGGCAGACCGGCCGCGCGCGCCAGCGCGTCCCAGCACGCAACGTCCAGCGCCGACAGCGCCATGCCGACGACGCCGGGTGTACCCAGAAGCGCGAATCGGCTTCGACCGATCCGGCTGATCTCCGCCGGATCGACGGTAGCACCGACCAGCTCGTCGCCCAGCGTCGCGATGACCCGGCGCATCAGAGGCGCGGCAATGTCCAGATAGCAGAATGCGTACGCCCGGCCGGAGACCCCCTCTTCGGTCTCCAGATCGACCAGCACGAACGGCGCCATCTCCATCCGCGCCGCGCTCGTGCCGAGTGGGCGTTTCATCGGGGCGCTGACCGCGCGCGTACGCACGGCGCGTATCGTCAACGCCGGATGCTTCATGACCTCGGCGTGGCGTGAGGCCTGAGCGCAGCGAAGACGGTCTGATTGATCGGAGTCGCCACCCCAACCTGGTCGCCGAATCGCGCCACCGCGCCGCTCAGCCACGCCACTTCCAGTCGATTGCCCGCTTTCAAGTCGTGATACATGGACGAGGTCATGTCGGCGGGCAGCCCATCGGCGAAAGCGAGCCGGTCGTCAGCATAATCCTCCGCCAGGTCGATTCCTTTGGCGCGACCGACCGCAACCGTCTCCCGCATTATGTTCAATAGGAGCTTGCGGTTCTCCGGATCTTCCCGGATGGGGCCGAGCGTGGTGCGCAGCATAGTCGTCGTCGCGCTGAGGCCAACCAGGAAAACAAACTTCTCCCAGATCGTTCGTTCGATGTCGTCGCTGACTTCCGCCGTGATACCGGCCAGCAACATCATTTCATAGAGTAGGTCGACGCGCCGCGAAGAACCGCCCGCTCGTTCGCCGACGACCACACGTTGCATCGTGCCGATATGCTCGATGACACCCGGCTCACGAATCGAGCTCGCGATAAAAGCGACGCCGCCGATCAGATGATCCGCGCCGACGACGCTTGCCAGCGTCTCGTCGCACTCGACGCCGTTCTGCAGTGACAGCACGGTCGTGTCTGAGGCGACCATCGGCGCGATTGCGCGGCCGACATCTTCCGTGTCCCAGAGCTTGACGCCGATGATGACGTAATCCACGACGCCGACGTCCGCCGGCGCGTCGGTCGCAACGGCAGGGTCGATGGTCGCATCACCGATGTCGCGGCTGTCGATCCGCAGCCCGTTGTTGCGAATCGCCTCGAGATGCCGGCCTCGGGCGATAAACGTGACGTCGCAACCGCTAGCGGCCAGTCGCCCGCCGAAATAGCCGCCGACGCCGCCGGCTCCCATCATCGCGATACGCATGGTGCCAGTCCTGCCTATCCCACCGCTCACCAGCCGCTGGCGCTCAGGCTCTGGGCACCACCGCCGTCACGTCATACAGGATCTTGGCGCCCGGGTCCGGCAGCCGGTCGACCCCCAGCGTTGTGCTGCACGGCATCCAATCCCCAAGATACTCGGCCCGGATGGCGTTGCCGCCGGCTTCGGTATAGTACCTGACGATCTTGATGACCTCGCGCCAGGTGATACCGGCCTGATCGAGAACCTCCTGGATATTCTCAAACACCCTGCGTGTCTGCTCATCAACACTGTCCGGGTAGTCGTACGGCTCGGCAGCGTCGAGCCCCGGCGGCCGTGCCGTGATGCCGGACAGGAACAACAGATCCATATCCGAACTGATACGCAAGCCGGGGGCGAACGCCGTCTTCGCGACGTTGCGGGTATTAACTACTTCAATAGGCATCTCTCTCTTCCTTCGATGTCAACGTATCTCGTGCCGTTCGCCCGTTACGCACTTCGCGGGATCACGGCGATAAGCTCAATCTCCAGCCGCGCGGGCGCCGAACTCAGGTTTCTGATCTCCATGGCGGTCATCGCCGGCCACCAGTCCCAATAATCGAAGTACTGCGCCATGACTTCCTCGATCGCGGCCGACTCCGTGATGTCAGTTTGGAACCGGTTGACCTTGACCACGTCCTTCCACGTCGCCCCCTGATCATCCAGCACTTCCTTGAGATTACGCATGCACATATGGGTCTGACCCGCGATGTCGTCAGGCATCGTGATCTCATACGGCACGTGCGGGTGCAGATGGTATAGGTCGAGAGCCGTGGTGCCGGACAGAAACAATAGATCCATGTCGGCATCGGCCCGCACATAGGTGCCGCGTGCTACCGACGCCGAGCGCACGCCCTGAGCGTTGGCAGCCAGCGGGAACGAAAACAGCTGCGCCGCGCCGGCCAGGCCAGCCGAGCCGGTGACAAGAAAGTCCCGGCGGTTGAATAATTCCTGCATGCCTTGCTCCAGTCCTCGTAACGAGTGATATCCGACGCTACTCCCCGGTGTAACGCAGTACCCAGATGCCCTGGTTCTTGTGGCTGACATAGATATAGCCGCGTGTATCGACGAGCACGTCCTCGCTCTGCACGACGAGCGCCCCACGCGGCAACGGGCCGCGCCGTGCGGTCGGATCAGGCGGCAGGAACCAGCCGACTTCCTGAGGATTGACGGCCGTCGAAATATCGAAGATTCGCAGCCCGCCGTTGAAGTAAGTCAGGTAGACGAGGTCGGTCTGATCTTCGACGAGCGGGTTGTGCTGCAGTTGATTCTGGTTGTGCGGACCGAAGCGCCCGCCGCGCGTACAGAAATAATCTAGTGGCTCGCCTTCGGGCGGTTGCGGCATCGGGAACGAGGAAATGAGCCGCGGCGCCTCCAGGTCGGAGATGTCGACGAGCCCGGCGAAGTTCAACGCCTCATCGCAGTTCTCGGCGATCGCTTCGCTGTTGACGATGGCGAGATTTCTCTCGAGGTAGGGTGTCGTCGTATGCACGGATAGATGCGTCGGCCCGAACAACGGCCCGAAATCTAGACGGCCGATCTCCTCGATGTTCGCCGGATCGCTGATGTCGGCGATGATGAAACCAGAACCACCAAAGGGCAGGAAGGCTAAGTTGCCGCGTACGTCGGCCGGGCCGTGCAATCGCCCGAGATCATAAGGCTCGGCATCGGTCTCCTTCATTCCGGTCGTGGCAAAGCGCCCGGTCTCGACGGGATTCGCCGGATCGCTGATGTCGACGATCATGTAGACCTCACCCCGGTAGCCGGGCAAGTTGGCCGCGAGGTGCAGGTAATCACCCCCGAAATAGGCGTTGCGGTGGGTGCCGCCGCCCGTCGTAAAGCTGCCGATCTGTTGCGGATTGACGGGATCTTCCAGACTCCAGATCAGCACGGCCTCCGGGGCGCGAGGCTGGTCCGGGTCGCCGCCCCAGCCTGTCGACAGGGCGTCGAGCGATGTGATCATGAGGTTGTCGGCGATATCGAGCTGCCAGGTCGCCGTGTTCGCAGGACCCTCGATGAACTTCACCAGCGTCGGGTCGGTCGGGTCGGTCACGTCGAATATCGCCCAACCGCGATGAAACAAGTTCGACGTGTACATATACCAGCGGTCGCCCGACTCCAGCAGCGACATCTTGAACGGCGAAGCGTTGGGTGCATCGACATAGCCGACCGCCTCTACGTTCTGGCTTCTAGCCCCGGGCGGGATCGGGTCGGCAGCGGCGAGCGTCGTCAAACTCGCGGCCACCAGCGCGAGGCAAGCGGCCCGCAAAGCCTTACTGAAGATCATGGACGCTCTCCCGACGAAGTGCTTGGCAATCACGCGGCACGCCTCGCTCATTGCGGCTCGATACGAAATTCGCTCGGATGAGGCGGCACGACCGGTCGTTCTTCCGGCGGCGTCAACTGCGGTATCCAGTCGTAGGGCACGCGGTAGGCGCGGTAGAAGTTATTCCGCGTCTCGTCCGACTCGTAGAAATAGGGATTGATATATTCCCAGACGATCTCGTGGTCGACAGTGACCTCGAACGCGCGCCCGGCCGCCCCTTCCGTAATCAACGTATTACCGTTCGGCAGGCGCTGCGCCATGCTCACGTTGTGGCTGAAAAAATGGAAGCGGCCATGGCCCTGAATCGAGTACTCCCAGACTTTCTCCATCGTCACGGGATCGATCTCGAGTACCCGCGAGCTATACCGCTCGACGATGCTTCTGCCATTGGGCGCGGCCGGATTCGGCTCGCCGTATCCCGCGCCGCCGCCATTGTCGAAGACCATGAGGTTCCCTGCTCCCGGCAGACCTTTGGGAATGATATGCGGATGGTGCTGGCCGATGACCTGGCCGATCTCCCGTAGCGCCTCGGTCTCGCGAAAGTCGGGGCCCATACGCCAGACGATCTCGCCCGAACGCGCGACGATCGCTACGATATTCGCGTTGCGGCTGCTGAAGATGACGTTGTCGGGGTGAAACCGCTCATCACCGTCGTCATACCACCGATTGGGCCCGAGGTACGACAGCGAGTTCAGATGTAACCAATCGAAGTCTTGACCGCCCTGGCCTCCGGGCGAGCTGCGGCGAATCGCGTCGCGTGCGGCCGCGGAGAAACCGAGCTCATCCACGTGATCGCTTGCTAACCAATCCCAAAGCACCTCGCCGTCCCACGACACCTCCAAGATGTAATCGTCCTCAAGGCGCCTCTCGGAAATCTCGGGCCGCAGCACATTCTTGTGCGAAAGAATCAGCGTGCGCCCGCTCATCGGAGATGGCTCACTGCCCGGCGCATAGTAGCCGGCCGGGCTGCCCTCGCGCTGAAAGTCGTGGTGGTGGCGCGACGACCACACCGTGCTCCCCCCGGGGCCTTCTACCTGCTCCGTCTTGTCGAAGCGCCAGACTTCGTTTCCTTCCCAGTCGAGTTGCACGAGGGCGCTCGCGCCGCCGCCACCCATACCGCCGCCCATAGCGCCACCGCCCATGCCGCCGCCCATGGCGCCGCCGCCCATGATGTAACCCCCGGGAAGAATTCTGACCGGAGAGCCCGGGACGTCTTTGAAGCGCCTGATCAGATTACCGTTCATATCGATCAGGACGGCTCCTTGCGCCTCAGGCGACGGATAGATCGTGTAACCGTTCCACGCCTTGTCCGGGTTATAGATCGTCGTCCCCGTCGGGTAGACCGACGGGAACCCGTGCGCTATCGCGCCTGCCAGCGCGACGACGAGCACCATCGACAAGCAACCCAACCGACTTCGGTTCCTGAACATAGGGCTATCACTCCTCTTAGAAGTTACTGCTGCTCGCCGGACATCAGGTAATCCCAATGCCGTCCTGCGTTTGTGATGATCGCGGGGAGATCCCGGCCGAGAATATAGCCGGCATCGACGAGTTCCACGCCCGCCTCCGCGACGAGTCCCAGATAGTGCTCGCGGCTGGAGTAACGCTCCTCGATCGACGGCCTCGTGTCGCCCGAAGCCTCACGCTCCGCCCGGGTTCTCGCGAACGGAATATACGAGCCCTGGCTCGAGATCGGGTTATAGGGGCTCCAACCGGTGTGCGTCGCCAACGGCACGGCCAGCTCGGGTGACTTGAGGCCGGCGATCTCGTTGCCGCCTTCGTCGACCTGCGCGACGAGAAACGGGAAGACCGAATGAACGATTGGTGGTTCATTGGTGATGATTCCATCGGCGATGAATCGCGGACCGAAATCAAGACGGTAGGCGCGGCTAACGTCGTTCGGCAAGCGCACGCGTGGAATAGTCGGGAACCGCATCTGCTCCAACTCGACGAGCGTGCCGGCCTCCCGGGTCGGATAATTGCTTCTGGGCGGCAGGGTCCCGTCGGTTACCCAGTCATTCAAGGCTAGAAGCAGCGCGCGTAAGAACCAGCGATAGTTATTCGGGTTACCGATACGCAGACCATCCAGACGCGTCTCCGGAAGTTGCGCCGGGACGTGCTGCGTGCCGGCGAAGAGATAGATTCGAGAGGTTTCGGCTGGCGGCAGATGCTGCTCCCCGTCCGGCGTCGAATGAATCAGCGCTGTTGGCAGCCGCCAGTATTCGGTCGACGTGTTCGTATAAAGCACCTTCGGCGTTGTCTCCGGCGTCAGCCGTGCCAACAGGCTGTCCTCGACACCCGTGACCGGATCGACTTGCATCACATCGGAGAACGGAAACTGATCGCCCGGATAATAGTAGCTTCTGTCGACCGCCCGCGAGGGTTGCGCGAAGCGGTGATTGAAGCTGCCCGTCGCCTGCGAGCCGGTATGAGGGAGAAGTCCGTCGAACGCGATGCGGTCATGTTCGTCGACGTTGAAACCATCGTGGAGGAACTGACGAAGCAGCCGCCCCGCTTGAGAATCGCCGAATGCGATGGCTCGTTCGATCGTTCCGGCCGGCAACCCTAACGCTTCAACCGAGTCGTATTTCAGGTGAGAGACCGCGTCGCGCATTGCCGCGAGCCCGAGTCCGGCGATCGGCGGGTCGCTGGCGACGAAGACAGCTTCGTAGATCCGGTTCGGCTCGAATCCCATCGATAGATAAACTCGTGTCGAGTCAGCCACCATGCGGCCGTCTTCGAGACGGCCGAATTGCCATTGATCTCGGGCGATGACGGTACGTTCGCCCGCCGGCGCGTCGCGAACGGTCAATTGATTGCGCGGATCTTCGGGATCGACGACCGCATAAGGATCGTGGTCGCGATCGCCGAGCGAGTGATCGTAGGTTCGCTCGCCGACGACGAAATCGCTACGGATCAATCCTTCGAGCGACTCTCCGCCGTCGGTAGCGATGGGCGGATAGGCGCGCATGATCCCAGGCTGGCGAGGCACATCGAACTGCCAGCCGACGTAGAGCACCGAGAAGCCTTCGTACATCAGGAAGCCGTCACCCAGATCGGCCTCGGTGTCGGGCTCGAGTGAGGCGCGCGCTAGGTTGAAGTAGCTCAATACGCGCTTGCGGCCGCGATTCATAACATCGACGAAGACCGTCCCGTTGCCCGCATCTGCATCGACGGGCTTCAGAAGATAGAAGTCGGCGGAGAACTCCACTTGGCCGGCCGCATTCCTCGGCGCGAAGTCAATGTCGGCGATAACCCGGTTGGCCGGGTTCGCCGGATCCACGGCATAGTGAATTGTGCCCGAGAGCGCCTCGTACGGGCCCGCCAGGCCGTAGGACATGCCGTCTGCGACCGCGCTTCTTCGTTCGACGTCGATACGGACGACTTCGGCGACTGACGAGTGTGTCACGAGCCAACAGGCGACGACGGCGATCACCGCGAACGCCGGACGAGTACGCCCACTGAATCCCCTTGGCACCGACTTCATTCTGACTCCCTTGGACCGAGAGTTATTCTTGGACCCCGATTCTACGCCAGCTTCGATCGGAGGGTGTAACAGCGGCCGCCTGGCCACGATACGCCGATGAAGAATCAGGCGCATAATGATCCCACGCTACCAGTGGACGAGAACGATGAGAAGAATACTCGCCTTGGTCTGTCTGGCAACGGCCTGTAACGGCGCGTTCGGCCAGGACCCCCGCTCCGGCATCCCCCGGCCGGAACAGGTGCTTTTCTACCCGCCGGATCTCGTGATCTCCAACGCCCGGATTATCGACGGCACGGGCAGCGTATTCGAGCAGGGTTCGATCGTCGTCAGAGACGGGAAGATCGCCCTCGTCTCGACGAGCCCGGCAGCGGCCGAGGCGGCGATCTCCATCGATGCGGCCGGCATGACAGTGTTGCCGGGGCTTATCGACACACACCGACACCTGCTGCCAAGCCAGTTCGTCAATAGCGACGAGGCGCTGGAGCGGTGGCTCGAAGACGGGCTGCCCGCAGAGTTACAGAACTACCTGGCCGCAGGGATAACCACCATCATGTCGACCGGGGATTACTTCCCGGCCATCCTGGAGGTGAGGCAGCGCATCGCAGAGGGGGAGTTAGCGGGCCCCCGCCTCCTCTCGGCCGGCTCCAACTTCAGTGCACCGGCCGGGCATCCGAGCGTCACGGTCTTCGGCAGAAATCCCTGGGGCCGCGCACTCCACACCAATGCGGTCGCCGACCCTGACGTGGCTCGAGCCAAAGTCCGGGAGCTCGGCAGCGCCGGCGTCGATGCGATCAAGGTAATCTACGACGGCGGTCAAGACGACGTCTGGCCGAGATTGGACGACGAGGTCCTAGCCGCGATCGCAGACGAGGCGCGAGCGCAGAACTTGCCGACGATCGTACATGTCCACGGCGTCGACGAACTGATCACGGCCGTCGAACTGGGCGCCCGGCGATTCGTGCACACACCGTATCGCGGATCGATTGCCGATGCCGGGGCCGGGCGGCTCCTTCGGGAAGGCTCGATTCCGATTACGACGACCGCTGGTATCCGCGCGCCACTTATCGATGCCGCCGGCGAAATCGGCAATACCCCCGGCGCGGGCCGGGTACCGTTCACCCCGATCCGCCAGGCCTATCTTGCTCAAACGCTGGCGAACGTGCGGCAACTCTGGGATGCGGGCGTGATCGTCGCATTCGGCACCGACACGGCATCGCTCCGGCCCGCCGCAGCCATCGCTCACGAGATCCGGACCTTGAGCGAGGTGCTGTCCGAGGAAGAAATCATTACGGCCTTGACGCGCAACGCCGCGCAGTTCCTCGACCTCGGTGACGACATCGGCACGCTGGTTCCGGGCAAGTTCGCCGACATCCTGATCGTCGACGGCGATCCGCTGACCGATATCTCGGCCCTCGCGAACGTCGTGGTCGTCATCAAGGATGGCAGGATCGTCGTCGACAACCGTTGAGTATTGACTGAGACAAGCTACCCGAATCCCTGAGCGGGATTCGGCGCACCAGCTACGAGGAACCCCAGAATGTTCGTCAAGCATCTCGAGTATGTCGCCGCCACTCTTGCGGCCCTAAGTATCGGCGGCTGTGATCGGTCGGCCTCCCCCGCGGAGGAGGCCGCGGGTACCGCGAGGCCCCAGCCGAATATCTTGCTGGTCATGACCGATGATATGGGCTACACGGATCTCGGTTCGTTCGGCAGCGAGATTCGCACGCCGAATCTCGATGCGCTGGCGCTCAATGGCGTTCGTCTCACGAACTTTCATGCCGGACCCGCCTGCGAGAGCACCCGGGCGATGTTGATGAGCGGTACCTATAACCGCGTTGCAGGCGTCATCGATAATTCGAGAAATCCCGGGTTTCTAAACGATCGTATCGTCACGCTGCCGGAGTTGCTCCGGGATGCCGGTTATCACACCTATATGGCGGGTAAGTGGCACATCGGCCGGACCGAGGAGCAGAGCCCGGCCGCCCACGGTTTCGAGTCGTCGTTCGCATTGATGAGAGGTTCGGCGGGACACTTCGATACACTCGGACCGGGCGAGGGCATTCCGGTAGCAACCTACACGGAGAATGGCAAGCCAGTGGAGTTGCCGGCGGATTTTTATTCTACCGAGTTTTACGCCGACAAGATTCTCGAATACCTGCGCGCGAATGAAGGAGACGGCAGACCGTTCTTCGCCTGGTATACGCCCACGGCGCCTCACTGGCCGTTACAGGTCCCCGATGCGTACCTCGACCGCTATATCGGCACCTACGACTCGGGTTTCGACGACCTGCTACGTAAGCGGCTGCAACGCGCAGCTGAAATGGGTGTACTCCCGGATGGGGTGAGCCTGACCGGCTACCCGCGAACCGGCACGGCCTGGTCTGAACTTAACGAAGATCAGCGCCGTCTAGAGAGTCGCAGGATGGAAATCTACGCGGCGATGATGGAGAACTTCGACTTCCACGTCGGCCGATTGCTCGAGTACCTGAGGGAGTCGGGCCAGTTCGACAACACCTACGTCATCTTTATCTCCGACAACGGCGGCGACGTCGCGAGACGGGACCAAGTGCCGTGGGTTCGGGAGTACATGGATAACAGTCTTGAGAACATCGGCCGCCGGGGCTCTTATGTCGCGCTAGGTTCATGGGGTGATGCGACGACTGCACCGTACCGGGGCAACAAACAGACGCCGTTCGAAGGCGGTATTCGAGTGCCGGCCTTCGTCTCTCACGCGTCAGTCGCAAATCGGGGGGGCACGAACAACGCGTTCTTGACGATCATGGACGTGATGCCAACCCTCCTCGCGCTTGGCGACACAACACACCCCGAAAGCACGTATCAGGGCCGCGAATTAGCCGCCCTGCACGGTAGATCGTTCTTGAGCTTACTCGAAGGTAACGAGACTCCGGTTCATTCCGCGGATGAAGCCATCGGCTGGTCGAGCGGCGCGCTATTCAAAGGCGACTGGAAACTCGTCCGCCAACAGGGAGAAGGCGGCGGGGCGTGGACGCTTTATGACATGCACGACGATCCAAGCGAGACGACGGACCTCGCGGCGACGAATCCGGAAGTTCTAGCGGATCTGCTCGTCGAATGGGCCCACTTCGAGCAGGAAACGGGCCTCCAGTAGGCGCAGTCTGTCAGGCCGCGATTCAATGTGACATAGCGGCCCTTTGCCCCACGAGCCTGGCCGGATCGACGCCGTCTTTCGGCGCGAACTTCTGCAGCCGGCCGACATGTACGTCGGCGACGTAGAAATTGCTCTCATCGTCGACGCTGAACTGGTGCGGCCCCCACATGCCGCCCGGCATCGTGCCGAACGTGCCCCACGAGCTTAGTAGCTGCCCGTCGAGGTTGTACTTCAGGATCTTGTTGGTCACGCCATCGGCGATCCACAGATTCTGATCGCCCGACATATAGAGGTAGTACGGAAACGTGATGTCGTTCCACTCATCCAGATACTGACCGTTCTCGTCGAAGATTTGCACGCGCGAGTTGGCGCGGTCGGCGACGTAGACTCGATTCTGGTTATCCACCGCAATGCCGTGAACCGTATTGAACTGGCTCGGCCCCGTGCCCGGCTCTCCCCATGTGAGCAAATACTCGCCGTCCTTGTTGAACTTCACGATGCGTGTGTTCGTGTAGCCGTCGCTGACGAAGAAATCGCCATTAGGCAGGAACGCGATATCCGTCGGTCGGCCGAAGTGACTCTCGTCGTTCCCGGACACGCGAAACTCGCCGAGCGACATCAAGAGCTCGCCATCGTTCGTGAATTTGTAGACCATGTGGGCGCCGTCATCGATAAGCCAGACATGGCGCTCGGCATCGTGGGGATCCATCACGACGCGGTGCGGCCGTATGAAGAGATCGTTGTGTTGCTCCCAGGAGTCGATGAGCTCGCCGTCGCGATTGAAGATCATCAAGTTGTATTCCCAGCGCGGATGCCGCGCGGGATCGCTCGCGGATAGCGAATAGCCGGACGCGTTACGCGACGGCACGATGGACGTGGGTGGTGGAATCTCCGGCAGACAACCGCGCTGGAACACGTAGACGCGATCCACGCTCTCGGCCCAGACGCCGCTCGTCGACCCTGATTGCCAACCTGGCCCACAAACGTTTTCGGCCCAGTCGACCACCACGTTGTAGGGCCCGGTGATGTCGTCGCCGCCCTTTCTCTGCGCCATGGCGCTCATGGATATCGCGCCCAGCATCAGCACGGTCACTCGGATCATCGTCATGATTAGTTCCCCTCTGAGGATCTTCTTGTCGGACGGATTCTACGCCCGATCGCCCTCGACAGCTATCGTCAGCGGCACTCGCAAAGGCGGCGATCCTGTTGTTTCACGCCGCGGAATAGTACTCTTGGGACAGCCTCGAAACGCCATTCGACTCTACAAGAACAACAAGGGAGAGACGGCCATGTCACAAACTAAATCTACGCTCTGCCGGGTTTATCTCGCGATCGCCGCAGGCGGCACGCTCGCCGCGATGCAGGCGTGCACTCAAGACCAATCAATGACGCCGGCCCAATCGACATCGCAGGACGAACCGGTCGCACCGAACGAACCATACCGGCTCGTCGAGAATTGGGCTCAGCTACCCGACGGCCTAGTCTGGGGCCAGGCCATAGCAGTCGAGACGGATGCCGACGGTAATCTCGTCGTCTTTCATCGCTGTTCGTCCGATACCTGTGTCGGGCAATCCGAACCGCCGTTATTGAAATTCAACGCGAGCGGCGAACTCCTGATGAGTTGGGGCGAGGGCATGCTGGTGTGGCCGCACGGGCTCGACATCGACAGCCAGGGCAATATCTGGGTCACCGACGGCCGGCACGAGGGGGAGATGGGCGAAGTCGTCCACAAATTCAGCCCGGAGGGTGAACTGCTGATGACGATCGGAACACCCGGCGTCGCGGGCGATGGGCCGTATACGTTCAATGGCGCCTGCGACGTCGTCGTCGCCGCCAACGGCGACATTTTCGTCGCCGACGGCCATATCAATAACCGTGTCGTCAAGTATTCCGCCGACGGCCGGTTCCTGATGGCCTGGGGCCAGGCGGGCACCGGACCGGGCGAATTCAATATGCCTCACAGCATCGACATCGATTCGCAGGGACGGGTGTTCGTTGCCGACCGCGGTAACAACCGCGTCCAGATCTTCGACCAGGAGGGCCGCTACCTCGATGAATGGACCCAGTTCGGCCGGCCCAGCGGCGTGTTCATCTCGGCGGACGACCGGCTTTTCGTCGCCGACTCGCAGTCGGTGGACGGCGTCAATCCGGAGTTCGAGATGGGCATTTACTACGGCAGCGCCGTAGACGGCAGCATCGAAGGCTATATCGGCGATATCCTGACCGAGAGCGTGACCGAGGACGCGAACGGTGTGTTGTTCTCGGGGCTCGTCGCGAACCGCGGGCTAGTACGATACGAACCCCAGTAGAGCGATCGCAAGGATTGGCTGAACGCTCGTCGATCTCGTGAGTTACCGAATCGAAAGCATTCTGGACTGCGGCAACCATCTCGGGGAGGGGCCCGTCTGGGACGTCGAGACGGGTGTGCTTTGGTGGCTCGACGGTACCGGCCGCCGCGTAAGCAAGCCGTCTATCTGGCGGCTGGAGCCGAAGAGCGGCCGCGTCGACCACTGGTCACTTGACCACGACGTGGGCGCACTCGCGGTGCGCGAGAACGGCAAGCTCGTGCTGGCGCTCGACAATGGCTTCTACTTCTTCGATCCGGACACCGAACAACTCGATCTCATCAAGCTCGTGGACGCCGATCAGCCTCGGACCCGTTTAAACGACGGCAAAGTCGACCGTCGCGGGCGATTCTTCGCCGGCGGCATGGACGACAAGGAAGAACTCGCCGTCTGCGGCCTCTGGCGTTTGGACGCGGACCTATCCGTCGTTAAGGTCGATGCGGGCATCATCTGCTCGAACGGGCCCTGTTGGAGCCCGGACGACAAGACATTCTATATCGCAGACACGTTCGTCGATGAGTTCTGGGCTTACGACTACGACCTCGAGACGGGCAGCGTATCGGGGAAGCGCGTCTTCGCCGACACGAAATCCTCAGACGGAGTCCCCGATGGTTCAACGATCGACGCCGAGGGTTGTCTCTGGAATGCGGAGCTGATTTCGGGCGACCTCGTTCGCTACGATCCCGAGGGAAACGTCGAACGCAAAATCGGCATGCCGGTGCGCAACATCACCTCGGTCATGTTCGGCGGCGATGATCTCGACGAGATCTACGTGACGTCGATGGCCAGGGTCAAGCACCCGGCCGCCCATGACCGCTTCGAGGTCGACCGGAAGCCACAGTTCGGCGCCGGAGCTCTATTCCGGATTACCGGACTAGGCATACGTGGCGTGCCGGAGCCGCGCTTCGGAGGCTGACGATGTCTCGTAAGGTCATCATCACCTGTGCGCCGACAGGCGCGATCCACACGCCGTCGATGTCGCCGTATCTCCCGGTCACGCCGGATGAGATCGCCGAGGCCGCCATCGCCGCGGCCGAAGCCGGCGCGACGATCCTCCACCTGCATGCGCGCGACCCGGACGATGGCCGGCCGACCCAGGACCCGGACGTATTCCGTCAATTCCTGCCGCGGATCAAACGCAGCACGAACGCGGTCATCAATATCACGACCGGCGGCAGCCCGCACATGACGGTGGACGAGCGCCTGCAACCGGCAATGCAACTACAACCCGAGTTGGCGTCGCTGAACATGGGCTCGATGAACTTCGGCCTATACCCGCTGCTGAAGCGCTTCACGAAGTTCAAACATTCGTGGGAGCGTGAACACCTCGAGAATAGCCGCGACCTGATTTTTAGAAATTCGTTCGCCGACATCGAACGCATCCTGACGACCTGCGGCGCAAACGGAACGCGCTTCGAATTCGAGTGTTACGACATCTCGCATCTCTACAACCTCGCGCACTTCCTCGACCGCGGCATGGTCAAGCCGCCGCTGTTCGTGCAGAGCGTCTTCGGCATCCTCGGTGGTATCGGCACGCATCCTGAGGATCTGACACACATGCGGCGCACGGCGGATCGGCTCTTCGGCGGCGATTATCAGTGGTCGATCCTCGGCGCCGGCGGCAGCCAGATCCGGCTGGCGACCATGGGTGCGGCGATGGGCTCCAACGTCCGCGTCGGCTTGGAAGATTCACTCTGGGCAGGCCCGGGCAAGCTCGCGGAGTCGAACGTGGAGCAGGTCATGATGATTCGCGAGGTTCTTGACGGGCTGTCGTTGGAGGTCGCGACGCCGGACGAGGCGCGGCAAATGCTCGATCTCAAGGGCGGCGGTCAGGTCGCCTTCTGAATCGATCACTCCGACTCGATCCTGCCCCGGCTCCCACGGAGTCTGAACGTTACCGGTGGGGGCAAGGTGTTGCCACTCCATTCTATCGATCCGCGGCGCGAGCACACGGCTGGACAACTGCTACACTCGGGCCCCGAACGCGGTCGCCGATCCAAAGAGACAGCATGACGATGATGGAGAAACTAGGCGCGGGAAGCCCGTTCCCAACCATGAGCCTGGACGTAGTCGACAGCGACCGGATTGCCATTCCAGCGGATTTCAGTACACCGTATCAGGTCCTGCTCTTCTATCGTGGGCACTGGTGACCTTTCTGCCGCCGGCAGTTGGCTGGCTACGAAGCGATCAAGGCGCAGTTCGACGAAGCCGGCATATCGATCCTCGCCGCATCGGTCGATCCGCTGGATAAGGCAACCGAAGTACGACAGGAGCTGAGCTTCCCGATTGCCTACGGGGTCACGAGGGAGCAAGCCGATACGATCGGCGCATGGTGGGAGGATCGCCGAGCGATCATCCAACCGGCGGAATTTATCCTGGATGGCGACGGCGTGGTGTTGTCGGCTACCTACAGCACGGGCCCGGTCGGGCGTATGGACGCAGGCGACGCGCTGAAGCTCGTCAAGTTCCTGGAGAGCAAGCGTAACGAGTAAACTGCGGGGGCTCGCGGTGAATTCTACGAAGCGTGTTCGTAGCTAGTTCGTGCAATCGAAAGGTTGTACTGTCACGGCCGGCAACCACAACCAGCTCTTATCGAGCAACACCGGTTCGGTGAATGTCGCAGGATCCGTGACCGTCATCGTGTAATCGAGGCGGCCGCCGTTCTCCTGCAGCGTAAACGTCTCGACAATCTGAACGGCGCCGCTGACGGGTATTCCTCTCGTGTTGAAGTGTCGCCAACTGATCCCGGTCGTCTCAGCCACGAGCGTCGCGCCATCCCAGCGCCCCACCGTATAACCGAGCGGCCTGGCTTCGGTCCACTCCGGTTCGCCGCCATTTAAATAAATCGTCCGAACCGTGTCGTATTCCTCCTGCAGCAGCACGACATTGCCGTCCCGTTCGACGATCTCCATGGGGTAGGGCTGCTCCATGATCGTGGGCATGCCCTTCGGCGTGCAATTCAGCGTCGGCGCATCGGTTGCCGGATTGAATGCCGCAATGGCCGCTTCCGCCGCTGCCGTCAACGGATAACTGTCGTTCCAGAGTGCGCCGGCACCGCCTCCCTGAACAGGCGTGCTCCAGACGCGAAACATGCCGAGATCCGGCCGCGAGCGATCGCCCTCGGTACCGAACCCGGGACCGGTCGTACCCAGGGCCTGCTCGGACCAACGCGGCCCGTCGTTACTCAGCACGACTTCCTCGCCGCCGGCCAGTAGCAGGTTGCGCAGATAGAGCTGGTTCGAGCCGTCGACGGCCGGATTTCCCGCTACCCGGATTCGCTCTCCGACCGCTAGAAGCTGACGGTCCAAGCCGCGGCGACGCAGGCTGCTCAGCGACGTCATCTCCATGTCCCATTCCACGGCCTCGCCACTGTCATCGGTGACGCTGAGTGAGAAACGTACGTGTGGGTTGCGCCAGAGCACGCTGGTGACTTCGCCCTCTGCCTCGGTAACCTCGCTCGTGTCGAATGTCCCGACGACACTATGGTGGGCGAGCGCCGCGAGCGGCACCAGAAGCATGCCGCTGACGAGGCTGGCACGTTGCACGCTGTGTCTCATCGTAGCTCTCCTGCGGTTTGTTTACGGCGCAGTATAGTGTCTGTCTCAGTCGGCGCTGACCACCGCGATAGCCTTGACCTCGAGCAGTATGCCCGGACGCGCGAAGCCCACCACGGTAATCAACGCGCTCGACGGATAGTGGCCGGCCTCGAACTTGGTCGCGCGAATATCGACGAACGGATCGCCATAGCGCGTATCACCGATGTAGACGGTCATTGTCACGATATCCGCGAGCGTACCGCCGAAGGTCGCAAGCCGTTCCTCGATGACTCTGAAGATCTCATGGGTCTGCGCATCGAAATCGCCGGCCAGCGAATTGCCCGCCGCATCCACAGGGGCGGTCACGCCCGCGAGCCAGACCGTCTTGCCGCCCTGCGTTACGACGGCCGGAGAGAACGCTCGGCCCTCGGTCCAGTCCAGAGTCAGATACTCCCGGGAGACTGGCACTTCGTCCTGCGCGTTGGACAAACCCGGCATCGTATAGAGGCACGACACCGCCGCTAGCAACGCGACTCGACGTGTCACGGTGATGATTTCTGACTTCATGGCGACCCTCCGCACTTTATTGTTGATTCGATGCGCCCGGCGTGCGCCCGGGCACGCGGTCTTTGATCTCCGACGGTTAAGCGGCTACGCGTCGGCCTGCAGCGTACATTCGTACCGTTTGATTTGCTCGCCCGGCACCCAGGCCCAATATCCGCTCAACGTCACGGGCTCGGTAAAATTCACCGGATCGGTGATCGTCGCCCGCCAATCCAGGCGACTGTCATCGTCGCCGAGCGTAAATCGCTCGACGATCTCGGCGCCCGCACTCTGGGGCGTGCCGACATCATCGAAGAACGGATAATCGACGTCGGTCGTGGTGACGATCAATGTATTCCCCTCCCAACGACCAACCGAGAACCCCATGTGCGAGGCCGGTCGATCGGCGGCACTCGCGTCGGCGTTCATGTGAATGGTTCGAACACCGTCCCATTCTTCCAGGCGCATGACGATCGTATCTCCCCGATCGGTAAAGTCGATCGGATACGGGTTGTCCATCGCGACCGGGATGCCGGGCGGAATGCAGCGCAGAGCCGGATCGTCCGCGAGTGGGTCCCACGCGTCTCTACCGGCCTGCCCTGCCGGGGTCAGCGGCCACACGTGGGTGCCGCTACCGGTGTTGGGTCTCGCTCGGGGCGTCCACACGCGGAAGATACCGCGCGCCGTGGCTTGCGCATCGGCAACGACATCATCGTCGAGCGCCAGCTCCCGTGGCAGCGGAGCCCCGCCGGGTCCCCGTACGCGCGCCGCCAGATTGGGATTCAGCACCACCTCGCCGCCGCCTGGCGGGACGACGAAAACGACGAACATCGTATCCAGGCCGTGCCTGGACGTCGGACCGGACACTCGGATACGGGCACCGACTCTGATGATGTCCTCGCTAATCCCGAAGCGCTGCAGCGTATTCACGGAGCCGGCTTCCATCGTCCACGACGCGACGGCACCCTGATTATCGGCGACGTCGATCGTGAACCGTATGTGTGGATTTCTCCAGAAGACCGAGGTGATCTCGCCTTCCAGCTCGACAAGCTGATCCATATCGTAGAACGCGCCGAACGAGTGATGGGCATACGCCGTGACGGACATGATCAGGCTACTGACAAACAGGCTGCAACGTCCCATGACAATCTTCTCTCCCTCTGGCTCCCGTAGGATAGACGTGGGCGGGGATTCGAGAATCCACCCGAGTCTCGGGAACTACCGGGAATTTTAGACTAGATTGCAGCCGGCTTGTGAAAATACCCGGGGGAATCTGAGTCTTGTCTTTTCTAACGGCCTGCTAGTCTGATAAGTCGTTGAGGCGCTCTAACAGCTCAGCCGGTGGCAGATAGCCACCCAGCTGCTCACCCGATTCCGAGAACATAGCCGGCGTCCCTCGCACGCCGACGAGCTGCCCTAACGTGTAATGATCGCTCACGGGCGAAGAATCGCACGCCTCATCCGGTATCTGGCCACCGAGTTTTGCCAGCGTCAGAGCACTGTTCCGTGCCTCTGCACCGGCACACCAGACCATGTCCGCTTTAAACCACGAGTCGGTATCGGGACCCGTCCTGGGATAGAACAGGTAATGAACTTCAATGCCCATTTCGTTCACCTTGGCGATCTCGCTATGAAACTGCCGGCAATAGCCGCAGTCGATATCGGTAAAGATCGTCACCGTGAACTTCATGTCCTCGGGCTCGGGGCTGAAGATGATCATGTCGGCCGTATCGACCCCGGCCAGCATGTTCGCTCGTTCCCGCGCGCGCCGAGATTCGGTCACATTTTCGTTCGTACTGAGATCGTAGAGGTCGCCCTGCAGAAGGTAGCGACCGTCAGCGGTCACGTAGGCAATGTTAGAGCCAACGGCTACTTCATAGAGTCCGGGCACCGGGGAGTCCGCAATCTCGGAGGCCTCCACGCCGACCAGCAACGCGGCGAGCTCTTCCTTGCTCAACTCGCCATCCTCCTGCGCCAACGAGACGACGAGGACTAGGCTCAACGGCAGTACCAACCATCCGGGTTTCACAGGGCGCTCCATGCGGGTACGTCTTTGGATCCAAGCATTAAGACCCCTTATAACATGCGTAGTTCAGAGCCTGCAGCCGGATAGTAGCAGAATCGATGGACGCCCCGGCAGCGATCAGCCCCGGGGGTGGTGGCGAGAGTGGAGTTCTTTCATGCGTTCCCGTGCGACGTGAGTATAGATCTGTGTGGTCGAAACGTCGCTGTGGCCGAGCAGCAGTTGGATCACGCGAAGGTCGGCGCCATTGTTCAATAGATGCGTCGCGAAGGCGTGGCGTACTGTGTGTGGCGAGAGTTTTTTCTTCACGCCAGCTTTTTTCCCGTAGCGTTTGATGATGTGCCAGAAGGCTTGACGGGTCATTCGGTCACCACGCCGGGTCGGGAACAGGTAGTCCGTCTGGCGCTCGAGAAGAATCTCGATACGGGCACCGTCGATGAAATCTCGAAGCCAATCCTGGGCTTCGCCGCCAATGGGAATCAAGCGCTCGCGATTGCCCTTGCCGATGACCCGGATCACGCCCTGACTCAGATTCATCTGGCTCATCTTCAGATTGATGAGTTCCGAAACCCGCACGCCTGTGGCGTATAGCAACTCAAGCATCGCCCTGTCGCGATTGCCGAGCGGTTCGGACACGTTAGGTGCGGCTAAGAGGGCGTCGACTTCGTCCTCGGTGAGTGACTGTGGTAACGAGCGGCCAATCTTCGGCATCGCGATCTCGGCGGTGGGATCCACGGAGATCACACCTTCCCGAAGGAGATAGCGGTAGAGCCGTCTGAAGCTCGACAACTGTCGCGCCGTCGATCGAGGCTTCGCCCCACCGTCTACGCGCCAGGAAATGTACTCGAGGAGATCGGCCTTCGATGCGCTGCCAAGTTCCACATCGCGTCCCTGGAGGCGCTGATTGAGTGCCAGCAGATCCGCACGGTAGGCGTCCAAGGTATTATCAGACAGCCCTCGCTCCATCCAGATAGCGTCTAGAAAGCGGTCGATGATAACTTTCGAATCCTTCGGGCGATCACTTCGCGCGTCTGCGGATGAACCTGAATGCGAGAGATTATGGGCCATTCTATTTCGATCACATGTTCCGTTGGCTTGGTAACAACCAGTCCGAACCCATCATCGGGGCATGGCCGACTGCGTGCACATCCCTGTGCGTACCAAGACAGCGGAGAAAACGATATAATTCAGCGCATTGCGGCGCCGACCGACGACTTCCTTCGACTAGTATCTACTGCCGGTCGAGTATGCGTGAGGGCCAAATCGGGCAGCGTGACCAGGATCACACATCGCTGAAATCATTAACATAAAGAGACATTTGTCACAGAAGATCGGCCTCCGGAGGTCGAGAGTTCACGTTCTGATCGGACAACCTTTGACATAACTGTGAGTGATACCGCAAACGCAGGATCGGCCGCGAGACGTCTGGTGTACGGCATCTATGCCTGGAGCGCGCTGCTGATCGCGCTAATTCCAGCTCTATCGTTGCTGGCCGTGATCCGCCGACAACAGACCCGCCGCCGCGTGACCCGTTGGTTCGCCCGGGCCTTCTTCCTGTCGATCGGCAGCCCGATCCGGGTAGACGGCGTAACGACCCTGCCGGAAGGCGCCTGCGTCGTCGTCGCCAATCACGCGAGCTATCTGGACGGGATGATCCTGACGGCCGCGCTGCCCGCCCGTTTCACGTTCGTCATCAAGCAGGAGATGGCCCGCTTCCCATTCGCGGGATTCCTGCTTCGGCGTATCGGCTCGGAATTCGTGGACCCCGACGACGGGCTACAGAAGAACCGTGTGACTCGCCGACTATACAAGGCCGCAGAATCAGGAGACGCGCTCGCGTTTTTTCCGGAGGGCAAATTCAGTGCCGCGCCGGGGCTCAAGCGCTTCGCGCCCGGCGCGTTCGGCATGGCGTGGCGAGCGGGCCTGCCCGTCGTGCCCGTGGTGATCGCCGGTTCGCGGGCGAAGCTGCCATCGGACGTCTGGCTGCCGGTCCCCGGGCCCCTCTCAGTCTCGGTAGGCGAACCGATCGACCCTGACCGGCACGGTTCGGCAAGCAGCTTGATGACCGCGTCTCGGAACGCGATACTCGCTCGGCTTGGCGAGCCCGATCTCGCGAAGAATCGGGTCGGCGTTAATTCGCCGGAATCTGACGACGATTCCTAACGTCTTCGATCCATGTCCTGCGTCGCGCTCGACGGATGCAGACTCCTTATCTAACAGTCAACCTGGCAGTCAGCCGTGCCCCACTACATGCCCGAATAATTCGGCCCGCCACCCCCCTCGGGCGGAACCCAGCGGATGTTCTGAGCGGGATCCTTGATGTCGCAGGTCTTGCAGTGGACACAGTTCTGCGCGTTGATCTGGAAGCGTGGCTCCGCGTCCGGTTGTGCGACGACTTCGTAGACCCCTGCCGGACAATAGCGCTGTGCCGGCTCAGCGAACCTGGGCAGATTGACCGCGATTGGCACGTCCGGATCGTCAAGCTGCAGATGGCAGGGCTGATCCTCTTCGTGGTTGGTGTTGGAGAGATAGACGGACGAGTTCAGATCGAACGAAATCTTGCCATCGGGCGGCGGATAGACGATCTCGGCCGCTTCTCCGGCCGCCGTCAGGCTGGCGTAGTCGGCGCGTCGATTACGCAGCGTATATGGCACCCGGCCGAAGAACAGCCTATGTTCGGCGAATGCCAGGCTGCCTCCGACGAGCGTGCCGAACTTGGACAACGCCGGGCTGAAGTTCCGCGCCTGCCGAAGCTCAGCCATGACCCAGGAATCCTGGACTGCCGAGACATAGTGCTCGTGCGCTCTAGCGGTCCCATGCTGGCTCGCCACGACCGCCTCCGCGGCCAGCATCCCGGTCTTTATGGCCGTGTGGATACCCTTGATCTTCAAGCCATTGAGAAAGCCGGCTTCGCAGCCGACTAACAGGCCGCCCGGGAATCCCAGAGCAGGTAGCGATTGGAATCCCCCCTTGTTGACGGCTTTTGCGCCGTAGGCGATGCGCGAGCCGCCCTCCAGCACTCGGCGTATACGCGGGTGTTGTTTCCAACGCTGAAACTCCGCGAACGGGTTCAGGTGCGGATTCGTGTAATTAAGCGCGATCACGAAACCCAGGTACACCTGGTCATCGTGGGCATGGTAGAGGAAGCCTCCGCCCTCGGTGTGATTATCCAGTGGCCATCCGAATGTGTGCACGACGGTGCCCGGTTCGTGTTTCGCCGAGTCGATCGTCCAAATCTCCTTCAGCCCGATCCCGTAGTGCTGCGGGTCACTATCAATGCGTAGAGAGAACCGTGTCTCCAGTTCTCTACCGAGGCTACCGCGGCAACCCTCGGCGAAAATGACGTGCCTCGCGCGGAGCTCCATGCCGCGCTGAAACCCCGGCTTCTCGGACCCGTCAGCGGCGACACCCACGTCGCCCGTGGCCACACCCGCGACGCGACCGTCGCCATCGTAAAGAACTTCTGTTGCCGGAAATCCCGGAAACAGGTCGCAGCCCAAGGCCTCCGCCTGCTCGGCCAACCACTGGCACAGGCGTCCCGCGCTGATGATGTAGTTGCCTCGGTTGTGCATCGGCGCAGGAATTAGGAAGCCCGGTGCCCTGACACCCAAGTGTTCATTCAGGAGCCAGTGAAAGGTATCGGAGTTAACCGGCACATCCACCGGAGCCCCCAGGCTTCTCCAGTCCGGGAACAACTCATCCAGAGCCCGCGGCTCCATGACTGCCCCGGACAGGATGTGTGCTCCGACCTCCGAGCCCTTCTCGACCACACAGACACTCTGCTCAACGCCCTGTGCCTCGGCCAGTTGGCCGAGCCGGCACGCGGCGGCCAAGCCCGCCGGACCCGCGCCGACGATAACGACATCGAAGTCCATGACCTCTCTATCCATTTACACTCTCAAACGGCTTCGGCAGGCTTACACGGACGCAGGAAACTGTAGTAGGCAGGGACGGCATTGTAACATCCGAACTTTCTCTGACTTGCGAGTGCGTGGAGGCGCCCGAATGACCGAGCCGATCTGGCAACCGTCACGACGGCGGATAGTAGCGAGCAACATGCAGCGGTTTCTGACGCATCACCGCCAGGAGCTGAGCAGCGAAGACTACCCGGGGCTCTATCAGTGGAGTATCGAAGAGCCTGAAGCATTCTGGGCTGCGGCCTGGGATTTCTTCGGCATTCGCTCGATGTCCAGCTACACCCGTGTCCTGGACGATCGTCAGCGCATGCCGGGCGCTAAGTGGTTCGAGGGAGCCACGTTGAACTTCGCGGACAATCTTCTGCGCCCCGAATACGACGGCGTCGCGATCGTGGCTTACCGTGAGACGGGCCGTCGCGTCGAGGTGACTTGGCAGGAGCTGCGGCACCAGGTCGCGAGCGTCGCGCAGTACTTAAGAGCTGCGGGCGTCGGCACGGAAGACCGGGTCGCGGCCTTGCTCCCCAACTGCCCGGAGGCGATCGTTGCGCTGCTCGCCACGGCCAGCCTCGGCGCGATCTGGACTTCATGCTCACCGGATTTCGGCATCGATGGCGTACTCGACCGCTTCGGACAGATCGAACCAAAGGTACTGTTCGCAACGGACGGCTATTTCTATAACGGCAAGCGCATCGACTCGCAGCCTACGGTTCGAGCCGTCGTCGCTAAACTAAACCGGTTACAAGCGCTGATCTTGGTCTCCTATCGAAGCGATAAACCTGATCTGAGCGCGTTCCCGGACGCAGTGAGTTTTAGTGATATCGCCGAAGACGATGCGGAACTGAGCTTCGAACCCGTACCGTTCTCGCATCCACTCTATATCCTGTACTCGTCGGGCACGACCGGTACTCCGAAATGCATAGTTCATGGCGTCGGTGGCTCACTGATCCAGCACCAGAAGGAGCATGTGTTACATACCGACGTCAAGGCCGGAGACGTCATGTTCTACTTCACGACCTGCGGCTGGATGATGTGGAATTGGCTGGTATCGGGATTGGCCAGCGGCGCCACGCTCGTGCTCTTCGACGGCTCACCGTTTTATCCGGATCCGGGTGTCCTCTGGCGAATTGCCGAGCGAGAGAGGATCAAGGTCTTCGGCACGAGCGCCAAGTACCTGAGCGCGCTGGAGAAGGCGGGCCATAAGCCGAACGAACACGTGAGCCTGAAAAGCCTACAGAGCGTGCTGTCTACGGGATCACCGTTGGCTCCGGCCAGCTACGACTTCGTCTACCAGCATATAAAGGCCGACCTACAACTGTCGTCTGTCGCCGGGGGAACTGACATCGTTTCGTGCTTCGGCGCCGGTAATCCTATCCTCCCGGTCTACCGCGGCGAGCTCCAATGCCGTGCCCTGGGGCTGAAGGTCGAGATCTTCGACGACGACGGTAACGCAATAAGGCAACAGAAGGGCGAGCTAGTCTGCACCGCCGCGTTTCCGTCGATGCCGATCAGTTTTTGGAACGATCCCGACAACAGCAGGTACGAGGCGGCGTACTTCGAGCGGTATCCGAACGTGTGGTGCCAGGGAGATTACGCCGAGCTGACCGAGCACGACGGCATCATCATATACGGTCGTTCAGACGCCGTGCTCAATCCGGGCGGCGTGCGTATCGGCACCGCGGAAATTTACCGAATCGTAGAGCGATTCGAAGAAGTCGCCGAGAGCGTCGTCGTAGCTCAAGACTGGCAGGATGACGTGAGGATCGTGCTGTTCGTACGTGTACAGTCAGGCTATCGCCTAGACGACGACCTGGCACGGCGGCTCCGGGATGCGATTCGATCCAAGGCAAGCCCGCGGCACATCCCGGCGAAGATCCTCGAGGTGCCGGACATTCCCCGGACCATTAACGGCAAGATCGTGGAACTCGCGGTGCGCGACGCGATACACGGCCGCCAGGTAACAAATTCTGACGTGCTGGCCAATCCGCAAGCACTGGACTACTTTAGAGATCGCGTCGAGCTGTCCCGAAACTAAGCGTCTTACGCCGAGTACGCGTTTGAGAGATACTCCACGCGCGGCAGTTAGTTATATGAAGGAAACTCGTACCTTGTGAACGCCAGCGATCTCCTCGACGCGATCGTCCGCCGCTCTCGAGGTCAAGCAGCAGGCCGCGATCTGCCAGGCAATCGGACCGCTCTCGTCCGGGCCTACTTCGCCGGCGTACCCGAGGAAGACCTGCGTCACCGCGATCCGAAAACGTTGGCTGTGGCGGCCCTGAGCCATGTCGCATCGGCTCGAACCCGCCGTCGCGGCGTTGCCATCGTTCGCGTCTTTAACCCCGCGGTCGATCGGGAGGGCTGGCTTTGTGACGCAACGATCGTTCAGCTCGTCACCGACGATATGCCATTTCTCGTCGACTCGATCACAATGACGCTGAACCGTCTTGGTCACCGCGTCGAGCTTCTCATGCACCCCATACTCGGCGTAAAACGTTCAGGTTCAGGCCGGCTCCAGGAGCTAGGACCGCCTCGCGGGGATGGGGACCAGAACTTAGAATCGTTCATTCATGTCGAGATCTCCAAGGTCGCGGATGCGGAAGTCCTGAAGACCCTGCAAACGGCGCTGGAGGACACCCTCGGCGATGTCCGGGTGGCGGTTGACGATTGGCAGGCTATGTCGACCGAGCTTCGTGACGCGAGCGTCGAGCTGCGAGAGAACGCGCCAACGCGGCCAAATCTACTGCATGAAGCTTGTGAGTTCCTGAACTGGCTTGCCGAAGATCACTTCACGCTCCTCGGCTATCGCGAATACCGGCTGAGCCGCGGCAAAACAGTGGATCGCTTGCGGCCCGTGGCAGGAACAGGACTCGGAATCAGCCGCGACGATCCGAGTGTGGTCACCCCGGTCATTACGTTGACCGCCCAGGCGCGAAAAATTGCAAGGACGAACAGTCCGCTGGTCATCACCAAAGCCGACGCGAGCTCGACCATTCACCGCAGCGGGCATCTCGACCAGATCGGGGTCAAGGTCTTCGGCGCTGACGGCAATCCTCGAGCCGTGAAGCGCTTCGTCGGGCTCTTTACGTCGGCGGCCTACACCGAGCGTCCCGGCGATGTTCCCCTGGTTCGGCTCAAGCTGGACAGAGTCATGGCTAAATCGGGCCTGGATCCGACCAGCCATAGTGGCAAAGCCCTACAACACATACTGGATACATTCCCTCGGGACGACCTCTTCCAGGGGTCCACGACCGATCTCGCAAGAATAAGCGCCGGAATTCTGAATCTCCAGGAGCGTCATCAGGTCAAGCTCTTTTGTCGTCGCGATGCGTTCAATCTCTTCTACTCCTGCTTTGTGTACCTGCCCCGAGATCAGTACAAGCCGCGGACGCGACGCCGCATTGAAGAGCTACTGATGCAGGCGTTCGACGGAACGTCGATAGAAACAAAGCTCACGATGTCGGAATCAGCGCTAGCTAGACTGGAAGCGACGATCCGGATACCACCCGACTCGAAAATTGTGCCCAAGATCGCGGTTCTCGAAAAACAACTGGAAGCGGTCGCACAGACCTGGCGTGACCGCTTTCGTGCGGCCCTGCTCGAACGGTTCGGCGCGAACGAAGGCCTGAAACTCTTCCATCGATTCGGCGAACATTTTCCGGCTGCCTATCGGGAAGAGATCGACCCCGCCAAGGCGAGCGGCGAAATTCATAAGATCGCCGCCGTCATCGACGGTCTTAGCGATCTGGAGATGAGCCTCGATCGGGCAGCCGACGGGGCAACACACAGGCTCCATTTCACAACATTCCGGCGCGAAGAGCCGATTAAGCTCTATACCGCGTTGCCGATACTCGAGCACCTCGGCATGAAGGTGCTTAGCGAACGGCCGTACCGGATCTCTGCGGGCACGACAGCGCTCTGGATACAGGAGTTCGAGTTGGAGTCGGCAGTCGACACGACACTGAACCCTGAAGACATCGAGCCGCGTTTCCTGGAGTGCTTCCGCCGCGTGCTCGCGGGCGAAGCAGAGAACGATCAGTTCAACAGTTTCGTCGTGGGAGCCGGGCTCGACTGGCGTGAGGCTTCCCTACTGAGGGCTTACTGCAAGTACTTGCTGCAGACCGGACTGACGTTCAGCCAGACGTACATGCAGGAAGTCCTCGGCCGCCACGCGAGCCTTACGCATGCGCTGATCGCGCTGTTTCACGCGCTATTCGATCCCGATCACGACGACAAACGCCGGCGTAAGCTGGCGACCCGAAGCAGGCGCTCGATCGCGGACCAGTTGGAGCGTGTTACGACGCTGGATGAAGATCGAATATTGCGGGCTTTTTTAAGCGTCATCGAGGCGACGCTGAGGACGAACTATTACCAATCGGGCACAAACGGAAGAAAATCTTATATCTCCTTCAAACTCGATTCGACGGAGATTGTCGAGTTGCCTCAGCCACGACCAAAGTTCGAAATCTTCGTCTACTCGCCACGATTCGAGGGGGTACATCTGCGCTGCGGGAATATCGCCCGTGGCGGACTGCGCTGGTCCGACCGCCGCGAAGATTTTCGCACAGAGATCCTGGGGCTCATGAAGGCCCAGCAGGTCAAAAACACCGTCATCGTACCGTCCGGCGCGAAGGGCGGCTTCGTCTGCAAACAGCTACCTGACGGTGATCCCGAGATCATCCAGTCAGAGGTCATCGCATGTTACAAGGAATTTATTCGCGGACTATTGGATCTAACGGATAACATCGTCGGCGAGCGCATCGTCACACCGGTAGGAGTCATACGCCGAGATGAGGATGACCCCTACCTCGTCGTCGCAGCAGATAAGGGGACGGCGACATTCTCGGACTTCGCTAATGAGATCGCCGCCGACTACGGGTTCTGGCTCGGAGACGCTTTCGCATCGGGCGGCTCGGCCGGATTCGACCACAAGAAGATGGGGATCACCGCCCGCGGCGCCTGGGAGTGCGTGAAGCGTCACTTCCGGGAGTTGGGAATCGATACGCAACAGCAACCTTTCACCGTCGTCGGCATCGGCGACATGGGCGGCGACGTCTTCGGCAATGGGATGCTGATGTCACCGCACATCCTGCTGGTCGCGGCATTTAATCATCGGCACATCTTCATCGACCCGGATCCCGATGCGCGCGTGAGTTTCAGCGAGCGCAAACGCTTGTTTCAACGATCTCGCGCCGGCTGGGACGAATATGACGAAACGAAACTCTCGACAGGCGGTGGCGTGTATTCGCGCCACAGCAAGATAGTAGAGCTACACCCGATAGCTCAGCGCGTGCTGGGACTCGACCATGCCAGCGTGACCCCTCCCGAACTCGTGCGTTCGATCTTGCGCATGAGGGTCGACTTGCTTTGGAACGGCGGCATCGGGACCTACATTAAATCGAGCAGGGAGTCTGATGGCGACGTCGGCGACCCCGCTAACGACGCTCTCCGGATCGATGCCGATCAGCTCCACTGCCGGGTCATAGGTGAAGGAGGCAATCTGGGGTTAACTCAGTCGGGCCGGATCGAGTTCGCTTTGCTCGGCGGGCGTATCAACACGGACTTTATCGATAACTCAGGCGGCGTCGATACCTCTGACCGTGAAGTGAATATCAAGATACTCCTGGACAGCGCCATTGCGGGAAAGAAACTACAAAGCTCGAAACGCAACGACCTGCTCGCGGCGATGACCGACGAAATCGCTGAACTCGTGCTGATCAATAACTACACCCAGTCGCAGGCATTGAGCATGATGAGCACGACGAAGCATGAGCGCCTAGGCGAGAACGCCTTCCTGATTCGGACCTTGGAAGAGCGTGGTCTTCTGAATCGTGAGCTCGAGGATTTACCGACCGAGGACGACATCAATGAACGCCGCAAGACCGGCCGTGGCCTGACGCGACCCGAGCTTGCTGTCCTCATGAGCTTCGCCAAGATCGAACTGTTTAACAGCCTCATCGACACTGACACACCGGAGGATCCTTATCTGTCCGCCGAACTCGAGTCATATTTTCCGATGCGTCTGCGGCGACGGTTCGCGGCGGAGATCCTGTCGCATCGACTTCGCCGCGAGATCATCGCAATGCGAATCGCCAGCAGCATGATCGATCGCATGGGCGCCTCTTTTGCGATCCGGGCAGAAGAGGACACGGGATCGACCATCGCTCAGGTGACGCGCGCGTACGCGATCGCCCGGGAGATCTTCGACGTCCCCGACCTATGGAAAGAGATAGAGGCCTGCGACAATCAGGTTCCGACCGAAGTGCAATACGACCTGCTGTTCCAGATCAGCAGGCGGCTACGCCATGCTGTCTACTGGCTCCTCCGGCGTCGCCCCGACGCGCTCTCTATCGAACAAACACTCGCGCGATTCAGCCCGGGTGTCGGACAGGTTCGTCAGTCGCTGGCACAGCTGGAGGGTACCGACGGCCGGCGACGAAACGACTTAGCGGAGCACCAGCGCATGGGCATTCCCGGCGGCCTGGTGGAACGACTCGCGGCTTTGGCGATCGCAACACAGACACTGGATATCATCGAGATCGCCGACGCCAGCAAAGTCGCCATCGGCGATGTCGTCCCGTTGTATTTTGAACTCGGCAGAGGCTTGCGGCTCGATTGGATCAGAACGAAGATCGAGGCACTTCACGTCGAAGGCCGTTGGCCGGCGAGAGCTCGTGCGACCCTCCGGGAGCAGTTGGCCCAGCAGCAAAATGGGCTAGTCCAGTCGATACTCGCACAACGAGGGCGCCAAACGCCAAAAGACGCATTGACGGAGTGGCTCGTCGAGAGCAAAGACGAGATCGCCCGCGTCCGGCAGAATCTCAAGGACATGGACGCGCCCGGAGACATCGACTTCGCGACGCTATCCGTAGCCATTCGCGAGATCGAAAGATTGACCTGATGCCGCGTGTTGATCTAGCGGGAAGAACCCCGAACAATACGCACTACTATGAATGACGACAGGAAACCAGGGACGCTCGTACTCGTTCGGCATGGTCAGAGTGAGTGGAATCTCGAGAATCTATTTACCGGGTGGACGGATGTCGATCTCACCGAGCAAGGCGTTACAGAGGCACGTCTGGCCGGCCAGATGTTAAGAGACGAGGGCTATGCTTTCGATATCGCGTTCACTTCCGTACTGACGCGCGCAATTCGTACGCTGTGGTTGATCCTCGACGAGATGGAACTCATGTGGCTGCCTGTCGTTCGAGACTGGCGGCTGAACGAGCGCCATTACGGCGACCTGCAAGGGCTGGACAAGGCCGAAACGACCAAGAAACACGGCGCGGACCAAGTCAAGATCTGGCGTCGAAGCTACGACACACCGCCTCCTCCTCTTAGCGAGGAAGACGCCCGACACCCGCGGCACGATCCACGCTACGACCGACTCGCGCGCACGGACCTGCCCGCGACGGAGTCCCTGAAATCGACGCTGGCTCGAGTCGCACCGTATTGGGATGAAGCCATCGCTCCTGAGCTTCTCGCCGGACGAAATGTTCTTATTGTCGCGCACGGCAACAGCCTCAGAGCGCTGTTCAAAATGCTGGAAGGGATATCAGAACAGGACATCACCGAGCTGAACATCCCTACCGGCACGCCACGGGTCTACGAGTTGGACTCCGATCTTCGCCCGCTTCGTGCGAAATATCTGGGCGATCCAGAGGCGATCGCCGCCGCCGCACAGGCTGTGGCGGACCAGGCGAACGGATGATGATCTATACGCGCACCGACGGCACGGGAACCTGCTGCCAAGGAATCAATGCATCGGAGGCTGACAATACATGCTTTACGATTTAGGCGAGGATTGCGTACAGACGGCCGGCGACGATTATTTCGTGGCGCCCGATTCTGCCGTCATTGGTCGCGTTCGCCTCGGGCAGGATGCCAGCGTCTGGTTCAACGTCGTGCTGAGAGGCGACAACGACAGCATCACAATCGGAGACCGAAGCAACATCCAGGATAGTTCGGTATTTCATGTCGATGCGGGAGCGCCGGTCTTACTCGGCAACGACGTGAGTGTCGGCCATTCCGCTACCGTGCATGGCTGCACGGTGGGCCGGGGTTCCCTGGTAGGAATGGGCGCTACGATCTTAAGCCACGCTGTCATCGGCGAGGACTGTCTCGTCGGCGCACAGGCGCTAATTACCGAGCGCAAGGAATTTCCCGACCGGTCGGTCATCGTCGGAATGCCCGCCCGGCGTATCCGCGAAGTCACTGATGAAGAACTCGAACACATGAAGTGGATCGCGGAGCACTATGTCGCCAGGGGCCGACGGTATCGAACCGAACTCAAAGCTCGCTAGTCAACTCACCGGAACCTATGCTATGGAGCAGCCCGCTTACTGCAATCGGGCGGACATGATGGTCAACGCAGCGTCGGGCACAACGGTGACATCACACGACTAAGATCTTAGCCCGGCCAGATCCTGATCAGGCCCTCTTGGGCGGTGGAGGCGACGAGCACGCCGTCCGCGTCAAAGAATCTGCCGAGCGCAAAACCGCGGGCGGACGCCGCGGTCGGGCTCTCCATCGAGTACAGCAGCCATTCGTCTGCACGAAACGGCCGATGAAACCACATCGCATGATCGAGACTCGCCATCTGCACCTTGCCCTGCTCGAAATGGATGCCGTGCGGGAGCGTGGCCGTACCAATAAACTGGAAATCGGACATATATGCCAGCAGATTTCGGTGCAGCTGCGGCCGGTCCGGTAGTCGATCAACAGCCTTCATCCACACATGCCGGACCGGTTCCGAAGGCTCCAGCGAGAGCAGGCTCACGGGCTCTACGGGTCTGATCTCAAACGGGCGTTTGCGGGTCAGGTAGCGGCGCATTTTCTCCGGGAGCTTTGCCAACACTTCGTCGGGAGTATCGGCCAAATCGGCTAGTTCGTCTGGGCCGGGCACATCGGGGCTCTTGGCCTGATGCTCGAGGCCTTGCTCCGGAATCTGGAAGGACGCCGTCATATTGAAGATCGGCCGGCCGTGTTGAATCGCGACGACTCGCCGGTTGCTGAAACTGCGACCGTCTCGCGCGATATCGACGTCATAGACGATCGGCGCGGTGACATCGCCGGCACGGAGAAAGTACGCGTGCAATGAGTGCACCTCACGACCCTCGACCGTGTAGTTCGCTGCGGTCAGCGCCTGACCCAGCACCTGCCCTCCGAACACGCGCGGACTGCCGATGTCACGGCTCTGACCGCGAAAGATGCGGTCTTCGATCCGCTCAAGTTCGAGCAAACTCAACAGTTCGGCAAGCATCGGCTCCATGGGGTTAATCCTGCGAGGGTCGGTTCAGGCGCGCGATGAGGCTAGAGGTATCCCAACGGCTACCGCCCATACCGACGATGTCGGCATAAAATTGGTCGACGAGCGCCGCGACGGGTAACTCTGCACCATTGCGCCGAGATTCCTCAAGACAGATGCGCAGATCTTTTCGCATCCATTCCACGGCAAAGCCGAACTCAAACTGCCCTTCCGCCATGGTTTCCCAACGATTGACCATTTGCCAGGATTGGGCCGCGCCGTTACTGATCACATCGACGACCGCCTCGGGTTCCAGTCCGGCTCGAAGTGCGAAATTCAACGCCTCCGAGAACCCCTGGACTACGCCCGCGATCGCGATCTGGTTCACCATCTTCGTCAGCTGGCCAGTCCCTGCGGATCCGATCAACCGTACTTTTTTCGCGAACGCTTTGATGAGCGGCTCCGCACGTCCATAAGCGTCCGCCTCTCCACCCACCATGACTGTCAGCTCGCCGCCCTGTGCGCCGGCCTGCCCCCCGGATACCGGCGCATCGAGACACTGCACGCCGTGGGCCTGCCCGGCTACCGCGATCTCGCGCGCCAAGCCCGCAGACGCCGTGGTGTGATCGATAAAGAGGGCTCCGGACTTCATGGCCTGCAAAACGCCATCGGTCGCCAGAACCACTTCGCGAAGATCGGGGTCGTCGCCGAGGCAGGTAAAGACGGCCTCGGCACCCGCCGCCGCTTCCACCGCGGTCGCTGCCATCTCACCTTGATTCTCACGACACCAAAGCTCGGCCTTCTCTCGCGTGCGGTTGAACACCGTCACGCTGCAACCGGACCGGCTTAACCACCCGGCCATTGGGAACCCCATGACGCCCAGGCCGAGAAAAGCGACGTTCTTTATCAAGCGGACGATTCCGGCCGGGAGGCCGTTCCTTCAATGAAACAGATTGAGCGCTACCTTAGCACTGCAGCCATATTCTCAACAAACCGATCGACCGGTGTAGCCTCGCCATCATCGGGACGATACGCTAATGCCCAGAAATAGCCGACGAATCGCGATAGCCGTATTACGTCGGCGAATGTCTTCGTGCTGAAAGGTGGAGCTGCGCCCTGATAGTAGGCGTCGAGCAGGCACCCTTGCTGAGCCGCGTCGAAGTCGTTCATGCTCGCGAGACTCGCCAGGTCCAGGATCGGCTCCGCGCAGACCGCGTACTCGAAGTCGATGAACCATAGCTGGCCGTCGTCGAGGATGTTGGCTGCCGCCAGATCGTTGTGGCAAAGCGTCGCCGGGGAACTCTCGGCGTCATACGCACGCGCTAACTCGAGGAACTCCCGGCCCCAGTCCAGCTGCTGATGAGTCATCGGCTGCCGCTCTCCGGCCAGCCGTCGATACGCCTCCGCGATCCGGCTCGCCCGGAATGGCGGCAGGTCCGCCTCGATGCGATGCAAGTCACGAAGCCGCTTGGCGATGCGATTGATGTTGTCTGGCTCGCGCGCATCGACCGCACGCCAGGCCGTTGCCTGAGGTAGGTAGCGGGTAATCAGCACACCCGCACTCGGCTCGCTGGAAACGATCATCGGAGTAAGCTCCGCGGCACCGAGCTTCTCGAGCAGCCGTTGCTCGGTAGATAGTTCGAGGCCGTACGGCGCGCCTCCGCCAACCGGCAGACGGACTACCCAGTCACCTTCGTCGCTCGAGAGGTGGTAGCTGCGTTCATACAGCCCACCGCCGAGCGCTGATATCTTCAGGTCGCGAGCTGCGACGCCCAGGGTACGACACAGGGCTTCCAGGTCCGTCTGACTGAGACCGGCGAGCGTCGCCATTTAAGCCGCGGCCACGATCGCGTCCGCCGTCTCGGTTCGCCAGTCACGCCACCAGCAGCGGAAGCCAATCACTATCATGACGAGATACAAAACGAACAGACCAGCCGTCAGGTAGAGCTCTCGTGATACATAGAGATAGACAGACAGGCCATCGATCACGAACCAATACGCCCAGTTCTCCAGCACTTTTCGCGTGACCATGTACGTCGTGACGACAGCGGCCACGGTAGTGAACGAGTCCAGGTACGGCAAGGCGGCGTCCGTCGCACTGAGGACCCAACCGAACGCGACGGTCGATACCAGGATGCCGCCGATGACGATGGCATGATGATGGAGCCTCCATGTGATGATGCGCAGACCTTGATGCCCGACACCTCCGTACTTCCATTGGTACCAGCCATAGACGGCCATCGCGGCGTAAAAAATCTGCAGGACCGATTCCATGTAGAGCTGCGCATTGAAAAAGATCACCAGATAAATCAGGACGCTCGCGAGTGCCGCCGCCCAGCAGAGGATATTCTGGCGGATCACGAGAAGCAGATAGGTGACGGCGAGTAACACCGCCACGACTTCGGCCGCAGACAGGGTCTCGGCAGCCGCAGCGAGCCTATCCAGGAGGGTCAAGACTGGGCGCCTCCAGGATCGGCAGATCGGCGTTGAGGAATTTCGCCACGAGCACCTGAGGGCCACCGACTTCAAACGACGACGCCAACGCCCTCTCGACTGCTCGGGTCACGGCTTCGAGCTCACCCCTGAGCTGCGTGCTCATCTGGTTGACCGTCACCTCCAGACCCGGCGCGTCATGGAGGGAGCGAATGAACGTCTCAATCCTCGGCAGAAACTGCTCGTGCATCGGGTAGAGACTGAGGTCGGCTGTAATTCGCATCGAGATATCCTCTCTCAAAAAGAATATGTGGCGGAGATCCCGAATACGCGAGGCTCACCATACTGGTAATAGCTTTCGTTCACCCAGCCCTTACGAGGATCGTTACCGAAGTACAAACCGTGCACGGCGTAGTCCTGATCAGTCAGATTCCGGGCCCAGAGTCGTAACTCGGTTCTTCCCAGTCGATAGCGCAGACTCGCGTTCATCAGGACATAGCTGTCGATGCTCTCGCCGTGATAGTAACCAAAGCGGCTGTCGTCACGTCCTTCCAACTCCAGCCGAGCGCTAAGCTTCTCGCTGAACGCCAGGTTGGTCCCCAGGTTAAATTGCCACTTCGGCGACTTGGCCTGGTCGATGTCGTAGCGGGTAACGAAGTCGTCCAGATTTAGATCGAACGTCGTGATCTCCTCGATCTCTGTCTCGAGCCAGCCGAGCGAGCCGAACAACTCGACTCGATCCGAAAGTTGATAGTGCAGCTCGATCTCTGCGCCCCAGTTGGATCCGTCCACGTTATCCAGGAAGCCGATCCACAGGAAATTCACGCCATCCCACATCCACGACTCCAACTGTGCATCGTGCCTATCCATATGAAACAACGCAGCACGCAATACCAGTCGGTTGCCCAGGTAGGCACCCTTGAGCCCCAGCTCCCGGTTGAGTAGCGTCTCTGTATCTATCGTGAGTCTCGGTTGCATGAATGATTGAAACACCGGCTGCATGAAGGGCAGGTTCGCGCTCGCCTCCGTGTTGACACCGCCGGGTTTGTTGCCACGCGAGAGCGTCGCGTACAGTAACGTGCTCCCCGCAGCCTGATAGGACAGGGTCAACTCACCACTCTGAAGACTGTCGTCGCTGCTCGACTGAAAACCGAAGGTATCCTGATAGTTGTCGTCAAAGCGCTCATACCGAAGACCCGCCGTTAGCCCCAATCGCTCATTGACGGCGATTTCGACTTGTCCATAGATGGCCTGTCGGCGCGCTTCATAGAAGCTAAAGAAATCTCCGTAATACTCGCGCTGCAGATCTTCATCTCTTTGCTGGGAGTAGATCCCGACTACGTACTGGGTATCGGATCCGGGCGAGTCTCCCAGTAGGCGGATGTCCAACGAGATCTCGTCGCGATCTCTCAGATAGTTGTCCGTGTTGGAGAATAGGTCGAAGACCGGATCACATAGCGTGCCATCACAGATGCCGACGAACGTCCAATCTTCATCGAAGCCGTACTCAAGATCGCTATCCAGCCAGGTTGCGACCGCTTGCAGAGTCGAAGATTCGCCGACCTGCCACTCGGCCCGTCCAGCCAGCGCGAGACTTTTCTGGTGATCGCGGCCCGGTTCATCCGATAAAGTGTCCCGCGTATTGTCGAGAGAGAATGCGTCATAGCCATTTCGTCCGTCAAAATAGAACGCCGTCAGGCTGTAGACGGAATGATCAGTGGGGTCGAAATTCAGGGTCGCGCGAATGGAGGTCTCGTCGTAGCCGTTGGTATCATCCCGTCCGAGAAACACATTGTCGATATATCCATCGCTTTTGTTCTGCTGTATCGCCAATCGCCCGGTGACAGTGTCAATTAACGGACCGCTGATGACACCCCCGACGTTCCAACTTCCGTAGTTACCCGCACCTACCTCGACGTAACCCTCGAGTGACTCTGTAGGTCTGTTGCTGCGGATGTTCACCATCCCGGCCAACGCACTGCCACCGAAACGCGTGCCTTGAGGGCCGCGCAGAATCTCCACCTGCTGCGCATCGAACAGCATGCCCGCATTGGCCGTGCCTCCCAAATCGATGTCGTCCACGGTAATGCCGACCGACGGGAAGTGTTTCGGATCGACGAATTGTTCCAGGTCACCGACCCCGCGGACTTGGACGAAACGAGCCCGGGAACCGCCGCTAGAGAAATTGATGTTCGCCGAGGTATTGAGCACCGTCTCGAGATGTTGTGCTGCGCGATCCTCGATGATGGCTTCATCGATGACCGTAACGCTGACCGGCATATTCATTAGATCGCTGTCGCGAAACCCGGCGGTGACGACGATTTCTTCGACAACGGGGGATGTTCGCTCCTCCTGAGCATGCAGGAACGCGGGTGACAACGACATGACGATTGCGGTCGCGACCGCGATCCCTCTTCGATCTCTGACGCCGTGCCTACGAGAGATTATCGTGGTTCTCATGTCGGATCTCCTCGATGGACGAGATCCGGGCCACACCGCGAAAGGGGAATTCCGTGGCGGCCTTCCGTCCCTTCGCCGGTGCTAACCGGATCAGGTTCAAAGGGTTGATTGGCGCGATGCCAACCTCTCAGGCCGTCTTCGACCACCCCTCGGTTCTGTTGAGGAGCAATAGTACCTTAAGGCGTAGCTAGTGTCCCTCCCTCATTTTTCGAGCCGCGGCATCAGTTCCGCGAGGTTGCATGGTCGTGTTCGGGAATCGAGTTGTAACGCGATGATCTTGTCCCATCCCACAATACAAGCGTTGGTCGAACCCGGCAGGCAGAAGATATACGTGCCGTTAGCGACACCTGCCAAACACCGTGACTGCAGGCTTGAGGTTCCGATGTCGTCGAAGGAAATGGCCCGAAACATTTCACCGAAGCCATCGATTTCTTTATCCAGTAGCACGCTAACGGCCTCGGGCGTCCCATCACGCCCCGTCACACCCGTGCCGCCTGTGCAAAGAATAACCTCGATCTGTGGGTCCACTATCCATCGGGACAGCGTCGCTCGAATCGCGTAGATGTCATCCTTGACGAGGGCTCGGTCACGAAGCTCATGTCCCGCGCCAGTGAGTCGTTCGACGAGCAAGTTGCCGGAGGCGTCGGTTTCTTCTGTTCGCGTATCCGAGATCGTGAGTACGGCAGCGCCAAGCGGCATGAACGGTCTTTGTTCCTTAGCGGACATCGCGTGGCTACCTTGTCAGGATTCCCCTCGCATCGCAAGATCGCAAGCCATGCGCACGGCGTCTTCTCTGCCGCCGTAGTAACCCTGTCGCGCGCCGGCCTCATGGAAGCCTAGACGCTTGTAGAAAGCCATGGCGGGCCGGTTGCCGGCGCGTACTTCCAGATGCACGAGGAAGGTACCGGCGGTCCGCGCCGAGGAATGTAGCCACTCGAGCAGGCCGCGCCCTACGCCCATCCGCTGATACCCCGGCTGGACGGCTAGAAGACTCAAATGCGCACGATCGTCCAGAAATTCCATGATCGCGAAACCAACGAGCCTGCGTGCATCTCGTGCGGTGATGACCACACAATCGGGATTTGCAAGGCAGTGCATTATCCGCCGTTCGTTCCACGACCACGGCAGCCCATCTTCAATCAACGTTCGAGCCATGTTCGCGATGGCAGACGCGTCCTTGCGCTTTGCAAGACTCATTCGGATGTTCACGAAACCCTGTTCCTGTCTCTTATGTCTCTTCGTTAGAGCGATGGACAGTGACCGATAGGTTACCGTAATCGCCGTCAGACGGCGATGTTGACGTCGAGGTGCAGGTGACGCTCGAGCCCGCGAGCCGGAACGCGGCGCTTATGTAACAACTCTCTTCCAGTATAGTAAGGTCATGACCGTTCGCGCTCTGGCATCCTCGAATGGTCTCTGGTGCGTGCTCTTGGCGGCCGGAGGGTCGCGACGCCTCGGCTACCCGAAGCAGCTCCTCCGCGATCCGGTGCGGCCGATGATCCTCAGGGCGGTTGACGCGGCAGAGTCCGTGACGCCCGGCCGCGTGCTGGTCGTCTTGGGCGCGCACTCGTTACGCCTGCGCGCGTTGCTGGCCAGGAATAACCGCAACCTGTCAATCGTCAAGAACACGAATTGGCAAAACGGCATCGCGAGTTCATTGGTCGCGGGTGTCAAGTTCGTCCCGCCCGAAGCGAGAGGCGTACTCGTACTCCTGACGGATCAGCCGGGCGTCGGTGCCGACTCGTTGCAGCGCCTCGTCGAGGCCTGGCAGCGACAGCCTAGCCGGGCCGTAGCCGCCGGGTACGATGGCGGGCTCGGTGTCCCGGCGATCTTGCCGCGCCGGGTCTGGCGTCAGGTCCGCGAACTCGAGGGAGACGTCGGGGCCAAGGCCGTGCTCAGCGATGCCGGCTCCAACACGGTCGTGCTGAGCATGCCGGAAGCAGCCTTCGACGTGGATACGAGCGAAGATCGACGACGCTTGCAACGCACGCTTCGCTGAGATTGCGACGCTAAGAAGTCGTATTGCGCTCCGTTGAGGCAGTGCCTGTCACGCAGTTGATCCAGCCCGACGGGCCGTCGCGATAGTGCTCTTTTTTCCAGATGGGTACGCGCTGCTTGAGTTCATCGATGATGTAGCGGCAGGCATCGAACGCGACGCCCCGGTGCGCTGCGCTGACACCGACCCAGACCGCGCACTCGCCGATCTCCAGACGACCCACGCGGTGTTGGCCGGACGCCGCGAGGAGATCGAAACGTTCGATCGCCTCTGCGAGAATCCGCTGGCCCTCCTTGCTCGCTATCGGTGCGTGCGCTTCATATTCCAGGGCGATGACCGGCTCACCGTCGTTGTGATCCCGCACCCAGCCCTCGAACGAGACGCAGGCGCCGGCGGCCTCACGGCTTAACTCCGCTTTCAGCGCATCGGGATCGATGCGCTGATCCGTGATCTCGAATTTCATCCCCCCGCCACGGGAGGGAAGAACAAAACGACGTCACCTTCAGCCAGCGGGGCGGTCCATGGCGCGAGCTCATCGTTGATCGCGACTTTACAGCGCGTCACAGAGTCGGCGAAACCATGCTTGGCCGACACTTCCGCATACAGTTCCTCGGCCGTCGCTGCCGACGTGGTAAGGGTCTCGAGATCCCGGCCGGCCCACTCTCGGAACACCGCAAAGTATTGCGCAGTCACATCGATCACGCTTGTACCGCTGCCTCGAAATCCTCTTTCCCGCCGGTCTTGGAGATGAGCCTGACGTCTCTGATCTCGATACCGTGAGACAGCGCCTTGCACATGTCGTACACAGTCAGCGCAGCCGTCATCACACCCGTCAGGGCCTCCATCTCGACGCCGGTCTTGTGAGTCGCACGCACTGCGCATTCGATAACGACCTCGCCCTCCGGGCCCCAGTCGATCGAGATCTTACAGTCCTCCAGGGGTATGGAATGACAGAACGGTATGAGCTCGTGCGTGCGTTTCGCGGCCATGACGCCCGCCACGATCGCCGTATCGAAGACTGGACCCTTCTTGCTGCGCAGCGTTTCTCCAATCTGCGTATCGGCAATTACGTTCTCGGGGAAGAGGACGACCGCCCGAGCCCGAGCCGTTCTCTGCGTCACTGCTTTGTCTCCTACGTCCACCATCGTCGGCCGATCGGCCGGATCCACATGCGTCAGCATCAGCCCCCCATCCTATACATCTCGATACGGCGCTCGCCGGGCGCGTCAGTATCCTTCCCTCTGAGTTCGCTGTAGCGATCCGTCCGCTGCCGCCAGACGTTTTGGAGTAAGCTCACGATATCCGCATCGCTGGCCCCGGCACGCATCGGGACGCGGAGATTGATCCCTTCGCTGGCGAAAAGGCACGTATAGATCGTACCGTCCGCTGATAGCCGGGCTCTGTGACAAGCGCCGCAGAACGGCTCGCTGACAGAGGAGATAAAGCCGATCTCGCCCTGACCGTCCGCGAACGCGTAGCGTTGAGCAACTTCGCCTAGGTAGTTGCGATCCAGCGGCTCGAGCGGCCAACGCGCCGATATCGTTTCCACGAGCTCTTTCGACGTAACGACCTCATCGAGGCGCCAGCCGTTTAACGTCCCAACATCCATGTATTCGATGAACCGGAGTATCAACCCTGAGCCGCGAACGTGGTCGAGCAGGTCCATGACCGTATGGTCATTCTTGCCCTTCTGGACTACAACATTGAGCTTGATTGGGCCGAGACCCGCGCTCCGGGCAGCTTCGATACCTTCCAACACGTTGTGGATGTCACCGCGCCCGCCACTCATCTCTCTGAACACGGTCTCGTCAAGGCTGTCCACGCTGACCGTGACTCGCCGAAGCCCGGCCGCTTGCAGATCCTTCGCCAGCTCGGCGAGTCGCGTCCCGTTGGTGGTCAGCGCCAGGTCGTCCAGCCCGGACAGGGAACTGAGCTTAGCGACGATGTCGACGATATCCCGGCGCAGCAGCGGCTCCCCGCCGGTAAGCCGCAGCTTGGTCACCCCGAGCTGCATGAAGAGGCCTGCCACTCGTTTGAGCTCGCCGGGGGTCAGCCAATGATGGCGCGGCAGGAATTCGTAGTCCTCACCATAGATATCCGCGGGCATACAATAGGGGCAGCGGTAGTTACAACGATCGATGACGGAGATTCGTAGATCGCGCAGCGGTCGCGACAAGGTATCGGTGACCTCGCCTGACGTATTCCATTGAGTTACTTTGCTCGTCATTCTGCCTGCCGTGCTAGTGGGGTCTCGCCAACCGGGCGCTGGAGGCACCCGATATACTAGCTCATCCGGTGTGCGAGGCCCTATCGAATGCCCTTCGGCAAGTAGCCGCCCGGAGCACCGTCTCGAGAGAAGACGATCTGCCATAGCTGGTTGCCACCGGCGCGGAAGCCGCCGGCGCACGCGAGAAGATAATAACGCCACATTCGGAAGAAGCGTCCGCCATAGTCCGCTCGCAACTCGCCCCACGCTCGCTCGAAGTTCTCGTACCAGCACATCAGCGTGCGCTCGTAATCCTGTGGGAAGTTGTGCCAATCTTCGAGATTCAGCCCGCCCTCGACCGCCTTCGAGATATGCAACGGCGAAGGTAACATCCCGTTCGGAAAGATATAACGCGTCAGCCAGGGGTCAGTACGGCTCTGCGTGAATTTGCTGCCGATCGTGTGAAGCAGAAACAGGCCGCCCGGCTCGAGACAGCGCCGCACGACTTCCATGTACGCTCGATAGTTCTTGTGCCCGACATGCTCGAACATGCCGATAGAGAATATCCGATCGAACCGCTCGTCGAGTTCACGATAATCCTGCACCCGGATTTCTATCGGCAGATCCTTACAGAGCTCACGCGCCACCACAAACTGGTCCTCCGAGATCGTGATACCGGTGCCGCTGACGCCGTATTTCTGGCTGAGATAGTGCAGGGCTCCGCCCCAACCGCAGCCGATATCCAGGACCTTCATGCCGGGCTCCAGTTCGAGCTTGCGCGCAATCAGATCCAGCTTGTGTTCTTGCGCTTCGTCCAGCGTCGTCGCACGCTTCCAGTACGCGCAGCTATAGAGCATGCGTTTGTCCAGCATGGCGCGATACAAATTCTGGCCCAAGTCGTAATGTTCGTGTCCAACCTGGAACGCCCTCGCCCGACGCTGCAGATTCAAGAGTCGCGCCTGCAACACGAACAGCAGGTATTTGAACGGGCGAATCTGACGATGGAAGTCTGCGCGAAAAGCTCGGCAGATCATCTCGTCGAGCTGCTCGCACTCCCACCAACCATCCATATAGGTCTCTCCGACACCGAGCATGCCTTCGGCGACCACGCGCGCGTACATGTCCTTGTTGAGGACCCGGACGTCCCAAGGGCGATCACCGCCAATGCGGATATCCGCGGACGCTAACATTGCCTCAACTCGCCGTTGGTAACGTTGGGAAGCCATCTGATTCGGTCTGACGTTCGTGTTGTAGTTGTTAATCTCAATAGTAACAGATGGTTAGGAGAACTACCTCCGGGCCGACGTCTTCGCGGCCAGGGTCGGGGTCAGGGCGCCGATTGTTAGCGCTGTGCCTGCTCTAGCGCTTGTCGTTCGGCCTTGGCCCAGGAGTCGCGCAGGCTGACGGTACGCGACCAGACCCGCGATCCAGCCTCTGTCTCATCCGTATCGACAACGAAATAACCCTGTCGTTCAAACTGAAAGATCTCCCCCGGAACTGCGGCACCGAGAACCGGTTCGAGCACCGCATCAGTCACTACCTCAAGCGAGTCTGCGTTCAGATGTTGCGCGAGATCATCATCGCCCTGATCCGGAATCGGGACCTTGAACAGCCGGTCATAAAGGCGCACTTCCGCGCGGATCGCGTGACCGGCGGAGACCCAGTGAATCGTGCCCTTCACTTTTCTCCGGCTTTGCTCGGAGCCACTCTTGGTTTCGGGGTCATAACTGCAATGTAACTCGGTCACCTGACCCGAGGCATCCTTGATGACTGACTCACATTTAATGATGTAGGCGTAGCGCAGACGGACCTCGCCACCTGGGACGAGCCGGCGAAACTTTGCAGGCGGGTCCTCCATGAAGTCGTCCCGCTCAATGTACAGCTCGCGGGAAAACGGCACTTGACGGGAACCTAGCTCGGGTCGATTGGGGTGGTTGGCGGCATCAAGCCACTCTTCTTCACCGTCCGGGTAGTTATCGATGACGAGCTTGAGCGGCCGGATGACGGCGAAGCGCCGTAGCGCATGCTCGTTCAAATCCTCTCTGACACAGTTCTCGAGCGATCCAAGTTCGATCACGTTGTCCTTCTTCGTGACGCCGATTCGGTCGATAAAATCCCGAATCGCCGCGGGCGTGTAGCCGCGTCGACGCAAGCCGGACAGCGTGGGCATGCGCGGATCATCCCAACCATCGACATGCCCCTCGTCGACGAGCCGTTTGAGCTTCCGCTTACTCAGCACCGTGTACATGAGATTCAGGCGCGAGAACTCATACTGCTGCGGATGGTTGGGAACGTCCGACTGCTCTATGAGCCAGTTATAGAGCGGTCGATGGTCCTCGAACTCCAGACTGCACAGAGAATGGGTGGTTCCCTCCAATGCATCCGAGAGGGTGTGTGCGAAGTCGTACAACGGATAGATGTGCCAAGTATTCCCCGTTCTCTGATGAGGCACGTCGCGGATACGATACAGCGTCGGATCACGCATATTCAGGTTCGGCGACGCCATGTCGATCTTCGCGCGCAGGACATGCTCGCCGTCGTCGAAGTCACCACGACGCATGGCCGCGAACAGCCTGAGATTCTCCTCCACCGAGCGCTCTCGATGAGGGCTCGGTCTGCCCGGCTCGGTGAGCGTCCCGCGATATTCGCGGATCTCCGCCGCGCCGAGGCTGTCTACATACGCCTTCCCCGCCTTTATCAGCTCGACGGCGAGCTCGTAGAGCCGCGGAAAATAATCGGAAGCATGAGTCAGTTTGGCCCACTCGAAACCGAGCCAGCGGACATCGCGCTCGATGGCCTCTACGTACTCGGCATCTTCCGTCGCGGGATTCGTGTCATCGAACCGCAAGTAGCACTGGCCATCGAACTCGGCCGCGATATTAAATGAGAGGCAGATCGCCTTAGCGTGGCCGATGTGCAGGTAGCCGTTCGGTTCGGGCGGAAATCGCGTCTGCACTCGTCCTCCGTGCTCTCCTCGCTCGACATCGGCTGCCACGATCTGGCGAATGAAGTCCGGTCCCCGGGTAGATTTGGTATCCATGAGACGTGATTGTCGTTCATCAGCCCTGCCTCGCACAATTCGGCACCGAGACTCAACTCTGGCAGAAACGCGTAAGCCGAGGCAGAATGGACGGATGCGTAGACGTTCATTTCTCTACGGCGGACTAGGAGCTCTGGCCGCCTGCACGCAGCCCGAGAGTACGAATCAAGTCGCTGCTTCGGACGAGAGGCATCGGTGGCGCATGGTGACCTCGTGGCCGCCGAACTTCCCCGGCCACGGAGTCTCCGCCAGTCGGCTCGCCCGGCGACTGGAGGAACTGTCCGGTGGGCGTCTAAGCGTCGAGGTCTTCGCAGCAGGTGAACTGGTGCCGGCGTTCGAAGTCCTCGACGCCGTCTCGAGGGGTGCGATTCAGTTAGGTCACAGCGCCCCTATCTACTGGCGAGGCAAGATACCGGCAGCGCAACTGTTCGGCAGCGTACCGTTCGGCATGACGCCGGACGTGTTCAATGCGTGGCTCTTTCATGGCGGCGGCCTGGAGCTCTGGCGGGAGGCCTACGCCCCGCTGAACGTCATCCCGTTCCCGGCGGGCAATACGGGCCCGCAGATGGGTGGCTGGTTCAACCGGGAGATCAACTCCCTCGCAGACCTCAAGGGTCTGAAGATGCGTATTCCGGGCCTCGGTGGCGAGGTGATGCAGCGGGCGGGCGCGCTTCCGGTCACTCTACCGGGAGCGGAGATCTTTACCGCGCTGCAGACGGGCGCGATCGACGCGACAGAGTGGGTCGGACCCTACAACGACATGGCGTTCGGCCTGCACCAGGCTGCTCGGTATTATTACTACCCCGGCTGGCAGGAGCCGTCCGGGCTATTGGAGCTGCTGGTATCGAAGGCGGCCTACGAAACCCTGTCTCCGACGCTGCAAACTATAGTCGAAACCGCTTGTATCGCAGAGAACAGCTTCCTCCTCGCCGAGTTCAACACGCGCAACCATCAGGCTCTTCAGACATTGATCGAAGAGCATCAGGTCGAGCTCCGGCGCTTTCCCGACGATGTCCTCGAGGCGCTGCAACGCCATAGCGTGGACGTCATGGACGAGCTGGCTGCCGAGAACCCGATGGTCGCCCGTGTCTACGCCTCTTATCGCAGCTTTAGCGCGAACATCGGCCCCTGGCTCGAGATTTCCACGCCGAGCAACGCCCCGTCAGGCATCGCGCGATAGCCCTGATCTGGAGTTTTTTATAGACGATACCGTCACGTTCGTGACATTTAGCGGCTTATAAGCGGAAACCACATCAATTTCGTCAGCCGCAGGCGGGAATCGCGGCGACATGCCACCGACTAGAAAGCATATTCCAGACTGAAAACGAAACTTCTACAGGCGGGTCGCAGCGCCGCAGCGCCGCGATCGGTCCACGGCTGATAACTCGAACTCATCAGAGAATCGAGGCTCGCGGCACGAAAAATGTCATCCGAGAGCTCTATGAACTCCGGATTGCGAACTGCGCCACTCGGATCGACCTCGAAGCAGATCACGACACGCCCTTCTATCGCCTCGCGAATCGCCTGTCTCGGGTAGCTCGGCGTCGCCGTGACCGCGATGACGAGCGGCACCATCATCGCCGGTGACGGCTTCTGTTCGTCGGCGAATATACCGAGGTCGACGCGCTCCCTTGCCTCGGAGCACCACCAGCCACCGAGCAGATTGAGTGTTCGCCACTCGCCGCCAAGCGTGGAGCGGCGCAGGTCCGCCTGAAATTCTCGGCCCGACCGGGAATCCGTGAACGACAGGAAGTCATCCTCCACCTGCCACCGGGACAGCGGGACCCAGGGACGGGCCTCGTCTTCGCTCGGTTTCGCCATGAGCGTGGACTGGTCCGGCGCGAAGCTCAGCAACACGCGCTCATCCCCGAGCGCGGGGTTACCGTAGAAGATGCAATTCCAGGTACCGCGCGGGTCGATAAGGTCATCGTCTGTCGACCGGCCTTCCTGCGCCAGACCGGCGGCGGAGTACGCTGTCAGCAGCAGCGCTGCCAGAATTTTAGCCCCCATGCCGGGCCGGTCGATCACCGCGCTCAATACATCTGCTCGTCGATCCAGGAGATTGGTTGCTGTCTGACTTACAGGCATTGCCGAGACGTTGTACACGCTTGCGACTTACGGATGCAACTGTGGGACGGCATCGCGTGGGACGGAGCCGACTATCGATGATCCTCTACGATCACCCGCGGACGCAGCCCCACCTCGTTGATCATGCCGCGCAGTTGGACGACCTGCCTGGCCTCGGGGCTGATCGCCGCAGCCGAATCCAAATCAAAAGTAGCCTCCGACAGCATGCCTTTGAGAAAATAGGCGTACGCCCGGTTGGAATAGGCCCGCCAATTTCGGGTACTCATACTTAAGGATTCGTCACAGAACGGTATCGCGACATCGGGTTCGCCCTTTGCCGCATGCGCTGCGCACAAGTTGGACAACGCCGCAACGCGATCCGCTCGGTTAGGCTGATAGCGAGTCAGGCCCAGGTGTGTCAGACGGATGCCCTCGTCGTACTGCCCCGTGCGGATTGCGAAGGATCCCGCGGAGAGAAACTCATTGCTAGCGCCGATGATCGTGCGGTTATCGGCCAGCTGGGCCCAGGCGTTACTCGCTACTAGACAGCCCGCAAAAAAGACTAAAAGATTGCGGCCCATAGGGTCCTCCTCGGCTGCCCAGTATAGCACTGGCAGTACGCGGCGAACGTCGGAACTCGCGCCTGGAAACAAGGAGTTAGCCTGTGGCACCATGGACAACCCCGGCGGTTACTGCACGCGGGCGATGGAGAGACCATGACCGAGGTCGCTGACGCGGAACGCTTGATACTCGAACACATGACGCCATTCGGGTCGCAGACGCTGCCTCTCGCCGACGCCGTTGACGCCGTGCTCGACGAGGCGATCTGCGCCGAGCGGGACCAACCACCCTTCGACCGAGTCACGATGGACGGCATCGCAATCGCCTATCGTGATTGGCAGGCCGGTACACGAACATTCGAAATTACCGGAACCCAAGGAGCCGGCGCCCCCGCACTGAGTCTCGCGAACGCCGGTCAATGCGTGGAAATCATGACCGGGGCCGTGCTACCGGGGGGTGCGGACAGCATTATCCCGGTAGAGCGCATCACCCGAACACAGGATGAGGCTCAGGTCGACGACTCCGCCGACGTCTCGCTCGGGCAGTTCGTGCATCCTCGCGGTTCCGACAGCAAAGCCGGTAGTCCACTGCTGCAGCCTGGCACCCGGCTTGGCCCTCCCGAGATCGCTGTTCTCGCCAGCGCCGGATATGCGGAGGTGCGGGTCGCGGCACTGCCACTCGTCGCCGTCATCTCTACCGGCAACGAGCTCGTTGATCTTGAAGAACCGATCGCCGCCTATCAGATCCGCTCGAGCAACGATCGCGCGATAGAAGCCAGTCTGACGCGCCACCGCGTCGCGCGCGTCACACGCTCACGGCTCAGAGACGAGCGCGACAAGATGCTCGAAGCGATCCGTGAACTACACGATCGGAGCGACATGCTGATCCTCAGCGGCGGCGTCTCGATGGGGCAGTATGACTTCGTCCCCAGCGTGCTCGAGGAACTCAGCGTGAAACTCGTCTTCCATCGAATCGAGCAACGCCCGGGGCGACCGATGTGGTTCGGGCTCAGTCGCGACGCTAAGCCCGTCTTCGCGCTTCCCGGCAACCCGGTATCGACGATGGTCTGTCTGCGCCGCTACGTCCTACCGGCCCTGCAGCAGGCGCTCGGGCTCCGGCCCGCGAGCGCCGAACGCGTCACGCTCGCGGCCGACGTCGAGTTCTCTGCCGATCTGACCTATTTCCTGCCGGTCGTCGTCACCTGGAACGACGCCGGCGTCGGCATGGCGGATCCGCGGCCGACCAACACCTCGGGAGACATCATCGCCTTGACCGGAACGGACGGTTTCGTCGAACTGTCTCGTGGCCAGGATCTTTATTCACGAGGCACTGCGGTACGGCTGTTTCGATGGTAGTGAAGTAAGAAACGACCGCGCCCACGATGACGGCCAGCCAGTTGACGTTCGCGGTTATCTCAGCCATCTTAATTTCCTCAGTTATTATTCGACTGTAGATAAGCGAATCGAGAATACCCTAGGATTCTGTAGCAGCGTTAGTCGGCCCAGCCCGACGGTTGATTCGGGCATGTCATGGGCAATCGAAGCTCTGCTGATCCGGAGTCAGCCGAAACTTAGAAACCACTTTAGGTTTAGCTCATGATTAATGACCATCTGCCTGGCGTGTCAACGAAGGCTCCTTCCCGCGCGTTGATACCCTGTTTCACAGCGAGGAGAGATCGATGAGAACCAATGTTACAGCGGCTTTGCTGCTGTCGATTCCCGGCTTGTGCGTAGCTCAACTCGACGCGGTCGAGGTGGCCGCCGACTGTCTACTCGGCTCGGTCGCCGTCCCTTCGGCACCTCCGATGATCGGAGATAGCTTCGGCACACAACTCGCCGCGGCTCGTACGTGTCTTGCCAACGAGGACAGCGACTGCGCAGAGAGGGTCACAGACGACATCGATGCAGACGCCCTGAACGATGATGAACGGGCCATTCTGGCGTTGCTACGAGGTGATACGGAGGCACTAGACGGGAGCTCCCGGCGCGCGCGAAGGGAATATCGCAGGGCATTGGGCGAGTCTGGCGCGACCCGGCAGATCACCCGGGCCTCGATAGACCGGCTTGTCAGGCTACACCTGGAAGACGACGACCCCGACGACGCCCTGGAACAACTCGAGGCGCTCCAATGTGGAGAATGGGTACCAGAGTTTCTCGTCTTACAGGCGAGAGCCCACTTCGGGCTGCGCGACTTCGCGGGGGCGGAGACCAGTGTGCAGAACGCCATCGATCTCCAGCAGGCTTCGGGTGGGGGCGTGCCGGAGGACTGGTATTCGTTCCAGGCCGCGAACCGCAGGAGCGCGGAGACGGCAGTGGACGAAGATGTGATCTGCGTTGACGAGACGCCACTCGGTTCCAATATCCCGAGAAATGTCTGTACGACGCGGGCCGAACGTGAGTGGCTGGCAGAACAGTCCCGCGAATGGATGCGCACCGGCGGTGAGATGGGTGGCGTGCTGGAGGTCCAGACCATAAATTAAGCGCCGGGCTCACCGACTCTCTGGACCCGTTGGTGCAGAGTCAAGAATTCTGAATTTCGTCCGATAAGCCTTGCTTGTTCGATCTCAGCGCCGATAATGGCTTCGACAACGAGTCTCGCTCGATAAACGGAGAAAAATCAATGAGTGAACTTATCAGAAAAGCGGATGCTCTCATCTCGCAGTGGGCACAAGAGATACTCAGCGCGCTTCGAATCGTCGCGGCGTTTATGTTTATGCAGCACGGCGGACAAAAGATGTTCGGTTTCCCGGTCGCCGGCAACCGCGAATTCGAGCTGTTCACGTTGAACCCTGGGCTGATCGGAGTACTGGAGGTATTTGGTGGAGCCCTGTTGCTCGTGGGGCTGTTCACGAGGCCGGTCGCGTTCGTTCTCTCGGGCTCGATGGCGTTCGCCTACTTTATGGTACACGCACCCCAGGACTTCTGGACGAGAGCGAACGGCGGTGACGCGGCCGTCCTGTATTGCTTTGTCTTTCTTTACATGGCTGCGGTTGGCGGGGGTAAGTGGAGCCTCGACAACGTCTGGCGACGGGGCGGTGTCTAGCAGTTAGAGGAAGAACTGACATGATCAGTTGGCGCACAAGTCTCGGTGCCTGCACGCTCTTGATTCTCAATTGGTCGGGAGTCTCAGCTCACCATTCGTCCGCTCCGTTCTACGACCGTAGCCGGACCGTCGAAGTCGAGGGCGAGATTACAGAGGTCCTCTGGCAAAACCCCCACATACGCTTCACGATCACAGGCACCGATGCCAGCGGCCGGGAGCGGGAGTGGGACATCGAAACGAGCTCCGTCAGCATCGTCAGCCGCCGAGGTCTAACTCCTGAGCTCGTCAAGGTCGGGTATCGTGTCCGGGTCGCGGGCAGCGTCGGGAAACGCGCGGACAACGCCCTATTGCTGAGTAACATGCTCCTCCCGACCGGCGAGGAGATCGTGTTTTCGGGGACCAACCCGCGTTGGTCGCAGCAGGTCGTAGGAGCAGACACGCGCGGCGCGATCACCGGCGATCCGTCCGGTGAGCTAGGCATCTTCCGCGTCTGGAGCAGCGCCGGGCGACTCTGGAATAATAGTTACCCGTTGACCGAGGCGGCGCGAGCCGTTCAGGCAGCGTGGGATCCAGTTGACGACGAACCGACCGCGAACTGCGCACCGAAAGGCATGGCGTTTATCATGGAGGCACCGTATCCGATCGAGTTTGTCGATCAGGGTGACGAGATCTTGCTCCGACTGGAAGAATATGACTTGGTTCGCACGATCTCCCTGGCACCCGACGCGGCTTTCCACGAGCAGCCTGCAAGCCTGCTTGGCCGCTCCGTGGGGCGCTGGGAGGGTGACACGTTGGTCGTAGAAACCACCGGTATCAACTATCCACATTTCGACAAGACCGGCATTCCCCAGAGTGAAGCGGTTCGCAACGACGAGCGTTTCTCTGTGAACGCCGACGGCAGTCGGCTGGAGTACAGTGTGATCGTTACCGATCCGGCGACCTTCACAGAGCCCGTCGTGTTGACCAAAACCTGGGTATGGAGGCCTGGTGAAGAGGTGCAGCGCTACGATTGCAGGCAGTGGAGCCGAGCCGATCGTTAATTCGGCGCCGTAGCCGTTCAGCGAACCGACGCGGTCGCGAAGCGTGTGGTCCTGGTCCTCTAGCGGTCGCCGGTGAGCGCCGCGCCGCTGGTTCCCTTCAGTACCGAGTGGATCTCGGCCAGCAAGGACAGCGCGATGGATTCTGCCGAGTCGGCGCCGATATCGAGCCCAACCGGTCCGCGGAGTCTGGCGCCCAGCGCCTTACCGGCCTCTCCCAGTGCGTCGAGCAGTCGATCCCTGCGGGCGAGCGGCCCGAGGACGCCGATGTAAGGCAGATCGATCGTCGCGAGCTGCTCAAGATAAGCCTGATCGGTCGCCAGATGATGACTCATGACGATAACGGCATCGAAATTGCCGACATTGAACTCACGATCGAGGGCGGCCGGCTCAACCAGCACGGCACGCTCCGCCCCATCGAACTCGTGGTTCGCCAGATAAGCCGGCCGATGGTCGGCGACGCTGACTCGCCAGCCGAGTTCCGTTGCCATGTTGATCACAGGCACGGCGTCGAGTCCGGCACCTAACACTAACAGTCGCGGCACGGGATTCAGCGGCGCGTAAAGCACGGCTAAGCCATCCTCACCGGAGTCGAAATGCGCGCTCCCTGACGCCTGCACCACATCACAGCCGGCGACGAGCCGCTCGAACGCCGGCGCTGCAAGAGGTTGGCGATCGGCCGGGTTCTGCGGCCAGACCAGTGTCGCTCCGGATGGCAGGTCCGGATCATCGGAGGCGATGACCGTCGCCACACTACTGATGGTATCCGTCAACAGCAGCTGTGCGATCGAGGCGAACGGCTCATACTCCGTCTCTTGATCCAGCGTCTGCAGGAACACCCGAATCAGCCCGTTGCAGCCCACGCCCAGCCCGAACAGATCCTCACCGTCATCCCGCATATCGTAGGTGACGGCCGCCGGCTCCCCCGTCGCCAAGACCGCTCGGGCGCGTTCCGCGAGATCTCCCTCGAGGCAACCGCCGCTCACGAGCCCCTGGTAGTCGGCGTTTCCCCGAATCAGGATCCGCTGGCCTGCCTTGGAGTAGGTAGAGCCCGCCGTCTGATAGACGGTCGCCAGCACCATCGGCTCGCCGAGCTGCTGCCAGTCCTGAAAAGTCTGAATAATCCGGCGAACGCTCATAACAGCGGCTGAGCATAGCAGCAATGGCGCCGTTCCCTGCTCGACCCGGTTGCGCCGGTCAATTCGCGGCCTTAGACTGGCGAGCCCTCGCGTCACCGCGAGACCAACCGCAGCGATAATGAACTAACGGGAAACGACGTGGGCCGGCCAAGCAGAAAGGAAGCCGAACAGGCGATTCGAGTCCTATTGGGCTGGGTAGGAGACGACCCGGACCGAGAGGGCCTGAAGGCTACTCCCAGGCGTGTCGTCAAGGCATTCGAGGACTGGTGCAGCGGCTACAAGGAAGACCCGGTGGAGTATCTGCGGCGCACGTTCTATGAGGTCGATGGCTACGATGAGATGATCATCCTGCGCGACATCGGTTTCGAGTCTCACTGCGAACACCATATGGCTCCGATCATAGGCAAAGTTCATGTGGGTTATTTGCCCGATAGGAAAGTGGTCGGCATCAGCAAACTGGCACGGGTCGTAGAAGCGTTCGCCAGGCGCCTGCAGGTACAAGAGACCATGACGTCGCAGATCGCCCACTGTATCCAGGACGTGCTCAAGCCCAAGGGTGTTGGCGTGGTCATCGAAGGCGTGCATCACTGTATGACGACTCGGGGCATCCATAAACCCGGCGTGGCGATGATCACGAGTCAACTACTCGGAGACTTTCGCTCCGACCCCCGGACCCGAGCAGAGTTCTTGAATATCATCGGCCGACCACCCCTGTCCGGCTGAGCCCCGACTCCCAACGAAAGCAGAGCGGCACGGTCTGTGCCGATACGCTCGGGCGCGACCGCGACCCGGGATTCCGCTCGCCGCGAGGCGAGAAACCACCTTCGAGCGCACCTTCGAGCGCCCAGATCGTGTTCACTACGGGTGTTTTGAGACCTAGGTCGTCGTTATGTCACACGTCGTCGGGTATTTTGTCTAGTCCGTGAGTTCCAGCCACGAGGTGACAGGTATGGTCAGTTTGTGTCGCAAATGCGGTTTCCGGGCTCGACCTGGGCGAACAATATGTTCAACGTGGCAGCCATAGAAGAAGACGCAGAGGTTAAGAGTCTGGTTCTATTGAATTTTCAACATTTCTACCCGAACCTGGCACACCGCTTGCAGCGTTGGGACAGAGGCACTTTCGGGCCGTAGCGTTGGACTGCGGATCGCTAAAGGAGGCATTCGTGAGACATTCGGCGAGACAACGTGGCTTTACGCTGATCGAGTTGATGATCGTGGTCGCGATCATCGGCATCCTCGCGTCGATCGCCATTCCCGCCTACCAAAATTATGTCATTCGCGCTCAGGTCACCGAAGGAATTACGTTGGCCGGGGCGGCCAAGGCGCGTGTCGCTTCCTCGTTCCTGGCTAGGGGCGAGGCACCGGCGAATCGAACCGCAGCGGGTCTTACGGGCGTCGCTACCGCGACTAGCGGAACATATGTCACGCAAGTGGACGTCGTGGACGGCGTGATCCTGGCGACCTACGGCTTCCAGGCGAGCGCGCAGATCGCCGGGTTGACCTTCACCGTGACACCCTACGAGACGAATAATTTCGGCATTGTCTGGCGGTGTGGCAGTGCGCCCGCCCCCACCGGCTTGAGCCCGATCGGAACCGCGGGCGGCGGCAATTCAGCCTCCTATATAGCACCGACGGTAGCGAGCGAATATCTGCCTGCCGCCTGCCGGCCGTAAGCGTATAAAACCAAGACTGCAACTGCCGAGCAGGTCAGGGCTGTGCGGCGGGATCCTTCACGCCTTGCCAACGCCGCACCAGACCCGAGTCCACGGCAAACAGGTCCAATACCCTGCCGACGGTCTGGTCTACCATGGCCTCCAGACTCTCGAGTTTCGCGTAGAAGGAAGGCATCGGCGGAAAGATAATGCCGCCCATTTCCGTCACCGTGGTCATGTTTCTCAGATGCACTAGATTAAACGGCGCTTCCCTGACCATCAGTACCAGGCGTCGACGCTCTTTCAACACGACATCCGCGGCACGCGCGACGAGAGTCTCGGTCAGCCCCGTGCCGATTGCCGCCAGCGTCTTCATCGAACAAGGTGCAACGATCATCCCGTCCGTCTGATAGGATCCACTCGCGATCGCGGCGCCGATGTCGCGGTCGGAGTGGACGACATCCGCTAGCGCCTCGAGTTCGTCGCGGCGCATGTCGAGCTCGATCGCAACGTTCAAGAGCCCAGCCCGGGAGACGATAAGATGCGTCTCGACGCCCGGGGCCTTGCGCAACTCTTCCAAGATTCGCACGCCGTAGACTGAGCCCGCTGCGCCCGTCACTGCTACGATGATCCGTCTCGTCACGATTTCAGTCCACGTCCGATTTCGGCCGGCCTCTACAGAAAAATCGACGGGAGTCTGAGACTTATTCTTAGTATCCGCGGCCCCGGACAGCGTCGATGCCAGGCTTGCGAGCATACCATGTGCGATCCGAGGGCTTGACCGGGTCCCGATTGACAACGCGCGCGGCGCCTGGCTACATCGATCGTCTATCCGCAACGTTTTATTGCATGCACTGGTCACGGACTCCATTGCTGATCCTAGCCGGGCTGACGAACACCGCGTCGAGTGACGCGGAATCGGTCGCCGTCGCCGTCGCGGCAAATTTCTACGCGCCAATGGAGGCGCTCGTCCAGGACTTCGAGTCTCGATTCAACCACGACGTCATGCTGATCAGCGGATCGACAGGCGGGCTATATGCACAGATCGTCAACGGCGCACCCTATGATGTATTCATCGCGGCGGATTCTCGACGACCGGCCTTGCTCGCGACCTCGGGCCGCGGCGTCGCGCACAGCCAGACCACCGTTGCCATCGGCCAGCTCGTTCTGTGGAGTGCCGACCGCGATTTGGTCGATGGTCTGGACCTCAGCATGCTGCGGGACAGCCGCGTACGCTACCTCGCCATTGCGAACCCCGACCTCGCGCCCTATGGTGAAGCCGCTCGCCAGACACTGGTTGCGATGGGCCTGTGGGAGCGATGGTCGTCACGGCTCGTGTATGGCGAAAATATCGCGCAAGCTTACGCCATGGTGTCGACCCGCAATGCGGAGCTCGGGCTGATCGCACGCTCGCAGGTCTCGGCACAGAGCAGTGCCGGCGGTTATCTGTTGGTTCCGCAAGCGTTGTATGAGCCGATCCGTCAGGACGCCATCCTGCTCGAACGCGGTGCCGGCAACGCAGCTGCGAGCGCGCTGCTTGCATTCCTGGCGACACCCGAGGCCAAGGCTGTCATTCGCGGGTTCGGCTACCGGGTCACGGATTAGGTCGACGGCAATGGAACTCGGCCCGGTCTGGATCAGCCTGAAATTGGCCAGCGTGACCGTGGTCGTGCTGATGCTACTGGGTACACCACTCGCTTGGTGGCTGGCGTTCACGCGCTCCCGTTCACGAGCCGTCATCGAAGCGCTGGTCGCGCTACCGTTGGTGCTGCCTCCCACCGTGCTGGGTTTCTACCTGCTGATACTGCTGGGCCCCGCCGGACCGATCGGCAGCTTCTGGGTCGAGGTGACCGGCACGACACTGACGTTCTCTTTCTCAGGCCTCGTGATCGCGTCCGTGATCTATTCCTTCCCGTTCGCGGTCCAGCCGCTGCAGACCGCGTTCGAAGGTATCGGACGGGCGCCGCTAGAGGCCGCGGCCACATTAGGCGCGACTCCTCTTGACACGTTCCTGCGCGTCGCCTCGCCGCTGGCGATGCGCGGTTACCTGTCGGCGATCGTGCTGGGCTTCGCGCACACGTTGGGCGAATTCGGTGTCGTCCTCATGGTCGGCGGCAATATCCCCGGCGTGACGAAGGTTATCTCGATCGCGATCTACGAACAGGTTGAGACGCTGAGTTATGCCGAAGCGCACTATCTGTCCGCCGGCTTATTGAGTTTCTCTTTTGTCGTGTTGCTTGGCGTCTACGTCATCAACCGGCGTATTCCTATCAATCGGATCTAGGTCATGGCGACGCTGTCCCTGCATGTCGATCTTCGTTTTGATGACTTCGCGTTGAGCGTGGCCGAGGATCTGGAGCTCGAGAATGTGACCGCGCTGTTCGGCCCCAGCGGCTCAGGGAAGACAACGTTGCTGCGGATCGTCGCCGGCCTGGAGAGCCGCGCTGTCGGCCGAATCGCCCTGAATGATGCGATCTGGCAGGACCGGGAGCCGAGGCAGTTCGTACCGGCGCATCTGCGCAACCTGGGCTATGTGTTTCAGGATGGCCGCCTCTTTTCTCACCTAACCGTCGAAAAGAACCTGCGTTTCTCAGAGCGACGGGCGACGCGCACCGACGCGTTGACACTCGGTGATGTCGCCAGCGCGTTGGACCTTACGGCGTTGTTGCCGCGCGATCCCGCGTCTCTGTCCGGCGGAGAGCAGCAACGGGTTGCGATCGGCAGGGCGCTGTTGCGGAATCCGGCGCTGATGCTGATGGATGAGCCACTTTCATCACTGGATGCGAAGCGAAAAGCGGAGATCATTCCCTACATAGCCCGCCTGCCTCGTGATTTCGGGATACCGGTACTGTATGTCACCCACAACGTAGAGGAAGTCACCCGCCTGGCGGATCGAATCGTCCTGCTCGCGGACGGTCGAGTCGCCGCGCACGGCGATGCGATCGAGGTGCTGGAGCGGATCGACCTAGCGCCGCTCGCGGGACACCTCGAAACCGGTGCCGTACTCGAAGTCCGGGCCACGGCGCATCTGAACGGTATGACGACGCTGGACGTGGCCGGACAGGATTTGCGCATACCCGGCACTGCTGTCGCGCCCGGTAGCAGTCTGCGCCTGCGCATTCTTGCGCGTGATGTCGCCCTGGCGACACAACCGCTGCGAGGTTTGAGCATTCGCAACATCTTGCGGGCGAGGATTCTCTCGATCGACCTCGTGGAAGAGATTTTTGCCGAAGTCCTGCTCGATGTCGGCGGCCAGCATCTCCGCGCCCGGATCACGCGCGAGGCCGTTGAAGACCTGCAACTCACCAGCGGTCAACAGGTCTATGCGCTGATCAAGAGCGCCGCCATCGACCGCGACCTGCTGAGCTAGTGGTCCAACCTCGCTGGCCCCATCAAACTAGCCTCGTTGGACCACTAGCTTAACAATCCTTAAGAGCAGGCGAGTAGGTCACAGGCCTGGTATATCATAGGCGACCCGCGATCGTGGTTGCTGATTACGCAGACTTCAGATGCCGCGGCGACATCTCGCGGACAGAGGAAGACAGATAATGGCCGCACGCGCGGACGACTTGGAGATTCGAACGGACTTTTCGCTGCTGATCAACGGCGAACTCGTACCGGGCGACGATTGGCTGGATGTCATTAATCCTGCCACCGAGCAGGTATTCGCCCGTTGCCCGGCCGCAGGCGACGCGCAACTGGACGCAGCCGTCGATGCCGCTCGGGATGCTTTTGCAACCTGGAGCCGACTCAGCTACGAGGAGCGCGCCGGCTACGTCAGACGTTACACGGCGGTCCTCGCCGAACACCACGCTGCGCTGGCAGCGCTTCTAGTAAGGGAACAGGGCAAGCCGATCGCACAGGCTCGTGCCGAGCTGGATTCCTGCTTGAAGCAAGCGGACGACACCGTCGGGCTGCAAATATCCGTCGAGGTGCTCGTCGAGGACGACACTCATCGCATCGAACTGCATTATCGACCGCTCGGCGTAATCGGCATCATCACGCCCTGGAACGCACCGGCGGCCCTCGCACTGAACTCGCTGACTTCAGCCGTTTATACCGGTAATACCGTCGTTATCAAGCCCTCCCCCTACACCCCGCTGACGACCCTCAAAATGGGCGAGCTGGCGCGCGAGATTTTCCCGCCCGGCGTTATCAATGTCCTGACGGGTGGAGACGAGTTAGGCCGTCGCCTGTGCGAACATCCCGGAGTCCAAAAGATTTCATTTACCGGCTCGGTGGCTACCGGCAAGAAAGTAATCGCGAGCTCTGCCGAAACATTGAAACGAATCACGCTGGAATTGGGTGGCAACGATCCGGCCATCGTGTTGGAAGATGCAGATCCGAAGGCAATTGCCAAGGACATATTCTTTGCGTGCTTCGTCAACAGCGGTCAAGTCTGCATGGCGATCAAGCGAATCTACGCGCACGAGGACATCTATGACGACCTCTGCGACGCATTGACAGAGGAAGCTCGCAATGCCCCCTACGGCGATGGCTTGGACCCGAAAAACAAGCTCGGGCCGTTGCAGAACAAAATGCAGTACGACAAAGTCGTGGAGATCTTCGAAGCCACGAAGCGCAGCGGCGCACGGATCCTCGTGGGCGGTGACGTGCCGGATCGAACCGGTTATTTCCTGCCGCCTACCTACGTCACCGATATCGATGATGACAGTCGGCTCGTCACGGAGGAGCAATTCGGCCCGATCGTCCCAATCCTGAAATTCAGCGAGGTCGAAGACGCGATACGACGCGCCAACGATACCCGCTACGGGTTGAGCGGTTCGGTCTGGACCTCGGATCCGGCACGCGGCAAGGCCGTCGCGAGCCAACTGGAAGTCGGCACGGCTTGGGTCAATCAACATCGGGCGATCTCGGCCTATGTGCCGTTCGGCGGCGCTAAGGAATCGGGCATGGGCCGCCAGCACTCGATTCTCGGCCTGAAGGGCGACATGGAACCACAGGTCATCAGCGTCCCGAACTAGGACGACTAAAGGTCAGGAGAACGCAATGTTATTGGGTGAGACTCTGCGCGTCGCGCTCCAGTCGATTCGGGCCAACCTGTTTCGGGCGGTCCTGACGATGCTCGGCATTGTGATCGGCGTCGCCGCCGTGATCACGATGCTGGCCGCAGGCGCCGGCGCGCAAAAAGATATCGAAGAGCAGATAGACGCGCTCGGCGCGAACGTGCTGAGCATCAGCGCACAGAGCTGGTTTCTGCGCGGCATCTCGCGCGATCGACTGACGCTCGAAGTGGAGGACGTCTGGGCGCTCGAAGACAAGACGCAGTACATCGATCTCGTCGTGCCGAGACTCGAGGCTCGCGGCCAGATCAAGTACGGGAACCGCAATCTCAACGTCCGACTGGTCGGCACGACGGCCAGCTATACGGAACTAAACGGCTACAAGCTCGCAGCCGGAGAGATGTTCACACGCGCCGATGATGAGAGTAAGCGGCGCGTAGCCGTGTTCGGCGGCGTTATTCCTCAACAGCTCGAAATCGAAAACCCGGAAGACATCATCGGCCGGCAGGTCACGCTTCGCGGGGTACCGTTCACTGTCATCGGCGTATTGGAGGAAGTCGGCTCCGAAAGAAACAGCCCCGACGAGCGCGTCCTACTGCCGCTGCGCACCGCCGAGGCGCGCCTCCTGGGCTCGGAAGATCTCAACGACATCAGCGTCCGGGTAACGGAAGGCGTGCCGTTGGAAGTCGCGATGGTGGATATCGAAAGGGTCTTAAGGACCCAGCACCGGATACTGCCAGGGCAGGCCAATGACTTCGCCATTTATGATCAAAAGCAATTCCTCCAGACTCGCGAGGCAGCCCAACAGACGTTCACGTTCCTGCTCGCCAGCATCGCCGGCGTGAGCCTGCTCGTCGGCGGCATCGGCATCATGAATATCATGCTGGTGTCCGTCACTGAGAGGACGCGTGAGATCGGCGTACGCATGGCGCTGGGCGCCACGCGGTTCAACATCCTGCTGCAATTCCTGATCGAATCCATGGTGTTATGCCTGCTGGGCGGAATCGCGGGCGTACTGTCTGGCTGGGGCCTGGCCGTGTTGCTGTCACGAACGGCAGGCTGGGCCGTTTACGTGTCACCGGAATCAGTGCTGTTGGCGGTTGCCTTCAGTCTCGGCGTGGGGTTGTTCTTCGGCATCATGCCCGCCAGACGCGCGGCCAATCTCGACCCGATCGAGGCGTTGCGTTACGAATAGACGGGGGCTCAGCCTCATCCGGCCGGACTCGAGTCCGCCTACAGTACCGCAACGATCGCATCGGCGACGGCATCCGCGTTGGACTGATTCACGCCGGCGATATTGATGCGACTGGACTCGACCATATAGATGTGGAACTCCTCCCGGAGCCTGACCACCTGTTCCTTCGAGATCCCGAGGAACGAAAACATGCCCCGTTCGCGAGCGATAAAAGAGAAATTCCGTGGCGAATCGCGTTCCGTCAATTTATCGACCAAAAGGCGGCGCAGGTCGTTTAAGCGATCGCGCATCTCGCGAAGTTCTTCGAGCCACAGCGCTCGCAATTCATCGTCGTGCAGGATCTCCGCGACGATGGCCGCGCCGTGATCCGGCGGCATCGAGTAGATGCCGCGCGCGACATTCGACGCGTTGCCCAACGCGATCTCGGCGGAGCGTGAGTCCTTCGAAACGATACTGACTGCGCCCACGCGCTCGCGATAGAGCCCCAGATTTTTCGAGCACGACGCCACGACCACGACTTCCGGCAGCCGCTCGGCCATCAGCCGAACACCGAACGCGTCTTCTTCGAGCCCCTGGCTCAAACCCAGATAGGCGATATCGAGAAACGGCACGATCCCACGGCGCTCGAACAGCTCCGCGAGTACCTGCCACTGCTCCTGGGATAAATCTGCGCCGCTGGGGTTGTGGCAACAGGCGTGCAGCAACACGAGTTCACCGCTCCCTAATTTCTCAAACGACCCGGCCATGGCGTCGAAATCGATGCGGTGGTGTTCGTAGTCATAGTAAGGATACTGCTCCAACTCCAGCCCGGCCAGTCGCAATAACGGCAGATGATTCGGCCAGGATGGATCGCTGAGCCAGACCCGGGCCTCGGGCTGGGCTCGAAGTATCAGATGCGCCGCAACACACAGCCCGCCGCTGCCACCGGGCGTCTGCACCGTGGAGATGCGGCCGTCTCGCAACGCCGGATGATCCGGGCCGAACAACAAGGCTTCCATGCCGGCGTTGAAACCGGGGTTGCCCGCAATCCCCACATAACTCTTCGTCTGCTGGGCTTCGAGTAGCCGCTGCTCGCCGCGCCGGACGCACTCGAGTATGGGTGTTCGCCCGTGTTCGTCCTGGTAGACGCCGACGCTCAGGTCGATCTTGTTGGGACTTTGATCTTCACGAAACAAGGCCATGATGCCGAGGATGGCATCACTCGGTAGCGTCTTTAAAGTTTCGAACACGCTCAGCCCTCAACGCTCAGCCGAACAGCGAGATATCGAACAACCGCCCCAGGATCAGGATCAGGCTCATTCCCGTGAACACCACGAAACTCAGCCAGCCGAACCAGATCGCGAATGTCGAGGGATAGAACACCTTGTCTTCTTTCGGAATGATGGTCATGCAATAGTAAAGATTCAGGAAGAAAATCACCGGCGCGACGAAGTACGCCAGTGCGGAGGCGACCAGCACCAAGAATACCGGCCGCGGCAATCCGGAGATTATGGCGACCGAAGCTATCAGCGAGAACAACATACTGATCCGGTAGATGTTGTACTCGGAATACCAGCGGCTCTTATGCTCCTCGCCGAGATCCTCGCGGGCGATCCCGGGCAGGGCTGCCGTGTTGCGGAACAAGTTCCGGCAACACGCCCCGACGACGCGCGGCCAGCCGTCGAAGTAGTTGAACGCGGTCGAGTAAGTCGCCGCCAGCGCCCCGATCAGGAAAATAATCATGGCGCCGGGCCCGATACTATCGGTGAAGATCGTCGCTATTTCGCCGATCACGGCTTGTCCAGCGACTTCGCTGGGATACATCCAGACGGCCGCCAGTAACAAAAAGATGCTCGCAAGAATAAACGAGATCACATGGCCCGCGCGAAAATCCCAGAGTCCGATCTTGAACCAGCGGCGACAGTACTCGCGCGCGTGGTCCGGTAACCGCAGCGTGTCGACGCTCAGATCCTTCTTCCCCTCAGCGAACGGATCGTAGGCCCTGGCCAGGCCGCGCGCCTCAAGCTGATCCCGGATCCGGCCCATGCCGACTTTTTTCGCTTTGCCCCATTCGGAGGCTTGCAGCGAGACGTCGATACCCGTCGGCAACAGCCCGAGGAAAGCTGCGATGATCAACCACGATCCCTCGGGCGTGTCGAGTTGAAAGAAATGCACGAATTCGCTCACGGGCGCCGGCTGGACGAAATAGACGCCGATCGTGCAGACGATCAGCAGGCCCGCGGCGATTTTCGTCACGAGTTCAACGGCCGCGTAGTTGCCGCGAAGGATGATCAACACCGCGGCGACGCCTAGAACCAAACCATAGAGCGCCAGCTCCATGTCGTCCGCCACGCCAGGAATGTCGATACCAACATACTGATGGATCAGATAGAACACGACCGCGGCCGCGGCGATCAGACGCCCGGCCTGGCCGACGGCCGACTGGATGATCGTCGTGATGAGCACATACCACACCGGGAGTTTCTTCCAGGCCGTGGAGTACGCATCCAACATGCTGCGCCCGGTGGCATTCGTGAAGCGGAACGCCATCTCGAAGCCGTAATACTTGAAGACATAGGCAACCGGGAGGCACCACAGCAGCGCGAATTCGAAACGTCCGCCCGCGACGGGCGCGGTGATCAGATGGCTCGTACCGATGCCCGTCATCATCAGGATCATGCCGGGACCGAAGTGACTGAACAGGGCCCCGGGTGCCATCGACGGCAACTCCAGTCTGTCCAGCTCGTCTTCGCGCGGTTCGGTTGTTGTTGGCTCGTTCATAACGCGTCGTACTTCCCCATAAGACTGCGCCTTTATAACGGGAAGCGGCGGTCGTATCAAACCAGCAGCAGGCCGAGAACGCGTTAGAATCATCGAAACTGACAACAGGAGTCACGCATGAAAGCAGTTCAGATGACGGGCGTCGGCGGGCCCGAGGTCCTCAGTGTGGCGGACGTGGCGATACCGGAGCCCGGCGACGGCCAGGTGCTGATCAAGGTTTCCGCGACGTCCGTGAACCGGGCCGACATCACCCAGCGGCAAGGGAATTATCCGCCGCCGAAGGGAGATTCTGAGATTCTGGGTCTCGAGATTGCCGGCGTCGTCGAGAAACTCGGCGCTGGCGTCGAAGGCTGTCACCCTGGAGAGCGGGTCATGAGCCTGGTTGGCGGGGGCGGGTACGCAGAGTACGCGGTGGCCTATGCGAGCCATCTGATTCGGATGCCGGACCGCTTGAGCTTCGACCAAGCGGCGTGCGTGGCGGAGACCTATATCACCGCTCACCTGAATATTTTCAATGTCGGGCGCCTGACCGACGGCGAAGTGGTGCTACTGCACGGCGGCGGCGGCGGTGTCAACACGGCCGGCATTCAGCTTTGCAAACAACTCGTTCCTGCGAGCCGCGTTCTCGTCACCGCGTCGCCGGGAAAGCTCGAGCGGGTGGCGGCGCTTGGCGCAGACCTCGTCATCGACTACCAGAACGAAGAGTTCGACGAGGCGGTCCGCAACGACACCGACCAACACGGCGCGGATGTCATCCTCGACCATATCGGTAGCGCTTATCTGACGGCCAATCTCAAGGCGCTGGCTGTGTCGGGCCGGCTCGTCGTCATCGGCGTCATGAGTGGCGCTGAGGCAAAAATCAACCTCGCGCGTCTAATGGTCAAGCGCCAACGAGTAATCGGGTCGGTACTGCGAGCCCGCCCCGTCGACGAGAAGGCTGCGATTACGGCCCGCTTCGTAGACGAGGTGCTGCCGCTGTTCGCCTCGGGCACGATCGAACCTCTGATCCACGCGGTACTTCCTCTGGAAGACGTCGCTGAGGCTCATCGCACGATGGAGGCCAGCGCACATTTCGGCAAGATCGTCCTGTCACTGGTGTAGCGTTCGTCGCTGGCCGCCTATTCGCTGAGGTGGCCATGCGCGATCTACTCATCTTGACCTGACGCAGCGGCCAGAATAGGGTGTGTCCCGCGCACTATCCTGTGCGATGACATCAGGCAGGATACGAGATTAAGACCAACGAGAATCTATCGCTCGGCGAATTCGTTTCGCTGATGGCCCTGCTGACCTCCCTGGTCGCACTCTCAATCGATGCGATGCTCCCCGCGCTGTCGATTATTGGCGTCGATCTCAACGTGCAACGGGAGAACGGCACTCAGCTGATCGTCACCGCGCTGTTCGTCGGCTTCGCAGTAGGCCAGATTGTCTTCGGCCCGATCTCCGACAGCGCCGGCCGCAAGTTCCCAATCTACACCGGCCTCGGTCTCTTCATGCTGGGCTCCATCCTGTCGATGATCGCCTGGAGTTTCCCCGTCATGCTCACCGGCCGCATCTTGCAGGGCTTCGGTGCGGCCGCCCCGCGCATCGTCACGATCGCCCTGATTCGAGATCGGTATCAGGGGCGCGGCATGGCCCGGATCATGTCCTTCGTGATGGCGGTGTTTATTCTTGTCCCGATGATCGCGCCGGCGCTAGGACAAGCCGTCCTTCTGGTCGCCAGCTGGCGCATGATCTTCGGTCTCCTGTTACTACTCGCGCTGATCGTGTCCGTCTGGTTCAGTCTCCGCCAGCCCGAGACGTTGCCCCCGGCCCAGCGTGTGCCATTCTCTCTGCGACGAATCGCCGCGGCCGCCGGTGAGGTGGTCCGCGATCGCTGTGCGCTCGGCTACATGATGGCGTCCGGATTGATCTTCGGCGCCTTCCTCGGTTACCTGAACTCCGCCCAGCAGATTTTTCAGGTGCAGTTCTCCGCAGGCACTCGCTTCCCTCTCTACTTCGGTGCGCTCGCACTATCGATCGGTTGTGCGTCGTACCTGAACGCGCAGCTCGTCATGCGTTTCGGGATGCGGCTGTTGTCATGGCGGGCCCTGCAAGCGGCGAGCATCGTCTCAGGCGGCTACGTCGTCTTCGCCTGGACCATCGGAGGAACTCCACCGCTATGGACGTTCATGACGTGGGGTTCGGTCACGTTCTTCTGCTTGGGCCTCGTGTTCGGCAACTTCAATGCCATGGCCATCGAGTCGCTCGGCCATATCGCAGGCGTTGCGGCCGCCGTCATCGGCTCGGTCGCAACGCTGATATCGCTGCTGTTCGGCCTGCTCATTGGCCAGGCTTACGACGGCACGGTACTGCCCCTGGTGGGCGGCTTCGCACTACTCGGAATGAGCTCTCTCATCGTGATGCGCCTGACCGAACGAGGAATTAAGAGCCCGGTGAGGCCGGAGATGAGCCGAGACAGCGAATAAAATCCATTGCGATCGGGCCATTCGGGACCTGTCCCGCAGTTTGCTAGCTAGCGGTCGCCGTGCTCAGGCCCGCTCCACGTAGGAACTATCGATTTCGGCGACCGACGTGACGCCGGCTTCCATCATGACGCGACGGAACTCCGTCCGCAGAATCTCCATGACTTTCTCTACCCCGGCCTGGCCGAATGATGAGAGGCCCCAGATATAAGGTCGGCCGACGCACACGGCGTCCGCACCCAGCGCCAGCGCCTTGAAAATATCCGTACCACGGCGGAAGCCGCTATCGATCAGCACGGGGACGCGGCCCCCGACAGTCTCGACAATCTCCGGCAGACTCTCGATCGTCGAGCGGCCGCTCGCTTCCGCTCGACCGCCGTGATTCGACACGATGATGCCATCGACGCCGTGCTGCAGGCACAACGCGGCGTCTTGTGATGTGACGATGCCTTTCAAGACGACCTTCATGGAGGTAATGGATTTCAGTCTCTCCACGAAATCCCAGGTGAGCCCGGAAGCCTGGGTACTCGTCACCTCGCTCAAATCGATACCGTCATACATGGGCTTGCTACGCATCCGCTGTTCGACAGTGCCGTTCATGACATGGCAGGCCGAACAATCGGCCGTGTCCGTCCGCACGTAACGCTCGAACGTCTCCATGTTGCGCGGTGACGCCCGGTCCACGGTGAGTGCGACGACCGGACAACCCGCTTGCTCGGCGCGTTTCACCATGGCCTCGGCCACATGCCAAAAGTTCGTGGGATAGAGCTGATACCAGATGGGCGCGCCCCTCGCGGCCGCCACGTCCTCGACGGAACGCGACGTCGCCGTCGAGAGAATCTGCGTGTGCGCACCCTGGCGAGCGGCACGCGCAACCGCGACCTCACCTTCCGGATGGTACTTTCTCTGACCACCCACGGGCGCCAGCGCGATCGGCGACGCCCAGCGGGTACCAAAGATTTCAGTCGCCGTGTCGGCATTGCGGATGTCCACGAGTCGGCGCACTCGTATGCGAAACCGCTCGAACCCCTCCCGGTTCGCCAACAGTGTCTCATCGCCGTCCGTGCCGGAAACCGTGTAACCGTAATGCGCCGGCGATAACATCGTCTTCGCAACCGGATGAAAGTCGAACACGTTTAACGCGTCCTCGGCTGCCGTGATGAGTTCAGCGGGAAGTTCATCCGCCGCCCAGAGTTTCCGGGCTAACAATGGCAGCACCGCGGAACCCGCGAACAGCGGCGTCCCCGCCAGGAAACGTAGAAACTGCCGCCGGTTCTCGATGGAGCCGTAGGAACCTGACATGAGCTTCCTCCTACCGATTCTTGTCGTTTGATTCAATCTGGATACTACGGCTAAACAAAAGAAAGTAAACTTCTCTCCCGCGTGACAACAGGAGGCTGACCGTGACTCAAATAGAATCGGCGCCGACCAGTAGTTCTTATGATTTCGGTGAGGATTTCAAGGTCGACACGATGGACATCGTGGTCGCGGTGCTGCTCGGCGTTATCCAAGCCGTCATTGAGATCGTCGGCCTCCTCGGCCTCCTCGAGCGGGCCGTCTGGGCGACGGGACCCATCGGCTTCGTGATCTACGCCTTCTATAACGGCACCACGTGGATCCTGTTCTACGCGGGTGTGTACCTGCGCAAACGCGCGATGATCGTTATTCTCGCGGTCACCGTCACTGCACTCGTGCGCTGGTTCGCCGGCGATCCCGACGGCCCGGTACTGATGTTCTACGGCCTGTTTCCGGCCGCCGTCGGTGCAGCCGTGATCGTGCTCATGCGCTGGCGGGGTGGCCAACTACTGTTCGCGCTGGCCGTAGCGGCAACGGCCGTCGCCAACCAGTGCGCAATGTTCATCGGCCAGGGCGGATTCCAGCTGGTCAACGGCGCGACCTGGGCACTCGTCTCGATGAGCGTCGCCGCCGGCGGCGGACTGCTCTGGGGTGTCGTCGCCTGGCACTTGGGCCGCGGACTCGAGAACGCCGGCGTGCCATCGCTCGACAGCCCGCCCGCCCGAGGCGGAGGTCGGGGCGACCACGCGTGAATCCGGCCGCCCTCGTCATCGAGGACTACAGTTTCTGGTTCAAGCCCCCGCCGGGCCGTCCCGAAGCCCCTCCTGCCCTCGTCGACGTCTCGTTCGAAATCGAGGCCGGTTCGTTCGTACTCATTCTGGGCCGCAGCGGCTCGGGTAAAAGCACACTCGCCCTGAACCTCGTCGGCATCTACCCCCATTATTTCGGTGGCCGGAATAAGGGACGGCTGATGATCAATCATCCCGACCGTGGGCTCATCAATCGCCGCGAACTCGAAGCGGCCGAGCGGTTCAGGCTGATCAATATGCTGTTCCAGAATCCCGAGGATCAGATCGTGACCCTCACGGTAGAGGAAGAAGTCGGGTTTGCACTCGAGAACTATCGAGTTGAGCCGTCCGAGATCCACCGCCGCATCGACTACGCGCTCGACCTCGTTGGGCTCGACGGGTTTCGACAGCGCGAGACCCTCCGCTTGTCGGGGGGCGAAAAACAGCGGGTCGCGCTCGCGGCGATGCTCGCGCTTGAACCCTCCGTCCTGATCCTCGACGAACCGACGTCGAACCTCGATCCGGCCGGAACGGTCGACGTGCTGGCCACGATCGATCGGGTGCGCGAGAAGACCGGCCTGACGGTGATGGTTATCGAGCACGAGGTCGACGCGGTGTTCGACCGGGTCGATTCCGTGCTCCTCGTCGAGGATCGTCGAGTCATGGGCCCATTCACGCCGCGCGAGTTCATCGACGAGCGCGGGCTCTTCGTGCGCGATGACATGGGCCTGTGGATACCCCAAGCCGCGGAGGTCGGCTTGGAACTCCAGGCTCAAGGCATCGATCTGGGTGGCAGCGTCCCACTCAACGGCACCGAACTCGTCAAGGCGGTCGAGGCCCTGGATGCGGGCTTCCCACTGGCCTCCGCGCCGCCCACTCGCAACACCGGCCCGGGCTCAGACGCCGCCGGCGAGTCACGCACTGACGTCATCGACGTCCGCGACGTCTTCTTCGCCTACGGTGATCGCCAGGTCTTGACCGGCGTCAGCCTCTCCGCTCGCCGGAAGGAACTGCTCGCCATCGTCGGCCAGAACGGCTCCGGCAAATCGACGCTCGCCTCATTGTTCAATGGCATCACCAAGCCGGACTCGGGCGTCGTGCTCGTCGACGGCATCCCCACGACTGACTACGACTTCGCGCAACTCGTCAAGCGAGTCGCGTACATCTTCCAGGTTCCGGAGAAGCAGTTCGTCTGCCGTACGGTCTACGACGAGATCGCCCACGGACTCCGGGCCCTGGGCCTGAGCGAGCCAGAGGTGGACGAACGGACGCTAGAGTTCCTCGATACCGTGCGGCTTCTCGATCGCCGCGACGCGAGCCCGTATGTTTTAAGCCACGGCCAGAAGCGACGCCTGTCGGTGGCCGCGATGGTGATCGGCGAACCCGAGGTCGTGGTTCTCGACGAGCCAACCTTCGGCCAGGACTACCACCAGGCCCAAAACCTGATGCAGTTGCTGCGGGCGCTGGCCGACGATGGCGCCGCGGTCGTGTTCATCACTCACGACATGCGCCTCGTCGCTGAGTACGCCGACCGCGCCGCCGTGCTGTGCGCCGGCGAGATCGTTTTCGACGGGGCACCGCCCGAGTTGTTCGCCGACGAGGCGGTCCTGGCGCGCGCCCGCCTGAAACCCCCGTCGGTCTATGAGTTCTCCGCCCGATTACTCGGGGAACCGGTATTGACAACACGCACCCTATCGCAACGGATACAGGAGGTCATCGGTGGCTGACTTCGAACTGTCCTATAAGCGAGGCAACTCCCTCTTCCATCGAATGACGCCGTTCTCGAAGCTGTTGTTCGTGTTGAGCGTGTCGTTCGTGGCCATCTTCAACACCAACCTGTACGTCGGCGCAGGGTTGTTCGTATTCTGCTTCCTGTTCGCCACCTTCCTCACCGGCGTGCCGCTCAAACAATATTGGGCGCTCGGTAAAATCATTCTGCCGTTCATCCTGATCCTGGCCGTCGTCTTCCCGTTCTTCTACGGCGGCCAGGCGACGGTGGGCTCGGACACGATCGCGATCCGCACGCCTATCAAGGATCTGACCTGGGCCGCTTTGGGCTTCGGCGCACTCCTGGCCTTGAGGTTCCTGGCGCTAGGCATGGCCGGCTTGGCCTTCGCTTTCACGACTCATCCGACGGATCTCGTCCAGAACCTGTCCAAGCGCGGCTGGGACTATCGGCTCGTCCACGCGCCGGTACTGGGGCTGATCCTGTTCCCATCGTTTCTAAAGCTGGGCCGCGAGATCTCTATCACACAGCGTATCCGTGACCTTGGCCAGAATACGAATTGGTTCAAGCGAAAGTGGATTCGCATCAAGCATCTGGCCTTTGCGATGCTCGTGCTGGGCCTGCGCAACGGCCAGACCCAGGCGATGGCGCTCGATATTCGCGGTTACGGCGCGCACAAGACGCGGACCTTCATGCGCGAGCTGCCGAGACACCGGGGCGGCGAGATCTTCGCCTGGGTGTTCTTCGCGCTGTCGATGGTCTACCTGGTCATCCAGTTCAACCCGGCCACGATGCAGTGGAATATGGAGTTCTGACGGTCCAGCCGGCTGGGCTGTTCCGAATGGCCACTTCTCGCGGTCGACGCGGATGTCAGGAGACGCCACGCAGCGGAGTCAACTGCCTGGAGATATCTCAAGAAGGAAGATTCCGTATCGAATCCGGCTGAGTTCTCTCTATAATTGGTCTCGGCCTGCCTCGGTCATCAAGGGGTGAATAACGCGCAAGCTTGACGGAGGAAGAATCAAGCGTGAATCGTTGGCCTGGCATCGTCTGTCTTATCTCCTTGTCGCACGCGGCTCTTGCCCAGGACGACTCCGCGAACGATGCGACGGTGTCGGGACGAGTCGTCGATCAGGTGACGCAGCAACCCGTGCTATTTGTTACCGTGACCGTGACAAACGAATCCGACGGCGTGACGGTGACTGGCGCGTTGACCGATGACGACGGTCGATTCGTTTTCTCAGGGCTGGGCCGAGGTAGCTACATCCTCACGTCGAGCTTCCTGGGATACCTGTCTGTCGATACGCCGATTTTCATCGGCGACAAGAATACGATCTTCGACGTCGGTGTGATCGAGTTTCAACAATCGTCTGACGAGCTGGAGGAGCTCATCGTTTCGGCTCGGCAGGACCTTCTGGAGGCCAGCCTGGACCGGCGAATCTTCAACCTCGCGGATAACTTTGCCCGAACGAGCGGCTCGTTACTGGATGCGATGCGGGGCTTGCCCGGTATCTCGGTCGACCAGGGGGGCAGGATCTTGCTCAGAGGCAGCGACAGAGTCGCCATCCTGATCGACGGCAAGAAATCCAGCCTGACCGGGTACGGCAATCAATCGGGGCTCGATAGCATTCCGGCAGCAAACATCGAGAGCATCGAGATCATCAACAACCCATCGTCCAGGTACGACTCTGCGGGCATGGCGGGAATCATCAACATTGTCTATAAACGGGAGCAGGATGAGGGGCTCCACATCGATGTCGGCTTGACGGCCGGCACGGGGCAGTTGACGAAGCGCAAAGATGACCTACCCACCGACCTCGGAAGCTTCTCGATGAATCCGAAGATCATCCCGAGCCTGAATCTGGTCAACAACAAGGAAAACATCAACTATTTCCTGCAGACGGAGATTCTGTTCCAGGAGGACATTCCGAACAACGAGTTCACATCCCGATTCTACGATGACGGACGGGTAGTCTTCTCGCAGGTCCCGGAGAACCGCAAACAGGTCCACTACATCATAAACGGTGGGTTCGACAAATTTCTTGACGACAGTCGAACGCTGACTTTCTCCTCGATCCTGGACTTCGAGACCCATAAAGACGTTTCACAGGTCGCATTCATCGACGGCGGAACCGGAGACCTTCAGCGCTACTGGTTCTGGGAGGAAGAAGAGGAGACTGGTTATTTCAATGTAAACCTGACCTACGAACACCGCTTCCAGGAGCCGGGGCATCAATATAGCGTCGCCGGTCAATACACCAGGGGCTGGGAGGATGAAGCCTATTTCTTGAACGAGATCTCACCCATTCGCGTCGGCACGGACGCAACCCACCTCGTCGCCGAAGAACATACGCTTCCGATCCAGATCGACTACGTCAAACCTCTGCGCAGCGGCCGCTTGGAGGCTGGGGCGAAGCTTCAGAAACGCTGGATCCCGATTACCTATGACGTTCAGAGGGGGCAGAACTCCGTCATATATCAGGGGCTCGGAGACCGATCGGAGTGGGGAGAGAAAATCTATGCCGGTTACTTGAACTATGTGCACGAGAAGGAAAGCTACGATATCGAAGCCGGCATTCGGATAGAGCAGACCGACGTCTACTACGATCTTCCCCAGGAAAACATCTACTACGACCAGAGCGATTCCTACGACTACTTTGAGCTCTACCCGAATGTCAGGCTCACTTACAACACAGACGATCTGAACCGTGTGTCCGTTCACTACAACAATCGCGTGGACAGACCGGGCGAGCCGGAGCTGAGGATCTTCCCTAAGTACGACGATCCTGAGTTGCTGAAGGTTGGCAATCCGTACCTGCGACCGCAGTTTACCGAAACCTTTGAGATTGCTTACGAGCGCCTGTGGGAAACGGGTTCCGCTATCGTGTCTGCATATCACAGGAACATAGACGATCCGTTTACCCGGGTCTTCGCCATCGACCCGACGAATCAGGATTACGACATCATCAATCGCGTCTATCAGAATGTGGGGAGCGGGACCAACAGCGGACTCGAACTCATTGTGACTCAGGATGTCAACGATACCTGGGAGCTGTCCGGCAGCATCAATTGGTATGACAACGTCATCGACGCGGATGAAGTGACGCTGCTGTTCCCCATCGCAAGACCGTTCACGGTACAGCAATCACGCGATAACACCTGGGACTTCAAACTGAATAATCTATTCGAGTTTCCGAATGAATTGCAGGTCCAAGTCTCGATCGTCTATTACGCAGAGAAGAACATCGCTCAAGGCACACAGGCTGCCAGGTCGTCTGTCGACCTGGGCATCAGCAAGCCCATAATGGGTGATCGGGGGGAAATTGTGTTTTCATTCGTGGACGTCTTCAACGACTTCGGCATCAAGCAGTTCATCTCCGGTGACGGATTCAACGCCATCTACGAAAATTACTATGAAACTCAGGTGGTGAGCGTGAGCTTCAACTATCAGTTCTAAAGATGGGCCCGATATTCTGTATCCAGCTCGGTCACCCTGTCCATCGTTCTTCCTGTACCGGAAGGAGGGGCTCTGAGCGAGGTTCGGACTTACCGTCGATGACTGCTATCGGCCGAATGGACCGCCCCCAGAAAAGCGGACATCCGGAGTGAGTCTAAATCGCCGCCAGCAACGGATTATGTGCTTCGGGCTAAAATGAGGTCAGGCCCTGTTTCAGGCGAATAGAAATCGTAGTCTTTTTTAGCCTCGGCACGCTTTTCAATGCGACGAACACGACTTTTTATCGGTCTGGGTGCGGCCCTTCATGTGATCTTCTTCGTCCTGATGTTGATGGGCGTGGAACCCTTTCAAACCTTCTTTTACCTGTTCGCGTGGTGGACCTTCATTCCGGTCATCGGGGTCATCAATGCGCGGCGCGCCGGCAATTCATTGATTTTCGGCACGAGTCAGCAACTGGCGTGGGTGACCGGCTATTCGCTTATGGTGTGGCTGTTCTTCGAGATCTGGAATTTCCGGCTACACAACTGGTTATACGTTGGCGTGATCGATTCGACCTGGTTGCGCTGGCTGGCGTACGCAGTCTCCTTCGCCACCGTGCTGCCGGCGATCCTCGAGGTGGATACGCTCTTCGGCAATCTCGGACTCGCCCGGCGCGTGCCCGGGCCGGTGATCCGGGTTTCCCCACGGTTACTGAACGGTTGTGTGGTGGCCGGGTCGCTGATGTTGACGCTGGTCGTGCTGTTGCCGCAGTACTGTTTCCCGCTCCTGTGGGTGGGGATCGTTTTCATCCTCGATCCGCTGATCTACCGGCATGACCGTGCTGCTTCGTTCCTGGGCCAAGCAGCCAAGGGTTCCTATTCGCGTCTGCTGCGGCTCAGTTTGGCGGGACTGCTGTGCGGATTGTTGTGGGAATTCTGGAATTACTGGTCAGGCGCGAAATGGGTTTACGCGATACCGCTCTTCGATTTCTGGAAAGTGTTCGAGATGCCGTTGGTCGGGTATCTTGGCTTCATGCCTTTTGCTCTGGAGTGCTATCTATTCTGGCAACTTCTACGGCTCGTCAAGGAGACTTATGTTGTGACAGATTGGCGAATCTCGCTGATCATCGCCGCCCTGGCGGCGATTTACTGCGTGCTCGTCTTCAGCGGTATCGACAACATTACCGTGGTCTCGCGTTGACTAGGATCGAACCGACGTCTCTGTATCTGGCTCTAATGACGTGCAAACATCGGCTTGAGCAACCGGAAGACTGCCCAGCGACAACATACTGTAGACCACGAACGGGATTATGAGTGTGAATATCACAAGCTCCACGATCCACTCGCGACGGTCTCTTTCTCTGCGAGCACTTTTCTCAGTCATTTCCGGTTCTCTTCGTCGTAGTTACAACATTTAGTTGGCGGACTCTAGATCGGGATATCCGGATCTACCTCGGCCCACGGATCGTCAGCTTGTCGGTTTCTGACACTCACCTTGAGTCGGCTTTGTTACGGCATCATCTGATGGTGCTGATGAGTCGCCATGGCGAGCCAAAACCATACAACCGTCCCGTCACCTGCAACAACGTCTGGACGCCTGAACTGTTGACGGGAGACGCCAAATTAGGTGCTTATGTACAACGGACCGTAAGGACGTGCATTATCAAGACCGGTTCGGTCTATACGTGACAGCGATTTTTCGGCACAAACGGGTCACGGGGATGAAGTGACGTTCACGAGGATCTCTGATGAAAATTTACACTCAACACTTCTCAACGCTACTGGCGTCTATCCTGTTCATCTCTGGATCCGTGACCGATGCGGTGGCTCAGGAGGCCAGGGCACGAGACCTTGGAATTCCTTTTGACGGTCAGCCCGGCAGACTAAATGCGATCACCGATGTAGCAGGTGTTGAGGTAGGTCAAGTAACGTTGATCGAGGGCGACGGTCTATTGCAGGTGGGCTCCGGTCCGATTCGGACGGGCGTAACTGTCGTCCATCCGCGCGGCAAGAATTCCACGGACCCTGTATTCGCGGGCTGGTTTACGCTAAATGGCTCAGGGGAAATGACCGGGACAACCTGGCTGGAAGAAAGAGGCTTGGTCGATGGGCCGATCACGATCACCAACACCCATAGCGTGGGAGTAGTGCGAGATGCGGCCGTAGCATGGATGGTAGAGCAGAGTTGGCCTGCAGTTTGGCATGCTCCGGTGGTCGCTGAGACATTTGACGGGGGGCTAAACGACATTAACGGCTTTCATGTCACCCGCGCCCATGCCCTCGAAGCGATGCGTAATGCGCGCGGTGGCCCGGTCGAGGAAGGTGTGGTTGGCGGTGGCACCGGCATGGTTTGCAACGGATTCAAAGGGGGTATCGGTACGGCTTCCCGGCAATTCGGAATCCTGGACAATCAATATACAGTTGGCGTGCTGGTGCAGTGCAACTACAACTGGGGAGGCGATAACCTGCGATTGGGTGGAATCGCCGTAAGTGAGTTACTTCCCGTTGGCAGGCACTGTTTCACCGATCGGTCGATTCAGCGCCACCTCGATTGGTACCCGTACTGTGACGAGGACCAGCAGGATGCACGATCACAACCGGCGCGAGACGGTTCAATCATCATCGTCGTGGCTACCGATGCTCCGCTGCTGCCGCACCAACTGCAGCGCTTGGCGAAGCGCCCTTCACTGGCGCTCGGCAGACTAGGGGCTATCAGCAATCCTACTTCAGGCGATATTTTTATCGCCTTCTCGACAGCGAACGCCCGTCGAATCGACGAAGATCAATTCTCCGACGTCGACATGTACCCGAATAACGGTCTCTCCAGCGTGTTCGAGGCGGCAATTCAGGCCACAGAAGAAGCCATCGTCAACGCGATGGTGGCGGCCGAAACTGTTGTCGGCGCCTCGGGCCTGCGCGTCGATGGATTACCGGACGAACTAGTCAGAGCAATTTTTTTGAGCGGAGAAAACTAGACGTTAACTGATACTCGCTTATGGCGGAAAGCTGAGGGCCAATTAACGAAAACGAAGAGAAGCGGCTTCCTCGCGCCGAATGCGACGTGCGGATGACGCTTAATGATTCTGGGGAGAGCAAATGAAGACATTTAATTCCTACATTCTGGCACTTTCTCTTTCGATGATCCTGGCTCTCGGTACAGAGTCAGGGATGGCGCAGGAGCACCCGTTGGATCCTCTGACGTTCCAGGAATATTGGACGATCCTGCAGGTATTAGAGCGTGAAAATCGTCTTGATGCCTCAACGAGATTCTACAACGTAAGTCTGGTTGAACCGCAGAAGAACGATGTCTGGGCGTTCTCCGTGGGTGATACCTTCGAGCGCAAGGCGAAGGCTGTGGTCGGACATGACGGGGAAAACGCCGAAGTTATCATCAATCTGAACGATGAAACGCTAGAGAGCTGGAGCGTCTTGGAGGGGGTTCAACCGAATTGGCTCCGCCGCGAGTTCGGGGCGATGAACGACGAGATCAAGCAGCATCCTGACTTCATCACCGCAATGGGAAAAAGGAACATCGAGGACCTCGAGTTCGTCGATTGCGTTGTGCTGCCGCCCAGCTATTTCGGCACTGAGGAGCAAAGAGGACGTCGAATCGGGCATGCGACATGTAAATACGTCCGTGGCGCACAGAATATCTGGACTCGACAGATCGAGGGCCTCACCATCGTTCTCGACATGGACGAGAACCGGGTTATCCGAGTCGTTGATGAGGGCGTGGTACCGATTCCGGATACGAATTCCGACTACGACCGCGCTTCCATCGGCACGCCGCGTCAGATACCCGGTCCCATCCAGATCAATCAACCGTTGGGGCCTGGTTTCGAACTCGACGGTAACCTAGTCACATGGCAGAAATGGCGCTTCCACGTCCGTTCGGACCAGAGGATCGGGCCGATCATTTCAACGGTCACCTACCAACAGGGCGATACGCGACGGCCTATTCTCTACCAGGGCTCCCTCTCGGAAATCTTCGTTCCCTACATGGACCCATCTTTTACGTGGGCGCATCGAACGTTTCTCGATTCGGGTGAAGTGTTCGCAGGGGGGCTGACAAAGCCCCTGCAACAGGGCGTGGATTGTCCCGATCATTCACTCTACCTTCACGGCCTCATTGCCAATGACATCGGTCGTCCGGAACGGCGCGACAACATCGTCTGTATCTTTGAGCGCGATGCAGGAGACGTGGCCTGGCGGCACTACGATCAATCCAACGACGGACGAAAAAAACAAGATCTAGTCGTCCGCAGTGCGGCGGTACTCGGGAACTACGACTATATTTTCGATTGGACGTTTCAGCAAGACGGATCGATAAAGGTAGCTGTCGGTGCAACCGGAATCCCAGAGGTAAAGGCTGTCAGCACGCCCATCGCGGCAGACGGCACGGATGATCGGTACGGACGATTCGTAGACAGACACATTGTCGCCGTCAATCATGATCACTACTTCAATTTCAGAATCGACCTGGACGTCGACGGGCCAATCAATCGATTCGTCATAGACCGCTTGGTGCCGGAAGAGCTACCTGCTGAGAATCCGCGACGAAGCATCTGGGTACGGCAACCTTTCTTCCCGGCTAAGGAATCTCAGGCCAAACTGAACATCGATCTCACACGCCCAACGTTATGGCGCGTGCTAAGCGGATCGACGGTAAACGGTGTGGGATACCCGACCAGCTACCAGCTCAGCTGGGGAAAGTCCGCTGAAACGCTGCTCAGCGCTGATGACTATCCCAGGGGGCGAGCGGCTTTCATTGAACATCACCTGTGGGTCACGCCTTACGATGCCAGTGAGCGGTACGCGGCCGGGGAATATTCCACGCTTAGTGAACCGGGCATGGGCCTGCCTGAATGGACGGCCGCCGACCGCGACATCCAGGATACGGATATTGTTCTCTGGCACACGATCGGCATGCACCATCTCGTTCGCGCTGAAGACTGGCCTGTTATGCCTGTTCTGTGGCGTACCTTCGAGCTTCGGCCATTCGATTTCTTTGACAGAAATCCGGCATTGGATCTCCCATGATGGTCCAGTTCCTGAACTGAATGTCGTTAATAAACGTAAACCAGGGGCCATTTTACGCCGAACGCGGACAGTCATTCTCGCGAGTATCACGAATGAGCACGTGATTGCACGAACGTTTATGCTCCGCCATGTGAGCGGGTAGACACCGATTAAATATCGCTCAGAGGATGAGATAATGGAAAAGGGCTACACAAGTTACTATCAGTTCCTCTTACTATTTATTGTGTTCATGGCGATGACCCCGCCGCTTTCCAAGGCCGCTGACCCGATCATCAAGCAGTACCACACCGATGAGCGGGGCATCCTGAGACGATACTCGCGTGCTGTGACCACTGAAGGCGGCACCACGGTGTGGTTGGCGGGTCAAACGACGCTTCAGGATGCCGACGGTAACTCCATCCACGGCGACTTTGAGGCCCAGGTCCGTGAAATATTTCGCCTCATCGGCGAAAGCCTGGAGCAGTTAGGCGGGAGTCTTGATGATGTCGTAACAATGACGACCTATGCCACAGATGTTCGTAACGTTGATCGGTACGTGGAGATCAAGGAGGAAGTTTTCGAGACCGGCCGATATCCATCGAGCGCCTTCATCGGTGTAGCCGGCTTCTCCCGCCAGGGAGTCGTCGTCGAGATAAAGGCGACCGCTGTCGTTGGCGACAAGGCTGAATGATCGCTTTTGCCTCCGGCCGGAAGCAGACGATTGATATCTGGCCGAAGCTAAGACTACTGGCCGGGAAAAATAGTGCGTTAGCCCATGAATTCGCTGATATGGCTTTTGAGAAATTCCCATGGAACTAATTATTGAGCGAGCGACCATCGATGATGTCACGGAGATCGCGAAGCTATTTGATGCCTATCGGGTTTTTTATGAGCAGCGTAGTGATCTAGATCTTGCAACAGAATTTTTGACTGACCGTATTAATAAATCGGAATCAGTCATTTTTTACGCCAAAATTTCTGAGGGGAAATATGTCGGTTTCACTCAGCTGTATCCCAGCTATTGTTCAGTAGCCGCCAAACGTATATGGATACTATACGATTTGTTCGTAGCTTCAGATGTGCGAGCGAATGGTATCGGCACGAAGCTGCTCAATAGAGCCCGGGACTTTGCAGAACAGACTTATGCCAACGAGATCGTACTTGAGACAGCCAGATCGAACGTAAAAGCGCAGAAACTTTATGAATCTCTGGGATATGAGAAGATTACGGAATACTTCGGCTACTCATTGGAGATAGGCAAGACATAACAAACACATGAATGCTGCCCCCTCGGTCGTCGGAGCATGCCTGCTTCAGTCGGTTATGAGGGGCGTGAGGAAAACGCCATATATCACAGCCTCCGGCAACCGAAACCGGGCGCTCAGAAGAGGCGTCAACACTCCGGTTAAAAGTATCCTAACCCCGCTTCGGATCTGTCGATCTAAAGGAGTTCATATGAGACCATTAACCATCGTTTTGCCGCTGCTGTGGGTGACATCGGTCTGGGCGCAGCAGACGAACGACGACGTTCCGCTGATTCCTTACGAATCAGTACCTAACTTTCTTAAGTACCCCCCTGAAATGAATCTCGGAGAGACCCTGGGTGTGGCCGTCAATTCCAAGGGTTACATCATGGTCCTGAATCACCCAGGATCTGCTAATTCGGGCGGACCAGTCTATGGCAATGCCACCTCGCAGTTGTTGGAGTTCGATGAGCAGGGAAATTTTGTGCGAGAGATCGGCCAGCGCGTCTATGGCCTAGGTTACTCACACTCTATTCGTTATGACCGGTACGACAATCTCTGGCTCGTAGATAAAGGCGCACATACGGCTATCAAGTTCGATCCAGCCGGATACGTCACCCTGAATCTTGGGCGGCGTCCTGAAGGGTTTGACGAGTACGAACACGTGAGCCCCGGCGATGCGATACAGGTTGACGGTTATTTCGGCGGTCCGACCGACGTCACCTGGGATGGCGAAGACAACATTTTCATCAGTGATGGCTACGTCAACTCGCGCGTAGCGAAGTACGACAAATATGGAAACTGGATAAAATCCTGGGGATCCTATGGGTCCGAGCCCGGCCAGTTGAATCTTCCTCACAGTATTCAGGCGGATCGGGAAGGCAACATCTATGTCGCTGATCGCAGCAACCGACGCATCCAGGTCTTCGACTCTGACGGTAACTTTCTACGCATCATTCTGCTCGATGCACCGTTCGACAAGACGCAACAGCCTGTTCTGGGTAACGTGAACCCAGATCAGCCGGATCAGACTCAGCCCTGGGCCTTATGTATTTCCAAAGGTGAGACTCAATACCTCTGGGCAGCTGATCAGCACCCGGGTCGCATCTATAAGCTATCACTGAATGGCGAGATTCTAGGCATGCTCGGTGAATCTGGTAAGCAACTAGGCCAGTTCAATTGGATTCACGGCATCGATTGCTCACAAGAGAACGTGCTCTATGTCGCTGACTTGAACAACTGGCGGATTCAGAAACTGATACTTAGCCCCTAAACACCCCGAATGTTAGAACGAGGCCACAATACAGTTCAACGAGAGGTAGACTAATAGAGCCAAGATGTCTGCGAACGAATGTCTGGCCGAAAGTAGACAGTCATTAGCCGTTAGTCATCACGCTGTCGCGTATGTGAGGGAGGCGAGTTGAAGACAATTGATTTCAGGCCGAGCAGGAAGACAGAGCGGTGGAGGATTTCGTGCTTCCTCGTCTCTTGATCCTGCTGGCGGTTGTCGCCGGGTCTGCATCCGCGCAGCCGCGCACAGCCGACGGCAGACCCGACCTGCAAGGCATCTGGCGGGCTGCGAACCGCGCCTCCTACGATCTTGAGGATCACGTTGCCCGACACGATATGCCGGCAGGCCGCAGCATCATCGATGGCGGCACGATTCCGTATCAGCCCTGGGCCGTCGAGCGGAAGCGTGCGAACTTCGAAACTCGCGCGATGACCGATCCGCTGCGAAGCTGTTTTCTGCCGGGTGTACCGCGCATCATGACTATGGAGTTTCCGTTCCATATCTTCCAAACCGACGATCATGTCGCGATCACATTCGAGTGGCAGCAGGTCTACCGGCTGATCTACATCGACAATGAACCGCCTCGCTATGGAGGCATCGAGTCGTGGATGGGTAATTCGCGCGGCCACTGGGAAGGCGACGTTCTCGTCGTCGAGGTCACCGACCTCAATGACCGGACCTGGTTCGACGCGGCAGGAAACTTTCACAGCAACTCCCTGCGAGTCACCGAGCGTTACCGCATGCGTGATGTGGACACGATCGACTACGAAGCGACGATCGAAGACCCGGAGGTATTCACACGACCCTGGACGATTCGCATGGCGCTGCATCGGCAGACGCACATGAACCGCATTCTCGAGTACCAGTGTCAGGCAGTGAAGGAAGAGGCCAACGGCGCTTTTGAGCGCGACGAGCGCACGTGGTACCCGGCCTCGGTGCCAGCCGACAACGAACCTTTCGATGCCAACGCCGGCAAGGAGCTGCCTGCGTTGACCACACCGTCTGACATTTCTAGGCTCGCGAATGGGATGCCCGATATCACCGGCTTCTTAATGGCAGACGCGGGCGGCGCGAACTATGGGCTAGAACGGCACGAAGGGGGCATCATGTTGCCACCAAGTCGCGGCCAGGTGATAGACCCGCCCGACGGCACGTTACCGTATCAGGCTTGGGCGAGAGCGGAACGTATCGATCGCGCGCAGCCGCATCGCGGCTATGACGATCCAACGGCACATTGCTTCGTCGCGGGCGTACCGCGCTCGCACTACGTGCCGGCACCGTTCTATATCCTGCAGCCGCCAGGGTATGTCATCATCTTGCACGAGCGCATGTCGTGGCGCCTGATTCCGCTCGATGACCGCGACCACCTGCCCGATGACTTGCGACTCTGGCAAGGCGATTCGGTCGGCCGCTGGGAAGAGGATACGCTGGTCGTGGAGTCACGAAACTTTAACGGTAAAGCCTGGCTCAATGAAGTCGGCGATGTCATCAGTCATGCGCAGACTGTTGTCGAAACGTTCACGCCAGTCAGCGAAACACAGGTGATCTATCGTGCGACCGTAACAGACCCGATCGTCTACACGCGGCCGTGGACCATGGAGATTCCTTTGAATCGCGCGGACGACGAACTACTCGAAGTCGCCTGTCTCGAAGATAACGGCGACCTGCAACACTTGAAAGATGTCCGCGACGACTATCGAGCGAACCAGAATCTAGAGGGTTAGGTATGCCGCGATCGTTCAAAGCAGCACTCGTAGCCGTGGGGCTCACAACCGCCTGTGGTATGAGCATGGCGCTAGCGCACCACGCATTCGCAGCCGAGTTTGATAAAGATAAGCCCGTGCAGTTGACGGGTAGAGTCACCCAGATGAAATGGTCCAATCCGCATTCATGGATTTATATCGATGTCGAGGACGAAGACGGCAATGTCGTCAACTGGGCGCTGGAGACCCGTGCGGCCAATAGCTTAATCCGGCTCGGCTGGCGCCCAGAAGACCTGCCGGTCGGTACAGTACTCGAGGTGAACGGCTGGCAGGCGCGAAACGACAGTTCTACCGCGAGCATCGCGTCGGCGATACTGACTGACGGCCGTAGATTATTCACGGGCCCGTCAAACTCGTCGGCGCAGCAGGAATAGCGGGCAGATACTCCAGCCTGTACGCCTATTCCCGCCTGCCGAAACCAGATACTCTGACGGAGCCTACAACGGAGTCTGTTAACGTCTGCTTTGGAGAAAAAGAACGAACGTTCGGAGGGCTTCGGCCCGCAGCGAGTCGACCTTATGCGCCCAGGGCGCGCCGTAGCGAGGAGATGTGTTCCTCCGACTCCTGGAGTATGGTAATGAAATTCTCCGCTGATACATCGAGATGTTTACTTGCAGGGACGTTGTCCAGTTGAAGTTCTGAATCGGCCTCGTCCGTGAGGAACTTCGCTACAAGATGGGCGACAATCAGGATGTCGGTGAGATCTGTTGGCCCATCATGCTGCCGATCCAACTCCTGATAGTTCGCGATTGAACTAGACACTTCATCCGAGAACTCCCAGCTCTCAAGGATCGCGCTACCGATGGTGCCATGCCACTCTCGAAGTGTTTCACGCAGATCGCCCTCGTTCTGAAAGAACTCGGGGTGAGACTCGGCCTGCCCGAGAATGTATAGCTTGCCGATGCCATGCAGGAGGCCAACCAACAGTGCCTCGTCCGGATTCAGTCGTGTGAATTTCTTGGCCAAGACATAGCACAGTGCCGCGACGTGAGTACTCTCACTCCAAATTTCTTCGAGGTAGGACTGCGCCGCCTCCAGTGTCTGAGCGTCACGTATCTTCTTGAAAGCATAGGACATTGAGGAGTTGCGCACCATCTTGCAGCCTAATCGGTTGATCGCCATATTGATATCGGTGATCGGCGATGTTCCCGGGCGTAATGCGGCGGAATTGGAAATCTTTAGTAACCGGGCGGCAAGTGCAGGCTCGGCAGCCAAGAGTTGAGCGATCTGCGCGGTCGTGGATCGCTCGTCCTCTAGTATCTGGCGGAGGCGAACCACGACCTTGGGAAAGGATGGAATCTCAATGGTGCCGCTCGACAAGTTACTTGCAAGTGACTGAACGAAGCTGACTATTCCTCCTTTCTCAACGGCTGGCTCGTTCATGAATTCTCTTCTGTCGATGAATTTCGATGACAGGCATCGGACATCATTCGTATTTGCGTCGAATGGAAAGCTCCGGCGGCGCAATAATTCCCATCTTGAACTGCCGTTTCTCGATGCCGAGAAGCGTAATCTCGATGGGGCCGTTAGCGAACAGATCCTTGAGCGTCAGAGTGCTCTCCACACCTTCCGCCAGCTCGATGACAAGCGACTTATTCGGACGTTGTGTAAGCACTAGCATCCTGGGATCCTTGCATCGTGGAAGGACGGTCTGCTGGCTGTATCGACCGCTTGCGAGCAATCTGAACGGTGCGCTCAAATAGTCAGCTTTTTCCTTACGCCGTGCTACAGCTTTGCCTTACAGACGACTTCCGAATCAAGGCTGCACCCCCTTCGCGCGGGGGGCCCGATCGTGATAGGACGTCTAACGGCCGAAACACGTGGTTACGCAGGAGATCTGGAGTATTCTTGACGATATCCGTGTACTGTCATTTCGGAGCCGCATGCGGAAAGCAACATGGCAATATTCCAGAAGCCAGATGATGACGAAAGCATCAACCTAGCGTCACCACCCAGGATGACTGCATCGTCGCCAATACGGTCCAATAAAGTATCGGTCATCGGACCGACGCTGGTATTCAAGGGCGAGTTGGAGGCAGACGAAGACCTGGTCATCGAAGGTCAGGTCGAAGGCACTATTTCCCATCACAAGAACCGTCTCACGGTAGGCAAACTCGGCCGGGTCAAAGCAGATATTGATGCCAGCTCGGTCATCGTCGAAGGACAACTTATCGGCGACATTCGCGGCGAGGAGGTGGTCACGCTGGCTAGCGGCGCCGATGTCACGGGCAACATCTTCTGCCGCCGTATCGTCATAGAGGATGGCGCGATATTCAATGGAAGAATCGACACCGGAGAACGGGCCAAGGTAACATTAGTACCGAAAAAGCCTGTTTAAGCCGATCACGGCTGAACCGTTTACTGTCGTCACATCAGCCGGCACACGAAGAAACACATCGCAGCCTGCTTGTGAAACTGCCTTTACCTGAGGAACGCCGAGATGTACGGGGTATGGTTTGCAATTACGTGGGTCCTCGCGTTCGTGATCGGATACATATACGCCATCTATGAATATGGATTCCTTCTCGGCGGTGGTCTCGGGTGGATTCCGGCAGCTATCGTGGCAACAGTCGCGGCCGCGTTGTGGCCCCTAGTCGCTTTGGCGATAGCCTTGGCGATGATTATTGGGGTCGTTCTTATCATTAGATCGTAAGCGCTTAGACGGGGGCTCGGTAGTGGCTGATAACTTCAAGAACATCATGATTATCCTATTCGTAGGCTCAACGTCCTTCTTCTACTGGCTCAATCAAGCGAATGCGGTCATCGCGGACGATCTCATCGAATCCTGCTTATTTGGTTTCTATGAACCGGAGACCCAACTCGCAGGCGGCAGGGGCATGCCCTACATACTCTCAGCGAAGATCCCGCATTGAATCTCGCCGACGGTACGCTCTGAATGTCCGGATTGAGGGCACGGCTCGCATTCTAAGCAGACCGAGATTGGCGGCGGTGCCCCGGATCAGCGACCCCGGGTCGTTGAACCCTGCTTCCGGTTGCCCGCCGGCCTCACGTGGCATACTGTATACCAAGCCTCGGCCTACACAAGCTAATAATGATGGCGGCTGCCCACATCAAACTTCGTCCTGTCGAGACCAGTCTCGGCCTGAAAGACAAGGTCTACGGCGCTCTGAAGAGCGCCGTCATGGCGATGGATATCTACAGCGGGAATGAGGCGCCGAAGCTGGACGAACGCCGTCTGGCCGAGAATCTCGGTGTCAGCCGTACTCCAGTCCGCGAAGCACTGTCGAGACTGGCGCAAGAAGGCTTAGTGGAAATGATTCCTCGCAAGGGCACGTTCGTGGTCCGCAAGAACAAACAAGAGATCCTCGAGATCATTTCGGTCTGGGCGGCGCTGGAGAGCATGGCCGCCAGACTGGCGACTCAGGTGGCCACCGACGAAGAGATCGGCCGGTTGCGCAGACTCTTCGTCACGTTCGAAGGCGCCACCGGGCCGCAAGCCCGCATCGACGAGTACTCAGATACAAATATTCAGTTTCATCAGCGCATCATCGCACTGAGCAAGAGTGAGTTGCTGAAGAAAATGGCGGACTCGTTGTTCGTGCACATGCGCGCGATCCGCGCACAAACCATTACGGAACGAGATCGGGCCGACCGCTCCATTATCGATCACTTACACATTATCGAGGCCATAGAGGCCCGGGATACGGAGCTAGCCGAGCGGTTGGTGCGCGAGCACTCTTTCGGGCTAGCCGAGCATATCAATAACTACGTCGATTACCTGGACTGAGAACTAATCATCACGGCTTAGGCAACGATTCACTCGATAGACATCAACGAGGGGCAATCCCATGGCAAGCGTTCCCGCACAGCAAGTACGGTCTACCACGGCAGAAGACACTCTCGCCCGGAAAAGCCGAGACAAGAACGTCATCTCCGGCGGCCACCTCGTCGCTGCGGCCCTTAAGAACGAGGGGGTCGATACGATCTTCACGCTCTGCGGCGGACACATCATCGATATCTACGACGGCTGCATCGATAACGACATTCGCATCATCGACGTGCGTCACGAGCAGACCGCCGCCCACGCGGCCGACGGTTATTCGCGCCAGACCGGCGGGCTAGGCTGCGTGGTCACGACGGCCGGTCCAGGTTTTACCAATGCGCTGACCGGCATCGCCACGGCGTTTCGATCCGAGAGCCCCGTTCTACACATCGGCGGCCAGGGCGCACTGACACAGCACAAGATGGGATCGCTGCAAGACCTGCCTCACGTGGACATCGCCGCACCGATCACCAAGTTCTCAGCCAGTGCGCGCTCGACCGAACGCATCGCAGACATGATCGCGATGGCGGCGCGCGAGTGCTTCACCGGCGCACCCGGACCGAGCTATCTGGAAATACCGCGTGATGTTCTGGACGCCGAGGTGCCGCTCGACAAAGTCGTTGTCCCCGAGCCCGGTCGCTACCGGGCGTCGACCAAATCGATCGGCGACCCCGCTGACATCGAAACACTGGCGGATCTGCTCGTGAAATCCGAGCGACCGGCCATTCTGCTCGGTACACAGGTCTGGGCGTGCAGGGGACACGAAGCCGCCGTCGCGCTGTTGCGCGGCCTGAATATCCCAGGCTACATGAACGGCGCCTCCCGCGGCCTGCTGCCGCCGGGCGACCCGCATTACTTCCACCGTACGCGGGGCGATGCGTTCAAGGAAGCCGATGTCATCGTCATCGTCGGCACGCCGTTCGATTTTCGTATGGGCTACGGTAAGCGTCTGCGGGCCGATGCGGCCGTCGTTCATATCGATATGGACTACCGCACGGTAGGTAAGAATCGCGACATCACCTTGGGGCTCGTCGGAGATCCCGGCGCGATTCTACAGGCCGTCCACGACGCGACGACGGCGGTGAGCGACAACGGCGGGAAGCGCCGCGAAGCATGGCTCAATCAACTTCGAGAACTCGAGAAGACGAAGACCGAAAAACTGATGCCGCTGTTCCGCTCGGAAGCCAGCCCCATCCACCCCTACCGCGTCGCGTGGGAACTCAACGAGTTTCTGACCGAAGATACCATTTACATCGGCGATGGCGGCGATGTCGTGACGATCAGCGCCCAGGCCGTTCAGCCGCGCGCACCCGGCAACTGGATGGATCCGGGAGCGCTGGGCGGACTCGGCGTCGGGACCGGCTTCGCGTTGGCCTCTGGGCTCGCGCATCCGGACAAGGAAGTCCTGTGCTACTACGGCGACGGTTCCTTCGGCATGACGGCTTTCGACATGGAGACAGCGAACCGTTTCGGCGCGCCCTATATTGCCGTGATTGGCAACAACTCGGCCATGAATCAGATCCGCTACGGACAGCTTTCGAAATACGGCGAGGAGCGTGGCAACGTCGGCAACCTGTTGGGCGATGTGCCGTTTTCGAAGTTTGCCGAGATGCTGGGCGGCTATGGTGAAGAGGTCCGAGACTGCAACGAGATCGCCCCCGCGCTGCAGCGCGCCCGGGAAGCAGTCGGCAGTTCCGGCCGGTCGGCAGTCATCAACATCTGGGTCGATCCCAACGAATGGGCGCCTGGCACCAAACGTCAAACCATGTACAAGTAGACGGAGAAGACGAGAATTATGGATAAGGCACTTTCCGGAATTCGCATCCTGGACATGACGCATGTGCAGGCCGGACCGACCTGTAGTCAACTCCTGGGGTTCTTGGGCGCGGATGTCATCAAAGTCGAGTCGCCGGCCGGTGACGCCACGCGCAAGCAGTTGCGCGATGTTCCCGATGCCGACAGCCTGTACTTCACGATGTTGAACTGCAACAAGCGCTCGATCACGCTAAACCTGAAAACCCCGCAGGGAAAGGAGATCTTCACAAAATTGATCGAGATCTGCGATGTCGTCATGGAAAACTTCGGTCCGGGGGTGCTGGATCGGCTAGGGTTCGCCTGGGACAAGGTGCACGAAATCAATCCACGCATCGTCATGGCCTCGGTCAAGGGTTTCGGTACCGAGGGACCGTACGCCTCGTTCAAAGCCTACGAGAACGTCGCACAGGCGATGGGCGGCTCGTTGAGCACCACGGGTCACCACGATGGGCCACCGCTCGTCACGGGCGCACAGATCGGCGACTCCGGCACCGGGGTCCATCTGATGGCCGGCATACTGGCGGCGCTTCTTCAGCGCCAGAGGACCGGCCGCGGCCAGTACGTCGAGTGCGCGATGATGGACTGTGTCATGAATCTCTGCCGGGTCAAGTGGCGCGATCATCAACGCCTCGAGCATGGCCCGCTGACCGAGTACGCCGTCCAGGAGTTCGAAGACTTTACGCCGCGGGCGGGCAACGACTCCGGCGGCGGCCAGCTCGGCAACGTGGTGCAATGCAAACCCGGCGGGCCGAATGACTATCTCTACATCGTCGTTCAGGAACAGGTCTGGAACGCGATTGCCGAGCGGATCGGCGGCGAGGCCTTGTTGAACGACGAGCGTTTCAATCACATCACTGCCAGGCGCCAAAACCAGGATGAGATGTGGCGGCTGCTGACTGACTTCGCGAGCGACTACACGAAATGGGAATTGATGGGCATACTGAACGAGATCAACGTGCCTTGCGGACCGATCTTGAGCACGAAGGACCTCGCTAACGACGAGCACGTCAAACTTCGCGAGATGTACATCGAACTCGATCATCCCGAGCGCGGCAAGTGGTTCAATCTCGGCTGCCCGATCAAGCTATCGGACTCGCCTGTTGATGTGAAGCGCTCGCCGTTACTCGGTGAGCACACCGTAGAAGTCCTGAGCGATGTTCTCGGCTACGCGGATAACGAGATCGCTGACTTCAGGCGGGCGGGCGCGTTTACACGCGAGCCACCGAAAGCAGCTTGAACGAGCGAGCGCACTGTAGGGGCCACGTCATCGGCTCTAGAAAAACGAATCAGGAAGGAGGCCGAGTATGACTCATCGTCGAGATGACGTCCGCGGGGTGTTGGACCGGGTTAAGGCCGAAGGTCGCACGGCGCTTACCGCACCCGAGTGCAAGACGGTGTGCGACGCGTACAGCATTCCGCTACCCGAAGAAGGGCTGGCGAACGCACCGGATGAGGCCGTGATGATCGCAGACGGCATCGGCTATCCGGTGGTGATGAAGATCGTCTCTGCCGACATCCAACACAAGACCGAAGCGGGCGGCGTGCTGGTAGGACTAGCGGATGCCGCAGAGGTCGCTGCAGGCTACAACTCGATAGTCGAGAACGCCCGTGCGTATAAGCCCGACAGTACGATCGTCGGCGTGCAAATCCAACAGATGCTGGACAGTCACGACCGGGAAGTCATCGTCGGCGCCGTCACCGACGCCAGCTTCGGCAAACTCGTGGCGTTCGGCCTGGGTGGAATTCTTGTCGAGGTGCTCAAGGACGTGACGTTTCGGCTGGCGCCCGCCAGCGAGGAAGATGCCCTTGCCATGCTGGACGGCATTCAAGCGGCAGAAATCCTCAGAGGGGTGCGTGGCGCAAAACCCGTGGATCGTGGGGCGCTCACCCGTATCATCGTCAATGTCTCCGAACTTATCGACGACTTCCCGGAGATCCAAGAGATCGATCTCAACCCCGTACTCGCGAACCCGGCCGGCGCGACCGCTGTCGACGCCCTGATCACCGTCGACTTCTCGCCGCCCAAGGTGATCTACCGCCCGTCTCAGGACGACATCCTCTCGGCCATGACCCGCATCATGAAACCCGCGGCAGTCGCCGTCATCGGTGCGTCCGACACCGAGGGCAAGATCGGCAACTCCGTCATGAAGAACATCATCGATGGCGGCTACAAGGGCGAGCTCTACCCGATCAACCCGAAGGCCGACAAGATCCTGGGCAAGAAGGCTTACAAGAGCGTCAAGGACGTCCCGGGTGACATCGATGTCGCCGTGTTCGCCGTCCCCGCAAAATTCTGTGTCGCGGCAATGAAGGAAGTCGGCGAGAAAGGCATTGCAGGCGCCATCATGATTCCCTCGGGTTTCGCCGAAGTCGGCGAACACGAGCTGCAAGACGAGTTAGTTGCAGCGGCACGCGAGCACGGCGTCCGCATCATGGGCCCGAATATCTACGGCTACTATTACACGCCCTCGAACCTGTGTGCGACGTTTTGCACACCGTACGACGTCAAAGGCAAGGTCGCGCTCTCTTCACAGAGCGGCGGCGTCGGCATGTCCATCATCGGCTTCAGCCGCTCGACCAAGATGGGCGTCTCCGCCATCATCGGCTTGGGCAACAAATCGGATCTGGACGAAGACGATCTGCTGATCTACTTCGAACAAGACGAGAACACGGACGTCGTGGCGATGCACGCCGAGGATCTCAAGGATGGCCGCAGCTTCGCCGAAGTCGCGAAGCGAGTGTCGAAGAAGAAACCCATCGTGATGCTCAAGGCCGGCCGTACTCAACTCGGTGCGCGAGCCGCAGCATCGCATACGGGCGCGCTCGCGGGGAATGACAAGGTCTACGACGATATTCTCCGGGCCTGCGGCGTGATTCGTGCGTACAGCCTCAACGACCTTCTACAGTTCGCCCGCGGACTTCCGGTCCTGCCGACACCGAAAGGGGAAGAGATCGTCATCATCACGGGTGCCGGCGGCTCGGGGGTGCTGCTGACCGACGCGCTCGTCGACAACGGCTTGTCGCTGATGTCGTTTCCTACCGATCTCGACGAGGCGTTCAAAGAGTTCATCCCGCCGTTCGGGGCGTCGGGCAACCCAGTCGATATCACGGGCGCTGAACCGCCGACGACCTACGAGAAGACCATTCGTCTGGGGCTTGAGGACGATCGAATCCATTCGTTGATACTCGGTTATTGGCACACGATCATTACGCCGCCGATGGTATTCGCAGAACTCTGCGCCCGCGTAGTACAGGAGGCGCGCGACAAGGGCATCGACAAACCCGTCGTCGCCTCGCTGGTAGGCGACGTGCAGGTGGAAGAGGCTTCCGAATACCTCTATGAGCGGGGCATCGTAGCTTGCCCCTACACGACGGAACTACCGGTCGCCATCCTGGGCGCCAAGTATCAATGGGCGCGCGGAGCCGGGCTGCTGTAGGCTCGAGTACGCGACTGGAACGCTCCGACCGGAGACCATCATGACCGCACTGAGAAGCCTGCTCTTTGTTCCCGGCAATAAGGAGAACATGCTCGAAAAGGCAGCGGGCCTGCGGCCCGACATCCTCGTCCCCGACATGGAAGATTCCGTGCCAAACGCGGAGAAAGACAACGCGCGTAAGACGATTCAGTCGTTTCTGCCAAGGCTTGCCGAAAAGGGCGTGCCGATTATGCCGCGGGTCAATTCGCTGGATACGGGCTGGTTGGAATCCGATCTCGCGGCGGTCATCGGACCGCACATTCTCGGGATCTCCATCGGCAAGATCGACGGGCCGCAGGACATCGAGACGGTTTCCGATCTGCTGGCAGAGTTGGAACGAGCGGTGGATCTGGCCGTCGGAAGCCTGAAACTCATACCGTGGCTTGAGAGCGCGAGAGCGATCGTCAAATGCTATGAGATCTGCACGTCCAACCCGCGGATCATCGGCGTCGCATTCGGTGCCGAGGATTTCACCCACGACATGGGCATCGAACGACTCGAAGACGACTCCGAAGTGGACTATGCAAGAAACGTATTGTGTATCGCGGCCAGAGCGGCACACGTGACAGCCCTCGACACACCCTATTTCCATTTCAAGGACGAGGCTGGACTTAGGGTGAACAGCACCGCAGCCAAGCAGCGTGGTTTCAAGGGTAAGTTCGCGATTCACCCAGCACAGATCGATGCGATCAACGAGACATTTTCTCCATCCAAGGCGGAGGTCGAGCACGCGCGAAAAGTCGTCGCGGCCTTCGAAGAAGCGGAAACCGCAGGACGCGGTTCTACGTCACTGGACGACAAAGTCATCGATGTTCCCGTCGTAAAGCGAGCCAGAGCCGTTTTGGAGTTGGCCGGCACGGAGTCTCCAACATGAATAACGACAGAAGAACGTTCTTGAAGAACGCGGCCCTGGCATCGTCAGCACTGGCGATATCGAAAACCGTGTCGGCACAAGTCGGGACTTCCGCCGACTTCTTACGCATCGCCGCGGAAGAAACCTTCACCATCCCCGAGGTACTGGATGCGATGTCGAGCTTGCTCAGCCGGGAACCCGACCGGGAGCCCGGCTTGGCGGCACCTTCCTATGTGGTCACCGAGACGACTCGGGCACTGCTGGATCTAGGCGCTGGGCGGATCGCGGCAATGGACGCGGCCCGTATCGACAAGCAGATCCTGTCGCTGTGGTCACCCGGCGTCCAAGTCCTGGATCCCGAACCGGCCACCGAACTTGCCCGCCTGACGAACGATCGTCTCGCCGAGGCGATCGGCCGTTATCCGGACCGCCTCGCGGGGCTGGCCACCGTGGCGCCACAAAATCCCGACGCGGCTGCACAGGAGATCGAGCGCGGCGTCTCAAGCCTGGGCCTGAACGGCGTGATCATCAATTCTCACACCAACGGCGAGCATCTGGACGATCCCAAGTACTGGCCGATCTTCGAAGCCGCCCAGGCGCTGGATACGCCGATCTATCTGCATCCACGCACTCCCCCCGCCTCCATGTACGACGCGTTCGCCGACTACAGCATGAGCGGCGCCCTGTGGGGCTTCGCGATGGAAACGTCGATGCACGTCGTGCGGCTAATCCTGAGCGGCGTGTTCGATGAGTTTCCGCGCCTGAGAATCGTATTGGGGCATATGGGAGAGGGTGTGCCGTTCTGGTTGAATCGTCTTGATACCGTTGCCACCCGGCCCGGCATATCGAACATGCGGCGCACGCCCAGCGAATACTTCAAGGAGAACTTCGTCATTACGACGAGCGCGATGTTCTGGGACCCGCTACTGACATTCTGTGTATCGGTCCTGGGCGCGGATAACGTGATATTCGCGATTGATTCGCCGTTCGCACCGAGCGACGCCGCCACCGATTGGCTGGACGCCGCACCAATATCGGCGGCCGACAGGAAGAAAATCTATCAGACGAACGCCGAGCGCATCTTCTCGCTGTAGCCGCCGGATCGCAAGGGGGCGCACCCAAATAGTTCTCACTCGACTTAATCTTGCCTCGCCGTCCATGGCTCGGCTCGAATCGTGAGCTCGTCGCTTTACGCCGTCCGTGGCACGCTCCTCGCCCACGACGCTCGCAAGAGCTATTCGGGTGCGCCCCTACCGCCGCAACACAACGGCGGTGACACGACCTGCTAGCCTAAATGCTCGGCGAAGAACGCTAACGTTCTCTCCCAGGCTAACGCCGCTGCCGCCTCGTCGTAGCGCGGCGTGGTGTCGTTGTTGAAGCCGTGATTCGCGCCTTCGTAAATGTGGGCTTCATAGCGTACGCCCGCGGCCTTCAGTGCCTCCTCGTAGGCCGGCCAGCCGGCGTTGATCCGCTGGTCCAAGCCACCGTAGTGCAACTGTAGTGCGGCTTTGATATTCGGCACATCCTCGGCGGCAGGTTGACCGCCATAGAACGGCACCGCGGCGAGTAGATCGGGCACACGTACGGCCAGCATGTTGGAAATTCCGCCACCGAAGCAAAACCCCGTGCAGCCGACATTGCCGTTGCAGTCGGAATGACCCTGCAGGTACGCCACCGCGGCGACGAAATCTTCGGCCGTCTTCGCACGATCGAGTCCGCCGAAAAGCTCACGCGCACTGTCTTCGTCGCCCGGATAACCGCCCAGAGGCGTCAGCGCATCAGGCGCGAACGCGACGTAACCCGCAAGACCCAGACGTCTAGCGATGTCCTCGATGTGTGGATTCAGGCCACGGTTCTCGTGTATGACCACGATGCCGGGCAGCGGACTATCCATGTTCGCCGGTTTGGCCATATAGCCGCGGATCATGCCGTAGCCTTCGGTCGATGGATACTCGACAAAGGTTGTGGACAACCGTGAGTCATCCACTGCGATTTGCTGGCCTCTGGCGAAATCCGGGCTCAGGCTCTCCAACAGCGCCGCAGCCGTCACGCCACCGACCGTGTAGGCCGCCGCCCGATCCAGGAAGCCCCGCCGGCTGATGACGCCGTGGACGTAGCCGTCGAATAGCTTCAAGACTCTAGGGTCGAAGTCACTCGCTGTCATTCGGGTCATGGCTGTCACTCCTTATCGTTGTTCTTCTGAATTTCCCGCTAGGCAAAAGTTGCAGGATCTCCCGCCGGCTGTCAAGGCACGATCCGGCTACGCAGGTCGTAGCGCCGTATCCTGAGGATTGGCTTGGGCGTTCGGATAATCGCTATTGAAGTGCAGACCGCGGCTCTCCTGCCGCTGCAGCGCACTCGTCGTGATTAGCTGCGCGACTGTGACGAGATTGCGAAGTTCGAGAACGTCAGACCAGAGTCTAGCGTCATCCCATTCCCTATCGATCTGTCGTTCCAGTACCCGCAGATTCCGCTCGGCTCGCGTCAGGCTCTCGCGTGACCTGACGATGCCAACGTTCTCCCACATGAGTTTGCGTAAGCGTTTGGCCTGTTTGTCTAACGATGGGCGCAATCCTCGGTCCTCACGGCCATGATCACGAAGCAGCGGCAGCGCCACCGGCGCATGACTGGCTCGTTCTGCAATCCGGCCACTGACGGTTTTTGCAAACGCGAGCGCCTCCAACAGAGAGTTACTCGCTAGTCGGTTGGCGCCGTGCAAACCCGTGAAGCTACATTCGCCCAGCGCATAGAGCTCCTGGATGGCCGTCTGCCCGTGCCGGTCGGTCACGATCCCGCCGCAAGTGTAGTGAGCTGCGGGCACAACCGGGATCGGCTCCTTGGTCATGTCGAAGCCATGCTCCGCACAGACCTTGAGGATATTGGGGAACCTTGCGGTGATCAGCGCGGCGGGCTTATGACTGATGTCGAGATAGACATGCTCGATGTTCTTGTCGACCAGTTCCTTTGCGATGGCCCGAGAGACGATGTCCCGCGGCGCCAATTCGGCCCTGGAATCATAGCGCGGCATGAAACGACTACCGTCCGGCAGCAGCAATCTACCACCCTCGCCTCTGACCGCTTCGCTGATCAATGCCGAGTTCGCTTGGGGATGGTGCAGACAAGTGGGATGAAACTGCACGAATTCCATGTTCGCGACGGAGCAACCCGCGCGCCACGCCATCGCGATCCCGTCGCCCGTCGACGCGTTAGTCGAGTGCTGATAGAGACCCGACGCGCCGCCTGTCGCGAGCACGACTGCACTCGCCCAAACGGTCTTGACGACACCCACCGAATCATCAAGCACGCGAACACCGACGCATCGATTCGGGCCCGTGAGGCTTAGTTCCTTGGTCGTCACAAGATTGACGACGAAGCGGTTCTCGAGCAATCGAATCGCCGAGTGCTGCCTGACTCTGTCGACGAGGACGCCCATGACCGCGACCCCGGTCGCATCATCCGCGTGCACGACTCTGCGCCTGCTATGGCCGCCCTCCCGCATCAGATGAAGCTCGGCGCCGCCGTTGGTTCGTGTGAACCGCACGCCGTGATCCTCCAGCCAACGGATACACTCGGGTCCTTCCCGCACGACCCGAGCAACCGTTTCCGAGTGGCACAGGCCCGCGCCGGCGATGATCGTGTCCAAGTGATGCGCGCTCAGAGAATCCTCGGGGTTCATGACCGCGGCAATGCCGCCCTGCGCCTGAAAACTTGCCGTGTCAGTCAGCGGATTCTTACTCAGGACCAGGACGCTATGCCCCTCATCCGCCAAACGCAGAGCCGTGCTGAGGCCGGCGATACCGCCGCCGATAATCAGTACGGAGCTGTCAGGATGAGCGGGCATCGGTTGAGGGAATCTCGATCATCAGCCGATCTCCAACATTCTCTTCACGGCGTTGTGCGCCCGCTCCGCGAGGACGGGGTCCACCAGGACTTCATGTTCCAGGGTCTCCAGCGAGCGCAGAATCTTCGGCAGGGTGATTCGCTTCATATGAGGGCACAGGTTGCACGGTCGAATAAATTCGACGTCGGGAAATTCGACCGCGACGTTATCGCTCATCGAACATTCGGTGATCATCACGACCCGCTGCGGACGCTGCTTATCGACGTAGTTGATCATCCCGGACGTCGAGCCGACAAAATCGGCCTCCTCCAACACATCCGGTGGGCATTCGGGATGAGCGATAATCTGGATGCCCGGAGTCGCCTTACGATAATCACGTAGCTCCGCCGCCGTGAATCGCTCGTGAACTTCGCACGTACCTTCCCAGAGGATGACGTCGACATCGGTCTGTTGCGCCACGTAGCGGCCCAGGTAGGCGTCGGGTAGGAAGATCACTCGATCTGTCCCCAGCGATTCGACGACCTTGACCGCATTCCCGGAGGTGCAGCAAACGTCTGTCTCTGCTTTGACGTCCGCGCTCGTATTCACGTACGACACGACCGGGACGCCTGGATAACGCTCCTTCAACATCCTGACGTCCGCCCCGGTGATCGAGCTGGCGAGTGAACAACCCGCTAGCGGGTCCGGGATAAGAACCATCTTGTCGGGATTCAGAATCTTCGCGGTCTCCGCCATGAAGTGCACGCCGCAGAGAATGATCACATCCGCATCGGTCTCGGTGGCTTTGGCGGCAAGGCCCAGCGAATCCCCCGTGTAGTCTGCGACGCCGTGATAGATCTCCGGGGTCTGGTAGTTGTGCGCCAGCAGGATCGCGTTACGCTCGACCTTCAGCTCATTGATTCGCGCCACATACGGCGCATGGACCGGCCATTCGATCTCGGGGATGACGTCGCTAACCCGCTCGAAGATAGCCCGCGTGGCTGCGGCTACTTCGGGGGTGTAGGCAAGCGTTTCGGTCATGGCGGCCCCACTTGTGCTCATAATGAGTATAAGGTAGGCGCCAGTATAGCACAGCCGTAAAATCCGTTGCCAGCGGGCAGCGGCAGCGGCGTTATTACGAGGCGCGGGGCGGTCTGAGCGTCGCGACTCCCGGCGCCCGGCGCTCCCGCAGGACCGCGCGGCGAAAGCGAAAGAGCTCCGCCGGACGACCCCCCGTCTTGGCCTCTCTCGTCCCGGTTCCATCCACGAGGCCGCTGCGTTCTACGAGACGGCGAAAATTCTGCTTGTGAGACCGCAGCCCCGAGATCGCCTCCACCGCATGCTGTAGCCGCAGTAGCGTAAACGTGTCCGGAATCAACTCGAACGCCACGGGCCGATAACGCAATTTTCCTCGCACCCGGCCCAGTCCGGTGGCAAGAATTCGCCGATGATCGAAGGCCATCGGCTGGCCGAGACGAGCAGAGATCGGGCTCGTCGCGGACTGACCCCGGTCCAGCCAATACTCGGCAACCAGCCTGGCTTCATAGAGCAACTCGTAACGTTCGAGCACCTGGTATGCGTCCCAGCCGGCATCGCCGAAGCCGAAACAGATATCGATTCGTTCCCGATAATCGAAACCGCCGGATGTCTGCTCTGCCTGGCCGGACCATTCGATCAGAGCCGCCTCGATTTCATCGATTAGAGCCGGTCTGCCGCCACGCCAGTCCTCCCACGGGAAGAATTCGTAGCAGTCTTCCCAAGTCGCGTCTTCGACTCCGGCGAGCGTTCCCTCTTGGAGCAAGGCCAGGTAGGCAACGGACAAGACCCGACTGCCGCCCGATCCCTCCCTCGGATCTCGTCCCTTGTCGGCGAAGGTATAAAGCTGCTCGACGTAGCCGAGCTCGATACCCGATTGCTTACGCACGGCCTTGCGCATGCACAACTCCAGCGTCCGATCGTGCTCGCGATCGAACGGACCGAACGGCAGCGCACGCGAAGTCATCACCGGCTTCGCAGAAGCATCACCGAGACTGGCCGTCTGGGGTCCGACGGTCAGCACCCTGGGCTGATCCCGCGTGACGGCGAGGATCACGGCGTTGAGACCGACGAGTAGCTTAGGGTAGGATCGGCCGCCGCCTGCCCCGGTCGATGAAGCCCCGGAGCCGTTCATGATGGTCCAGGTGTCGGACGCACGCTCAGTGTCTTCTCGCCCCCGAACGGCGGTCCACCGACAGCCGGAGATTAGTTGAGTAGGCGCAGGAGAATTTCCTCAGCTTCCTCGTAGGACATTTGGCCCGGCTTCTGGACATACCGCATATTGCCGTCACGATCGACGAACGTGCTGAACGGCAGGCCGCCGAAAGAATTTCCAAACTCGGCACTGAGATCCATCACATCGAACATCTCCCCGTAGACGATCGGGAAGTCGACTTGAACCTCCGCCAGGAACTGCTCGACCTTCTCGACCTCATCCGCCGCTATTCCGATTACCTCGAAGCCCTGATCGCCGTATTCGGCTCTGAGTTCATTAAACAACGGCATCTCATGCCGGCACGGGACACACCAGCTAGCCCAGAAATCGACCAGCACGACCTTACCATCCCACTCGTCCATCGACCGGGACTGGCCTTGCATATCACTAAGTGTGAAGTCCGGCCGGCGTGCGTCGCCCTCGACCGGATCGAAGCGTGATGTCGCTTCACCCGCCTGCGCGCCGTCCTGCGCCAAACACCCGCCGGCGGCGAGTATCAGACTCGCGCTGACCAGCATGCAGCTGGTAAGAATCCTGTTGTTCATGCGGTTCTCCTGAATCGCTCAACTGTGTTCGAGGTCGGAGCGTATTGTAACGTCTGGATGACGGTGAATCCGCACCTCTCCAGACTTCTTGACACTCCGGTTGCGGGGTTACCCGCAGATCGTGACGTCAGTCCGGTCAGATGGCTGGCGCGTGCAGCGCCTCGCTGAACTTTTCACCGGCCGGAATCGCGATCTCAAGACGATTCCGCCGCGATGGTAAGGGACAGGTCGCGAACTCGTTGAAGGCGCAGGGAGGATTGTAGGCCTTGTTGAAATCCAGCACCGTGAGGCCGTCGGCATCGACGCGCTCGGCGTAGAGGAACCGGCCCGCGGGATAGGTCTCGACCGCGTTCGTCGCGTCGGCGAACAAGATGAAAAAATCCTCGCCGGACGCGAAGACTTCCAGAGAGAGCCTCTCGCCGTCGAGCTCGAATTCCAAGATGCCAGGCGCCAGCGGATCCCAACCCAGCCCCTCCACGACTGTGGCGACCGCGACGCGACGAGGCTCCGGATAGGGCTTGAGTTCCGCCGCTACGCGCCAGGCCGTCTCGACCGGGTAGGTCTCTATGCCCGGGAACGCGGCCACAGCGGGATGCTCGTAGTCGCGCAGACGGATCCCGATCCGGTCCATCCGCTTGATCGCGAAGAAGGCGAGACTCCCGTGCGTCAGTATCGTCGGATCTCCGCCCTCATCGTCGTTTAGCAGGAGCTGATCCACGGCTCGGCCCATGGCCTGCACCTCCACCCCGGGCGCGACGTGCACGGTGACCCGGCCTTCCCGCAAGACGAATTCGCCGATGTGAGCGGCGCCGTCACCGACCGTTAGCACGAGATCCTGATCGCTGCCGGCGCCGAACGTATTGGAGCCCTCGTTGAGCCAGTAGAGCCCTGCTAGATTCAGCCAGCCATCCGCAGCCTTCAGACCTTCGACGCGTGCCGCGTGCCAGCTCGCCACGGAGTCCCGATAGGCGGCCACATCCAGTACGGCGGCCGGGTCCGGTACGGCGGCCGGGTGGTGTCCGCAACTTGAAGCCAGGAAGCAGCCCACTGTGATCAGGAGTAAACGCATCACGGTCCTTGCGGCGGTCACACTCGCGTCCCGCTCGCTGCGACCGAGTATACCCCAGCGCTGATGGTCGCCGTGCCCGGAGCAGGGATCAACTGGGATAACATACCGGGCGTGGACCGTACCTGGCTGAATCGACTGCGCGCCGACGACATCGTTCTACTCGATGGCGGCACCGGCAGTGAGCTGCAACGCCGCGGCGTCGCGATGAATCGGGACGCGTGGAGCGGCGTCGCCGCCTACACGCACAAGGAACTGCTACGTGAGATCCACGCGGACTACATCCGCGCGGGTGCCGAGATCATCACGACCAATACGTTCGCTACGAGCCGTTTCGTCCTCGAGGCCGCCGGGCTCGGCGACGAGTTCTCCCGGGTCAACGCGCTGGCCATCGAGGCGGCCGTCGAGGGACGCGATATGGCGGCGCAGAGCGCGGTGGCCATCGCCGGCTCGATCTCCTGCTTTCCTCCACGGAATGATGTGGCCGCTTACCCCAAGGCGACCAAGGAACGCGACGGTTATCGGGAACTGGCTGACGTGTTGGCCGAGGGCGGCGTCGATCTGATCGCGTTGGAGATGATGGAGGATACCCACCACGCCGTCATGGCCATGGAGGCTGCACTCGAAATCGGGCTGCCGGTCTGGTTGGGCGTCAGTTGTCGCTTTGCCGACGACGGGGAGACGCTGGTCGGATACGACTTCCCGGAGACACCCGTGGCCGAGCCTCTGGACGCCCTGCTGCCGATGGGCGCGACCGTCGTCAACATCATGCACACCGATCCCGAGGCCACAGCGCCGGCCGTTAGCGAGGTGCGGACACGGTGGTCCGGGCCGCTCGGTGTCTACCCGGAGCTCGGCGATTTCTCGGCCCCGAACTGGAACTTCAAGAACCTGGTGTCACCGGAGGACTTCGCGCAGACGGCGGCGCAGTGGGTGGGCCAGGGTGCCCGGCTCCTCGGGGGCTGCTGCGGGACGACGCCCGACCATATTCGCGCCCTTCGCGATGCGCTGCCGGACTTACTCGAAGCCCGCTAGTCCGGGATCGGGATATCCTCGACATGCTTAGGCACGACGTAGCCCCTTTGCACGGCCGGCCGCGCCGCGAGCTCGAGGTACCACCGCAGCAGATTCGGATACTCGTGCAGGTTCATCTCCTGCCGCGGGTAGCGTGAGATCCACGGCCAGGTGGCGATGTCGGCGATCGAGTAATCCCCGGCAAGGTACTGTTGCTCGCCGAGCCGCGTATCGAGTACCCGGTAGATGCGGGCATTCTCTTTACGGTAACGCTCTTCGGCGTAGGGAACCTCGCCCGCGTGATAGAAGACGAAGTGATGTGTCTGGCCGAGCATCGGCCCCACCGAGCCCATCTGCAGCATGAGCCACTCCACGACCTGCCACCTGGCCGCCCCGGACGACGGCAGGAACTGCCCGGTCTTGTCCGCCAGGTACATCAGGATAGCCCCGGATTCCATGACGCTGAGGCCGGCGTCCTGGTCGACGATGACCGGGATCTTGTTGTTGGGGCTGATCTTTAGAAATTCGGGCTCATGCTGTTCGCCTTGCCCGATGTCGACGGCGATCACGTGATAAGGCAGCCCCAACTCCTCGAGCATGATGGAGACCTTGCGGCCGTTCGGCGTCGTCCAGGTATATAAGTCGATCATTACGGTCCGATTTCCTCCGGCTGGAGTCGTTCAGCCAGCCACGCCTTCTGTCTTGATGTGCAGTTGCCGGCCACAGTGTTTGCAATGCACGGCATCATGATCATGTCGGGTCAGCCCGCAGTCCAGGCACTCATGACGTACTTTGCTGGGTCGAAATACCGTCTGCACGAGACGAATAAAAAGCGCCGCGCCGACGATCATGATGATCACGGCCAATAGCCTGCCCGTGGTGTTGACGAGAATGATATCGCCAAATCCGGTAGTCGTCAGTGTGGCGATCGTGAAGTACAGCGCATCGACATAGTTATTGATGGACTCGTTGTCCCGTACCTGCAAGACATATACCGCGGCCGTCACGATGAAGATGAAAACCACTAAATTGATCGCGCTGTAGATGACGTCTTCGTTCCTGGCGAAGAAGCGAGAATGGCGTCTCAGCTCCTGCATGACGACGTAGGACCGCATCAACCGCATCGCCCGTATGATCCGTAGAAACGCAACATTGCCAAAGGCGGCCGGGATGAAGAGCGAGCCGATGACCACCAGATCGATAAGGCTCATCGGCCTGACGAGGAATTCGCCACGATCCGAGTGCGCGATCATTCGAGCCAGGAAATCGATGACCAATAGCGTCCCGATCGCGGCATCCGCTGCCACAATCCACGCGTAATCGGGAGTGAACGTCGTCACGATGAAATAGGAGATGATAAGCAGGTCGAATACGACCAGCGCGTAACGCGCCCGCAGCGCCTCGGGCGAGAGGCCGTAGTAGACCTCCTGGCAGAAGCTGGTCAGTCTGCTCATGACCGCATACCCTAGGTGTAGAGACGGCAGATCGCAACTCGCCGAGTGATATTTGGACACGGGTTCGCACTACGCCCACAATCTTCGCGCGAACAAGCAGAATGGACGATGCCGATGTCATGAGCGAACTCCTGACGACGCTGAGCCGGGAACTCGGCGAGGACGCGGTCCTCGGCGGGCCGGATGTCAGCGACAAGTACGCTGTCGATGTCAGCGGCGAGAATCCCCTCAAGCCAATCGCCGTCGTCCTGCCGAGATCCACCGCAGACGTCGTGACGATTCTCAGGCATTGCTCGGAGGCCGGTCAGCCGGTGGTCGTCCAGGGCGGGCTGACGGGCTTGTCCGGGGGCGCAACGCCGCAACCCGGCGAGCTGGCCTTGAGTCTGGAGCGCATGTCCGGCGTCGAATCACTGGATAGGGCCTCGATGACGCTGACGGCGCTGTCGGGCACACCGCTCCAGGTGATCCAAGAGGCGGCCGAAGAGGCAGGGCTGCTTTTTCCGCTGGACCTCGGTGCTCGCGGCACCTGCCAGCTCGGCGGCCTGATCGCGACGAATGCCGGGGGCAATCAGGTCATCCGCTTCGGCATGATCCGGAATCTGGTCTTGGGACTGGAAGCCGTTCTAGCCGACGGCACGGTCATCAGCTCGATGAACCGGATGCTCAAGAACAATGCCGGCTACGACCTGAAGCAGTTGTTCATCGGTACCGAAGGAACTTTGGGCGTCGTGACGCGTGCCGTGCTCAGGCTCTTCCCACGACTACCGAGCAAGTGTACGGCGCTGTGCGCGTTGGACTCTTTCGCGGGCGTCGTAGAGCTCCTTCGAGCGGTGCAGGCCAACATCGGTAGCTCGCTGAGTGCGTACGAGGTCATGTGGGCGTCGTACTTCGACTACGTCATCGAGCACGTCGGGACGCTTCGTTCGCCGTTCGAGCGTACCTACCCGCTCTACGCGCTCATCGAGACCGAAGGGACTGATACGGCCCATGACGCCGAGCGCTTCGAGAGCACACTCGGGTCGGCGCTGGAGTCAGGTGTGATACAGGATGCCGTCATCGCCCAGTCGCAGCAAGACGTACAGAGTTTTTGGGCGATCCGCGACGGCATCGCCGAAATCACTTCCGCTCTGATGCCCTACGCGAGTCTCGATGTCAGCATGGCCGTCGCCGACATGCCCGGCTTTCTCGACCAGGTCGACGAGAAGCTCGCGGCTCGTTTCGGCCCGGTGACGAATCTCGTCTTCGGCCACGTCGGCGACAATAATTTGCACCTGTTCATCACGACCGGCAGGGAGGCCGACGTCGATCCGATCCTCGACGCGGTCTATAAGATCACCGGAGACTACCAGGGCTCCGTCTCCGCAGAACACGGCATCGGCGCACTCAAGCGGGAGTATCTTCACTACTCGCGCAGCGCCGAAGAGTTGGAGCTGATGCGTCGCCTCAAGCGAACGCTCGACCCGAACGGAATCCTGAACGGCGGCCGGGTGATCTAAAACCGGGGCGGACCCTCCGGGAAACTCCACTCGAAGTGCTGATCGTAGAGTCTGGAATTGGACCGTAACAGATACAGGCCTTCGAGAATGTGTGCGTAGCGAATAGGGCCGAAGTCCAGCGTCTTGAAACCGAGTGCCTCGCAAATCTCTGCAACGACGGCCTTCGCTTCAGCGTCATTCCCGACCAGCGGGATCGTCACCGGAAAACCGAGGACGTTCGGGTCGATCATCGTATTCACGCTGATCGTGTTGAACGCCTTGACGACCCTGGCGTTGGGCACCAGATTCTGGATACGTTCCGCGTTCGACGTGTAGGTCGGATAATCCGCGAAGCCGTCTTCGCCGACGATCCGTGGATTGATCGGGTCGATGATGATCTTCCCGGACAGATCGCCCAGGCCTAAGACGACCTCCTCCGCGACGTCCCAGGGCAACCCGATCAGGACGATATCCGCCTGTCGCGCTGCCTCCGCAGGCGTGGCCGCGGAAGCCCCTGCCCCGGTCGCAGCCACCAACGCCTGAACGTCCTCGCGTTCGGGTGAGCGGGAGCCATAGACGATCCGATGGCCGAGACTCGCGAGACGCGGCCCGAGCGCACTGCCGACCTGGCCGGTGCCGATCATCGCGATCGTCTCTGCCGACACGCCCGCCGGGGTCGAGAAACCGGCGAGTAGTACCAGTGCAAAGTGGAACGCCGAAGCGCTGCGCCAGATGCCAGACATGTGCTCAACCCTCTGTGTTGTGCGGCCGGCAGACCCGGTCCCGGCGGTGAACGAATCGAGAGCTTAGCGCGCGCGCGAGGAAATGAAACCCCGCGGCTGCACGGCGGGCCGCGCCGTTGGATCGTGCCCATGCGCATGGCCGCCCGGACGGACCTGGAGTAAACTCACTCATCTCGGGCCAGCCGGCAATCGAAAAGAATACTCAGAGGGCACAACACAATGAGAACACCATTCCGTAGCGTAGTCCTGACCGTTAGCCTGGTCTCCGGAGGCATGCTCAGCGGGATCGCAGCGGGCCAGGATGCGATCGACGTCCTCGTGGAACGCGGCCAGGAACTCTTTGACGCCGATATCGGCTGCTGGGTCTGTCATGCGCAGACGGGGACAGGCCTCGTCGGACCCAGCCTTCATTTCGGCCCCACGCCCGTGGACATCTTCGATCAACTCGAAAGTAACCCCGTCATGGGCGTTATCGTCGCCGAGATGGATCCCAGCGACGAAGACCTCGTCGCGATCTCTATGTACATCCGCACATTGGCGGACCTGCCGCTCGACGCCGACCTGCCCGGGCAGTGGCGAACGGCGCTTGCGACGGTAAAGGCCAATCAGGCAGAACGGCTCGAGTTCGCGAAGACGGACCGGGATTTACAGGTCGAAGCGATAGAGACCTTCGAGTCGGTGCTGGCGACCTGGACGCGGCGAGCAAAGGAAGGAAGTCTCGAGAGCCATTACCAGACCGAGGTGGTCGCGACATTCGACCCGGGCGAACCCAAGTTCCAACCCCAGCCCGGCAGGACTTATTTCTATGAGAATGTCGGGACGACGAGTTCGCCTTCTGTCCTGTTCGACGGCTACGTTCTGCCGAGGAGCAACCAGATCGTCGTCGGCGACGCAGAGACCATGGAGATCATCGCGAGTTACATGTTGCCGCAGAGCTTGCGTGCCGTGGTACATACTTCAGCGATGTCGCCCGACGGCCGGTACGTCTACATCATCGGCGCGAGGCCGGGTGGCGACTTTGACACGACTCAAAACCTCAGTACTTCCGCAACGTTGTTGAAGGTGGACGCTTTGACGCTGCAACCGATCAAGCAGATCAAGATCGGGGGCCGGCTCCATCATGGCCAGGTGTTCCGGAACTACGTGATGCTCGACATGTTCGGCAGGGACCCCGATGGGCTGGCGATCATGTTGCTCGATCCCGAGACCGACGAAATAGTCGGCGGCGTCAAGGACGTGGACATGGGTGGCTACGTGTACACGGCATGGACGGATAAGGATTACGAATACATCTATGCGCTGATGGAGCCCGCGGGTTATGCGTCCGGCCGGGCTACCGGCATGTTCGGTGCCATCAATATGTATCAGGGCAAGCTCATGGCCATGCGCCCGTTCTGGATCGC